>APMI01019076.1_pt1 | contig 16457 bp, 14 predicted proteins | sample 667938 | NCBI WGS metagenome assembly APMI01 (sample SAMN01084076, study PRJNA167559) | wastewater metagenome | biome: Wastewater | place: Denmark: Ejby Moelle, Odense | collected 2011-11-28 | reverse complement strand
GAGACAGCCAGTCGTGTGCTTTATTTTGAATAAAACACTTATTTTATTTACAAAGATCTGAAGATCTTAATGATGGCAGTATGAGCCAGATTACCAAGAAGTCTCGATTATTCGTAGTCCAAGTATGCAACAGGGCCTAATGCAGAGTAGCTTGCCAATAAAGATTTAACAACATGATTATTATCAGCCAAAGCAGCGAACATTACCATTGTGCCCTGGCTGTGTCCAATATAGTGGATTTTCTGTCGTGTTATGTTGTTAATATACTCAAATGCAGCTGGGATATCGTATTTTGCCATCTCATCAAAAGTGAAATCCCAGAAGTTTTTAGGCTTAGGGTTGAGCAAGGGACTGCTGTAAAAATTACCTCTCATATTGCCAACCCAGACATCATATCCCTGGTTAGCTAGAATGAATCCTGGAGCTATTTACTCATTATTGATAATCCAAGTATCTGATGAATCTTGTAGACCGTGCTGAAGGTATACTACTTTATTCCTAGGTTGAATTTGCGTATTTTTAGCTGAATTTAAATATAGTTACCTTGGAGTCTGAAGAATTTTAAGTTGTAGAAGTCTTTTGTTCTGATCATATGTGTTTCAGTCGGATAACCATGGTACAGGCAATACTCAGGAAATAGAAGTGTTGTCTCTGGATTGGCTGAGCTCAATGATATAGCTGATAAAAATAGCAGGATCAGCTGAAGACCAGTCATATTTTACTACTTGATTTACTTATTTATTATACGAGTTCATGCAGTCAATAATCTATTAACAGTTTATAAATTGTTCATAAATAGTGCTGATTATAGCAAAAGATAAATGATGTCTCATGCAATCAAACCTGAACCTAAGTAGTAATCGTTAAGTCTGGTAATCGCAAGAGCATATGCTGCAGTTCTGAGATCAGTGTTGAGTTTTTATGACATTTGGATGACTTATTTAGTTGCTGTTGACATCACTTATTCTAGACCACCGTACACAATGTCTCTTTCTGTAGCACCTTCGAGTAGTTATTTTTTAGCGCTGTCGAAGCGATCTTGTTCACCTTGAGCTGCTCTTTGGACAACGTCGATCAAATTTTTCTTTGATTTTTATTCCCATTTTCTGAAAAGACGACCCCATCTAACGTGTTCAATATTTTTAAGCCATTCGAAATAGCTGACTGTGACACCGCCTGCGTTACAAAGAACATCAGGTAAAAATTGAATTCCGCGTTCTGTGAGAATTTTCTCAGCGCCTTCGGTGGTTGGACCGTTAGCAGCTTCGACAATGAGCTTGCAGTTAAACTTGTGGGCGTTTTTAACATTGATTGATTTTTCGAATGCAGCTGGAATGAAAATATCACTAAATTATTTAAATATGTACCATTATTTGTAGATAGCTTCATCGTTATGGAAGTACTCAGCCTACGGGCTCACGAATCCGTTGATTCCATTTTTACCTTTCTTGAACCACCAAAGAGATTCTGGGTCAATACCATTAGTGACATTATAAATGCTACCATCTTGCTCAGCGACTCCGACAATGATGGCTCCTGCTTCAGTGAAGAATTTAGCAGCCCAGTAACCGACATTACCGAAACCCTGAATGATAATCTTCTTGCCAGCAATGCCTGGCTCGATGCCTAATTTCTTAGCCATTTTTTAGTCATTAAGGATTTGTCTGGTTGAATAGAAGACGCCCAAACCTGTTGATTCGGAACGACCCCGAATACCCATTTGATTAACGTGCTTTCCAGTCGAAACACCGACTGCGTTGATGTCGCGATGACCGTAGAAATTCTGATATGTGTCTTTGATTAAACTCATTTCTTGCTCGCCTGTGCCAATATCGGGCCCAGGAACATCAACGTGTGCTCCGATTGAGCTCTTCTTGGCCAATGCGATTGTGTAATTTCTAGTTAACTGTTCAAGCTCTTTCTTGGAAAGCAGTTTGGGGTCAATTTTAATGCCACCTTTAGCACCTCCGTAAGGAAGCCCAACTACTGTACATTTTATTGTCATTAGAGTGGCTAGAGCTTCAACTTCCTGAAGATCGATGCTGGGCGCATATCTAGTTCCACCCTTAGTGGGCAAACGATGAGTCTTGTGCTGAACTCTAAAGGCAGTCACTGTTTCGACTAGTCCGGAATCTACTTATAGTGAGACATACCTGTGATGTATGGTAGGTTGAACTTAAGTGAATACTCTGGACTCTTGAGGAAGTTGATCCTATCTTCCTCTAAGCCTGCGACTTTAGCAGCTTTGTTGAAGTACCCCTCCACCATCTTCAAGAAGGAAGGCTCTGCTCCAGGCTTCCCGGCTACTTCCGAGAATCCGACGATTGATCTGGCCACTCTGGATACAAGCATCAATAATTAATAAATGTACAATTATGTTTAATATAAAAATCTAGCCAGATATGCAACCTCACTCAATCACAACTCGGTCGGAGGTCTTCCACAGTCCAGTTAAGTATAGGAACTTAATCATGAGCACATCTCTAAACATATTGACTGATGCTTCAATCACGTTTAATTTAGACCCGTCTACATCCTTCCACTGTACTGGTACTTCCCCAATTTCAACTTTGAATATAGTGCTTAATACGAACAGTTCGATGTCGAATGCCCATCTTTCAATATGCAGAGGGTTAAATAACATTTTAGCTGACTCTCGAGTGAATAGTTTGAAGCCACATTGAGTGTCTTCAGATTTTACTCCACACACAACTTTTTTAATAAAGCCAAAAACTGCAGACACGAGTTTTCGATGAAATTTTCGCTCCACTTTTGATTACTCATCGAGATGACTTCGAGACCCAACAACCATAATCAATGGATGTCCTACTTTTTATCTAATTTCTTATAATTTTTTGCGCATTTTAGCCAATTCTGAAAAAGTAGTAGCACCATCAGCATCGACCATAAGTATTTAATCGCCAGAAGCTGCAGCCATACCAGCTCTTACTGCTCCTCCCTTACCCCTATTTTTAGGATATTCCACAACAAACAAGTTCGCATTTTTCTATTTACCCTTCTGGATTGCCACCTGTGTAGTCTTATCTTTAGATCCATCATTGATGACAATGATCTCATAATTTATTTTCATATTGTTTAAAAAGTCAATCGATTGGTTAAGCATTATGGGCAGTCTCTGCTATTCATTATAGCTAGGCACAACCAGACTGATGTCGATTTTATTATGAGACCCTTTCTGCAGATGTTCGCTAAGACTATTATTTTGAGATTGCGTATTCCAGATGACTAGCTTCTCGCCAGTATGATTTGCATTCTTGGCACTCTTTTTCCATACAAAATATGGCTTCATGAGCCAGTATAGTCCACCGAGTACGATGACAGCCAAAATGCTAACAATATATTGCCACATCACAAGTATTATTATAATAATCTTGTATACACAGATCCGAACAACAATAATTAATTAAAATCTTCATTAATTAGCATATATATGATAATCTGTTGATTACTGCGGTTCGTCCCTGTTGTACTATAACAATAACAAATATAAAATAATGCTGGTGTTTATGTTATGATATGATATCTTAATAATAAGCAGATGGAGAACTTCCACAAAGAAGACATCCGGTTACGTACCAAAATCGCAGCCATCGAACACAGCAAGACACTCAGTTAAGAAGACAAAGTGCACCAGATCAGTATACTCAAGTCCATAATACCCGAGGGTAAAGACTCATCACAGCAGACTGTCGTTGGCATTACTAACTGTATGGTTGGATCTGCTATGATTGTCTACCCTGTCCTATTTGTTAAAAGTGGTATCATCATTTCGCCTATAGTTATGCTCATTGTTGCGACCATTCAGTACTTGACTTGTCGACTGTTGGTCATTCATAATAGACCTGATGAGCCAACCTATAACGAATCTATATTAAGGATTGGAGGAGTTAAAGTCGACAAACTTAATAGCATAGTCAACATGTTATTGTTTTTCTTCGTCTGTGTAGCATACTTTATACTTGTTACTCATAACTTTTATGAGATCAGCTCTGCGATCCTTGCAGGGTTTCTACCGTACGACCCTCCAAAATCTAACGAGATAGTCCTGAGTAAATATTCAATACAATGGGCTGCAATATTAACGTCCTTCGCTTTGAAACCCATACTATTCCGAAAATAAGTCGACTTCGTTTTGAAACTGATGGGCTACTCAATGTACTTCATCGCAGCATATGCTGTTTTCATTTTATTTAACTTGATTAGACATATAATTGAGGGCAATATTCACTTGTCATAGTTCAGATACTTCAACACTGATTTTTCCAGTGTAGCAGGAGCATTTGCTTTATCCTTCTTAGTACATCCTATGGCTGCACCTATTCTCAAACGTAACATAAATCTCGATAATAATAACAGAGACTTACTTCTTGGGTATACGCTGGGTGTGAGTATCTGCTTTTACGTGGGATTCATGGGTGGGCTCTCATGTGCACCTGAAGTGACCAATATTTTGCACACTCCTTAACATTATTCAACTGTATTCGATTGTGTCAGTAAAACAGGAACATCAGATGACAGAGTATTCTACTTCCTAAGCAAATTGGTACAGGCTGGAATTTTGTTTCAAAATTTCTCAGTCATGCCTATCATGCTCTTTTTGACGAGAAATTAATTTATAACGCTCACAGGCAAACCTAAATTAAGAGAACAGCTTTTCACAAAATTCACATGGGTCTATATAATAATGTCAACTATTGTCGCTTTCTTAGCCATTGACGTGAGCATCATTCTCTCACTAGATGGAGCAGTCATCGGATTTTTTATGGGATATGGTATCCCCATATACATCCATATCCGATGTCTGTATCATAAATATACAACAGACGAAGACCGAAAAAGAAAGTCACTCCTGTAATCTCTGTTAAATGAGTCATTACTTGGATAAGGTCAACATGAACTATAACTTGAACCATAAGCTCTGTAATGCAACAAACATTAAAAAGTAAGCAAACTGTGGACGTACTCAGTGTATGGCTTGATGCTTTGCTGTGGAATTGCACTCGGATTCTTCAAACTTTCAGCCGTATTATCTTGAAAAGGCTGTATTAATAACTTAAATAGCTTCGATGATCATTGTACATATAATATACTCATTAAATTAGTTCATTTTAGAAGTCTTGTTTGAATATTGGCGGATTAGAGTAACTAGAAGATGTATAATATAATAAAAGACCTTCGTTAGAGACACTGGAATGAGTAAAACAAACCATAAGCGAGGCTCATCCCAAGAAATCCCTCGCAATTTCATAATGAGAGACGAACATAAAAATATTTTAGACTTCCGACACAGCAATGCATTAAGTTCATAACATACTCGCTCTACTGCTTTTACAACTTGCAAGAGCAAAAACAACCATCAATAAGTACTAAAATAAGGTAAAACAAAGAAGTAGAGCATCAAGATACATGCTTTTGAGTGGAAGCAAAATGATGCTCCGTACACTCCTGAAGAAGTGATTAAACTCTACTCGCGATGGCTGGATGCTTCTGAAAAAGCTTAAATTATGGAGTATAGGAATGTTTGGTTTATTGGCAGTAAATAAAGTAAACACAAGAATCAAATTAATGAGGAAACTACGATTAAAAAGGGATCCTAACTAGATCAGTAGTATATTTTTTACTATATAGAGGATTCTTAAAGTATGAGATCGGCAATCATGTTGGTTATCGATATGAAATACTTGAAAAAATAAATCGCGGTTCTTTTGGCGAAGTTTTTAAAGTTTATGATCATAAAACGAAATAGCTTCAGGCACTCAAGATCGTGAAAAAGATGCCTGAGTTAGTTAAGCAGACATTCATCGAAATATCGATACTGACCAACATTAAAGAGAAGGATAGGAGTGATATGAGTGGAATAATCAGAATAAAAGATTTCACCATCTTCCGCGACCATATAGTATGCTATAGTTTATTTATATAAGTGCATTGCTTTTGAACTTATGGATGCAAACTTATTTGACCTTTTGCATGCCAATGAGTTTCGTGGCCTCAGCTAATCTTATGTGCGGATATTCTCTATTCAAATGCTAAACTCTCTTAATTTTTTAAGTACTATGAAGATTATTCACTGTGATATCAAACCCGAAAATTTTGTACTCAAAACTTGGGGCAAATCAGGTATCAAGCTAATTGATTTTGGGACCAGCTGCTACCAAGGTAAGGTTTTTTTTATTTAGATCAGCAAGTGTACACTTATATTCAATCTCGCTATTATCGAGCTCCGTAGATTTTATTTCATCGTCCTTACTCGCCTGCGATCGATATGTGGAGTCTAGCTTGCTTAATTGCAGAGCTCAGTTTAGGCAGACCACTTTTCCCTGGAAGCAACGATCTTCATCAGCTACTATATATTATAAACTTAATTGGCTATCCTTCGGAATAGTTCTCACATAGGTGCTCAGCAGAAATACAGAGGATTAAATAACGGAAATATCTTGATAGAGATCAGTTTGGCAAAATTATGAAATAAAGCATAGATCGATTTGAATAAGACACAGGACTGAAGCTCGATATTGAAAGTTTAAAACCACTTTAATAGCGCTTATAGGGTGCATTATTTCCATTAGTCCACTTCTTGAAGCAGATACTAAAATGGGATCCACGAGATCGTATAACTCCAGCTGAAGCTCTACAACATCCTTGGGTCACAAATGGTCTTCCTTCATAAATTCACGGTATTTATACTATTTACTAAAATTTGAACAACAACGAATCGAAGTAAGATAAATCGAAGAAAGGTAAAAACCAAAAGAGAAAAAGTAAAAGTAAAAGTAAGAGCAAAAGTAGAGATAAAAGTTAGTAAGACCAAAGCGAAAATAAATTAATTAAACCGATAAAAGTACCTAAGAATTTAATTAATTTTGGTAAAGCTTAATCAAAAGTATTAAAATTTGATTTGCCTGTACCTTTAATTACAATGAAATCAAAGACCAGCAGAGGCAGTCAGTAAAAAAGCCGGACATAAAAAACGAGCAAAAGTCCAAGAATTAGCAAAAAGCCAAAAGCTTGAACATTTTTACATTTTTATTTTTTTAACTAAATTAAGAATAAAAATAGTATATTATAACTCAGAAGTGATCAATACTTTATTTTTTATCGCCTGAAGGCAATCCAATACAAGGTGCAGTTGTTTTAAGTTAAAGTTAGTGTTCTTTCGCGAGCAAAGGCTATTCCTAATTAGAGAATCCAAAAGTCTAATTGATCATCAAAGCAGAAGGCATGCCAATAATAAGCACAAAGACAGTGGCAGCAATGATGGGATTAATTCCCCTTTAATTCAGAAACCCAATTCCAAAAGGTATGACCATTCTGATCAAAGTAGCAGCTCCAAAGCATATACCCACAGCAGTTGAGCGCACTGTTGCTGGAAATGATTATGTTTATAATAATGTAAGAGATGACCAGTTTGCTGATGTTTGCGTTATGCTTAAGTAGAGGAGAATGCTTGATATCAGAGGCGATTATTTTACTGTCTTTGTCGTGTACAGAAATCCAATAAATATCAATATAGAGAATGTGACAATAAGAACCTTCTTACGATGAAATTTGGGAATAAAACGAGCTGAATTATATAATAATTACATCCGATCATATAAGCAGTGAATTAGCCAGAACCAATAAGACACAAGCTAATGCCCCAATTGAATCCAATTCTCTACGAAGTATTTTGTGCAACGAAATAGAATGCAAATATTGACATTTTCAATAAACCCAAGCAAATAGCTGCTCGTAAATATCTGGGAGTTTGAAATATCACGGTGAGAGTCTATTTTGCTGTCTGCTTTTATTTCTTTTATGTTGTTGTAGACAGTGTTAGTTATACCTATTTCAGTATTGCCTTTGATTTTTGTAAGTTTTCACCTCCTGCGTTATTTATTTATGCCAGTTTCTCTATCACTTGGTTCGCACCTTGATAGTCTTGTTTAGCATTGATGAGATAGTGAGCTGACTACAAAAATATTGAATTGAAGCTTAGCGTTAATATAGTGACAGGTAACAAAATGAGCAAAATCATTACCATTCTCCAGTACGGCATAACATAGTAAACGATAACCATAATCATACTTGTGAAGCCACTAAATATTACAAAATAAGTACCATGCAGCGCAGTAAAACAGGACTGCTTTCTGTCTACGATCGTCATTGTAAAAATCAGAGTTAATAGAGTAGCTAACAGCTGCAGCAGAGTTTGCGCCAAACGAATTGATGAACTGACTTAGAGCTATAAGTAAAGGCATTTTTTGATATATTCCAAAGAAAATTCCCAGATTTCCAATTAACATGCATAACAGGCAGAGAGTCATTGCCACCTTCTTCCCTTTCAGATCACTGATAAGAGGAATAACAAAGAATCCTGAAATCGACCCAATTGCAAGCACAGCTTGAAGCATCATCCGCACATCTCTTTGATCACAGTAAAAACCAGCATAGTACGTTCCAGTATAGTTATTAACAAAATCACACTGGTTTTAATTTCCTGGCGTACAGCAGTAAGCTTCAGTCATTTTTTACCCATTTTTCATGAATAGAGGATTGGTGAATATGACCGGGTTGATTAGTGCATTCATTGTGATTTGTGACCATGTGAAACACAGGAAAGTAAATATTCGTTTTTGGTATGTCTAGGACTGACTCACCAACAGAACTGCCTTGCTGATCTTCTTGTCTGTCTGAGATGAATCCATGCTCGATTGGAGATTTTGTTATTTTATAATTTAGCAAATTATTAATCAGTTTTTTATTTACTCTTAATAGACTCGTTCGGTTTGGCTAATTTTCTAACAATTCAGCTCACTTGCATTCATCGTACGTATTTATATTTAATTAAAATTTGTTGAGTTTTTTCTTGAATTTACCTCATAATTTTTTGATTGGACAAAATAAATGAATAAATAATAAGTCCACATTCTTAAAATAGAATGTAGAATAAATTTGCACTATATCAATGAAATAGAAATACTCCAGTAGGATACGTGCTCGTCCTGAATAATTACCTCAAATCGGACACTCTCTTGTCTTCAATGATCAATCTTCATAGTTGAAATTGTTAGCTAAGACCATCGTTGCGAAGTACTCTAAAGTAGAATCAGATTAAAATGGTCATCGTAATTAAAAACAGTTGAGAGGCGTGTATTAAAGTTTTGTAAGACTTATATGTAAAATGTTTGGGTAACTGTTCTCAAATTAGATTTCCGGTCATCTTTTGAACATATTTCATAAACTTGTATTTTTCTATGAAGCAGAATCATAAAAAATTGAATCTTAATATAAAAATAAGAAGATGCTTCAAAAGATTGCATAATTTGGCGTTAAAAATAAATAAACAGTTGAACTTGAAAATCAATTAAACTCTTTAAAAAATAATCAATTAACAATTTAGTCATTAAAACATTCGAAAATTGAAGACTCACCATAGTATCGTGTTTTCATAATTGATAGACTAAAAGAAGAGTACAAAAGAGTGCAAGCAACTAAAAAAATAGTTAACGATCAAATAAAAGAAATAAACTTAAGAATTTAAACTGCATACAAGGATATCGAGCACAAAATACAGACAGTTGAGCTCAAGCATATCGTAGAAACAAACAAATTGAAACAGACATTAAAGAGAAGATAAAGTGCAGACAGTACTATCATGACAGATCGAGGTGTTTAGTAAAATGGGGATATTAGTGGTGGCTGAGTAAAATATTGTATTGATTTTAATATTCATTTATTAACTTTGACATAACTTATATAAAAACATGTGTAGTCTTATGCAGTCATGATTTCTATAGTGATTCAAATTTATCAGCTGATTTCATTTAATTGTCAAGCAAAGGCTATTAAATATTAGTGTACCCATATGTCTCTCTTACCAAAAGACCAGGCAGTATCCCCATCACAAAAATACAGCAAGAAGAAACAATAATTGGCTTGATTCCCCTTTAATTCAAAAATCCAATTGCAAAAGGGATGATCATTCTGATAGTAAAAGCACATCCATAAATTATTCCTACACATGAAGAGCGGATCGTTGAAGGGAATGACTATGTTTCGACGAGGCTTATTGCTGAGAAGTTGTATGAACTAAATGTGAAGCAAACATACAGCACTATACTCGAGAAGAAAGGAGAATTTGAAACTGATTAACTGGTGAATAGAATTGCAACAGCAGCGGTCACTAAGTTACTGATCACTAACATCTTTTTTCTATACATTTTTGGAATAAATCTAGCTCCTGTAATATACCCTGTAAATTAGCCAAACCCTAATAAGAAAGCGCTTACTCCAAAACTGAAGCCGGTACGTTCAAGACTGCCTTGAACTCCAAAGTAGAAAGAATAATATGACATTTTTAGAAACATTAAGCACACCATTGATTTAACATATTCAGAATTAGAGAAAATTGAATTAAGAATTTCCACAAAATTCTTATCGTTATCATGTTTATTTTCACTCTGTTATACTTTCATTAATTCTTCAGTTTATTTTAAAACTCTCTTCGCCTCGATTAAAGCATTACTGCTTGCGTTATTAATTGCGCCAATATACTCTACAACTTGATTAGCAGTTTGAAAATCGTTCCTCACATGAATTAGAAAATGAGCAGATTCAATAAAAAGCATATTGAAGTAAACTAAAATGCATAAAACTGGTATGATTATAAGGAAGAGTAAGTAATAGGCCCAATAAGGCATAAAGTAGTAGATCAGCAATACGGACATGTCTGTCAGTCCCCTAAATATTATTATTGCACATACCATGCAGCGCAATACAAAATTACTGCTTTTTGTCGCATGTCGTCAGAGTAAAAATCTGAGTTTATTGAATAAGTCACTCCAGCGAGTGAACCTCCTCCGAAAGCAGACAAAAACATTCCGAATCCAATGAGTAGATGATACGCTTTAAGTATTCCTATAAATATAAGTGAGCCTCCTAAAAGAAATGCGCTGAGTCCAACAAGTACAGACACTTTTCTCCCCTTTAGATCACTAACCATGGGCATTAAAATGATGCCAACAATACTGCCAAGAGCAAATACTGATTGCAAAGTCATACGAGTGCTTCGATTATGACAGTATAGTCCAGCTTCATGTGTCCCAGTGAAATGGTTGACGTACTCGCACTTCTATTATGTCCCTTGTGTACAATAAAAAGCTTATGTGGTTACTTTACCATCACATTTCAGTAGCGGATTTGTGAATACTACGGGGTTGATCAATGCACTGAAAGCCAGCTGTACCCATATGGCGCACATAAGTGCGAACAGCTTGCCTTGATAAATTTCTGATTGACTGACCAAAGATATGGCTTTACTTATTTTTTTATCGATGTGAACTACCTGCATCTAATTCTATCTTTATAATTCAAGGAAATTTATAAAATTAATGACCATTTTAATAGACAAAACTTACAAAAAATGTTTGAATATTTTCGTATATTTATCTGGATCAAATTAATTGTGCAAAAATAAATGCATATTTATTTATAAAGTGTTAAGAATGGAAGAATACTAAATATAATATCGAGCAAATGCAAATGTCTCCAAAATTTGAACGCCCAGATCATGAAACTCAATAATTGTTGCTCACATGGTTCTCATTATCGAGAGAATAGCGTCGTAAGTTCGATTGGGAGTCTAAAAACACTGTACTCTATCGTGCATTAATTCCTCTCTTTTTCTAAGATGTTTAACTACAGCAAATTGTCATCCCGCACTCTGAACTTAATGACCGATTTAATAAATTTTTTGCCTCTTCATTCAAAATGAAAATAGTGAACACTAATGGTTAAGATTTGTTTAACTTAAATGAATTGTTTCTATTTACTTTAGATCAACCTATCGAAGTATGGTAAGCTTCCAAAAAACACAATACTAAAATATAATGCAAAAGTCGAAGATTCTCAGCAGTTAATTTCGGAAATCTGGCTTAACCCTGGCGAAAAATATAGCATTCGAGTGGTATTATCAAATTAATGGCAGAATCTGAGAATCAATAAGCTAAAGTAATATACGCTGACAAAAATATTGTCTCTCGATTCAGGATATAAATACTAAAGGACGACGATGACATTAAAAACAATTTCATATGTTAGTATTTATTCTGTTGTACGTCGCCCAGTTTCTCACTTAGTTCAGTCTCTGTTTAGAGATTGCAGAAAGGTCATATTATTAGACATTGTGACGAAAAGATTTATTTAATTTATGACGGGTCTGTCATTCAATAAATTGTGAACAAAAAATGTGAGAAATAATAAAAATAGAAACAATTTAAAAGTCGATTAAATGAGAAATGGAAGTTTTAACTTGTCAAAGGCTCAATAATATGCAAGAATAATATGAAACAACTTTTAAGTGGAACAGCGTGGACTAATGATGAAAAATCTTATGTTAATACTTACATTTTAACAGTAGATTCAATATTTTTGACCATTTCATACAATGATTTCTCCAAAATACTTAAAAATGAGAAAAATAGTCAAAAATTAATCCTTGAGAAAATTAGATAATCATAAGGTGCTCACCAATAATTTATCAACAGATCACTAAATGCTCAATCAAAGATAAGATAATCATAAAATATTCCAGTATAACTATCATATTCAATTCCTCGAAATAAGAAAACAAAAGCATTCAGGAAAAAAACCCATGGACAATAAAATAATTTTGACGAATTTGTTACGTTTGATCGATACTAAAAGATGACACAAAATAAATAAAATATATAGAAAAAACATTTAGTTTACTCCCAGTTGAGCAATTTGTTGAGACAGAAATAAAAATAAGACCGATTTATTAAGAAGCTCAGCACTGCGAAAGGTATGAAGGAAATCAAAAGATGTGAATATATGGCTAGATTGAAGCAAAACAAAATATAAAATCTAGCCATCAAGGACTCGATCATGAATGCAGAGAGATATCGAGACCGTCCTCATGAAGTAAAATTCATTTTCGAGTAATAGATGATGGACAAATTAATGAAATAAACAAACAATTTCCCATTTAAACGCCACAAAAAGAAATTTATTTCAATGGTGGAGTCCATTAATGATGACCCAACTTAAAGCAGAGTAACAAGACCTGAAAGATTTGAGTCTGAGTTTTAAGTCAACAAATAATCTAAACATACATCAAAATTTTTGCACACTAAAAGCAACAAAATGATGCACTGTGAGAGCACACCAAATTTCTAGTTATTGGAAAACTCGCACAGCAGAATGAAAAACAAAGGTAGAATTGGATCTGCTTTGAATTTGCACAAAGGGCAATCCAGCTACCTAATATGATTTTTGTGCTATGTATTAATATACCCAAATATATGGACAGTATCATGATTTCTTGAATAGTAGGCAAGATTCATAGTATTAGATAAGTTAAACCATGTGATCTGGGAAAAAGTACCCTCGCTTGACCCATTCCATAACGCCATCTTTTTCAACTTTATACACAAAGCCAACATCTTTAAGTTAATTCATGCCGATTATTTTGACAGTTTTTATTGTGCCTCTTTTAACGTTGTTGTCAAAGGTTACGGCTTGTCTACTGTTCTTTGTCTGGGTCGTACCTTTATGAATGGAGTCCATATCATCTGATTGATCAATATCGACTTTGTCTTCAGCATTCTGTGAACTATACTGCGACTTCTCTTCCTCTTGTTCACTTCTATTTTTCACTCTTGACTTAGTTAGTCTATTGCCTTCGGACCCTGGCTATCGACTGAGAAATTAGTCCAAAAGGTCTTTTACATTAACTAGATTTCTCTCCGGCTCCCATGTGTTCTGGTCACTGTCGTAGCCCACCCATTTGATCAGGTACTCTTTTTTACCTATGTTGATACATTATTACCTTTGCTACTGATTCTGCTGGTCACTATCTTTTCGACTTCGTACATTCTCTGTTAAGTATATACTAATTGTAAATAGAAGTAATATATTTGGAGGGAATTATATAAGTATTATACTGTAATAATATCGTTATTTGCAATTGTTATTGCAAAATATAAAATATAACTCATCGCAATCTTTTCACAAAGGCAGGACATTTCGACTTGGGCGAATAATCCGCTCTCACTCCTGTCATAGTTGACACCTAAGTGAACCCCAATTTGTCACTTGATCTCACTTGTTTTATCGATGACTTGCTTTTATGTTTGCTGTCCCATACGTCCACCGTCTGTGCATTATTATTATTATTATTGTTAAATATGTCTGTAAATGTACTTTTATTTCCTAGCTTTTACAGTACATAGTTCATCTAAATATATTTATATTTGTACTTTGTTGTAATTCGGCGATTTTAGCGGGCTGTTATTGCACGTATTCACCCATCTTCTATAATTTTACTTGTCTTGATCTATCTATTTGGCTTATTTTAAGCTGAACATCTTATTCATCAGTTTGCTTTGATACTTCATTTTTATCTACAGGCTCTCATTACGTAATTTCAATAAAGATGATAGATTTTGACTTTGCTCATATCCATCTAAATATTTTGCCACTTAGCTATCTTGCCCATCACGTTGCGCTGACGCTTTCATTCGTCTCTTAATTTTAACGAACTGTTTCTTCAAATTAGTTTAGTTTTACTCTTGCAATTTGGCAAGTTCCCTCTCAGCCAATTTTTCGCACAACTTCTTCATGATAGCCTCCTATCTCTTGCATTACTGTTCAGCCTGTTTGGCTATCGACATTGATGATCTCAGCAGCTGCCGGTACTTGGGCGTAACCACCTGCTTACAGGGGATCGATAGTACACATCTGGGCTATAGTTTATCAGCGGTGTGTATTAAATGCGACATTTTTTTTATCTGTTCTGATGTGATTTCTGAACTTTTTATCTTATCGAAGAATTGTAGAATATTTATAATATATATGAATATTCATCTGTGCGATTGAGAATCGGTATCTTTTAACTTTTCGAACTTTTACTTATTGCAATTATAAGATAAATAAATATATGGGTATATTTTGTAACTTTAATGTTAATTCTTATAATAATATAACCATTATTATGTTTATATCATATTTTGAATATTAAAGTAAATCTTATTTTAGTTTATTAGATCACCTTGTTTTATCAATTAATCGACAAAAATTCACAATTAATTCCAAAATTTATATAAATTTGACATCTTTAGTATGCCAATTTTTGTATATGCTCCAATTCGAAATATTTAATAATCTTAAACTTTGGTAATTTTCCATTAAATCCCTTTGTTGCATATAATTTGTTAAGAATATCTCAATCATTGAGAGCGGCCTAACAGATTCGAATATTATAATTTCCAATAATCTATCCAATATGAAAGGGAGAAGGACTCTTAAATTTAAGATTCCCAGCAAAGACATCGACAAATCCTTAAGGTCTGATAAGGAGTTTGAGAAACAGAAAAAACTGTCCCGCACCAAGAGAATAAAATAGAAGAATGTTGTCTACCCGCTCAGCACGCCTTAAAAAATAGTATTCATTACCAATCAGTACGGCAACGGGTTCAAGAGGGAAAAAATGGAGGACTTCGACTGCCCCAGTCACATTCCCATCTAACAGATGCTGCGAGATGTGAACGAAGTGTGTTATAATCAATGGAAGGTTCACTTTTAAAGATTGGCGGCAGTGCCCTTCCAGAAGATATAATTCATTCTGGGTATCATTTTTGCAGTTATTTTCCTGGTGGCTATCGTGTACTTCAGCTTGATAAGCCAGCAATCAATAAGCGCCTTCGATATACTTAACTACTTCATAGTGGCCATAGTAATTATCATCTTTGGGCTGGCACTGTACGTCTGTATGTCTAGGAGAGACAGAGACGAGTGCATGGATAGCTATATTGTGCCAGCAATTCAGAACAAGCTTATTGAACTGAACCAAGTAGAGCAGTAACTGTTCTAGAATCATCCTAGATTTAGATGGACCTGTCATAAAGATTGTCTCTGGATTGCCATCAATATGCTGTGATGAGACTTTCTCAATTTTTCTGTTTCATGTTTAATATTGCATAACATCTTCTTTATCATATTTTCTACAATTAATAAGCTACTTAAAATAGAATTTAATTAAAATTTTAGCTTAAACAGATCATTTAGTTTAGTAATATTGTTCGCAAAATTGTTACTTGATTAACTTTTGAATGAGCTTATGGGCATATGTTTGATGTTATAATATTTAATAAACATATAATAAGTTTCCAAAAAAACGACAGAAACATGTCACAACACAGTGATCTAAAATAAGGCAACGTCTACACTTACCAAGTACCGCAGAACTCAGCAACATATGTCGTGCGTATGGCATTAACCGGTAAAGGGCTATGGGTTTGTATTTAATAATCACTCATGCAATGGAAACTCACCATATCATAGGAGCTAGTCACACAGACTGTCGCCAAGGCCAGTGCTGGTAAATAGAATGTTTCCTATAAATAATTTATCAATGCGGTTGTTACTGCGCTTAA
>APMI01006833.1_pt1 | contig 16461 bp, 16 predicted proteins | sample 667938 | NCBI WGS metagenome assembly APMI01 (sample SAMN01084076, study PRJNA167559) | wastewater metagenome | biome: Wastewater | place: Denmark: Ejby Moelle, Odense | collected 2011-11-28 | reverse complement strand
CGCGCGGCGGCACGCGGCAACAGTGAGGGTGTCAGCCGGTTGTTCACCAGCGGTAGGCCGGCGGCCAGCGCTTCGTGGGTCCAGGGGCTGCCGTGGATACGGGTGAGGGCGGCGAGGCAGTCGAGCAGCGGATCGTCATGCACGCCGTGCTCGTTGACCTCCCAGGGTTTGGTGTTCGGCTGGGTGTCGCTCATTCAGAATTCCGGTCCTGTCGCTGGGCGCGCGGGGTCAGATCACGTCCTGGTCGCCAAGCAGATCGAGCGCGCCGACGAGGCGCCGCCGCAGACCCTTGCGGGCCGAGAGTTTACGCTGTGCGCCGTGCGGCAGATCGGTCACCCGCAGGACGCCCTTGTCGATCAGCGCGTCGATCAGGTCTTCCAGCACGCGGATGAAGTCTGCATCCAGCGCAGCGAAGCTCTCGCCGGGGTCTCGACCGATGAATGCCAGCAGATCCGGGTGGTCGTTGGACAGCTCTTCCTGCGCATCCGCTTCCTGATCCCGCAGGATCGCGACAATCTCTCCTTGCGGATTTCGGCGGACGAAGGGCATGTTAGCTCCCGGCCTATGAGCGGCCTAGTAAAGTTTTGTCACCTGAAACGCCGGAACGCGCTCCTGACGAGGGATTTCGGCGGGTATTCGAGAAACTTGAGCGGGCAGGAGAAAGCATGGCGACGCGACGCAACGAGTATGTGGACTGGCTCTGCGAACGCCTCGCACCGTTCGGGGCGATTCGCGCGCGGCGGATGTTCGGCGCCTACGGGCTCTACAGCGGTGAGCTGTTCTTCGCAATCGTCAGTGATGATGTGTTCTACGTGAAGGCGGACTCACTGAGCGTGCCCGATTTCGAACGCGAGGGTTTGCGCCCATTTACCTATGCGATGAAGGATGGCAGCCCGCAATCCCTGCGCTACTACCCCTTGCCGGAAGCCGCGATGGATGACGACGTGGAGTTTCTGCGCTGGGCACGCAAGGGCATCGAGGCTGCGCTGCGCTCGCCGCGCAAGACGAATCCGCCTAAAAGGTGAGGGTGGTGAGAGGGCGATGGCCGCGGGCTCGGGCGTGTGCCGGCTTCGTGGCATCATCGCGGCTCGTTTCATGAGAGCCTCACGATGCATCCGAGCCCAGAAAACACCCCGTACGACATGCTAGGCGGCGACGCCGCGGTGCGCGCCCTGGTCGATCGTTTCTACGATCTGATGGACCTGGAGCCCGAGTTTGCTGAGCTGCGCGCCTTGCATCCGGCGCATCTGGATGAGTCGCGCGACAAGTTGTACTGGTTTCTGTCGGGCTGGCTGGGCGGGCCGGACATGTTCGTCGAGCGCAAGGGCCACCCGATGCTGCGCGCTCGTCACATGCCTTTCCCGATCGGGGGCAAGGAGCGCGACCAGTGGCTCGCCTGCATGCACAAGGCGATGGATGCGCAGCCCATGTCAGCCGCGCTGCGGCAGCATCTCGAGGGCTCGCTGTTCAAAACTGCCGACTGGATGCGAAACCAGCCGGGCTGAGCCGCGCCAAGGCGGCTGGACCAACTCGCAAGGGCCGGTCAGCCGCGCCCCCGCAAGTGGGTTCAAATGTAGAAGTTCGGCCGCTTGTAGACCGGCTTGTCGAACTTGCCGGCCTCGGCGTCCTTGAACGCCTTCCAGGTCGGGTAGGCTGCTGCAACGGTCAGCAGGGCGAGAATCGTGAACATGGCAAGCTCCTCGCGCTCCAAGGTCGGGGGAGACTGAATCGGAGCGCAGAAATCACTGTCAGATTAAGGGCTTGCAGTGGCAGCGCGCTTGCGATGGCTCAAGCTTTGTCGCGCCCGCGACAAAGCAAAAAGCCCGGCCGAGGCCGGGCTTTCGTCGCGAGCGGTTTGTTGCTTACGACTGCGGCCGCAGCTCTGCGGGGATCGGGAAGTTCACGTTTTCGGTCACGCCTTCCAGCGTGCGCACGCTGGCGCCGCTGAGCGCCTTGACCCGTTCGATCACTTCGTTAACCAGCACCTCGGGCGCAGAAGCCCCAGCGGTGACGCCAATCCGGCGCTTGCCTTCCAGCGTGGCCGGGTCGATGCCCGCCGCGTTGTCGACCAGGTAGGCGGGTACGCCGCGCAGCGCTGCAACCTCGCGCAGGCGGTTGGAGTTTGAGCTGTTCTTCGAGCCGACCACAAACACCACATCCACCTGCGGCGTCATGAACTTCACCGCATCCTGGCGGTTTTGCGTGGCGTAGCAGATGTCGTCCTTCTTCGGGCCGACGATCGCCGGGAAGCGCGCGCGCAGTGCATCCACCACCGTCTGCGCGTCGTCCACCGACAGCGTCGTTTGCGTCACGTAGGCGAGCAGGTTTTCGTCTTTGACCTGCAGCGCAGCGACGTCTTCGACGGTCTCGACGAGGTACATGCCGCCCTCGCTCTGGCCCATCGTGCCTTCGACTTCCGGGTGGCCCTTGTGGCCGATCATGATGATCTCGCGGCCCTGATCGCGCATGCGCTGGACCTCGATGTGCACCTTCGTCACCAGCGGACAGGTTGCGTCGAAGACCTTCAGGCCACGGGCCTCGGCTTCGGCACGGACTGCCTGTGACACGCCGTGCGCGGAGAAGATCACCGTGTTGCCGGCCGGCACATCGGCGAGGTCTTCGATGAACACCGCACCCTTGTTGCGCAGGTCATCCACGACGAACTTGTTGTGCACCACTTCGTGCCGTACGTAGATCGGCGCGCCGTACAGCGCGATCGCGCGTTCGACGATGGTGATGGCGCGTTCCACGCCGGCGCAGAAGCCGCGGGGGTTGGCGAGGAGGACTTCCATGTTCGGTCTCTGTATGGGGCTGGTTCTGTTCTTTTTTGGCTGTGCGGATGTCAGCTGACGCCGACCACCTGCACATCGAAACGCACGGCTCGGCCGGCGAGCGGGTGGTTGAAATCGATCACCACGCTATCGTCGTCCAGTTCCAGCACCAGGCCGGAGAAGGCATTGCCGTCCGGCGCGGTGAAGGTCAGCACCGCTTGCGCTTCGAGTTCCACGTCGGCTGGAAGTTCGCTGCGCGGGATTCGCTCGACGAGCTCTTCGTGGCGCGGCCCGAAGGCTTCGCCGGCGGCCAGATCGAAGCTGCGCTCGGCGCCGACCGACAGCCCGATCAGGCAGTCCTCGATCTTGCGGCCGAGTTCGCCGCGGCCGATCTGCAGCGTGGCTGGCGTCGATTCGAAGGTCGAGATCATCACGGTGCCGTCCGGCAGCGCGAAACGGAAGTGCAGCGTGACGAGGCTTTCGTTGCCGATCAGGTTCATGACTTGGTGTCCGCGGCCGGCTGGCGGCCCGCAAAGAGTTGGGCTGCAATCATCAACACGGCGCCGACGGAGATCGCCGAGTCCGCCACGTTGAACGCTGGCCAGCCGTAACGGCCGACATGGAAATACAGGAAGTCGACCACCGCACCGTATGCGATGCGGTCGATCACGTTGCCCAGCGCGCCACCGATGATCAGCGCGAAGGCCAGCGGCTGCAGGCGCTCGCTGGCGTGGCGCTTCAACAGCACCAGCAGCCAGGTCGAGATCACGATCGCCAGCGTGACGAAGAACCACTTCTGCCAGCCCGGTTGGTTGGCGAGGAAGCTGAACGCCGCGCCCGGGTTGTACACCAGTACCAGCTGGAAGAAGTCGGTGTAGGGGATCGCCTCGCCGAGCTTCAGGTTGCGCAGCACCGCGAGCTTGGTGATCTGGTCGAGCACGATCACCAGGCCCGAGAGGCTGAGCCAAGCCAGGAAACGCTTAGGCATGCGTACGCACCTCGCCGTCACCGTGCAGGTTGCTGTCGCAGCGGCCGCACAGCGTGGGGTGTTCGGCGCTCACGCCGACGTCCGCGCGCCAGTGCCAGCAGCGCTCGCACTTCTGTTGCGCGGTCGGCGTGACGACGATCGCCTCGTCGGCTTCGCCCGCCACCTTCACCAGGGTCGCGGCCGAGGTGATCAGCACGAACTTGAGGTCGTCGCCGAGTGAGGCCAGCGCATCGAACTTGTCGCTGCCCGCGCGGATCTCGACTTCGGCTTGCAGCGAGGCACCAATCTTGCCTTCGGTGCGCACCGCTTCAACCGCCTTGGAGACGTCGCCACGCACTGCGCGGATTGTCTCCCAACGGGCGATCAGCCCGGCTTCGCCTTCCTGCGCCGGCAGGGCGTGGAAGGTGTGCAGCATCACCGATTCGTCCGGGTTGTTGCCGTTGAGCACCGCCCAGATTTCCTCTGCCGTGAAGGAGAGGATAGGCGCCATCAGCTTCACCACCGTCTGCACGATGTGCCACAGCGCGGTCTGCGCGGCGCGGCGTGCCACGGAATCCGGCGCGGTGGTGTAGAGGCGGTCCTTGAGGATGTCGAGGTAGAAGGCGCCGAGGTCTTCCGAGCAGAAGATCTGCAGCGCCTGCACCACGCGGTGGAATTCGAACTTCGCGTAGTCGGCCTCGGCCTGCGTCGCGAGCTTGCGGGTGAAGGCCAGCGCGTAGCGGTCGATATCGAGCCACTGCTCGACCGGCACGGCGTTTGTCGTGATGTCGAAGTCGGCGGTGTTCGCGAGCAGGAAACGCAGCGTGTTGCGGATGCGGCGGTAGGTCTCGACGACGCGGTCGAGGATCTCCTTCGACACCGCGAGTTCGCCCGAGTAGTCGGTGGCCGCGACCCACAGGCGCAGGATCTCCGCGCCCATCTTGTCGCTGATCTCCTGCGGCAGGATCACGTTGCCGAGCGACTTGCTCATCTTGCGACCTTGCTGGTCCACGGTGAAGCCGTGCGTCAGCAGCGCCTTGTAGGGCGCGTGGCCGTCGATCGCGGCGCCAGTCAGCAGCGAAGAGTGGAACCAGCCGCGGTGCTGGTCCGAACCTTCGAGGTACAGGTCGGCGCGCGGGCCGCTGGTGTGGCCATCGTTGTGCGAGCCCCGCAGCACATGCCAGTGCGTGGTGCCAGAGTCGAACCACACGTCCAGCGTGTCGCTGATCTTGGTGTACTGCTCAGCCTCGGCGCCCAGCAGCTCGGCGGCGTCGAGCTTGGACCAGGCCTCGATGCCGGAGACTTCAACGCGCTTGGCGACTTCTTCCATCAGCTCGACGGTGCGCGGGTGCAGCTCACCGGTTTCCTTGTGCAGGAAGAACGGGATCGGCACGCCCCAGGTGCGCTGGCGCGAGATGCACCAGTCCGGGCGGTTGGCGATCATCGCGTGCAGGCGCGGCTTGCCCCAGGCGGGGTAGAAGGCGGTCGCCTCGACCGCGCCCAGCGCCTTTTCGCGCAGACTCTTTCCATCCTTCGGCAATTTATCCATGCCGACGAACCACTGCGCGGTGGCGCGGTAGATCACCGGCGTCTTGTGGCGCCAGCAGTGCATGTAGCTGTGGCTGACGGTGCCGTGCGAGAGCAGGGCGCCGACTTCGGTGAGCTTTTCGACGATGACCGGGTTGGCCTTCCAGATCATCTGGCCACCGAAGAAGGGCAGGTCTTCAACGTAGACGCCGTTGCCCTTGACGATGGAGATGATCTCGTCGTTGCGGCGGCCGTAGGCGAGCCAGGAATTGAAGTCGTCCACGCCGTGTGCGGGTGCCGAGTGCACCACGCCGGTACCGGCATCCAGCCCCACGTAGTCGGCCAGATACACCGGCGAGACGCGATCGAAGAAGGGGTGGCGGAACTCGATGCGATCGAGCGCCTGGCCCTTGGCGGTGGCGAGCACCGTGCCTTCGAGTCCGTAGCGCTTGAGCGAATCCTCGACCAGGTCCTTGGCCAGCACCAGCAGCTTCTCGCCGGTGTCGACCAGCGCGTACTCGAACTCCGGGTGCATGTTGAGCGCCTGGTTGGCGGGGATCGTCCAGGGCGTGGTGGTCCAGATCACCGCGTAGGCGGTCTTGGGCAGCGCAGCGAGGCCGAAGGCGGCGGCGAGCTTGCCGGCGTCGGCATCCGACACCGCGAAGGCCACGTCGATCGTCGGCGACTTCTTGTCGGCGTATTCGACTTCCGCTTCAGCCAGCGCCGAGCCGCAGTCGAAGCACCAGTTCACCGGCTTGAGGCCCTTGAAGACATAGCCTTGCTTGACCATCTCGGCCAGCGCGCGGATCTCGCCCGCTTCGTTGGCGAAGGCCATCGTCAGGTAAGGGTTGTCCCAGTCGCCCAGCACGCCGAGGCGGATGAATTCCTTCTTCTGGATCTCGACCTGCTCTGCGGCGTAGGCGCGGCACAGCTCGCGCACCTTGTCGGCCGGCAGGTTCTTGCCATGCGTGACTTCGATCTTGTGTTCGATCGGCAGGCCGTGGCAGTCCCAGCCCGGCACATAGGGGGCGTCGAAGCCGGCCAGGGTCTTCGAGCGGACGATGATGTCCTTGAGGATCTTGTTCAGCGCGTGCCCCAGGTGCAGGTTGCCGTTCGCGTAGGGCGGGCCGTCGTGCAGGATGAACTTCGGGCGGCCGGCGCTGGCCTTGCGGATCTTCTGGTACAGCTGGCCCTTCTGCCAGCCCGCCACCCAACCTGGCTCGCGCTTGGGCAGGTCACCGCGCATCGGGAAGGCGGTGTCGGGCAGGTTCATCGTTTTCCGGTAATCAGCCATGGCTTGCTATCTCTTCAATCTTTGCGTGAATGCAGGGGATTCGGTTCAGGGCGGGCGCCGCGGGGTACTCACGCAGGGCTGCCGCCGACAAGGCGGGGCGCCGACGACCGCTCAGGTCGCCGGCACCGGAATTCGATGCTGCGCGAGGATTTCCTTCGCGATCTCGCAGTCGCGGTTGATCGCCGCGGTCAGCTCTTCCAGCGAGCCGTACTTTTCCTCGTCGCGCTGCTTGTGCAGGAAGTGCACCTGCAAGTGCTTGCCGTACAGATCGCCGTTGAATCCGAACAGGAAGACCTCCAGCCGCGCCGCGCCGTTCTTGGTGATCGTCGGCCGGTTGCCGAGGCTCGCCACGCCCGGCCAGGGGCTGTCGTCGATGCCATCCACCGTCACCGTGTAGATACCATGCAGCGCCGCGCGGTTGCGCTTGATCTGGATGTTCGCGGTCGGGAAGCCGATCGTGCGGCCGATCTTGTCGCCATGCATCACGCGGCCGCTCATCGTGTAGGGCCGGCCGATCAGGCGCTCGGCGCGTTCGATGTCGCCGGAGACCAGCGCATCGCGCACCGCCGAACTCGACACGCGTTCGCCGTCGAAATCGAGCGTCGGCATCGATTCGACGCGGAAGCCCCAGGTTTCGCCGGCTTGCTGCAGCGAAGCGAAATCGCCGCCACGGCCGCGGCCGAAGCGGAAATCGTCGCCAATCAACAGATGCCGCACGCCCAGTCCGCGCACCAGCACGTTCTCGACGAAGGCCTCGGCATCGAGTGAGGCGAGGGCCTTGTTGAAGCGCAGCACATAGACGCGGTCGACGCCGCATTCGGCCATGTATTCGAGCTTCTCGCGCAGGCGAGACAGACGCGGCGGGGCGGATTCGGGGGCGAAGAACTCGCGCGGATGCGGCTCGAAGGTCAACACCGTGGCCGGCAGCGCGCGCTCGCGCGCCTCGCGCACGAGCAATTGCAACAGGGCCTGATGGCCGCGGTGCACGCCGTCGAAGTTGCCGATCGTGAGCACCGAACCGTGTTCAGCGCGATCGGGAAGGCCGCGGAAGACCAGCATAAGCGTCTGACAAAAAACGCGAATTATAGCCTGCGGCGGTGCCGCATTGGGCGGCCGGGCTTGGGGGCGGGCGATCTGAGCGCGGAGTGGAGGCGGCTGCTGTTCGGCGGCCGGTCAGACGCCGCGAAGATAGAGCGCCTCAACGCGTTCGCGCGCCCACTGGGTGCGGCGCAGGAACTTCAGGCTGGATTTGATGCTGGGTTCGTGCTGGAAGCAGCGTACCGGGATCAGAAGCCCAAGCTCTTCCCATCCATATCGCTCGACGAGCTGCGTGAGAATCGTCTCGAGTGTCAGGCCGTGCAGTGGGTTGTTGGGCTGGGTGCTTGGCATCGGAGCGGTGTGAGGGCGTAGCCGCTGCAGTGTAACGGGGCGCGGCGTGAAAAGGTCACATTCCCGCTGCGCACCGCGTCATCGTTTGGCGAAGAGGGGTGGGGCACAGTGTCATCACGTTGAACGCGTCGCGAGACGCCCCGAGAAAGCCCCCCAAGGAGACCGCCATGAACACGAACATGAACCGCCTGGACGACGTGATGAACGCGCTGCTCGTTGTGGTATTCGCCTGCCTGGCGATGCTGACGGCGATCGGCGTGAGCGATGGCAAGAGTTTTGGCCGCAGTGACGTGCAGATCAGCGTTGCGACCGCTGAGGCTCTCTCGGGGCGTCTGGTTGAAGTCCAGCAGGTTCCGCGCATCACGGTGGTCGCAAAGCGGCCGGTTGCCGTGGTCGCGTCGGCTTACTGAGCCGAGCGGGCGTTACCGCAAGAAGGCCGACGGCGATTCAGCCGCCGGCCTTTTCCTTCCGTCAGGGCTTATTCGCCCAGCACGACTTCCACTCGATGGGTGCGACCATCGCCAGCGGGCCTGATCGCTTGCGTCGGATCGATGTCCTTGCCGTCCACTCGCACCGCCTTGATGCCTTTGCTGACGTGCTGCGGGTTGCTGACGGTGATCTCAAAGGTGTCGCCGCGGAAGCGCCGCGTCACCTTGAAGCCGGGCCAGTCCTTCGGGATGCAGGGGTCGATGCGCAGGCCGGCGTAGTCCGGCTTGATGCCGAGCAGCCCTTGGCTGACGACGACGAAGGTCCACGCCGCGGTACCGGTGAGCCAGTTGTTCTTGGCTTCGCCGAAGCAGGGCGCATCCTTGCCGGCGATCATCTGGGCATAGACATAAGGCTCGCCGCGGTAGGTGTCGATCTGGTCCTGCTTGGCCGAGGGGCAGATTGAGAGGTAGTACTCCAGCGCGCGGTCGCCTTCGCCGAGCTGGCACCAGGCGAGGTGAATCCAGGTGTTGTTGTGGCTGAAGATGCCGGCGTTTTCTTTCACGCCCGGCGGGTAGGACGTCACCTCGCCGAGTGCCTTGTCGTAGGTGGAGTAGGCCGGTTGTTGCAGCACCACGCCGTTCTTCGTGTAGAGGTGCCGGTGCACCGATTCCATCGCCTGCCGCGCACGGCCATTGTTGGCGCCGGCACCGCCGAGCACGCACCAGCCCTGGCTCTCGATGAAGATCTTGCCTTCGGTGTTGGTGTGCGAGCCGACTACCGAACCATCGGCCGCGTAGGCGCGGGTGTACCAGGCGCCGTCCCAGGTCACGCGTTCCACCGTATCCAGCATCTCGGCGTAGTGGCCGCGCATCCGCGCTGCGTCGGAATTGCGATCCAGGTGCTCGTAGAGACCGGCCATTTCGCGCGCGGCGTAGAGGAAGAGGCCCGCGATCATCACCGACTCGGCCTTCGAGTCGCGCACGTCGCCGGCGGTTTGGAAGGACTCGTTCGGCTCGGTCGAGAAGCAGTTGAGGTTGAGACAGTCGTTCCAGTCCGCGTGGCCGATCAGCGGCAGGCCATTGGGGCCGCGCTTCTTTATCGTGTAGGCGATGGAGGTTTCGAGGTGATCGAGCAGCGTATCGGTGATAACGTTTTCATAAGCCTTGTCGGCGTAAGCGCACGGCGCCTGCAGGATCGAGGTATCGCCCGATTCCTTGATGTACGCACAGGTTGAGAGCACCAGCCACAGGTGGTCGTCGTAGAAGTCGCCGCCGATATCGGCGTTGCCCTTCTTCGTCAGCGGCTGGTACTGGTGGTAGCAGGTGCCGTCCGAGAGTTGCGTCGCAGCGATGTCGAGAATGCGTTCGCGTGCGCGACTCGGGATCATGTGCACGAAGCCGAGCAGATCCTGGTTCGAATCGCGGAAGCCCATGCCGCGGCCGATGCCGGTTTCGTACATCGAGGCGGAGCGACTCATGTTGAAGGTCGCCATGCACTGGTACTGATTCCAGGTGTTGGCCATGCGCTGGGCGTGCTCGTTCGGGCAGTCGACCTGGAAGTTGCCGAGCAGCGCATCCCAGTAGGCCTTCAGGCTTGCCAGCGCGGCATCCACCGCGCCGGGCGCCGAGTACTTCTCGACGATCGCGCGGCCGACCGACTTGTTCATCACGAAGGGCGCGTCGAACTTCGGCGCGTCGCCCTGTTCGACATAGGCGAGTACGAAGGCGAAGGATTCTTCGGCGCCGGGCGCGAGATCCAGGTCGATCTGGTGCGAGCCGATCGGGTTCCAGCCGAAGGCGACCGAGTTGGTGGCCTGGCCGGCGAAGGGTACTTTTGCCTCGTGCAGCCCTTCGTGGATGCCGACGAAGGCGTCGCGCGAGGTGTCGAAACCGGCGATCGGCCGCGTGCAGGCGAACAGCGTGTAGTGGTTGCGGCGCTCGCGGAACTCGGTCTTGTGATAGATCGCCGAACCCTCCACCTCGACCTCGCCGATCGAGTAGGTGCGCTGATAGTTGGTCATGTCGTTGAGCGCTTCGAAGAAGCAGAACTCCTGGTAGGAGAACAACTTCGGCGTCTTGCGCTGCGCCGACTTGTTGCGCACCGTTACCTTCCACACTTCAAGGTTTTCGCCCGGCGGTACGAAGAACAGGGTTTCCACTTCCAGCCCGTCGCGTTCGCCGACGATGCGCGTGTAGCCCAGGCCGTGGCGGCATTCGTACTTCACTCCCTTGGCCTTGACCGGTTTCCAGCCCGGGTTCCAGACCTCGCCGCCGTCATTCACATAGAAGTAGCGGCCGCCGAGGTCGTAAGGCACGTTGTTGTAGCGGTAGCGGGTCAGGCGCCGCAGCTTCGCGTCCTTCCAGAAGCTGTAGCCGCCAGCCGTGTTGGTGCACAGGCCGAAGAACTCGTCCTGCCCGAGGTAGTTGAGCCAGGGCAGGGGCGTGTCGGGGCGGGTGATGACGTATTCGCGGGTGGCGTCGTCGAAATGACCGTACTTGAAGGTGCTCGCGCTATTCATGGTGTGGGTGGGTCCAGTTGGGGCTCTGTGCGAAGCATCTTCAGCGACTTGCTTGGCTGAAACTGCGTCGTTGCCGGCCTGCTTTCATGTCAGGCGTCATGATATGAAAACGTTTGCAAAAATGAAAGCCCTCTGAGAGCATGGATTTGTTTCTGATTGCGCATGGACGAAGTATGGGTCGGCTCAATAGGCGCTGCTGCGTATGGTCTTCGCCCTGAATTGTCCGGTGCAGTCGGTGCTATCGGTGGGCGCTCCGATTTCAGGGTAGACAAGATAACGTTTTCATAGTCAGAGGTTCTGCATGAGTGTTTTGATCGCTGAAACACAGCCCATTCGGCTCGCGAACGGGCGCTTTCGCCTTGCGTCGGCGGGCGTTTGCCTGGAAGTCGATCCGAACGTCGGGGCACGCGTGGTTTCGCTCCGCTTGGGCGAATCGGAAGTGCTTTCGCAGCCGCATGCGCATCCGGACAACTACGGCTCGACTTTCTGGGACGCGCCGCAGGCCGCGTGGGGATGGCCACCGAGGGTAGGCCTCGATTCGGCGCCGTACGAAAGCACGGTCGAAGGCGACGCGCTGGTTTGCCAGAGCCATGTCGACGCTTTCTGTGGCCTGAGTTTCAACAAGCGCTTCGTGGCATTACCCGAGGAACAGGGTTTCGCGATTCGCTACCGCATTCGTAACCACCGTGCTCAAGCACAACGCTTGGCGCCTTGGGAGGTCACGCGCGTTCCGGGCGGGCTGAGTTTCTACCCCGGGGGCGACGACTCTCACGTACCCGCGTCGGCGCTTGCCGTGCAGCGTTGTGAGCGTGGATTCGCCTGGTACGCCTTTGAGCGGGAACAGTTGGCTGTCGGGCGCAAACATTTCGGGGTCGCTCGCGACGGATGGCTCGCTCATGTCACGCCGGAACGCCTGCTGTTCGTGAAGCAGTTCGAGCGGGTCGGTGCGGCACAGTGCGCCGAGGGTCATGCGCCGATCGAAATCTGGGGCCAGGACGGCGGCGTCTACATCGAGCTTGAAAACCACGGCGCATGCGTGTCGCTGGCGCCGGGTGCCGTACTCGATTACACGGTGCGCTGGTTCGTCCGCCCGCTACCGCCAAAGCTGGAGCTGCGTGCGGGCAATCCAGCCTTGCTCCGGGAGGTGGAAGCCGCGCTGCAGCTGCGGCGTGATGAGCGGGCGAACTAGCTGGGCCGGGAAAAAAGCTCGTTACTTCGCGGGCCCGTCAATCATAGGCTTAGCTCGCCTGAGCCAGAGCGTGCACGAAAAAATGTTGTTACGCGAAACGGCGCCACGGCGTTGTTGACCTATGTTCGGCGAAAAAAGAGTTGTTACCCATCAGCGGCCAGAAGGCCCGGCTTTCGCCCGTACCCCAGCGGGCATTAAAGGACTGGCAGGCCACGCCAAGAAAACAGCGCTCGGACGTGGCCTGGACCCAGGACTTTTTCCGAGTGCAGGTCGACGCGGCTATGCGGCTGCGCAAACTTGTTTTGCGACGTGAAGCACCGAGTTGCTGGCGCTGGTATGCGTTGACCGCTGTGCCGGTCGTGGCTAACACCCCCGCTGGGCTTGACCGTCGCATGGCGACCCGAAGCGGAACTTAAGCCGCCTCCGAAGCGGCCGCCGACTCCTCAGGCCTCTTGGGCAGCTCCCGCAGTTCACGGAAGCGCTGCGAGGTACTGGGTGGCCCTTTGCTCCGAAAAGTGGTCGATGACGACCTGTGCGACCACCAGTAGAAGCAATCCAGTCACGACGCCGTGCACCCAGCCTCTGCTTGTAAGCAGCAGGCCCAACACACTCAAGGCCGCCAGCACTGCCGCGCTGTAGCGGTAATACCTATACTTTGATACCACAACCTCTATGCGTGCTCGCTCTTTGGCTAACACCTGGCTCTGTTGAGGTGTGCCGATACTCAGGGTCAGTTCTTCGACCAAGCCCTTGTCCCGTACAAGCAGCGATGCTGCCGTTCCACACAGCAGCATCGCAGTTGCCAAGACGGTGACGCCGAACCCAACGGCAAAACCGGAGTGCGTCGCAACCCAGAGCCAAACGGCAATGCAGGACAACGCAGCTGAGCCCGCGAAGATGAGCAGCATTTCGTGGTACTCGCCTTTGAAATATTCACGAATCAAAGACTGCAGCGGTGCAAGGGTTTCAGTGGGGTTCATAGGAACTTACTTAGTTGCCCGCGTGACACTCAACAGCATGTGCAGCGCGCCACTCGGAAGGGGTTTGCGACTCCCATTGCCGAAAGGCACGGAAGAAAGAGTTCTGGTCTTCGTAGCCCAGCAGATAAGCAATTTCGATAAGCGTGAGCGAGTGGTCTGCCAGATGCTCGAGTGCCATCTGATGTCGGGTCTGAGTCACCAGGGCTTGGAAGCTGACGCCCTCATCCGTCAGGCGGCGCTGCAAAGAACGCTCGCTCATGGCGAGTTCAGCGGCCACGGAGCGAATGTCCGGGCGACCGGCAGTCAAACGACGCCGCAAAACCCACTTGGTCTGCTCGGTCACGGATTCGGACGCGTCATGATGTTCAATACGTCTGTCCAATTCCGGAGCGAGAACATCGAGCAGGTCCTTGTTGTAGGTGGCAAACAGCTTGTCTAGGTCTTCTCGACGCAACGCGATGCGGTCGACCGTCGCATCGAACTTGATGTCGCACCCGAAGTATTTCTCAAGTGCCGACCTTGCTACAGCCGAACGTGCAAGCTCTAGCGACAGAGGTATCAGGCGCTCGCCTGTTCCTCTGCGTCCCAACTCCACGAACGACACCATGGTCGCGTCGACTAAAGCGCGAGGAACTGTATCTGAACCACCATGTGGCCAACTGATGCTAAGCGCGCTGTGGTCGGCAAAATCTTGGACCGAAACTTCCTCGGGTGCGCACAGTCGCTTAAGACGAGCGACCCGATTCAAAGCGTCCCGAAAAGTTCGAGCGTGCTGGGCTGCCACAAAAGCGAGAGGCATCACGGCCCCGTCCAGACTCGTTGCGATACGAAGGCCAATGGTCGAGTCTTGGCTAACAGTTTCGATGGCCCGCCACAGGGCGAAGAACTGCGTCGTGGCAATCGGCGCATCGTCCCTCAGCACGCTCAGAGGCAGGTTCGCGCGTCGAATGACCTCTGCACGGTCAACTCCGGCCCGCTTGAGGCCCTCCCACAGCGTGGCCGGAATCTTCAACTTGTCTGGAGCGGTGCTATTCATTGCCCTTACTTCGCTTGGAAGCCGCCATCTACGTTAAGTATGTGACCGGTGACGAAGCTGGCTTCGTCCGACAGCAGCCAGCAGATGGCATTAGCGACTTCTTCAGGGCGGCCCAGTCGATTCATGGGATGCATTGCCGAGATACTCGCCTCATTGTAGTTGGGGTCGCCACCGCCGAGCTGGGCGGCAATGATGTCGGTCTTGATGGCGCCAGGTGCCACGCCGTTGACCCGGATGCCTTGAGTCGCGTGGTCCAGGGCAGACGACTTGGTCAGTCCCACCACCGCGTGTTTGGTCGAGGCATATGGCCCCGCCCAGGTGATGCCATTTAGACCAGCGATGGACGCCAAGTTGACGATGGCACCGCCTCCCTGCTTGGTCATCTGAACGAGCTCATGTTTCATGCTGAAATACACACCCATGACGTTGGTCTCAACCATTGCACGGTAGTTGTCACTGCTCGACTGCATAAGAGTGCCAGTCTCGTTGGACAGGCCAGCGTTATTGACCGCCATGTCTAGGCGACCGAACTCAGCCACGATGCCGTCAATCATCGACTTGACCGCAGCCTCATCGGCTACATCGTTCTGAACAAAGCGAACTTGTGCACCGTCGCGGGCCGCGGCGGAAACCTCGGCGACGGCGGCTTGCCCGACTTCCGCACGACGGCCGCTCATGACGACAGTGACGCCTTTGGCGACAAGCTTGAGGGCAACGGCCTTGCCGATGCCGGTGGCGCCGCCAGTAATCAGGGCTACTTGATTGGACATTTCAGACTCCTTTTGGTGAACCGAGAGAAGTTCTCGAGATGTAAGAAGTCTAGGAGCTCAGTGGCGCTAGATATATGCCAATCACGCCAAACGATATGCCACACGCGCCAATCAGGGTTTGACTACTCGATTGAGGGGAGGACCGAATTTTCCAGGCAAACAGTAGTTCCGAATGTCTGGTTTTGGCTGAATTGGGCAGCGTCAACGACAGACCGGTATGGCCGAAATCGAGCCAAGACATGGTCTAAGTTGGTCGCCGGGAACCGGTCATCCAGGGCAGGCCGGCGATGGAGATTTGGCAGGCGTCGCCAATGGCGGCTATTGGCCGGGAACGGCAGCTCGGTCCGGACCAGCAATGTCGTCCTCGGTTACCGGCATCGACGGTGAAACAGACCGGAATCCGCACCGAGTCCCGAGCTCGGAGTCGGCGCACCCCTCGCACAGTAGAAGGGCTGTACCGAATAGGCAGAACCCGCGACGCATCAAAACAAGCAGACCAGAGCCAACGAGCGCTTTCAACAGGCGTTCATACTGCTGGAGCCTCAGGATGCAGCGACCTAAACGCTGCTGAACGCGATGTTGCAGGGACTCTATGTTTTCTATGGTGGCGCTGTGCATCAAGGAATCGTCTCGCCCGAGGGGTTTGACTCGGCGTCGAGCCGGCGCAGAGGCCGGAATTATTGCGACAGTAGAACGCCGTACGGGGCAGCCACCTAAGGCACCGTTGGTGAGATTGCAGTGCCCCACCGCACAAGGGACCAGGCTGGATTCTCCATTGAGCGGCGCACAGCAGACCTGGTAACGACTAACTTTTTGAGGTAACGACTGTTTTCCTCAAGTAACAACTATGTTTTGCTGACGCACTAGCCGATGAAGGCGACGGTGTTGCGCTGGACCGGCGGGTTCTTTGCGAAGTAGCGCTTGATGCCGCGCAGGATCGCCTCGGCCATCTTGTCCTGGTACGCCTCGTCCTTCAGACGCAATTCTTCTTCCGGGTTCGAGATGAAAGCGGTCTCGACCAGGATGGATGGAATGTCTGGCGCCTTCAGCACCGCGAAGCCGGCCTGTTCAACCTGGCCCTTGTGCAGCTGGTTGATGCCACCGAGTTCGCCCAGCACGGCGCGGCCCAGCTTGGCACTGTCCTGCATTGTGGCGGTCTGCGAAAGGTCGAGCAGGGTGCGGGCGAGCAGGGCGTCCTTGACGCCGAGGTTCACGCCACCGACCAGATCCGCTGCGTTTTCTTTCTGCGCCAGCCAGCGCGCAGCCGTGCTCGATGCACCCTTGTCGGACAGCACGAATACCGAACTGCCGCGCGCATCGGGTTTGATGAAGGCGTCGGCATGGATCGACACGAAGAGGTCCGCCTGCACCGCGCGCGCCTTGGCAACGCGCTGGCCGAGCGGTACGAAGAAGTCGCCATCACGCGTCAGCATGCCGCGCAACAGCGGATCGGCATCGATCTTGGCTTTCAGGCGGCGCCCGATTGCCAGCGTGACGTTCTTTTCATACGTACCCGCCTTGCCGACTGCTCCCGGGTCTTCGCCGCCGTGGCCCGGATCGATCGCGATCGTGGCCAGGCGGGTGACTTGTT
>APMI01005149.1_pt1 | contig 16466 bp, 8 predicted proteins | sample 667938 | NCBI WGS metagenome assembly APMI01 (sample SAMN01084076, study PRJNA167559) | wastewater metagenome | biome: Wastewater | place: Denmark: Ejby Moelle, Odense | collected 2011-11-28 | reverse complement strand
ATTTATATGTTAAATATTGTTTGAGATATAGTATCATAAATGTGATCAGTAGAATTCACCGGATGCCCAGTATGAAATAAAAAGTCCAATAATGAACAGACTTGAAATAAGATGATTAACCCGTCCAAAGAGAGTCTTATTACGAGGTCCTTCAAGTCTTTCTAGTAGGTGGCCATAATTAAACAGCAATGATGAAAAAGCATATCCAAAGAAGCAACACATAGAATAGATGTATACACTCTTGGTGAGGATACCCAGCACAACGACACTCATTATTATGGGGATGTAGTCATTGAAAGCATCTTCAACTCTTCTGCAGTACCTCATTCTTGTTTTATCTAGCTCACCCTGTTCTTGTAATCGACCTCTTCCCAGTTCAATTAGTTCCTTCTCTTTACTCTCAGTTCTCATTTAGTTGGGATCATTTTTGTCTCCAGGTCCTAACTATTATGACAGCTGCGTTTCACGCCTCACCTCTATATCGGATTGTGTAACTCTACTCACTCTTGATTATTCTATTTATTCAACTTTATCCTTCTTTTACTATTTTTGTTATTCTTTTGATTTTCTGCCTTCAATTTATTTCGATTTTCTGGTATTGACTCGAGTAGGACTTTTAGTGCCACTCTAAACTTCAGATTGCTATATCTAATATTTGCCTTCGCTTTATTTTGCCTTGATTTTTGGCTGTTATTCTTCCTTTTGCTACTTATTCATAGCTGAGTGACTATCTTTATTTTTAAGTTATCTATCAGTCTCTAAATCAATATCAATTTTATTCTTTTTCTTCAATTCTTATGATCCATGCGAGAATGACTCCCTTTTAACAGTAGTAGTATTATTAATATTATGATCATTATGTCCAAATGATTATAATCTATCCCTAATTTCCTTACTATTATACTCAAGTTAGTTAATCTGTATACTTTTCTAATCATGTTAATTAATTTAAGCAGTATCAGCTCGATAATGTTTCTCCAGCATATGATCTTTATGTGTGATTTATTACGGTGGCCCTGCTGTTGCTGTATTTTATGATTATTAAACTGCGAAATCGTACTGTTTTGTGAATTTGAACTAATCATCGTAGAATAAGCGACGGTAGTCCTAGTAAGGGGCTGCCAAATCGAAACAGTATAGGATTATGCGTTGGATTAGTAACAGTGGGATTGAGAAACACAGGATTGATTAGTAAAATTGAGATACGTTTATGTACTACATTCCTATTATGTGCCTTATGTTCAATATTATAATATTGGATCTGTGCTATTGAGTAAAATATAGTAATCACTAATATTTAGATTAATCAGTACAAATTAAGATATATGAGGCCAAGTGCACATAAATTAATACGATTTAAGATATCTCATTATCCTCATGACTATGATAAGCTTGAATAATTTTATATAATACATCATAGACTTAACAAAAAATACTACTTTTAAGTGCTGATTTCATAAACAAATAAATGTGTTAGACTAACAATCAATAGACTTTAGCAATAATCATAGGCCATGAACAAATTTTTTACTCTTGTAAAACATGAAATCAAATAGACGTCAATATATTGAAAGCCTGGCTTTAAATCGTCAAAGCAAATCCATTAAACAAGTTATCAGCAATAAAGATTATCTTTTTTCAGAGCATTTACCCTTTAGCGAAATACCTAGAGGAGTCTGTAATTTGTGATCTCCCCCGCTGTCAAATTTTGATTTATAAGACCATAAGTTAGTTAGAAGTTTATACATATATTTTAAAATGAAGAAGACAACTCTAGGGCTACTCTTGGCCTGCTTTGTCACCCTCGCGGCCACCCAGGCATTCACTGGCGGCCAACTGCCTCACTTAGAAACAGGAATCACAATCGCAGACGGAGGCGCCGCTGACATCACTGCGGCTAACACATTCACTATCTCGTTGAACAGAGCTCCATTCGATGCAGGAGAGGAAGTCAACATCGCAACATCACTGCAAGATTTTACTTATTATACTTTCACTAGTGGTGTTGCAACCCCGAACTACTATGTGCATATTGAGGTTGTCAACCCAACAATGACTGCCAATCTTAAAGCATTCCAGTATAGCATAAAAACAGTCAACAGTCAAGCAAATGTGATAAATGTTGCTTTAAAAATTAAAAGAGTCAGACTAGGTTACATTTTAGTGGGTAGCAATTTCGGAGGATATTACACACCGACTTTGCCCAGCTCATACATTTTTGCTCGTAACTCAGCCATGGTGGCCCCTGCTGCTACAGGTTCGACTTTGGTCGATTTCAAGACATCCACTCAAGAATCTCCTTTCTTGTACACTCCCAGCACAACCAATTACCCAGGATGCGGAGCTGTCAAGAAAAACGGAAACTGGATTATTGAAATTGTCAACTGTACTTCAATCAGAGCAACTCTGTTTTTGACAGGCTTTGATATGCAAGCACAAGGTGGAGCGACTGATACAATATTAATTGGAAATACTATAGCAAATCTTCAGGTTGACTTGCAATCTACCAGTGCAGTTTTCACAGCTGACCCAACTAAGGATGGTCTTGCAATCTCACCAACAACCTTGACCAACGTGAACTTCTTCCAACTATCGATGGTGGTGATCGGGTTGAGAGAATACTCTCAAGGAACTTATCCAGTTCAAGGCTCATTTATTGACAACTTCGATGCCAATTCTTATATAAGCTTAGGTCTTAAGACTTACGCATCAACTGGAATAGTTTTAGCTGCTGATCCTTCCGCAGTCCCAATTGAAACTCCTAACACTTACGACCCAGCTAAGTTTGGACATCGTTTCTGTGGTTTGACAGGATTCAGTTAGACAACCCCTGCATATACCGCAAACACATAGCAATATGTTGGATTTGTATTGAGTGACCCAGAGTGGAATCCAAACCTGCCATTAAATTTATTGTATGTGGCTCCATATACTCCACCAGCACCCCTTGCAGCAACTGCCAATATATTAGCTACAGCAACATTCCAAGTGGCTGAAAGTTGTTTATTACTCACAGCAAACAACCCCTGCGTTGAGACACTAACCCCAATTACAATTTCCAACCCAACAGCTGTCGCAAATCCCACAACATCAGCAACTGTAACATTCTCAGGCACAGGATCATATGCTTCAAGCTCAGACCCCAACAAGTTATCCCCAGTGAATGTGTTGGCTACTCAGAGTATTACTGGCACTACAACAATAACTTACACAGCTACAGTGCAAGCCAGCGCATTAAAAGTAGGTGATTACTAAGGAGTAGTCTATCTGACCACACCTACTGTGCCAAGTCCAGCCGTGCAAGCTACCATCACTATCGATGTGTTCGGTAACAGAGTAGTCACTGAAACTAGTGATATTATTGCTGCTAAATACTGGCACTTCGGTTTCCAGAACAGCAATCTAGTCAATAACACTATTGTCATTACTTATACTGTCAATAGTCCTACAACTGCTATCAATAACCAGGTATTTGAAATCGGTCTGTTCTCCCATGCGCAAGTTATTGCTTTGAATCAGACTTGCACAACTGTCTGTGCTAATTATACTGGATACACTGTCGGTATTGATTACACTGCCTCACCACCCAAGTGCATCATCTGCGATTCTAGCTTGAATTTAGTTTACAGTCCAGTCGATGGGCAATGTGTTTGCAGTCCTGGATACTACATGAATGCGGGAGTATGCACTGTTTGTACTGTTACTCTCTGTGGTACTTGCACTGCATCTGCTACAACCTGCACTCAGTGTATGCCTAATGCTCAATTCATCAACCCTGCCACACCTGCAACTGGATGTGCTTGCAACAGTGGATTTTATAAATCAGGTGGTACTCAATGTTTGGCTTGCTCTCCTGGATGCGCAACATGCACCACTGGAAATGATTGTGCTACTTGTGTCGCCAACAGCAATACCAGACAGAATACTACCCTGAACTGCGCTTGCTTACCTGGTTTCTATGAAGCAGGCACTGGAGTATGCCCATCATGCGCTCCTGAATGTCTTACATGCTCTGGCTCTGCTACTAACTGCCTTAGCTGCAACACAACTGCCAATTTCAACTTAACTGGCACAACTTGTCAATGCTTGAATGGTTACTACGTTGCCATTGTTAACAGTCAACCTCAATGCTTGAAATGCCACTTCAGTTGTGCTAACTGCTCAGGTGATGCCGCTGCTTGTATTGCTTGTGCTTCTCCTCAATGGACTAAACAAGGTACCGCATGTGTCTGCAATAAAATTCTCAAGTATGTCTACTATGCTAATATGACTGTTGATGGCTTCTGTGTTGATCAGACCTGCTCAAATATTGACCCACAGTGTGTTGAATGCAGTATGATTCTCTTCACCGGTCAGGCTATCTGCAAAACATGCAACTCGCTTGCTAATTTCACACTCTCAACTGACAACAAGACCTGTGTCTGTAAATCTGGATTCCTTTTGGTCAATGGTACTTGTGTTCCTTGCGGAACCGGATGTCAGACATGCAACCCAGTGACTACATGCAGCAGTTGTGCTTTAGGAGGTTACTCAACTGGCCCAGCCACATGTAGCTGTCAACCTGGCACTTATCTTACCACTGCCTACAGTGGAGGTCTTCTGCAATGCATGCCTTGCAACCCCAACTGCGCTGAATGCCAGATCGACCCCAGCGTATGTACTCGATGCCAGAATGGTTTCTCGACAATCAATAACACTTGTGTGTGTGCTGTTGGAAAATATGCAACTCCTGACAATGTTAACTGTGTCAACTGTATGACTGGATGTGCTCAGTGCAACAATGCAACCGTCTGCATCAGCTGCACAACCGGTTACATTCTATCAACTGGAACTTGTCAACTCAACTGCCCAGTCGGAACATTCAACGGTGGTGATCAATGCGTCCAGTGCGGTGATAACTGTAAAATGTGCAACAGTGCTATTGATTGTAGAGTCTGCAATACTGGATTCTTGCTCTATCTTGGTTCTTGCAGAGCTACATGCCCAACTGGAACATATCCTTTCTCCAACAGTTTGTGTATTGCCTGCAGCACGACCTGCGCTACTTGCTCAGGAGCTCCTAACACTTGCTTAACTTGCTCTGGATCTTTGATCCTCAGTGGAAGTCAATGTATTGCTGCCTGCCCTAATGGTACATATTTCAATGGTGCCGCATGCGCTGCCTGTGCCGCTCCTTGCACAGCTTGCACTGGAGCCGCTAATAGATGCACAGCTTGCCCACCTGGTCAATATGCATACAACAATCAATGCTTCACTCAATGCCCCACAGCTATTGTTAATGGTGTCTGCTCCGGAATCTGCCCTGACGGATCATATTTGAGTGGTACAAGCTGCCTCAAGTGCAGTCTCAGTTGCAAGACTTGCTCATCAGCCACAGTCTGCTCCAGTTGCAACAATAATTTGGTCATGTACCGAGGTGGTTGCCAAGTCAGCTGCCCAGCAAATACCATTCTTTCAGGAGGTGCCTGCCTCGACTGCGACCCCAACTGTGTGGGCTGCTCAGGTACTACTACATCATGCATTAACTGTCTTGCTGGAACCTATAGACTTCTTGACCGATGCTATGCTCAATGCCCTCCTGGATACTACTCTGACTTTGCTACCGTAACATGCAAAAAATGTGATGCCAACTGCAAGACTTGCTCAGGACCTGGACAATGCTCAGCTTGCATTGATGGTACTGTCCCTGCTAACGGACTCTGCGCTAATGGCTGCGGAGCTAACTGCCTCTCATGCGCTGACACAGTATGTACTCAATGCTCTCAAGGCTTCTACTGGAACGGAGTATCATGCCAGACTTATTGCCCACCTGGTGCCACTCCAACAGGTGGAATTTGTATCTGCCCAACAGGTCAATTCTTGAACTTAGGAAACTGTGTGAGCCAATGTAGCCCCGGCTTTGCAAATGTAAACAATCAGTGCTTGACATGCCAGAACCCATGCAAGACCTGCACGGGATCTATCACTAGTTGTGATTCATGCATTGATGGTTATACCTTCGATCAAGTTAATAGAAAATGCACTCAAGCTGCAACATGCCCCTTCGGTCAATACAGCTCCAACTTCGCTGACTGCCGATTCATCTGCCCTGATGGAACTTACTATTTGGATTCAGCCTGCTACGTTGGAAGATGCCCAGCTGGCTACACCATTGACACCGCCAGAAGAATATGCACAAAATCAACTGTCAATACAGGTTGCAGCGATCCTCTATTCTTACAAGGCGCAAACTGCGTCCAAACATGCGATGCTGGTTTCTACCCCAACACTGTCACCAGAGTGTGCACAGCTTGCTCTCCTAACTGTCTCGCTTGCTCTGGACCCAATGTTTGCACATCATGCGCTCCTGGAACCAGTTTGTCAGGAAATGTGTGCACTGTTTCTCCTGATCCATGCCCAGCTGGACAATTTAGATACAATGACATCTGTGTGAGCGGTTGCCCAACAGGTACATTTGCAAGTGGAGGCTATTGTGTAAGAATCTGCGCTTCAAGACTCTTCTTCTACAACTCTGGCTGCTACGCTACATGCCCAACCAACTTGAACACACCTGATGCTTGTGTTGTCGTTTGCCCCTTCGGTTACACCAGAAATGGTAATGTCTGTGTTGCTGGTGCTCAAACTAGCTGCCCACAAGGTCAATACTTCAACACTGCAATTGGAGCCTGCGATAACTGCAGATACCCATGCTCAACATGCTCAGGCTTGTCTACTTTCTGTACAGCATGCACATCTTCCTTCTCTCTCAGAAACGGAGTTTGCGTCAGTGACACCAGCTGTCCTGCAGGAAGCTACGTCTCGACCACAGGCTGTGCAAGATGCCCTCTTAAGTGCGCCACATGCTCTGACGCCAACACTTGTACTTCATGCGCTGCAGGTTACACTAACACTGGTGCTGACTGTGTACAGACTGCCACACCTTTGACTCCAGTCACTCTTCAGCAAGTTGCCGCAGTCAAGAATGGCAATGTTGTATATGTTCAAATTCAACCTAACATTTTACCCAACAACTTGCCTACAAGTTTGGCCAGTCAGATCTTGCTTTTCGTACCTAGCATTTCCAACCCTGCAAGTCAAGTCAATATCTGGGTTCAAGATGGCATGATTTTCGTTGCTTTGACTCACCCTGGTCCGATCCCAAGTTACACAGCAAGCTTCCTGTTGAATACTAACGTTTTCGACAGTATATACAGATCAATGGGTTACAGTACTGCTAATGCTGCCATTTCAGTGCCAATTTCAAGCAGTCTGCCAGATGCCCCAGTCAATATCACAATTCCAACAAATGCGATGGCATCAAGGACATTCAGTTTGAAGAATTTGGCAGTTGTTACCAATACCAGACTCAACAGTGTGGCTTACAAATCAATTGTCAATCTGGACAGAGCCGCTTGATTATCTTTTATCATTAAAATATTCCCAAATTGTACTATTATCATAAATATCATATCATCAATGTTTGGGTTTGTGATTGCTGCAGCCTGGACTATCATGTGGTAATTTTCCATTTTCGTGTTCTTTAATTGTATGACAGGAAAGAGTTAATGCATGAATTTGGGGCATAATGTCTCCCAAATTCTCATAGACGAGTCTTTGCTTGTTAACTTTTGAAATATTTTAGAATTTGTCAGACACGATCAACATCTTGAAATGTGTTTCTTTGCCGCGGCTGTGGAATCGACTTTCATCTTAAATTTCGAAATGTGTTGGATTCATTGTGCTCATTATTCTTTGGGTTAGAGCTTCTTTCATTTTGCCAAAAGTTCCTCGAAGTAAGCCTATTTTGATCATGTGTTTATATCGAAACAATAATAAGACTTTAAAATGTATACAAGATCAAAGCCTGTTTCGTTTGCCCATCTGCTGCTTTCTAGTTAAAAATTGCATAATGGACTATTTTTTTCTATTTTGAGGGGGACTATTCTGAAGTTAGTTCATCGACTGCACTTGAACATAATCAAGCGAGTCTTCGCTTAGAGCAAGTGATTCGAGTCTGTGAGGCTTTAATTAGATCGAATCAGTGCCAGAATGAGGGAAGCCTTCACTATCGGTGTCGGACTTGTGGCAAACTTACACGTTCATCCCTCAAACAAGTATTAATAAATTATACTCGTGCCAGTAATATAACACAATTTTGCAATTTACTACTTTACGTTTTGTGAATACTTAATCATATGTTCTTTTGACTTACGATCACCCTGCTCACATAAACTAGGTTATAAGATTGGAAAGGTCTATGATTGTATAGTTTGTTTGTTTATAACTTATTGATTCAAACTAAAAATTAACGAAGCTATCACAATATAAGAATAAAGTCCGAACATGGACATCGCTTCACCTCGAAATTCAAGAGTACAATCGCCATGTCTATCAGTATGTTTATCATAGCATAACACCCTATCGAATACTAACGAGATCACATAAATACTATCTTAACCCTTGAGCTCATCGGCAGTATGCCCTAGCTGTCAATCAGCAGCATCTAGTATAAACTATTATGGTTGTTGTATTAGGCCTTCATGCTCGAACTGTTACTCTGGGTTTCATTTCCTTGAGTGTAGTAAAAAATCACGTTCTTCTGTTGCGGCACCTGTAATTAAGACAAGTCAACCGCTATAATAAATAAAATGTGAAAGATGTCAGACTGCTATTGCACATTTTGGGTACAGCTGTCGATAATGCAAAACTGATAGCTATTGTGAGAACTGTTTTAATACCGTACATTCAGGCAAGTTCAAAGCTCATACTTATAAGAAGTGGAATAGGCCTTAGAAATGCAAATAGGGCAATATCCTATTATGTGAAGAACATAAAAAATTACGATGTGTCGTAACTGAAAATTGTGAGCTACTGTGTCCAGATTGCAGTAACTTAGCACGTCCTAAAAAGCCTAAATTCCTAGATTTTATTTCTCCATGTGTATTGTCTTTATCAAAATCACAAGTTCTTGCCTTCGTGAACGAATTTTCAGTAAAGTACTAATCACATAAATCTAAATGGTCATCAATGTCTAAGCAGCTTGAGGACGAGTATAACAAAATTTCCACACTGATTACCTAGCGTTACTAGAGTAATCTGAATATACTCAAAAATATGGAAGAATATGACTTGAAAGTGTTGGAAAAAGCGATTAAAGAGGGTTCCAGGATGAAAAATTAAATTTCACATCACTGGGATAATATATCATAAAAATAAATTATAATCAGCAGATGTGCAATCATGGAAAATCAATTACTCAAATTGCGTACATAAATAAAAAATAATTAATTATTTGTGCACAAAATTGGCACAGTTGATTTAGAAAAAATTGAACAGTTGTTAAAAGGGTTTGTTGTAAATAAACTGAAACTTCGAGATCTTGATTAAAACAAATAAAATCTTACCAGTAAGAAACCCAATAGTTCAATTATGAAGCCGAATGCTTTAAATCTCTCAGTTTCTCGAAGAAGTTTATCTAAGTCAGTGTCTAAGGTCGAACCCAAAGGTAGTGGTTTAAAATAGAGCACAATATCAATTCATAGAAGTCAAAATTTATCACATCAAGTAGCGTCAACCCAGCCAATAAGAAATTCGACTCCGCCACATAGTCATCAACAATTAATCTCGGCAAGTAGTGGAGATAAAAAATCTGCAATGCTGCGGCAATCCTCGATCCTGAGTGCAAAATTATAAGATATAACTCCTGTAATATTGAACTTCGATCAGAAATAGATAAATGGAAGTAGAATTAATTTTATGTCCAGTAAAACTGAATTAGACAACTGTTTGACTGATCAAGCACTTAATAGTCAAAGTCAATCGAGAGTGAGCAAGAAGAAGGCAGATTATTTCTAACTAAGAGATAGAATGCGGAAGCCAAGTATAGGGCAGAATCGATTCAGTAAGAGGTGACAACTTACCTATGATATTACTAAATTATTATGAATTTTCTAAATAATAGAAATAGAAGAATATATTACTATATAAACAAATAACCCAAAAAATGAAGGATCCAGTAGTACAAATAGCAGCATTACCCCTAAAATAAACCCAGACACCAACTCAATCCCCAATAATAAAACGCACGTGCTCATACCATGAGTAGATACCTTGGTACTAATTTAAGTGTTCCTCAACTGATATGGCTGGTCGATATCATCATAGTTCTGTGCTTGTTGATGGTAAATTGTTTGTCTATGGGGGGTTTGATTATTAACATGGTGTGCTAGCCGATTTTCATGTATTGGATTCAGTTTAATGTGATACTAATCGTTAATGTGAAAGTAGTGGGTGGAGATAAATTTATATTTATGGATCGCCTGGACCTAGGCATAGTCATACTTCTGTGCATTACAAAGGTAACATCTATGTATTCGGTGGTAAAATAGATAGATTCAAAAGCACTAACTCAATACACGCGTATAATATAAGACAAGACTAATGGACTATAATTCAAGAACATCAATAAAACACATAAAATATAAAGAAATAGTGTAAATAACATAACAAAGCAAACAATTTAACACAGAAGTCAGCAACAGACCATATTGAGGAGAGACCAGGTCCGATTGATTCTCATCAGGCTGTGGTTGTAGGCAAGGAGATGATAATTTACGGGGGATTTAGCAATAACGAATTTAGAGATTAGATATATGGATTTAATTTGTAGAATTATACTTGGCGTAAAATTTACCCACAACAAATATAAAAAAGTGCATAACATTCATAAAAGTAACAAAAATAGAAGACTAGAAAATAGCCATAAGCTCGTAGTGATTTTTCAATGGTCGCATACAATAATAAACTTTTAATATATGCTGGCAAGAATTTACACACTTCTTTCAGTGATCTATGGTATTTCGATTTGAAGACCTGCCAATTTACTTAAATAGTTCCTAAATTTACAGAATAACAAAACGATAATGCGAGCTAAATACTGAAGAGAAATGGTCACAGTGCTATTATTTATGAGAAATATATGGTTGTGTTTGGAGGCATGACTTCGGTTACTCACTAAAGAAATGATTTACTTTGTTATCATATTTAAAATAAAACGTGGAAAGTACTTTGGAAAAATTGTTAAGAAGCTTAAGAATTTAATAGAAAGGCTGAAACCAGAAAAACATAAAATACCAGAGTAAAAATACTTTAAAATACTCAAAGTAAAGACAAAAACTAATAAAGTGTAAATGAGAAACCTAAAAAATATCGAAGACCTATAGCATAATAGAAGAAAAAATAACATGTTCCACATGAGCTAAAATCTTAAAAGGAACGCTACAAAAAACAAAACTAAAGGAAATTCCAAATTCTGCAATAGCTATAAAATGCTCCAACTTCATTTAATAAGAACAATAGTATGTCCTTCCTGAATGGAGGATCAAGCACTGCACACAATTTAAGTAATATTTTACGTTCAAATTTCCGATAGAATGATTTGCATTTCGCATAGCAACAACATTCACCTTTGTTGTAATCTTTAACTAACTCAATAATGCTGACATCGCATGCATGTCCAGGCAGCTGTTCTTCGCGATAGGCAAAGCAAGGCAGCACTGTGCCTGTCAATTATGGAGTTGATATTTGTGAATAAGGGCGTAAGAAATTAAAGGCTAGGGATGGACACACTGCGCATCTTTCTGGGCATTAAATGATTATTTTTGGAGGAGATCGCCACATGATTTCGTTTAATTAAGTAGTCTATGTCGACTTAAAAGCTGTCCTGAGGGAAAATAGCTAATCTAGTTGATTTATTATTGATCTAAATAACATTTATTCTTGTTAATTATTCAATTATCATCAGGGTGACTTCAAGTCATAGTTTTCGTTCTTGAAAGTTGGCTGACCTGTCGTCATGATTGTCTGCTGCCATATTTAATCATGTTCTCGCAATTGAGTTGTGCTCTCAGAGTGAATCAGCTCAGTGACTGAAATCATGGCACTCTTATTAGCTAAATGACCAACTGCAAAGTTTGTATATCCTGCCATTACTCCCATCACACTGGCTTGAGCAATTTGACTACTTTAAATAACAATTACCAGCATAATTTAGTATCGAATGAGTTGGCTGGTGCAGACCTAGCTGAGAAAATACCATTGAAAACACCTATTTGATAGGGTACTAAATTTTCTTGTTTAAGCCTGTCTTCAATCTGTTGCTTGATAAAGTTATCAAATTCAGTGATAGTCTGTTCCTTGCTACTCTTTCTAATGCAGGCATCACGCAACGAGTTTTCACATCCTTCCGAATACACAATAGTGCAGCTGCCCTTATTTTTCACTCGCCATATGACAGAGCTAAATTAACACATTGTTACCTAAGTAGACCGAAGTCTCCATTAATATCGAATTAGAACTAAGGTACAAGACAGATATTGGCATTGACTGTCGACAACACAGCGTGACTGGCTAAAAATCCTGAGTTATATCCTGGCAGTTTAACCAAACTGACACCATGACGATGTGAGTGTGAAAATGCATATGCTCTTTAAACAATACGACTGCTTTACTCCACTGCAGTTTCAAAGCCGAAACAGCTATCGAAAATAGGAATATCTCTGTTGATACCTTTTAACAGCACGCATATTGCGATTGGAAGCTTCTTTGCCTTTATTTATCTATATAAGGCTTCGCATGCCTTCATGGTCTTGTTAGCTCCAATTAGATATACTTGATTGACCTTTCTTTCAATAAGTGAATCAATGATTTTATTGACATGCAAATCCGATTAACTAAGTCCTAGGAAACATCCTCCAAAGTGATGGATAGTCTCAACAATATCAAAGTTAAGGTCAATAAATTCTCTATTTTCATACCCTCTAAATCCATTTCTGACACCTGTAACTTTATTTACCTTGTATAGATCTTTCAACAACAAGGTGAGCTCACGTAATACAGTATTCATTCCGGGACATACGCTACCGAGACAGACAATATCAGCTCGCACTTATTCTGAATTGAAGAATTCACTTGCTCTTGGGCCTGCTCTCATGTATTTTTTCTATAGCTCCAGGGTATTTCCCGGCGTGAACTTGCATTGTTTTATTATGAACTCGCCAGGTGAAACCAATGTTTATTGAGCCATAAACGGTTAATCTTTTGTCTGTTTTATCTTTTTGGCCAATAACCTATTAGGATGTGGCTTGAACTCAGTCAGCTATAAATCAACAATCAAGTTATTAATACGGCTCACCTCAAAAAGCAGAGAATCCATCATTGATAACTCCTGAAGAAGTGGGTCTTGGAAATCATCAGCAATTAATTTTACACTGCCCCAATGCGAATCTTTTTTGATCATACTGAGATCTTTCTTAATGTTTAAGAGATCTATTTCTGATTTCTCGTGAAATAAGATTTCATTAAGGATTTAGCTCTTCAATTTTCTGGGCTCTGATGGTGGAGCTTACTTCTTTTTGATAAGCTTCGTAAAGATTAAGTAGTTGAGCCCAAATGATATGGCTCCTATTCCCAATATCTTGATGATATCAGATGAGGAGTTTGACTCCTTGACAGTCCCTTCAAGCATGACAAGGCCTAAATTAGATATTATATAAATCCTTATTCAATATCAAATCATAGACATATTTACACTTCAACTTATAAATATTATTCCTTTATAATTATGTTTTGTGTATGCCAGTTTCTTTGCAATGTTTGATGATTTCGTTAATTGCCAATAAGTTATAAATTACAATAAAGCATAAAAGATGGCAATGAAGAAAAAGCAAACTCAATAATAATAGCTGCAAATAAGCTCGTTTATCAAAGAACCAGCATCTCTAAAGTTATTAATTCTAGCAGGCACAAATATAAAGCATACTGAGTTGTCAATAGTAACAAAATGCACAGGTTTAATAAAACTGGATTTGTCAGGCAATTTTTTATCATAACTACCGATAAAATTCAACAATTTTACGCAGATGAAGATATTGTACCTTCATGATAATCAGCTTAACCAGGTTGATATCAAAAGTGCACATTTGGAGTATATCAGTTTATTTAAGAATCCAATCCAGAGCTCACAGTACAGAAGAGAGCTAATATAAATGAATCCGGAATTATTGGGTATTGATTTTAATGTAGTCACTAGTAAAGAGAAGTTTAAACAATAAAATGCAATTTTGCCAGTATATAGTTAAATCAAGTGGCCAATAGTAGAGATTTCAGCTAATTTGGAACAGGAAGATGATTATTTAAACTTACTTAAAGCTGAGATTTTTGTCATTAGTAACGTTTATAAGAGGACACAAAAGATAGAATCTATCTAAAAAGTTATACAAGGAGTCGTATAAGCAACTCGATATAAATATAAAAAATCATCAACTCATATTGGTTTATAGTTTCTGCCTAGTGTATTAAAAGCTGTAAAGAAATGGAAAAAGTACACAGCTCTCAAAAAAAAGTTAAGAGCGATATTATCGAAAAAACAAAAATAGCACTTGTTAGACACTTATCTGCAAATTAATAAAAATAAAAGATCAAAAGATGTTGATGATGTAATGGATGCATTCTTGCCTCAAGTCAGAGCAAAGCTAAAAGTTAGAGCTGTTATTGAAAGACAAAGTAGAGCGTTTAGAGCATTTCTACCTGCTAAAAAGTAATTGGAAACTAATTACCTTGATTACACCTAAAATCGCGATTACAACAAATATCCAGCAAAATTATACTTTCGCTACTCATAGACTGATATTTTAAGTAAAGTCTGCCTTTATGCTAAAAAACTATTCTTTAAATAAAAAGATTATGACCTTTGTGACGAATTCAATAATTTGTTCAAATAAACAGATAGAAAGTATTATATTTTTAGAAAAAATTAATATTTAGATAATTAATGGGCAAATCTAGTAAACATTATTCATGAGACCAGAGGATATGTTTTAAGTCAAGTAGGAGTCGATCGCAAATATTTGCTTTACAATAAGAAAGGACTTAAATCTATTAAATTAAAAAGAACAAAGAAGCTAAACAAAATAGATAATTTGTAATAGAAAATGCAATCAACCACTAAGAAAATCGATTATCTTTATGAAAAATATGACAAGTTAATTTAGTATTAGGTACATAATTGGAAAATACTAAAAACAATGCTCAAAATTATTCGCTACATTAATGCAGGCAACTCATCGTCGATTATATCAACTGAAACTGCTTATTTCCAAACAGAAGTTATTTTCGATAACGACCAACCTTAACCAAATAAAAGAGTGCGAATACATATGGGTCTTGAGTTCTTCACTAAGCGAGTCATCGCAGCTAATATTATTCAACGTTCATGGAGAAAGTACAAAACAAAGAGAAAAAATATTAATGTGGTTGAAACTATAAAAAAGCAAAGAGCTTAAGGTTTAGTAAGTAAATGGATAAGAAATTTGATATTCAGTCACAGAATGAGCAATCTACAAACTAGATCATATTATGAAAGTGCATGGAAGTAGAAATAAGTTTATTTTCATCTTGACATCTATATTAATATGCCATAGCCCACGAATTTTCTAAGATTTGCTAAGAAACTGGATAATAAAAACGAGTTTTATAATTACTTCAATAGCAAAACCCAAGTACAAATAGTGCAGACGAATTTACGAAGATGGGTAAAAATTCAATTTAACAGTTCCAAAGAAGCAGTTAGAGTGCAGAATGTGTTGCAAAAATACACTTATCGGTATGCGAATAGTTTCTGCTTGAAGTTATTTACCAGTTCTTAAATAAACGATACTCGAATGCTGACTTTATATGAAAAACAAGTCAAAGACTTATTTAATATAAACATAGTGCTGCTACCGAAATCTTAATAATAACCGAACATTAAGACAACAGTATGGATCGATAATCCTGAACCTTATTTCGTATGGTCATAAATTAACGCGACTGAGCATCTATCAAAATTCGAAAAACAGTAAAGAAATAGTACAAATGTGAGTATTTTTATTTATAACAAACATAAAAGACCACTTAAAGTAAGCTGTGAGTTATACTGGGTGCATCAATAAAGTTTGTATAAAAATAAGAAAATGCGGTAAGTCTATTCGAAAAAAGACAGCGATCATAAAAGTATGACTGTTGCTCTCAGGACACACAACAGTCCAAAGCCCAATTCACAGAATTATTTACAAGATGCCAAAAATGGTGATGATCGAGATCAGTTCAGTATGCTTGATTTAGAAATGGGTTTGAAGAGTAATATTAGAAAAGGAAAAGCTAAGTATGCAATTGACTTTAATCGAAAGTTGGATCGTTCGCAAAATAAAATTGATAGCAGAAGAAATTCTTTAGGCTCATCACACAACAGTTCTTTAAATAAAAGTCATAGAACGAGAGTAATCTCAGATCATAGACTTGAGCATCTTGCAGAAACACTCAACATTCGTGGAAAATGATATTTTTTATTAATATTGATTTTTTTTATTAGTTATATGATTGCGCCATCGTTGTTAAATTTGAATTTTAAATTAATAAAAACTTCATGACAGGCAAGAACAAAAGCTAAT
>APMI01002592.1_pt1 | contig 16468 bp, 12 predicted proteins | sample 667938 | NCBI WGS metagenome assembly APMI01 (sample SAMN01084076, study PRJNA167559) | wastewater metagenome | biome: Wastewater | place: Denmark: Ejby Moelle, Odense | collected 2011-11-28 | reverse complement strand
CGGCCTAACCCCATGAACCCTGCCTCTTTCGACTCTATGCTATTGGCAGTAAAAGGCCAGCTGGCCCCCAAAGCTGCCGATAGTGTGAAAACCATTGAAAATGAGCTAACAGCCATACGCGATTCATCGGGTATGGCTGTGGTGTTTTACCGCCTCGCACACTTTTGGAATGACCATAAGCAAGTGCGGGTAGCGGGATATTATACTGCAATAAATGCAAAATTGGAGAATTCAGAAAAAAAGCTCAATTTTGCAGGCCAATTCTTCCTCGAAAGGTTAGCGGAAGACAGCACGGAACAGGTGCAGGTATGGGATGCGATGCAAGCTGTGGACTGTTTTCAGCGGGCATTACTCCTGAACCCGAACAACGATACTGCGAAGATAGGACTTGCAAAAGGCTATGTGCTGACGGGGGAACCAATGAAAGGCGTGGGTTTGCTACGCGAGATAGTTCAGAAAAAACCTGATGATATACCGGCCAACATGTTATTGGGCGAAATGTCCATACAGTCGGGCCAGTTAGATAAAGCAATACCACGATTTGAAACGGTATTGAAAAAAGACCCATCGAATGTGGATGCGATGGTATACCTGGCGCAGGTATATGAGGCGAAGAACGAAAAGAGTAAAGCAATTGAATTGCTGGAGCGGGCTAAAAAGACAGTAAACAGCCCACAATTCAGCAGGAATGTTGACGAACACATAAATTCATTAAAATAATTTTTAAAAAACGTATTAATATGCCTTGCGGTAAAAAAAGAAAACGTCATAAGATAGCTACCCACAAACGTAAAAAACGTCTTAGAAAGAACCGTCATAAGAAGAATAAGAAGTAAGCAGGGCCTGGTTTAAATCACCGATCCTTTTGCTTCAGGCGCTTCTTGCCCCCGGTAGTCCCGACATCTTTTGCAATGGTGCTATAGCACTGTGCAAAAGATGTTGGATTTTATTATTACCGGGTATATGCCATGTACCAGGCAGTTGATGCCCTGCGTGAGCGCTTACCAGCCAAAAGAGGATTGGTAAAAGACGGAACAATGAACAAAGAACTTATTATAAATTCTTCCGGTGACGGCGTGGAAATAGCCTTGCTGGAAGATAAAAAACTTGTAGAACTACACTACGAGCGTGGGGGGGATAAGTTTGCCGTTGGCGACCTGTTCCTGGGTAAAGTGAAGAAATTGATGCCCGGTCTCAATGCGGCATTTGTGGATGTGGGTTATGAGAAAGACGCATTTCTACACTATACTGATCTTAGCCCTTATTTCCGCTCTCTTGTAAAATTCAGTAAGCAATCTATAGAAGGCAACCCTCCCTGGGGCACCGATTTCGGAAAGTTCAAAAACGAAGCGGATATACTAAAATCGGGCAAGATAACCGAGGTAATGCAGGGGAAGCCCGAGATACTGGTACAGATACTTAAGGAACCTATCTCAGCCAAAGGGCCACGCCTTAGCTGCGAAATATCATTGCCGGGCCGCTTTGTGGTGTTAACCCCGTTCAACGACATTGTAGCTATATCGCGCAAGATACATTCTGCGGATGAGCGTAAACGTCTTCAGAGAATCATAGAAAGTATAAAGCCTAAGAATTTCGGTGTAATAGTACGTACAGCTGCAGAAGGAAAGAATACCGCGGAACTGCATACAGATATGCTGGAGCTTGCTGAAATGTGGCAATCTATTCAAACTAATCTTAAAGGGGCTAAAGCCCCCCTCATTATACACAGCGAGCAGGATAAGACGACCTCTATACTCCGCGACCTGTTAAGTGACAGCTTCCAGAAAATAGTTGTGAACGATAAAAAATTGCTGGGCGAAACGAAAGAATACATTTCGCGCATTGCACCTGAAAAAGAAGAGATAGTAAGCTTCCATAATGGCGGCCAGGCCATCTTCGATACCTTTGGCATATCCAAACAAGTTAAATCATCATTTGGCAAGACAGTGAACTTGCCAAGCGGTGCGTACCTTATTATAGAACATACCGAAGCACTGCATGTAATAGATGTGAACAGCGGAACCCGCAGTGCCGAAGCAGGACAGGAGCAAAATGCACTTGCCACTAATATGGAGGCAGCCAGCGAAATAGTGAGGCAGATGCGCCTGCGCGATCTAGGCGGTATCATTATCATAGATTTCATAGACATGAAGCTTGCTGAAAACAAAAAGCAATTGCTGGACGCTATGGAACAACTTATGGCAAATGACCGTGCACGACATACTGTGTTGCCTATCTCCAAATTCGGGCTAATGCAAATTACACGCCAGCGCCTTCGTCCCGAATTGAATATATCAACTGCAGAGATTTGCCCTACATGTAAAGGCACGGGCAAAATAGGCCCATCGATATTGCTTGCCGATGATATCGAGAAAGACCTGAATTATCTTATCAACCAGGGACATCGCAAACTGGCATTGCATATACACCCGATCCTGGAAGCATACCTGACCAAGGGCATGTTCTTTACTTCGATCCAATGGAAATGGTATAAAAAATACAAAGTGAAAATTAAACTGGTAGCAGACAATGATGCACCACTTACAGAATATCATTTCTATGACTTGAAAACAGACGATCTTATAAAATTGTGATAATCAAAATATTAGAAAAAAGCCCACCCTTATAGGTGGGCTTTTTTTATGTATATGCTGTAGACAAAGGATCGCAAAGGCTTTTTGTACGTATGGAATGCTTAAATTTAATATAGAAAATTTTCACACCATGGATATAAAACGACTTGTAAGCGCCCTGGCCCTAAGCCTAAGTTCACTTATCGCCGCTGCCGAAGAGGGGGGCCACGCTATTAAAATGCCCCAACAGGAAATGGGCTTCCTGGAAAATGTGGGCCAGGTAAAAGATCAATACTTCAAACAGAGAGATGACGTGCAATTCTCACTCCGGTCGAACGGCCTGAATATCTTTATAGGCAAAGGGGCCTTGCATTACCAATTTTCAAAGAATAATAACCAGCAAGTCCTTAAAACACCGGGTGCGGAAATCAAGAACACAGTAACCGAAACATACCGGCTGGATCTTGAATTGGTAAATGCCAATAGAAATGCGGCAGTAACAATGGAAGACAAACAACCCGGATACAATATTTATCACCTGCCGGGACTAAATGATGCGGTAGCCAATATTTACAAAAAGGTGACTTATAAAAATATCTACCCAAACATAGACTGGGTATTGTATATAAAGAACGGCACTTTGGAATATGAATTTGAAGTGAGAGCAGGTGGCAAACCATCGGACATTAAGTTAAGATACACGGGCGCAAATTCTATAGCGCTTAACAATGACGGAAGTGTGAACATAAGCAGCCCAATGGGGACTATAAAAGAACATACCCCCCACACCTATGCCCTTAACGGCGCCGAAATAAAATCCGGATTTAAGCTAGAGGGAAGCGAACTCAGCTTTGATATTGCCCAGTACAAGGGAGCAGTAACTATAGACCCGGTATTGACCTGGGGCACCTATTATGGCGGTAGTGCAGATGACAATAGCCAATCCGTTAACATTGATGGATCGGGCAATGTGTACATGTGCGGGTATAGCATAAGTACTGCCAACATTGCTACCGTCGGTTCACAACAGGCTACACTTGCCGGCGGGTACGACGGATTCATAGCAAAATTCAGCAGCGCCGGAGTATTGTTGTGGGCAACGTATTACGGCGGTGCCGATGATGATTACCTGTATTCGACTTCATGCGACGGGCTTGGAAATGTATATGCCGGCGGGCGAACATACAGCAGCAGCGGCATAGCCACACTATCGGCTCATCAAACAACTATGCTGGGCCTCAGTGATGCATTCCTGCTAAAACTGGATGAAAACGGGCAATTGCAATGGTGCACCTATTACGGTGGCTATTCAAATGAATTTGGCAATGCTGTGGCTTGTGATGGCAATAACAACGTTTACCTGTGTGGTGCAACAAGTAGCGGCAACAATATAGCAACCCCCGGTACACACCAAGCCTTCCAGTTCGGGGGTTACCAGGCCTTTCTTGTGAAATTCAACAGCAGCGGTACAAGGCAATGGGGCACTTATTTTGGTGGCACCAGTGATGACTATGGCAACGGCATGTGTATAGATGGCGCAAACTACGTTTATATCTGTGGCCGTGCCACAAGTACTGATTATATAGCAAGTGCCAGCGCTTTTCAAACTGCGCATGCCGGAGGCGCAAATGATGGCTTCCTGGCTAAATTCAATAGTGCAGATGGCAATACGTCATGGAGCACATACTACGGTGATGCCGGCGATGACCAGGCTTATGGTCTTGCTTGCATGGGATCGACAGTATACTTATGCGGGCAAACGGACGGCACAGCCACAATAGCCACAGCCCTGTCTCATCAAAGCTCGTATGGCGGTGGCACATACGATGGTTTCCTTGTGCAATTTGACAGTACAGGAGCACGGCAATGGGCTACTTACTACGGTGGAGGTAATGATGATTATGCTAAAGACTTGAGCTGCGATGCAAGTACGGTGTACGTGACCGGCTATACAAACAGTAGCGATAATATCGCAAGCGCCACCACTTACCAGGCAACACCCGGTGGGGGGCAGGATGTCTTTCTCGTAAAGTTCTCAAACGCAGGAGTTCGGGATTGGGGCACTTATTACGGTGGTAGTGGTGATGACTTCGGTGCCTCCGTGACAAACAACCTGGATAACATATACGTATGCGGCTACACAGGCAGTAGTACTGCAATGGCAACAAATAACGCACACCAAGCAAGCCTTAGTAGCGACCCGGACGGTTTTCTTGCAAAATTCGGGGATTGTGTGGTAGCGCCTGCGCAACCCGGTTCCATAACCGGCAGCAACTCGGTATGTGAACGATCTAACCAAAATTATTTTATACTTCCCGTGCCGGGTGCGACCTCTTACACCTGGACATTGCCTTCGGGCTGGACAGGGACAAGCACTGCAAGCAGTATATTGGCAACAGTGGGCAACACAGGTGGCAACATTACTGTAACGGCAAACAACGGTTGTGGCAGCAGTCCTTCCCAAAGCTTCAGTGTAACAGTCAATCCAATTCCAACCGCCACCATTACAGCTGCGGGCCCGCTTTCTTTTTGCCAGGGCGATAGCGTTGTGCTAAACGGCAGTACAGGCAACGGCATAAGTTATAAATGGCAACGCAACAGTGTTGATATACCAGGTGCAACAAACCCTTCATATACAGCCTTAATTTCGGGTAGCTATAGAATAATAGAAACAAGTACCTGCGGCAATGACACATCTACTGCAACAATGGTAACGGTAAATCCTCTTCCAGCGGCAACAGTGACACTGACTAATAACCAACTGAGCACCGGAACGTTTACCAACTACCAATGGTACCTTAACGGCGCACCGGTAAATGGGGCGACAAACCAAAACTATACTGCTACACAAAACGGCGATTACTATGTGCGGGTCATTGATGGAAACGGCTGCGCCAGCAATTCAGATACGGTCAGCGTCACCGGTTTATACATACGCAATGTGATGGGCGCCAATGGAACACTTAATGTAAACATAAGCCCTAATCCCAATAGCGGTGTCTTTACTTTGCGGGGTAAGGGGGCTCTAAACGAAGGACTCTTTATTACAATCAGTGATGTAACAGGCAGAACAATAATGAGCAAAGAGTTTAAGATAGAAAATGGCAACATTAACGAGACCATAAAGCTGGAAAGTAATATCTCTCCGGGCTTATACATAGTAAAACTAACAGCTGGCATTAATAATACTATCCTGAGATTCATAAAGCAATAAGGCCCGTATCCAAAAAATCCCGCACTAAAAATGCGGGGTTTTTGTTACTTCCTGCTTAAGCCCCCCGAATGGGCATAAAAGTCATTTCTGTTTTTAAAACATTCACCCCGCATTTTTTAAATTACGTTCCAAAGAGATCCAATGAAAAATCTGCTGATCTTTTTTCTTTTAGCTAGTGCACAAAAAGGCATGATACAAAGAGTATCGCACAAAAGTGATACTGTATATGTGAATGGTAGTCCTTTTGCAATACTGAAACAAACCTATATTCGCCGCTAACTTATTCCAAAGAAACATTCCAAAAAGAAGAGCTGGTAAGAATATATCCCGGAAAATGCTTATCAACAATAAACAGCCTTATATAGTCATGTTCACCAACGATAGCAGACAAGCGCTGTTGCCGGAGCGCAATGACGTGATCAACAAACTGATCAGAACGTTGGTAAAAAATAATATTGTGAAGGAGAAAGCAGTGAATTTCAGGGCCGAGGAACTCTTTATTAAAAAATACCCGGTACCGAAAGGCTACCCTGATGTAGAACAGCTACGCAACTATGGTTAACCCTTAGACCGCTAAAACTATCCTTTGGTTATCTTCTCCCAAATCTCGGGAATACGCCTGATCCAGTTAAGTTCCTTCATTTTTTCACGCGCTTCCATTACCGGGCTGCCAAAATATATTTTGCCACCTTCGATGCTCGAGGCTACACCACTCTGTGCATAGACGATAGCGCCTTTACCTACAGTAAGGTCCTTGCTCACGCCCACCTGGCCCCAAAGCATAACTTCGTCTTCAATGATTGCTTTGCCGCCAATACCAACCTGCGCAACGAAAAGGCAATTTTGGCCTATTACAGCACCATGGCCTATATGTATATGATTATCGAGCTTGCTGCCTCTGCCAATAATGGTATCGCCGCTTACACCCCTGTCTATAGTGCAGCAGGCACCTATTTCCACATCGTCTTCTATTATTGCCCTTCCACAGCTTTCCAGCTTGTCATGCTGTACTTCCCGATCTTTGCGCGTTTTAAAGTAGAATGCGTCCCCGCCAATAACAGAGTTCCCCTGTATGATAACGTTATCACCTATTATCGTGTGATCGTAGATCACAACACCGGGGTGTATAATGCAGTTACGACCTATTTTCACATGATTGCCTACAAATACGTTGGGTTGCAGATGAGTACCTTCGCCAATTGTGGCGGTATCACTTATCATTTTATCAGCGGGCTCAAAAGGGAAGAAATGCTTTACGAGGCTTACATATGCGGTGAAGGGGTCAGGATGTATTAGTAGCGTTTTGCCGGGAGGGCAGTCAGCATCTTTATTAATGAAAATGATACTTGCTTCTGAGTGGAGGCTAATGTTGTAATACTTATCAATATCTACGAAAGTAATGTCGCCCTTTCTGACCTTGTGTATTTCGTTAATACCCGTGGCCATCTGCGCAGCATCGCCCTTAATAGTTGCCCCGGTGAATTCAGCAATCCATTTAACAGGCAGCGGCTCTTTAAAATTCATCTTAAAATTAAATTTGGGCAAAAGTACGTAAGTTAGTAGAGAGAAAGTAATACAAGGGCAAGGATAAATTTCACGCATTAAAATATAGGAACATATTGGAATACGTAAACCTAAGCGGTAAGCTTCTAAAGGCCAGGGAGACTGCGATATTATATGACAACGGTACGTTCAGGTATGGTTATGGTTTATTCGAGACCATCCTGTTTATAAATGGCAGTTTACAACTAAAAGAATATCATTGGCAGCGCCTGTTTGCGGGCATAAAGCAGTTGAATTTTGTAGTACCGGTAATGTATAGCAATTCCTGGCTCGAAGAACAGGTACATGCAACTATAAGGAAAAATAACATAGGAAACCTATGCCGTGTGAGGCTCCAGGTATATGCAGGAAGTGGCAATACGTATAGTACTACAAGCCAACTACCCGAATTTATTATTGAGTGCTTTCCTCTTGAAGAAGATTTTATTGCACTAAATGAAACGGGTATGCAGGTCGGTGTGGCTACCAGCATTGCAAAAAGCGCTGATAGTATCGCCAACTTGAAATCATGCAGTGCACTTTTATATCTGATGGCCGCGCAACAAGCAAAAGCGAACGAATGGAATGACGCCCTGATAAAGAACACCGCCGGCAATATAATTGAAAGTACTATAGCGAACCTGTTCATCATAAAAAATAATATTATATATACTCCGCCCCTGCAAGATGGCTGTATTGCCGGTGTTATGAGGAGGCATATAATTGATACCCTTGGAAAACACGGCATGGAGGTAATTGAAAAAAGCTTAAGTGAATCGAATATATACGACGCAGATGAACTGTTTTTGAGCAATGCAATAAGACGTGTAAAATGGGTGGCCGGAATAGGTAGCAGGACGTTTGGGAATAGATATACCAAATATATCAGCAATTTGTTATTCGATATTAACTTACAATAATGAATTTGGCCTAAATTTGGAAATATTCCTATTTAATTACTCCTTATGAAAAAACTCTTAGCAGCACTTGTGCTATTATCCTCGCAGGCAGCTTTTGCACAATTTCGTTACGGTTTTGAACTGGGCGGCGCCTATAACAAAATGACAGACGATAAGAATGTGTGGGGTGCCACAGCAAGAACGGCCGCAACAATAGGGGGGCAAGTAGGCCTGGTGGGCGACTACGGCTTAACCGAGAACATATACGTGCAGCCGGGTGTATTTTTCAGCATGAAAAGCAATAAGGAAACGGCAAACAAAATGTTGAATATCCCCATTGCTGTGTCCGGCTTTAACGTGAACGCCACCGGCACCATTGCAATGACTCAAAAAAGTAAATTCAATTATGTAGAAGTACCCGTAAACATTCTCTACAAATGGGGACAAGCAGGCGGGGGGCGCTTTTATGTGGGTGTAGCGCCTTATGTAGCTTATGGAATAGGTGGAAAGCAAAGAGTAACTCAGAATATATCGGCAGAAGTATCATCCTTTAAGCTCTTTGATTCTACATTGAGAAATACGGGCAGCAAAACTTTTGCTAACGATAGTTTTGGTTATAAAACGCTCGATTATGGTTTCAAGATCTGTGAAGGTTATGAGTTTGCCGGTGGCTTCTTTTTCCGCGCCGAATTTGGTCTCGGATTATCAAATCTCAGCAACTACCCGGATGCAAAGAGCCAGAACATGAGCTTTGCACTGAATATCGGCTACCTATTCGGCGATAAGAAAAAGAAACTTCAAGGTTTACAATAAGTTACATTTTGATCTCCCATTTTTAACGCAGCAGTTTGTTGCCATGGCATGGTCTTGTCGATTGGTGTTTTGAACCAAAAGATAATGACATGAAAAAGACGATTTTGCTACTGGGATTTGGAATTGCATCAACGTTATCTGCTAGTGCACAATGGGTGACAGTAGGCCCTGAAATAGGCATAAATTCGACCAGTTTTGTGGAAAGATATAACGGTGTGGATGTAAGTGATGGTATGAGGCCGGGCCTGAAAGTGGGTGGCATCATTGATATTGGTTTTACAAGGCATTTTTCTTTGCAACCGGGATTATATTATAACATGAAGGGTGCCCAGGAAAGATATAGCAACACTTTTACCACTGAAAATGGCAGCTTGAGAACGGATGAGGTGAGGAATGACTTCCGCATAAATTACGTAGAGTTGCCGGTTAATTTCCAGTTCAAATTTGGTCAGGCACGTAACGGGCAGTTCTTCTTTGGCGCAGGCCCATACATTTCCTTAGCCTTAAGTGGCACCATTACAAATGCGAACGGCACATCAATAATTCTTCCTTCGGGCCGCATGCTCACTGCAGAAAACCAGCATAGCACCAGCGCACGTATAGGGACTACCCTTACTGACGATATAACACCCCTCGACGGGGGGTTAAACCTGAACCTTGGGTATATCAGCCCGATGGGTATATTTGTCCGCGGCAATATGGGGCTTGGCGTTGCCAATATATTACCCGAAGGGGATGCTAATAATTATATAAGAAACTGGGGCATGGGTGTTTCCGTAGGTTACCTGTTCAACCACTAATATTACCTAAAATATCATCGAAAGGCTGCTATCTAAAGGAAAGCAGCCTTTCGTTTTTTCGGCCCTTATCTGCTAACTTTGCAGCCTTATGAGTAACAGGGTAAGAGTACGTTTTGCACCCAGTCCTACAGGGGGCCTGCATTTAGGCGGGGTTCGAACTGTTTTATATAATTATCTGTTTGCACACCATCATGGCGGTGAGTTTGTGTTACGCATCGAGGATACCGACCAGAACCGATATGTTGAGAGTGCCGAACAATATATCGTTGATTGCCTGGAATGGTGTGGTCTGTATCCGGATGAAAGCCCGCAAAAAGGAGGGCCTTTTGCCCCGTACAGGCAAAGGGAACGCAAGCATCTGTATTACGAATATGCACAAAAATTAGTGGATGCAGGATATGCATACTATGCTTTTGATACCACAGATGCACTGGAGCAGATGCGAAACAATTTGCGCAGCGATACCAACACTAACCCCCAATACGATCACTCCACGCGCATGCATATGCGTAATTCGCTATCACTTTCAAATAATGAGGTATTAGAGCTGCTGGAAAAAAACACGCCTTATGTAATCCGGATCAAAATACCGGAAAACACTACAGTGAAGTTTACGGATATGATCCGTGGCGAGATACACTTTGATACCAACCTTGTTGATGATAAAGTGCTGCTTAAAGCCGATGGCATGCCCACCTATCACCTGGCAGTTGTAGTTGACGACTACCTCATGAAGATCACGCATGCCTTCCGCGGCGAAGAATGGTTACCTAGCGCCCCCATACACATCCTTCTTTGGGAATACCTTGGCTGGAAGGAAAACATGCCGGAATGGGCGCATTTGCCTCTTATATTAAAGCCGGATGGTAATGGTAAGCTGAGCAAGCGCGATGGGGACCGCTTGGGTTTCCCGGTATTTGCCATGAACTGGAAGGACCCTAAAACCGGCGAGACAACTACAGGTTTTAAAGAGCATGGTTTTTTGCCCGAAGCCTTTGTAAATATGTTAGCACTCCTTGGCTGGAATTCAGGCAGCGAACAGGAAATATTTACACTTGATGAATTGGTGGAAAAATTCTCAATAGAGCGCGTGCATAAGGGTGGTGCTAAATTTGACTACGAAAAAGCAAAGTGGTTCAACCACCAATACATACAACATGCGAGTAGTGAGCGCTTACTCCCGCTTGTAAAACCCTATTTCGAAAAGCAGGGGATAGATACAACTGATGCATACCTCGCACAGGTCATTGACCTGATTAAAGAACGCTGCACCCTGCTGCCTGACTTTATACAGCAAGGAAGTTTCTTCTTTAAGGCGCCACAGGAAATAGATCTGCCGTCTATACAGGCCAAGTGGGATGATAAGAAAAAACAATTTTTTGAAGCCTGGATAACTGCATTTGACGCTCTAAGTGACTGGGGCCATACACGTCTTGAACAAAGCTTCAACGAAACCATGGAGCAGCATGAACTTAAGAAGGGTGATGTGCTCCTTCCTTTGCGTATTATGCTGGTTGGCGCCAAATATGGTCCGGGAGTATTTGTTATAGCTGAAATGATAGGGAAAACAGAAACCGGGGAAAGAATAAAAAATGTACTGTCAAAGCTTTAAAAAATCGAACGTAAACATCTGATTATCAATATACAAGATTGTGGCGCTATATTTGCATAGGTTGATATACTATGCGAATAATGTTCCCAACGTTATCTCTTTTGATATTAAGCTTTTGTGTAGTTAATACACCAGCCTACGCACAGGAGGAGTTAAAAGACAATATAAAAACCGTTATAAAGGCAGTAAAAGTAAAGTATGACCCTGCTTATATTGGAACTTATCCTAAAAATCTAACAGTAAAAATCGTTGGTTCACGGAATGATATCTACTATAAGCTTACTGACCAGCATTACGGGCAAACAGTCAAATATCAGCCCAATACACCTGTAACCATTGGCCTTGGCGCGAGTTACAGGGGCATCGGCGTAACGGTGGGATTCCGGACGGGTATTGTGAAAGGATATGAGAAATACGGCAAAACGAAAAGTTTTGACATGTCCACTCAGTTTTTTCTTCCTAAGATCACTATCAATATATACGGCAATTACTATAGAGGTTACTACATCAGCGATCCTGTTTCTATTCTCACTAATACCACTACCAGCCCTTACTATATAAGGCCGGATATGCGCACTGGGATAATTGGGCTCGATGGCGAGTACATATTTAATGCGAAGAAATTTTCATTTGCAAGTACCTTTTCGCAAAAGCAATTCCAGAAAAAAAGCGCGGGCTCCTTACTTTTTGGTGGTGGGGCCTATGCGATCTTTATCAATGGCGATTCGTCCATTGTGCCCAATTCAATATATAATGCTGATTTCTTCCGGGGGGACCGCTTTAATAAATCAAATATCTACAGCCTTATTATCAATGGTGGGTATGCTTACAATCTGGTAGTGAAAAAAAATTACTTCGTGTCAGGCGCATTGAACCTGGGTGGCGGATTGAGTTATACAAGCCTGGCAAATACCGTCTCAGGAAACAGGGATGATAAGCTGGGCACGCAGCTCGATGTAGCCCTCCGCCTTGGTACGGGTTATAATTCATCCCGCACCTTTATTGGCTTTCAGTACTTACTGCTTATAACAAAAAACATGACCCCTATTCCGTCTACAAGGGAGGATTTCGGTGTAAGCAGCTACCGAATGACATTTGCGCGGCGCTTAAAATTCAGGGAAAAGCACATTGATAAAGCAATGAAGCAGCTTACAAAATAATAGCAAAGTCCTAAAAGAAAAAGCCCCCGAAACATCGGGGGCTTTAATATTTTAGTGCGATTCTTCACCCGGTTTCAGGGGCTCGGTTTGCATTATATAGTCATTACCATTTCCATCGTCCTTATAGTCATACGGCCAGCGATGTACTTCAGGGATCTCACCAACCCAGTTACCATGTCCGGGCTTGATAGGCGTAGTCCACTCGAGTGTAGGTGAACCCCATGGATTCATTACAGTTACTTTGCGGCCGCGCCAGATGCTTACAAAAAAGTTATAAACAAAGAGCAGCTGAGCAAAGAATACTATTATCGCTACGATGCTGATGAAGCCGTTCAGGCTGATGAATTGCTTGTACGATTCCCAGGCGCTGTAGTCATAATAACGACGTGGCATACCAGCGATACCTTCGTAGTGCATTGGCCAGAAAATCAGGTAAGCACCCGCAAAGGTTATAAAGAAGTGTATATAGCCGAGTGTATTATTCATAAAGCGGCCAAACATCTTAGGGAACCAATGATAAATACCGGCGAACATACCCATAAAGGCCGATACACCCATTACTATATGGAAGTGCGCGACAACGAAGTACGTATCGTGGAGGTGAATATCCAATGCTGAGTTACCCAGGAAGATACCGGTAAGACCACCAGAGATGAACATAGAAACAAAGCCCATTGCGAATAGCATACCAACGGTGAAACGGATATTACCGCGCCACATGGTAGTAAGCCAGTTAAATACTTTCACAGCCGACGGCACCGCAATGAGCAGTGTGAGCAATACGAATATGGAACCCAGGAAGGGGCTCATACCCGTTACGAACATATGGTGCGCCCATACAAGGAATGCAAGTACGGTAATACCGACAAGTGATATGATCATCGCAAAGTAACCAAATATGGGTTTGCGGCTATTGTTCGATAATACCTCGGAAGCCATACCCATACCCGGGAGCATGATAATGTATACCTCAGGGTGACCAAGGAACCAGAATAAGTGCTGGTAAAGGATGGCAGAACCACCGATGTGTGATAATGCTTTACCGCCGATAAATATCTCCGACAGGTAGAAGCTGGTACCGAAGTTACGATCGAATATCAGCAGTACAAAACCTGAAAATAGTACAGGGAATGAAAGAATACCAAGTACGGCAGTAAAAAACAGCGCCCAGATAGTAAGTGGCAGACGGGTCATTGTCATACCCTTAGTACGCATATTTAATATAGTAGATACATAGTTGAGGCCGCCCAACAGGGATGACACAACGAATAATGACATACTGATAAGCCAGAGGTCCATACCTATACCGGAACCCATTGATGCTTCTTTCAAAGCACTTAGAGGCGGATACGTTGTCCAACCACCTGAAGCAGGACCGGTTTGCACAAACAAGGAAACGAACATAAAGATACTGGCTGCAAAGAAGAACCAGTAAGAAAGCATGTTCATGAAAGGCGATGCCATATCACGTGCGCCCACCTGCAGCGGTATAAGAATGTTTGCGAAAGTTCCGCTCAAACCGGCAGTCAATACAAAGAACACAAGAATGGTACCGTGCATGGTCACAAGTCCGTAATAAAATTCAGGCGATAGCTTTCCGCCCTTAGCCCATTCACCGAGGAACTTCTCCATTATGGGGAAGGTCTGATCAGGGAAACCGAGCTGCAAGCGGAAGAATACGGAGAACAGCGCTCCTATAATAGCCCATATGATACCGGTAACAAGGAATTGCCTGCCGATCACCTTATGGTCCTGGCTGAAAATATACTTCCAAATAAAATGCTGCTCATGATGCTCATGATCATGATGCCCAGTTCCTACGTCGTGTCCATGGGCTACATTTGGCCCATCAATAATAACTGTACTCATTTTTTCACTTTTATGGCCAATGTTCCGGCCGATTACTTCATCGTTACTGCTTTAACACTATCGGGTTTTTGTTCTTTCTGCTCAGCTCCGGCGGCCGGTGCTGCAGGAGCAGTTGTAGTGGCATAGTAGGATTGTTGCATCAAAAGCCATGCATCATACTCAGCCTGCGTTTGTACGATCACGGTACCGCGCATAGAATAGTGTCCTTTACCACACATCTGGTCGCAGGATATCTCATAAACAAAATCCGGATTTTTTGTCATTTCTTTCATCTGCTTTGTTGTGAACCTCGGGGTAAACCACATAGTGGTCACAATTCCGGGCACAGCATCCATCTTCATACGAAAGTGTGGCAAGCCAACATCGTGTATCACATCGCGCGAACCGATAATCAGCTTAACCGGTTTATTCACAACAAGGTGCAACTCACCGTTCTGGGCAATGATATCGTCCATATTGTCTTTATCATTCCAGTCGAGGCCCATTACGTTGTTGGCGTCATTTATTTTACGGAAATCTCTTTTACCTAATACACCGTCTTTACCGGGGTAGCGAATAAGCCAGTTGAATTGTTTGCCCACTACTTCAACGATATTAGCATTTTTGGGCGCTTCAGAAGTTACGTTTAGCCAGTTACGAAGACCAACTGCTACCAGGGCAGCCATTGCAATTGCAGGTATAGTAGTCCAGATTATCTCAAGCTTGTTGTTGTGGGGGTAGAAGAACGCAGTGCGTTTTTCAGTTGACTGATAACGGAAGGCAAACCAAAATAATACAGCCTGTGTGGCGAAAAACACGATACCAGTTACAATCAATGTGTACATGAACATGGAGTCGTAGTTCACACCTTGCTCAGAAGCCGAAGGAGGGAGCATCTTTCCGTCAAACAATTGGTTGCATTTCCAGATGCCGTACATTCCTAAAAAGAAGAATGCTACCAGCAACCACGCAATCGTCTTGTTGGTCTGCTCTTTTACTTTCGTTTCCTCGCGAAGCATTGAAGCATATTCGCCTGCTTTGCCGATCTGGTAAATAATGATAAAAACCAGAATTATCAATACTAATGTTATAAATCCCGACATGGTCAGTTCAGCTTGTATTTACTTTTGTTAACTTTTAATAAGGTCAATATACCCTTGTCAAAAAACAATTTACGCTACTTATTAACTATGGTGTATCACCGTTTCCTTCAGCAACATATTATTTACCGGCACCAGGGAATGTTTCGATAATGTTTTTGACACAGTAAAGATCAACACGCCTGCAAAACCTGCAAATATTCCTATTTCGTACCAGCTGATATGCCAATGGTCTTTCATTGGGTTTGGCATAACAAGTTGGAAGAAATCAAGCCAATGACCGAATATGAGTACCATTGCCATGAACGTAACTGTAAAATAGTTGCGTTTGCTTGGCGCAGTCATCAGTATAAGTATCGGCATCACGAAGTTGATAATAACGTTGGCATAAAATATCAGGCTATACGGTCCCTGCTGGCGCAACTTGAAGAAAATGGTTTCTTCAGGTTCATTAGCATACCATATAAGCATATACTGGTCAAACCAAACGTACGTCCAGAAGATACTGAATGCGAACATGAACTTACCCAGATCATGGACGTGCTCCTTATTTACCAGCTCAAGATTACCCTGGTTCTTAAGATAAACAACCCAAAGGAGTATCAGGGCCATGCCACTTACGAAAATACTTGCAAAGTTGTACCAGCTGAACATTGTAGAGAACCAATGTGCCTGTATGCTCATGATCCACATCCATGGAGTAACACTCATTTGCGTAAGCCAGTATACACCAAGAAACACACCCGACCATTTAACCATTGTCCAATATATCTTGGTATCGTTTTTTGGAGCTTTTTCCTGTGCCAGTGACAAGGCCTGGAATTTCTTCCCAAAGAACGACCATGCAGCAATTGTAAAAAGGGTAAAACCTACGAACATTCCGGGATTAAGGAAGGCACCTTTCTTC
>APMI01051713.1_pt1 | contig 16472 bp, 18 predicted proteins | sample 667938 | NCBI WGS metagenome assembly APMI01 (sample SAMN01084076, study PRJNA167559) | wastewater metagenome | biome: Wastewater | place: Denmark: Ejby Moelle, Odense | collected 2011-11-28 | reverse complement strand
GAGCCGACCATTTCCAATCGGCGATGATTCCATGAAGTTTCTCGCGGGCTCATTAAACCAAATATCCAAAGCCGGATTCGGCTCCCAGGCGATAGCCGAAGCTAATACGGCAAGAAAAAGACTCATTTGATTCGTTTATGACTGATATACAGAGGTGCGGTCAAATAATGCGGTGAATATGCTGTACGATTAACTCGGGAGTACTTCTATTGGTCATATCAACAGCTATCGCATTTTCGCTTTTGCTTCACACATCTCCGAAACCTGTATTTCAATTTGATTTACAGGGCGAACTCCATGCACCCAAGAAGGACTCTAAGTTCGTTTTACAGCCTGGCACATCTGTCGTTGCCGTTCCCAAGGGGTTTGGGCTCATGTTCACTGGGGATCGTCCAGGCGTGATGTTAGGAGACCCGAAATCGCTACAGTTCACCAAAAGCTTTTCCATAGCGGTCTGGATGAAACTGGATAACTATGTGACGCGAGGCCCTTCAGCAAAAATCTTCTTTCGGGGGGACGACCGAAACGGATATGACCCGTACACATTAGAAATTCGAACCGACCACAAAGTCTATTTCACCATCGAGAACAAACATAACGAGAATGACAATGACTCCGTCGGTTATGCTGTCCCGCTTAACAAATGGGTTCATGTTCTAGCGACCTACGAATATAAGCGCGGCATTATGAAACTCTACGTGAATGGCGTTCAGATGGCGATCAAAGAGACAGGCGTTGATCCCTTCGGCGAGCTAATGCAACAGTACACGCCGGGGATTGGTATTGGAAACGTTCAGAACAACAAAGGCCCCCATAATGAGCCATTTTCCGGGAAGCTAGCCGACCTTCGAATATACGATCAGGTCATCACACCGTCAGATCTCCAACTTGACTTAGGAGGTTGGTACGAAGCTGGCGCCTCGGGAACTCAAGACATCCAGAACAATGGAGTCACTCCACCTCGTAGGTAATTTGGGAACGAAGTTCATCTTTTTAAATGTAGGATGAGAAACATGCGGCAAACACACGCTTTTACTTTAATCGAGCTACTTGTGGTGATCGCAATCATTGCGATTCTGGCTGGAATTCTGTTTCCAGTTTTCGCCCAAGCAAAAGCAGCCGCAAAGAAGACGCAATGTATTAGTAACCTCAAACAGATCGGTAACTCGATCACCCTGTATATGGGGGACTATGACGATGTTTTTCCAGCCGCACTAGATGCTTCGGATAAGTATGCCGACGATATTTGGTCTCAGTTCCCCGAATTTCACGACCGAATTCAGCAGATGCCCATGCTACACGAAGCGCTGCAACCCTACCTAAAGTCAAAGCTTGTGTTCAAATGCCCCTCGGATACGGGAACCGAAGTTTTAGATAACCACTGGCCCATGAAATTTGAAACGAATCCTACGATGTACGACAAGTACGGGTCAAGCTACTTCTTCAGAACCGAGATCGCCTTCAAATACTTCACGCAGACTCAGTTCCAACTGCCTGCGAATATTAACGTTCTCTTCGACGGAGCCGGACATTGGCACGGCGGAACGAGAGCGCTAGGGCCCAACGATAGTTTGCAACTGCTGATCTTTTTGAGCAAATTCCGATACAACACTCTTTTTGGTGATATGCACGCAAAGTCCCTCAATTACGATCAGCTAGAGCAGGCTTGGAGCACTCCTCTTTAGATGCTCCTTCGACCCTACGGCGTTGTCCTCACATCTGGTTTAGAACTCGGCCTTGAAGTCGAAATTGAAGATGGAGTTATTACTGCTGTAAGACCCCATACCGGGATGCCCGATCCGTTTGTGCTGTCCCCGGCGTTCGTAAACTCCCACAGCCACCTTGAATATCGAGGGATGCAAGAACAGATTCCAGACCCCGACTACTGGTCGTGGATCAACGAGCTGACTCGGCGAAAATTAGCAATGAGTCTCGATCAAGTTCGGGAGGATTGCTACGTGGCAGCGAAGGAAAACCAAGCGACCGGAGTTGCCTATATTGGAGAGCATTCTGATCGCCCCTTTGCTGGCGAAGCGCTTCAGTCTGTCGGCATTCAAGGCGTTATCTTCCAAGAGACGATTACCTTCTTTATGGAAGCAGAACGGCTGGCAAAAATCGAGTTAGTCGAGTCGAATAAGCGGCAAAACTCCATCTATTTTTCGCCGGTCTATCTTTCTCCGCACGCATTGCAGACCGTTGATTTCGAGACTTTGGCTAAATTTGGAAGATCGTCTGACCCTATCAGTATTCACGTTGCCGAGACGCCACTCGAATCTCAGCTCACACTGCATGGGAAAGGAGCAATGGCAGACTATCGTCGCGAAAACGGTTATACGGTCCCCATCACCGGGAAGAACGTCGTCGATAGTTTGAAAGATCTCGGCCTCCTACGGCCCAAGGCTCAGCTTGTTCATTGCTGTGATGTCAGCCAGACAGACATCGAGAAGATGGCGGAAGGTAGGGTGACTATTTCGCATTGCCCACGGTCAAACATTCGGCTTCAATGTCCGATAGCGCCGATTCGAGAAATGTTCGACGCTGGACTCACCGTTGGATTAGGAATGGACTCAGCGGCAAGCGGCGGCCCGATCGACATGTTTGCCGAGATGCGTGCTGCGCTTACCCAATCTTGGGAACGCGGACGGCCAATAACGGCAGACGAGGTCTGGAGCATGGCCACTTCTGGTGGCTACAGTTCACTGTGGGGTGAGGAGAATTGGTCGATTGAAGTTGGCTCAAAAACGCCGCTGATCAAGATCGACTGTGACTCATGGCCGACGTTCGAAGAGCTGATCGAAACCGGCTCTCCAAAACATGTCTCGTTTGTTTGACGCCTAAAACGGTCGGCCATAAACGCCTGGACTAGGTTCAAACAAGAGCCATTCTACATCGGGCACAAGCAACGCCATGCGGTCTCGGAGGGCCACTGCGCCGGGTTGTTCTGTCCAATAATGACCCGCCGCCATCAGGGTCATTCCCGATTCGGTAGCTTCCACCGCGATATGCTGTTTCACTTCGCCAGTGATGAGCAGATCAGCTCCCGCTTTCTGAGCAGGAATCCATTCGGAGTCCGCAGCCCCTCCGACGAGAGCGACTTTCTTTATTCGCCGAGTTGGCTTCCCCCAAGTAAGCGGTTTAGCTCCTAACTTTTCGGCAACCCATTCGCTAACTTGTTGTAGCTCCATTGGCTCAGGCAACGCTCCAATTCTCCCTGCACATTGTTCTGGTTGCGGAAGCAACGGCATCAGATCATAGGCGGGTTCTTCGTATGGGTGGGCTTTCACGAGCGCAACGACTGCCCTCCGGACCTGCTCTTTGAGCAAGATCAGTTCTACTCTTTGCTCTGGAACGCGCTCTACTCGCCCTGCGGACCCAACAACCGGATTGGAGTTCTCGCTGCCGACGAATGTGCCCGTTCCTTCAGCCATGAACGCACATCGGGAATATTCACCAATTACTCCAGCTCCGACTTCACCGAGCGCATCAAGGATAGAATCCACACTTTCGGCAGGAGCAAAAAAGACCAATTTGACCTTAGAGACATCATTTGCCATGCCGAAATCTTTTAGGTCAGTCAGTCCAAACACCTTAGCCAAGGCATCGTTGACACCACCTCGCGCGGCGTCCCAATTGGTGTGAGCGGCGATAAAAGCGATGTCCGATTTGATCAAAGACATGATCGTTCGGCCCTCGTGTGTTGTGCTGTCAACCGAACTAATCGGTGTAAATATCAGCGGATGATGCGCGAGCAAAAGCTGACAGTTCTGCTCTTTTGCATAGTTCACTGCACCCAGGCTACGATCTAGACTGACGAGTGCGCGCTCAACTTTGGCTGAGAGGTCTCCAACCTGAAGTCCAACTTTATCGAAAGATAATGCGAAGCGGCGGGGCGCTATCGACTCAACGACGCCCAAGATATCGCGAACCACAGGCATAGATGATTATGGATGCCTCACTCGGTGGATTCACCGAGTGAGGCAAAGGAATTAGGCCCAGGACCAGGAAATCGAAGGTTCGGACTCGATGTCTGCTTTTCCAGAATCTGCTCTTGCTTGAAGCTCCACCTTTTCACCTTTCGGACCACGAAGAACAGCGACGGATGACTCTTGCGGGCAGTACCACTTCAGTTTCGGCTCAATTCGAGTGTCGTAATCGACCACATCGTCTCGTCCGGTTGCAAGCAAAGTGTTTTCCTTCACATAAATCGGAAGACTCATAAAGTCATGAGACTCTCGGCGCCAACCATTTCCTTCCACCTTCACACCAGTGAGAAGGTGAGTCCATGTCCCTTTTGGCAAATAGAAGTCAACAACTCCGTCTTCGCTGAAAATCGGGGCGACAAGAATCGAATCGCCCAGCATATATTGACGATCTAAGGCATCACATCCGGGGTCATCTGGGAACTCAAGGTGCATTGATCGAAGCAAAGGAAGACCTTGTTCGTTTGCTTCCCACGCCTTTGCCCAAAGATAAGGCATGAGTCGATGCTTCAGCTTGGTGAAGAATCGAAGAACATCGCAGGCTTCGTCGCCATAAACCCACGGCACCCGATAAGAGTTGTTTCCGTGTAGCCGGCTGTGCGAAGAAAGCAAACCGAAGGCAACCCACCGCTTGTAGAGAGCTTCGAGCGGTTTACCTTCGAAGCCGCCGATGTCGTGACTCCAGAACCCAAATCCGGATAAACCGAGTGACAAACCGCCGCGCAACGTCTCCGCCATCGCTTCAAACGTCGACCAGCAATCGCCACCCCAGTGGCATGGGAACTGCTGTCCACCCGCGGTACCAGATCGCGCGAACAAAACCGCCTCTCCCTTTTTCTCTTCAAGAATCTCATACGAAGCCTGATTGTAAAGCTGCGTGTAATAGTTGTGCATGCGCTCAGGGTTTGAACCGTCGCTGTAAACCGCATCAGTTGGAATTCTCTCGCCGAAGTCAGTCTTGAGGGCATCCACTCCGGTATCGATGAGTGCACTTAATTTTGATTTGTACCACTCTGTAGCCTTAGGATTAGTGAAATCTACAATCGTCATGCCTGGCTGCCACATATCCCACTGCCAGACATCACCATTCGCTCGCTTGATAAAATAGCCCTTTGCCGCGCCTTCAGCGAACAAACTTGAAGCTTGCGCGATATAGGGGTTGATCCAAACACAGACCTTTAAGCCTCTTGCATGAAGTCGGTCAATCATTCCTTTCGGATCTGGGAAAACGGTGGGATCCCATTGGAAATCGCACCAATTCATCCCCTTCATCCAAAAACAGTCGTAGTGAAAAACGCTCAATGGGATGTCGCGGTCTGCCATTCCCTGAATAAACGAAGTGACTGTCTCCTCGTCGTAGTTTGTGGTGAAAGAAGTCGTCAGCCACAAACCAAACGACCACGCTGGTGGCACTGGCGCACGCCCCGTCAGAGCCGTGTATCGGTTCAGTACCTCTTTCGGGGTCGGGCCGTTCACGACGAAGTACTCCAACGATTCTCCGCCGACACTAAACTGAACCAGATTGGTTCGTTCTGAACCCACCTCAAAGCTCACTTTGCCTGGATGGTTCACGAAAACACCGTAACCACGATTTGTTAAATAAAACGGAACATTCTTATACGCTTGATCACTATTTGTGCCGCCATCTTCGTTCCAAATGTTCACGACCTGACCATTTTTAACGAAGGTTGTGAACCTTTCACCTAACCCGTATACATTTTCGCCAACGCCAAGGCTGAGTTTTCCTAGGCAATATGCACCGTCATCCGCGATTTCCATGTAAGCAGCGCCTCTTGACGGACTAGATGTCACGACACGCTCGCCATCTTTGAACGTGATGCAGAAGCTTTTTCGATCGACAATCGCAGTTAGCGAGCCACTCGTAAACCTGATTACTTCCTCTGTGATCTCAGTCGTCGTCTGCACGCATTCGGTGACCAGTTCGAAGTCTGGACCGACCGCTTTCACTCCTTCGTAATGCCATTCTTTGACTCCTATGATTCCCTCGCGCGGGGACCAGAGTTTGATGGTTAGGACCGGACCAGCAAGGGTGTCTCCTCGATGCCTAATTGGGTGGCAAGGCACGATCAACGTCACATCGTTTTCGCCTTGTTGAATCTCGTAAACCTCTGTGGCGTAGTGCGGAGTTACGCCAGGTTGATGCAGCCAGTTACCGTCGGTAAATTTCATTTTTGATCTCTAATTGAATGAATCGGAAAGGGATAGATAAGCGTCAATGGGATGATGAATCGAGTTTCTATAATGGTGTGCGCCTTGTTTGCTGTTTCGATAGTGTCGGCTGACGATGGTTGGATTGCAACCAGTGGAAGCCCCACATACATGAAAAGCAACCATCCGACGATTCGCATGGTCAGTGAGGTCATCACGATCAACATCGGTCGAGAAAAAACAACCGTCTTTTGTAGATTTGAGTTTCGCAATGAAGGTCCGGCAACAACCGTCGAAATGGGCTTTCCAGACGAAACAAACCGAGAGTCCAACGACGATCTTCGACCTGAACTGAAACAGTTTAAGACTTGGGTTGGAGGCAAATTGACTCCCACTCGATTTATTACAACCAATGACTACAGTTGTTTTCACGTCAAAACGGTTCGATTTGGAAAGAACCAGAGCCGGATCATTCGAGACCAATACACGGTTACAACTGGAGCTGGAGCCCAGGGCGGAGAGTGGTACAACCGATACGCTGGATACAGTCTTGCATCTGGCGCCAATTGGAAAGGTCCTATCGGATCGGTAGATATCCAAGTTCACTTTGCCAAAGGTTGGCTCAAACCAACAAAGGTTGCGCGACTTTCTGATCTTGAGTCTGCACAACGACAAGCAGTCGGAGGTTCTGACATGCTGTACACAAAGACCATCACAGCTGCCATGACACGAAACCTCAAAACTGTCTTTTGGACAGGATTCGTTACGCCAAGATTGCATAACGGTTCGTTGTATTTCTTTGCTAAGAACTTGAATCCGATCAATTCCGATAATATCTTCCTTTCGTTCGCCCCAACCAAAAATCTGGCTAATGGCATGAACTAGTGATTTGATGTCACGAAACTTAGCAACAAACCGCTCCATCTTCCGGGGCGAGGCAGAATATGTGTTCAAATCGAATCGAAATATTGCCTCGTACAACTTAAACTCCTACGCACAATCCCAACACTGAAAGAGTATCCAGTGAGCCGCATAACCCACTATGCTGGTTCTATCAGTGCGTTAGTTTTAGTGCAAAAATCGCAAGAAACTAGTATTGCTTTTGCGTGATACACCGTTATACTAATCTCAGTATATCGGTGTATCACCGACAACGAGGTTAACGGGACAATGTCAGTCACGATTAGAGATGTCGCAGCGAAGGCGGGAGTTTCAGCTACCGTCGTTTCGCGCGTTCTCCATGGGAAGGCTCTGACAATACGCGTTAGCGAAACCACGGCCCAACGCGTTCGAGATGCCGCCCGCGAGATGGGCTACCGCAAGAACGTCCTTGCCACCAATTTCCGTGAAAGACAAACCATGATGATCGGAGTCTTGCACGGTGTAGGCGGTGGACGGCCTCGCTTCGATGCTGGATCTAGATATTTCGCCAGCCTGATGGACGGAATCGTCGATGGCGCGTTTGAACATGATATGTCCGTTACTCTTTGTCCAAAACTTCTTGGGCAGAGTCCCGAAGACGCCATGTCAGATGGCAGATTCGACGGATTGATTTGGTACAGCGATATTTCGATCCCAGAGAATCACCTCATGATCGAAAGGTGTAGTGTGCCGTTGGTGCTTCTTCACTTGCCTGGAACATTGTTCCAAAATCGTTTTCCAACCGTCTGTTGCGACAACCAACAAGGCATCGGTCTTGCCGTTGATCATTTGGTAAGCCTAGGACACCGCCGAATCGCTTTTGCCTACGCACCCTATAGCTTGGCCGGCGAAGGTTTTGTTCGAAAGCGAGCGTTTGAAGTCGCGACCCAGAATGCGGGCAATGCAATTGATCATGCGATGCTCATCGAACTATCAACTGATCTGAGCCTCATTGAATCTATTTTGAAGTCGTCAGAACGACCCACCGCAATCATCACTTGGAGCGAGTGGCCAGCCGCGAGAATCATGGATCTTTCGGTCATCGGTTTTGACTCTACTGTTTACTGCGAATCGCTTTCACCAAAACTGACCGCGATTCACCAACCTCTCGTCAATATGGGAAGGAAAGCTGTCGGCTTGCTCGTTCAGAGCATTCACGGAGAAGCACCAAACCCACCTGATGTCATTCTTCCTTGTGGTCTCGATATTCGAGAATCTACAACGATCGCACCTAAGAAGGTTATAAAACTATGAAACACAGAGGTTTCACCCTCATTGAACTGCTCGTCGTAATTGCCATCATTGCTATTTTGGCAGCTATCCTATTCCCTGTCTTTGCACAGGCTAAAGCAGCTGCTAAGAATTCAGGCGACCTCTCCAATCTCAAGCAGATCTCCCTTGGCACGATCATGTACCTGGGTGACTATGACGATCAGTACCCACAAGGTGCTGATGGATCATGGGTTGCTTGGCCGGTTAAAGTACAGCCATACATCAAGAGCCTTAACTTGATGAAGAGTCCGTTTGACAACGGCAAGCTCAAAGACAACCCAACAATCGACGGTTGGATCGGTCTTTCAAGTGGCGCTTTGGGTGAGGGCCAAAACGCTGGCGTTGCGATCTCATTCGCTGCTAACGGCTACAACCTCCACGGTTGGGGTTCAGCCGGAATCCTTCGCGGACCGTTCGGCAACATGTACAACAACTGGGGAGAGTCTGGAAACGAACTCAGCTTGAACTCTGGCCAGATCACCAACTCGGCTGCAACCGTTATGCTTGCGGACCGACAGACAGCTTGGCTTCTCACCCAGAAGGCTCCTAACGACGGTTCAAACGGATACGTCGGAGTTGCTTCCGGTCTCGGAGTAAGCAACGTGTTTGCTTGGACGAACCAGGATACCGCTTTGGTCGGTAGTGTTCCTCAAGCTGGAACCTGTAACGGTTGTTCGGGCCCTGACTCAGCCTATCCTCTGAGTGGAATCGACGGTGGCGTCACTCCTGGACCTGGCGGAAAAGCAAACTTCGCTTGGACAGACGGCCATGCCAAGAGCATGAAAGCTTCGTCAACCAACCCTGACGAGACAAATCGCAAAGCCGATAACCTTTGGGACGCGCTTCGCTAAGATAAGCAATTGGCGGCACAACTTGAATGTTGTGCCGCCTGTATCTCTATCAAAACATGATGAAACGAACTAGCATTCTTTCTGTTCTTGTTGTTAGCGCAGCCCTCATCGGTTGTGGCGAGTCGCAAGATACAACTAAAGCTCCAACATCAGACGAGGTCAAAACCTTTGCTGGAAAACCTTTAACCCCTGAGCAAGTCGCTCGACTTAAGGGTGGTGCTAACCCCCAGACAGCCCCTGCCCCAGGCAAATAAGGAGGCTTACTTTATCTTTTCAGGAATCACAATACTGAAGTGATCCCTGAAAAGATAATTGGAACACGCATTTCCTTACTTCGAAACAGTATTCATCACGCAGAATTGGCTTCTGAAGCTATCGATGAGTCCATTCAAGAACTCGCGCCCTGGCAACCATGGGTTGAGAAATATCAGGGCATATCGAGTTGTTTAGCCTATTCAAATTGGGTTGAACCTCAATGGGGATCCCGGTTTGATTTTCAGATATTTGATCAAGAAGGTAAGTTTCTTGGTCAGGCTGACCTTGAAAATTACCGTCCAGAAACGCAGCAGATCGAAGTTGGGTATTGGTTACGGACTTCTGAAACCGGCAAAGGATATGCAACCGAAACGGTGTTGTTGCTTTGCCAAGCCGCGCTAGAGCACCTAGGCATCCAGACTGTTCGTCTGAGTTGCGACCCCAACAATGAAAAAAGTCGCCGTGTAGCATTCCGTTCCGGTTTTTCGGAGATCACGCCAGGCGACTTTGTCAAAAACCTTCGGGCACCATAGGGAACCCGAAGATTAGCACGTTACTTAGCCTTGTTTTCGGTTGCTTCCAAAGACAGCTTGATCGTCACTTCGTTTGCCACTGAGTCAGCATCAAAAGTCATTCCGTAATCAGATCTTTTGATTACGAGTGGGTCAGCAACAACGCCAATGCGGGTGAGACCCCATGGATCCTTGATTGGTCCGTACTTCTTAAAATGAATAGTAACCGGCTTTGTTACACCCTTAATCGTTAGGTTTCCGACGGCTGTATAGCTCTTACCGCTCTGCTTGATTTTAGTGCTCACGAATGTGAGATCTGGATATTTGGCTACATCGAAGAAATTAGCCGAGCGCAAGTCCTCGTCTCTAGAAGCAACATTAGTGTCAATTGAGTTTGCCTGAATGTTGATCTGCACCTTTGATTTAGATATATCTTTTGAGTCAATGGCGAGACTTCCAGAAAGCTTATCGAACCGCCCCTGAACTTTCGAAAGGCCAAGGTGCCCAATCTCAAATCCAGTAAAAGTGTGCATTGCATCGACGGTATACGTTGATGACGTTTCAAACTTTGAGGGATCCCCTTGGGCTAGTGGAGTTTCAGCATAAGCGACTCCTGATTGGAGTGCGACCCCTGCAAAGACGAGACCGACCGCCGGAATAACGAGATAAGTTGGATTGAATTTCATTTTCTGATTCCTTGTTGGTTCTTTTTGTTATTTAGAAAGTCCAAGTTGCTTCATAAAGGTTGCATTGTCCCAAAACAGGTATTCCTTGTCCATGGTCGCGCCTTTCCAATGCCCAACGGTGACCATGTTGATCTTGTAGGCTTTGCCTGTTGGCTGAATGAATTGTCCATTTCCAATCGGCATTGGCTTTGTAAAAGTTCCTTCCATCACACCAATGACTGAGGTGTATTCGCCGTTTGTGATGCGAACAGGATGCTCATGAATGCGAGTATCTGGCGCGTAAACAAACATTGCCTTGAGATCTTCAATGTGCTTCTCAATGCCCTTAGTCTCGTGTCCATCTGGCCAAACAACCACGATATCCTTCGCATGACTCTCCTTGAGTCGATCCCACTTCTGATTTGTAAAGACATCAAAGTCTAGGTTGTCGAACTTCTTTAGACGGGCTTTCGAAATCTTGTCAGCGTTCTTGTACTTTGCGAGTTCGTCAGTAAGGCCGGTAGGGACTCCTGCTGCAACTGCCATCTCGACCTGGGACTGAATTGGCAGCGCATTTAAGAATGGGTTCGATATGACAGTTAACCCGGAGAAACTGATGAGCGGTAATAACATTGATTGACTCCTTACGTGCAGTTCAAGAGCATGACTCTTTTTGTATGCGCATACATATATTACGCGATATCAAACAATAATGCCATCAAATGGGTAAAAATATATGCATGATCACACAAAATAATTCTCTTGAAGGAATGAACGAACCAGCTCGGCAATCATGGAGACGGTTCTTCGTAACCAGCAATCTCCTGATAGAGCGACTTGAAACCTTGTTAAGGGAGCAGGGCGTTGGGACGTTGTCGGAGTTCGACACCTTATACACCCTCGAAAACGGACCACCAGAAGGGATGACCATTCGAGAGCTCTCCTCGAACATGACCATCTCACACAGCGGTCTCTCGCGGTTACTTGACCGACTAGAAAAGAAAGGTGCGATCCAGCGCAATGCACACGCGGTCGATGGCCGATCTGTTCAAATCGTTTTGACCACGAGTGGCGTGCAACTCTTGGAGGAATGGTGGCGAGCCTATTCATCAACTGCTCAACAGCTGTTCGGGCGAGTCTTTTCCGATGAAGAACACAATCAACTATCGCAATTTTTAGCAAAGCTTGTCGTTTCGCTTGTTACTAGCCGAGAGCAGGAGACTGGGCATCAGTTCATTCACCGGTTTGAGGAGCTTGAGACTTCACGAAAAGCAACCGATTAAGTAGAGACAGGTACCTTATCTACTCAAATGCGAATCACTTTTGCCCGTCACGGAGAAAGCCAAGCAAATGTAGAACGGATTTTCTCTAATGAGGGCTGGAGTCACGGCTTAACACCTCGCGGCACTCAGCAGGCAGAAGAATTAGCTGAAAGGCTCATCGGCGAAGGCGTCACTCGAATCTATTCAAGCCCTCTCAAGAGAACCGTTCAAACAGCGGAGGTTATTGGTTCTTACCTCGACCTTCCGTATGAAGATGCTCCCGCGCTTGTTGAGTTTAGTGTCGGTACATACGAAGGCAAATGCGATCAATCCGCTTGGTCTGAATATCAACGTGTTGAGCGAGCTTGGCTTCTAGATGGAAGACATGAAGAACGAATAGGCGGGGGGGAATGCCACACCGACATCTTGAATCGGATGATCCCGTTTGTCGATTCTCTGAAAACGCAATTTGCCAATACTGAGGAACACATCCTTTGCATCAGTCATGGAGGAACTCTCGTTTGCTCGTTGCCATGGATACTTTCGAATGTGTCAGTTCAATTCGCAATCGAGAATCCACTATTTCAGGCATCAACGGTCAAGTGTGTGTTGCGAAATGCCTCGCTCGAATGTATGTCTTGGGGCCTAAATGGTCTCATTCCGGGCTAACGGTACGTCAGAATGGGCATATGGAACGCATCGGCTTCTATGGCGCAGCCCGAACCGTAACTGGATCTAGGCATCTTCTGTCGACCGGAAACAAGAAAATCCTTGTCGACTGTGGCCTCTTCCAAGGATCTCGCGAGCTTCGACAGCGTAACTGGGAACCTTTCCCAGTGGACCCTACGAAAATCGATGCTGTCGTCCTTACCCATGCCCATACGGATCATATTGGGTGGCTTCCTAGGCTAGTTGCTCAGGGTTATCGTGGACCGATTTACGCTACGCCAGCAACGATTGGATTATGCAAAATCTCTTTGCCTGATTCTGCGAGACTTCAAGAAGAAGAAGCTAGGCATGTCAATAAAAGAGGCGACTCAAGGCACCAGCCGGCCCTTCCACTTTACACAGAGGAGCAGGCATACGAGAGCCTCAAGCTGCTCAAGCCGGTTGGATATGGCAAGTGGCATGACTTGCCAGGAAAAGCTGTTTTTCGCTTCCACCCGTCAGGGCATATTTTGGGCTCGGCTTTCGCTGAAATCACCTTCGAGAACGGAAATAGAATCCTTATGTCGGGTGACTTGGGCCGGTACAACACCCCCATCATTCGCGACCCAGCTAAGATCGACAGAACGGAGTATCTCGTTATCGAAAGCACTTATGGCGACCGACTACACTCTCACGAGAACGTTCTCGACAAGCTTGAATCCATCCTATCGGAGGCATGGCAAACGGGTGCGGCTGTTGTCGTACCTTCCTTTGCAATAGGTCGAACACAGGAACTACTGTATTACATGAGGCTTTTGCAGGATGCGGGCCGAATGCCAAGAATTCCCGTATTCATCGACTCGCCTATGGCTGTCTCCGTCACTCGACTATATCAGCAGTCAAAAGAGGAAATGGACGAGGATATGCTTGTTTCTTTGGAAGAAGGCAGAAGCGAACTTGAGCCAGAAGGGATTCAATTTGTTCGTGACGTTAATCAGTCGAAAGCCCTCAATGTGCAACGCGGTCCAATGGTCATCATTAGTGGAAGCGGCATGGCCAACGGCGGGCGAGTTCTTCACCACCTAATGCATCGTCTTGAAGACCCCCGGAACATCGTCTTGTTCACTGGGTATCAAGCCGAAGGAACATTAGGGCGACGCCTTCTTGACGGCGAAAAACAAGTCAGGATCATGAAGCAGGAAGTTGACGTTCGCGCTAGGATCGAGCGCGTTAATGCCCTTTCGGCTCATGCTGATCAACAGGAAATCCTGCAATGGCTATCGGGCTTCGACGCTCCTCCTCGAAAGACGTTTATTGTTCATGGAGAACCGCCAGCGCAGGAAGCACTCAGAGAAAAAATCGCAGCAATGGGTTGGAACGTGATAATTCCAGAAGTCGGCGAGAATTTCGATCTAGAATAGATAAAGGGTCAACGGATAATTTACACTCGTATAAAGAACTGTGAGCGAATTAACACAACCACATAAGGAAGCGTGGATTGCGTTTTACATCGCGCATCTAGCAATCACTCGAGAGATAGATCGACGCATGGAAGAGGCTGGAGTTGTCAGTCTAGATGTGTACTCGGTTCTTCTTGCCCTTGAAGAAAGTGAAGGGCATAAGATGCGCATGAGTCAGCTTGCCGAAGTTGTATTTATGAGCAAAAGCGGTCTGACTAGACTGGTTGATCGTCTCGAAAAGGAAGAATTACTTTGTCGAAATGCTTGTGCACACGACCGTCGAGCCCAATACGCTGTTTTAACTAGAAAAGGGCTAGACGAAAGGGCTCGAGCCTGGGGCGTCTTCAAGCAGGGTATCGTCGAAGTCTTTGCTGACAAGATGACGGAAGAAGAAGCCCATACACTTGTTGCGGTTCTTCGCCGATTAACCGGTTCAGCACGTTGCATTGGTAGCTGTAATCCATAGCTAAGCTGTTATCCTAGTGTTTGAACTTGCTATATTCAAGCAAGGAGGAAGTTTCAACGATGGCTTTCTGGAAAACACTAGGATTAACATTGGTAACGGCCGCAATCATTACGGGTTGTGGCAGCAGCGGTGAGAGCACCGCTTCAACAGGTGGGGACACCAAAGCAGCTGGCGGCGCACCCGCAAAGAAGTCGGAGTACAAGATCACCTTAATCGGTAAGTCTTCAACAAACCCAGTCTTTCTTTCCGCGCGAACCGGCGCAGAAGCGGCCGCTCAAGAGATCGGCAAGGCAAAAGGGGTCAAGATTACGATCGACTGGCGTACACCCACGACCGAAGACGGTCAGGTACAGGCTCAGCGACTTCAACAAGCCGTCAACGAGGGAGCTGACGCGGTCATCATTTCTTGTTCGGACGCTACAAAGTTGACGGGAACGATTAACGATGCTGTTGCAAAGGGCATTCCAGTAATGACCTTCGATAGCGACGCTCCGGATAGCAAGAGATTCGCTTTTTACGGTGCCGACGACCTCGAGTGTGGTAAGCAGGTAGTAGACGAGCTCGCCAAGGTCACAGGCGGTAAAGGAAACGTTGCGATCCTCGCCGGTAATAAGCAAGCTCCTAACCTTCAGAAGCGAGTTAAAGGCGCTCAGGACGCCATTAAGGCATATCCAAACATGAAGTTAGTGGATGTCTTCTATCATCCAGAAACGCCACAGGACGCTTCGTCAGCGGTCACGCAGGCGATGAATGCCAACCCACAGATCGACAGTTGGGCAATGATTGGCGGATGGCCTCTGTTTGCTAAGAGCCTTCTTAGCCTCGATGCATCAAAAGTAAAGATCGTTGCTGTCGATGCACTCCCACCAGAGTTGGCCTATGTCGAGAAAGGCATCGCACCAGTATTGCTGGCGCAGCCTACGTACGAGTGGGGTCACACCTGTGTAGGCATCGTCATGGACAAGCTGTTGGATGGCAAGACTTCCGACACTTACCACAAGATGGAACTCATTCGAGTGGATAAGCCGGGCCTCGCACAGTGGGCTCAGCAGCTGGTCAAGTGGGGCTTTGACAAGAAGGATATCGATCCGAAGCTTCTCGAAGCTAAGTAAGTCATACCGCACTAAAAAAGGTTGGCTCTCTCCGTTTAGAGAGCCAACCTTTTTTAGTGCTTTTCGAAGTCTAGTTATTGGGCTTTCTCGACCAAACGGGCCTTCACCGCTTTCATCGCAGCTTCTGTTCGGCTATTCACTTGCAACGCCTTAAGAATGTTGCTGACGTGGTTTTTCACGGTCTTTTCAGCAATGGACAGCTTCTGAGCTATTTCTTTGTTTCTCATGCCCTGAGCAACAAGATCAAGAATCTCCTGCTCGCGATCACTGAGAACGAACATCTCCGAATCGTCAATCTCGTCTTCTTCTTTTACGCGGCGAAAGTCTTCAAGAACTTTCGTGGCGATTCGAGGCGTAATCTTGGCTTCCCCTCGCTCAGCTAGGCGGATGGCTTCAACAACGTCCTGGGGAGTTGAAGTTTTGAGGAGATAACCCAAAGCGCCGGCTCGAAAAGCCTCATACACGGTGTCGTCGTCCTCGCGTACAGTCAGGATGACAACAGCAGTTCCCTTCTCTTGCTTAAGCAGTCGTCGAGTGAGTTCGATGCCGCTCAGGCGAGGCATGTTGATGTCGGTCAGCAGAACTTCGGGAGGATCAGCTAAACAGGCATCAAGAGCTTCCTGTCCGTCTTTGCAGACGGCCAGCAAATCACACTCGGGCATCAACTGCAGAGTCTTCTCGAGAGCTTTTCGGTATGAAGGCTCATCGTCTGCAACAACCACACGAATCTTCTGTGACATCGTCAAGATTATAGCGCTACGAGTCAGAAGTCCTACGGACCTAACGAGCAAATAGGGCGGGCAGTCCACCGGTGTGCCAGAAAAGCACCTTGCCACCCACTCCGCCCTTCTTGACCAGATCCAGAAGGCCAGCAAACGCCTTGCCCGAGTAGATTGGGT
>APMI01032327.1_pt1 | contig 16473 bp, 11 predicted proteins | sample 667938 | NCBI WGS metagenome assembly APMI01 (sample SAMN01084076, study PRJNA167559) | wastewater metagenome | biome: Wastewater | place: Denmark: Ejby Moelle, Odense | collected 2011-11-28 | reverse complement strand
TTTTTAGGATGTATATTGTGTTTGATATGATAATATTTCTTTATCAAATGTATAGGCCTTCTGGGATATCTCCTTTCTTTAAATACAGTACTTTTTCTTTAGCCTTATCGAAGTCGTCCTTTGTAACTTTCATTCTTCTCTCTCTAAGTGCAATCAAACCTGCTTCAGTGCACATAGCCTTAATATCAGCTCCAGATAGATCGTCCTTGGTTGCGATTAAGTCAGTGACTTTCACATCGTCGCTAAGGCTCATTTTACCAGTATGGATTTGGAAGATTTTATGCTTAGTCTTGAGATCGGGAACAGGGAACTCAATTTTTCTATCTATTCTACCTGGTCTGATCAAGGCGGGATCTAAGCTCTCGATTTTGTTTGTTGCCATAATGACTTTGACTTCAGCATGAGTATCAAAACCGTCCAACTGGTTCAAAAGTTACAACATAGTTCTTTGGACTTATTTCTCGCCGCCAGAGTTTGAATCGTATCTTTTTGTACCGATTGCGTCGATTTCGTCGATAAAGATAATAGCAGGTGAATGCTCTTGAGCAGTCTTAAATAATTATCGGACAAGTTTTGGACCATCTCCAAGATACTTTTGAATTAACTCTGATCCAACGACTCTCAAAAAGGTGGCTGAAGTTTCACTCGCGACTGCTTTGGCGAGAAGGGTCTTACCAGTACCGGGTTCACCATAAAGAATGACACCTTTTGGAGGTTTAATACCCATATCTTCGTAGATTTAGGGATGAGTCAATGGCAATTCTACAGCTTCTTTAATTTCTTGAATTTGATCTTCTAAACCACCGATGTCTGCGTAACTTTCCAATGGAGCTTTTTCGACTTTCATGACGTTAAGTAGTGGATCAACATCGTCTTGCATAATACCAACAACTGCCATTGTTCTATGGTTCATGAGAATTGAGCTGTTTGGCTCTAACTGATCCTTGTCCACAAAAGATAGAATGGGGACATAGTACTCAGGGCCCATACTGGATGATACGATAGCATGATTTTAATCAACGAACTCCTCAAGAGTACCAATATTCATTGGGATGCCTCTGAGCTGTTCAATTTTTTTAAACTCCTCACTATCTTCTTCAGCTTTCTTGTTGGTTTACTTCTGTTGATAATGGTTCACGAATTCTTCCTCCATTAATAAATAGTCCTTTATCCTCTCAAGCTTAAGCTGACGCAACCTGCACTTCGTAATGGGAGTGACTGCATTATAAAATAGATACCTGTAGGAAGCTTAGCTGCGGCTTAGACTCCTTTGTTCTTTTTCTTTCTACCCACTCTGGGTGGAGGTGGTGTTGGCTTCTTCTTCGGCTGCTGGTCTTGCTTGCCGTTCTGATTGCCCATCTCATTGTTATTCCCCATTTTAAATTATTTTTAAATTATATCAAGTTCTTTCAAACTTGGTATTTATATTTCAAATAGTAAATGCAAAAAATATAGAAATCAATAATCAATAAAATACTTTTCTCTTGGGCTCATTACCACTGACAATTTTAGAACGAGAATACTCTAAATACTATTTTTATAAATTTGATGACTTTATTTCTGATTCAATATCCATTTTTAATGAATATGACTCATTTTATTGATTTTAGGATATGTTACAACTTGAACTTATTACGTCAGGTTTATCATTTATCATTTCTATCCATTATTAAGGCAGTAAATCAGGACAGTGGTATCCTGGCTAAGGCAATAAAATGCCACTATTTCTTGTTAGTTTCAAGGATTTTGATTATACTTTGATACTCTATTGAAGACCTAAACTCACGAATAGTCCCCATGAAAGATATGGAAATACTTTTGGCCCAGAAAACATCTTGAAATAGTCTTTTTTGATGACTTTATCACTTTTAAAATCTTCAAGCTATAGTTATAATGAGCCTATTAATTAAGAGCCTTCCATTAGTTAAACTCTTAAAGTCTATTAACTTTTGATAAATTCAACAATATTTTTTCTGTCCTCTACAAAAAAGTAGAATATTTTTATTTTCTCAAGTTTCAACTTTAGCATATCTTAGAAATCTTATGCTTTTGATAAATTTAAAGGATATTTCACAGTTTGATTTAAGAATTTATATTGCAGGTAATAGTTTGGGCTTGAGCGATGGCTGCGATTGCTTGAAACAGAATCATTCTATGTAAAATGTTTAGGGATGTCTCTTATTCCGTGAATATATATCATAAATTTACAGCGACTAACTACCTTCGCTTTCTAGTTTTAAAGGGAAGTTTGAATTTTTGAGTTTGCAGGCAAGCCCCAATCTTCTGGCATATCAGCATCGTATTTTACTTTAGGAAATCTACTTCCAAATTGTGGTGATTACCCTTTGAAAGCAGGCACCGCCGTAATTGAAACTACATTTTTCTTATCTTCCTTGACAGCAACACCAATAATACTTGCCATTTTTTCCTCATACTCGACCATCTTAAGCACTTAAGTATACAATTTATAGCAGCTGTCACATACTTTATGTTCAACATATAAATTAACCGAGCTGACATGATGTTTAAAACATCGGTCAAGCCACGGTAAACTTTTGCCCAATCTAATCAAATGTTGATCGCATTGTAGAATCATCATAAGTGTGAGTTTGTGAGTCATCAGGTGTTCGACTAGTACTTTGTAACAATATTTGCATTTCTTGCATTTTGTATATGATTAAAGATTTTTCTTCAAATTTGATTATTAAGAAGATTATTGTTCATCATCATGGGCGACTATTGGTTTGGTGCTTATTTTTTATTCTGTTTTGTTATCTAATATGAATGCTTTCACGTTAATGAACCACCAGTTTCCACCTTAGTCTTTCACAAAATCACATACGAACTAAGTAAACTTAACTTTCAAATTTTTAGACACAAAATCTACAATATTTTTGACATATTTCAATGTTTATTTAGTAAATTTTTAGCTGACGTTTTTGACTGCTCTGTACCCTTTGCTGAACTTAGTGTTTACAATAAATTTAGAAATTTCTGGTACTTTAGCTTTTGAAGTATACTAATAGTTCGAATTAAGAGTCCATGACTCATGATTACCTGAAGCTCTCCAGCACGTCCTCACCATGGATGGCTTAACACTACCAGATTTAACAAATTTCTGCAACACACTAATCTAACTTCTGGCTCCTAGTATAAGCGATAACACAGTTTTCATTTCCGAGCTACTAACAACCTTGATCTAATTCCCAGATGGTCCTCCATACCCATAGGTAGGCTATCATACTAATATATATTACTTTTTTGAGCACAGCAACTAGTTATTTATCGAACGCACCATCACAGAATTTGGCAATGATCTGAAAATACGGAATATTATCAATGCGGCACACTCGACCTTGATCATTTGTGTAGAACCACATTACTGGGTTATCGCCATCATTGAACACTATTGTATCTGGGATGTTTAGTTACAGGAAATTGCTTTTGTGGACCCTATCGCACGGTTTTAGGGCTAGTAATTTGTAGAAATATAGGAATGGGATCAGGGTTTATGCGTTGTATTTATACTTTCGAGGCTGAACATTAATTAATATATACTTGTGTGCTCTATGGGTCGTCTAAATACGATATTTTGTATATTAACTGTTGCTACTTCTTCTGTGTTTACTACTAATTGCGTTAGTCTTGCTGACATTACATTAATTGATACCTCTTACATCATGATATCAGTTTATCTGCTGCTGTGATTGTTATTATGATTAATAATATAACTTATGATAAGGCAAATGCGAGTAACTGCATCAATAATTTTAGTAAGTGTTCATTTATTTAATTTTATGAGTTCTGATTAAAACAGAGCAATATTAAAATGCATTCAGAGCCACCCAGTTAATGGTATAGATTACTAATCCTTATGTGACCCTCTTGCTATATTCTTATTTTTCTCCTTGTCCTCACTGTGCCTGATAGGTATATCCATCCTTTTAGTCAAATAATATCTCCGATACTTCAACTCATATCCTGCAGTTTTCTTGGGCATATCAGGCTATTAAATCTATTCACCAATATGTTATAGTACGCCCATCATATCTATCTTCATATCTCTTGTTTCCAGTATTCTATTTCCGTTTACTGATATTATGTTGTCTATGTTTTGGGCTTGCTTGTTGGGTCGATATCGATTACGATGCGGTATTTTCATAGCATTTGGCAAAAATAACAGATCTAGTTTCAAATTTTATGCGATTTCATTATCTGCGTACTTAACCAACGCATTTTAATATCTTCGCTTAACCGAATATCTCTCCATTTCTTATTTCATTAATTATTTCAAACCCAGTAAAGAATGCGCTTTCTCTTTAGACAAACTTTTTCTTTAAACTAACTTCAAATTAGGCTGCCGAGTGTTACGTAATTTATATCTGCCTTTCTTTTTTGACTCTCCATCGTGAATTATTTAATTGTAGATCACCGGCTGTGGTGAATGTGAACTTGAAATATAGTGGGTCTTTGCTAAGTGTGATGTATCCAACAGTTTTTATGGATTACGCAGAAATTATAGTTTTCGCTGTTGCAGACGGAGTTTCTGAAGGACGTCTTAAGAAAATGACCCGTTCATTATTAATTTATGGGAATAAATGTATTTATTAATGTCTATCTGAATTATTGAAACTGCACCAAATATAAACTCATCATTAGAAGAAAAATATTTATATTGCATGATGCAACTTTCAGATAAGACAAAAATTCAAAATAACAAAATTATCTTACTTGTTTGCATTGTTCTCAAATAAATTATAAAAATTAGCTTTTAGTTGAGATTTCCAATGGGTGAAATCAGTGGAAGATGCCCTTAATTTCTAAAAGAAGAATAAAGCTGGATTAACAAGGGTATTTTGAACATATAAAGAAATTGAATGAAAAAAGAAGAATAATATTTGAATGAAACCACAAGAAAGATCAGACGCTAGATTGCTCAGCTCTTTGAAGGATCTTCGCTTGAGCGACAAGGCACCCATAATTTTGACATAATAAGTAAAAATCTATTATAACATAGCGAAAACGACAACCAAAAAGACTAAACCCGATCAAGGCTCGCCCTTAAGAATAAATCACATATTAAAATTTCAGGATCGTAGATAAGAAGAAATCCCAACAAGACATCCAATTTATTTCAAAAAGCCTAGCCCATCATTTCACATTTTCAAGTCTAATTTAGAACAAAAACATGCATGACCAGCTGATCGATAAATTCAGGTTATGCAAAGTAGATTAGAAATAGTACCTCATGAGACAAAATGATGGAGCTAGTTCTTTCTTTATTATGAAGGAAGGGGAACTTGTTGTAGAAGTCAATGGAGAAAAAAAGAATAATATTAAAGTAGGATAAGGGTTTGGGTAATTAGCGTTACTGTACTCTACGCCCAGATCGGCGTCTATTTGGGCTAAGAAAGCAAGTGTACTTTGGTTCATCGATAGAATAACTTTTAAGAATGTAGTGTCATCTATTATTGATAAAACATTCGCAGACAATAAAAAGTTCATTGAACTGAACAAATTCTTCTGTAATTTTATCATAATTCAGCATATTTGACAGACAGACAAAAGTAGAAACTCGCCTCTATTGCTATAACTCAGCGATTTGAGAAAGGAAATTAAATTTGTAAAGAAGGACAATTGGCATCAGCGATGTATATTTTAAAAACTGGTAAAATTAGAAGAACTATCGATGGGCTATGTGTTGGATCTTATCAAAATGGAGATTCCTTTGAGTAGTATGCTGCACTTTCTAAAAATTGTGTTAGGAAATAAACACTCACTGCTGAGTAGCAGACTTAAGTCATGGCATTTGGGGCTGAAGATATCGAAAAAGCTTTAAGTCGCAGTCTACCCATTATTGTGCTTAGAAATAATGCTAAGAAAGCTTTAATGGAAGATAAAAATTTCAAGCTACTTTCAAAATAAATTCTATAAAAAGTCATTGACTGTTTCAAAATTCGAAATGTAATTGTAGGAGAATCAGCATTCAACGAGGGAGACTTTTGTAAAAATAAAATAATGTTCATAATTGAAGGTGACTATGATTTGACTAAGGGATAACAATATAATTCACTATATGGATCAGAGTGTGCAGCTTCATAAAGCAGAATGGCAACATATTCATTTGGATGCATTTTTAAGACTTCAGGAAAAATTGCTGAAACTACAATTGAAGATATCTAGCAAAATATCGGCTGCACAGTCAACCAAGCTATTCAGAAGAGGTAAAAATTAAATTATTTAGTGTATCAATGAAGAAGGCGATTGAGGTGAGAAGAAGTAAACTTTTAGATCTTAAAAATTTGTCAAAATAGTTTGAACTTAAAGATTTCTCTATTCTGAAAAAGCTTGGTGAAGGTCAATTTGGACAAGTCTTTTTGGTCTCTTACGCTAAAACTAACAAACTGTATGCTTTAAAATGTATTTCAAAAGCTGAAACATTGAAATACAGATTGTAAAAGCATCTTATTGTAAAAATTTGATTAATTTAGAATGAAAAAAGAGTGCTTGAGTCTCATTGCTCCACTTTCACTGTTGATTTTATCCGTTCATTCAACGATTAAAATTATGTGTATTTCTTAACTGAGTTTATTGATGGTCTTGAAATGTTTGATGCTTTAAGAGTAATTGGTTTAGTACCTCTGTCCTTGGCTAAATTTTATATTGCGATAATCCTCCATACAATGGAAAGTCTACATACCAGTAGCATAATATATAGAGACTTAAAACCTGAAAATATCATGGTGCAAGCTGATGGCTATCTCAAAATAATCGATATGGGAACATGCAAGAATTTGAAAGGCTCAATTTCAAACAAAACATTTACAATCATCGGTACTCCGAACTACATGGCACCTTAAATATTGGCTGGTAAAGGATACAGCTACTCTGTTGATTTATGGTCATTGGGCATAATTCTGTTTGAGTTCTTGAGTGGATACTTGCCATTTGGTGAACACTGCGACGACCCATACGAAATCTATTAAGAAATATTGACAACACAGCTCAAGTTTCCAAAATACATGAATGATACAGTAGCCAACAGTCTCATCATCAGGCTGCTCAACAGAAACTGCGAGTCAAGATTAGGGTAGTCTTATGCCGATTTGAAGAACCATGAATTCTTCAAACAGATAGATTGGAACCAGCTTGTGGAAAGAAAAATAGTGCCCTGTTTTAAACCGCCTAAGGATTATTTAAGCAAAGTTGATACGTTGATGAAGAACACAAAACCTATTGATCATTACTTGAAACATGTACCCCAGCCAGGAGTGAAGAGAACTGATGTGAATTTGAACTGGGACAGCTGCTTCTGATTAATTACTCACTCATTTTATTTAATAATTTAGATAATAATATTTGAACAGATATCAAAAATAGTTAGGATCCTATCTCCTTAACAAAATAGCCTCAGATAGCCCTAATCTCATTATTTAAATCATGCCATTGCCTCCTCCTAGATATATTTTCCCGTTGAACTCTCTCATCACATGGGTAAACTGCAAATTAGTTTCTATTTGATGATGCGTATGAGGTTTATCAATATCCACTGTGTCAATGAAGTGACTACAGCCTGCGAATAGTAATTTCGGTTTGTCAAGTGATATTTTCTAAGAATAGAGTACAGATGATGGTTTAGTATATGCGTAATAACCTAGTGCTCTCTGCAGTTCCATAGACCACTATATGACACAAGTCTAATGCACAGAATAGAAGCGATGTCCTCCATGACTGATAATAAGCGCAGTGATTTCCCCTCCAAACCCATTGCCAGTAAACTTAATTTCATTACGTTGAGTGATATCCTCAAGCACTTTCCCCGCAACCAGACTCACAATTAGTATACGGCCATTTGATGTGCCTGCTAATAATAAAGTATTATCTCGATAGGGTAGCATGCAATTAATATGTTCATTGAAATTTCTACTATTATGGCTACTATGATTGATTTGATTTTGGTAATTTTATTATATATCGTTTGATTACTTTATTATAGGAGTGCCAATATCGCAGATTAATGTCAATGTGGGAGTGCTTGCATTTGTGAGAAGTAGGATCTTGCCTGATTTTGTACCGATTAAAGCGCAAGCATTTCTATGAGCTAAGTTATCAGGTTCGTTCTATTTGGATTAGTCCATCATTAAGGCTGGCTCATTTTTATGATTTTATAGTGGTACTATACACTGAATACCCTGTTATTCACGAATAGACTTGCAGATATGCTAGAATTTATTACTATTCTTACTATTATGTTTTTTGATAAAAGATTCCAAATCCTAAACTTTAACAATCTTGATTTCCTTATCTAAACAAATAATGATTAAATTCCTGACATGCAATAGTGCTACTCCTTTGGCACCATTGGCTACCTTATATTAGAAATCAGACAGGACATAAGGGTAATCTTTAAATGATTTATCTGATGTGAGGGATTAATGTTGGTAATGCCACGCTATTATGTGGGAGTCATGGGTTAGAGCGAGGATTATAGTTGGGGATAGAGGTAATATGTCGATTATTGTTGAGCTCATAGTATTAAGTATTTGTAGGATGTGTGTGTGGATATCTGGAGGCAATATTTTGATTATATTATTATTATCACACAGTATTATACATGTATATGAGATATTGTATAATATAAAGCCAAGTTCAAAATGATCTCGGCTATTTTTATTACTCTGGTGATATGCACTCAAGCCCAAATAGCTAGAGATATCGGCCTGCGCTTTCTGTACCTAGATAGCAACAGGGACAACTTACTAAGTACATAATAGATAACAAACCTAACCGAAAACATATAAAATACGCCTTTCCTATAGAATAACCATTATTACCACTGGCGAAAGTATGAAACCTACATATACCCTCAAACTCTATTCCAGTATTACGACACAAACAAAGATAACAGACTGTCATTCGTATAATTCAATTAAATGGTAAAAAGAAAACTAAAAAGACACTCGCATGTGTGGCCAGTGTTGAAAGGGCATGTCAATGTGCTCAATCAGTTGCAGACTTAAGATTATTTGCTTATCTGTGATACTGATAAGGGTTAGTTTGTGGAATTGGGCGAGTTTCTGGTCTGTTTGCAGGCTTTTCTTGTGCATTAGTTTAGAGTATATCCATATAAAATTAAGAGTATGCTGTATCCTAATAGAACTATAGGGTACAGTCTGTAATAATTTAAGCAGTTACTGCCTCAGAACAAGCATCAGACACATTCCACAATAAAGAGCATAAATAAATACAGAAACAATCAAGCAGATAGAGATATGCAGTAACAAATTACCTTTCTGTTCAATAGTTTCGAGTGGCCGTAATCAAAAGTGCCATAAGATGTCGACTTGCTGATTGGTCCTTATTAAGGCAAATTTATGTAAGCGACTATGTTGTACTTCTATTTAGATTCTAATGGAGATGAAGTTCTTGATAAACAGTAAGCATTAAAGTACCTCAAAAATCATGGAGGAGACTAAGTTTTCAATTTAATTGACGCATCAGCCGATGGAGTGCTTGACCAAGCAGAAGTAATCGCTTACTTCATGTTCGCCATGTGCATAGACGATTGCTAGCCCGACAATAATAATTAATAGAGATGCAAGTTCTCAAAAGATCAAGAATCCATGTTTAGCAGAAAACATCAAACTGCATAAGCCATCTGCTATATTCTAGATTAATTGCAGAGAGAAGTTGAAAAAAGACAAGCATCTAACTAATCGGTGGAAAAATAAGTTGAAAGTACAGGGCAAAATAAGTAATAGCTTTGACAATTATTTTAATTTATTTGTTCAACTTATAATAGCAAAATTGTCATTTTAAAAGATAAATAATTTATTCACTTGATTATTACTCTTATTCTGTAATATGAATAAATAAGTGATAAATTGATAAATATTGGATTGTGATTAATATTTGTTTTTAATTTTCCCCTAACGAATTGTTGATGAACAAGTTTTAATAGATTTTGTCATCATCACACTCAATTGCGTTTCAAGTAGAGAAATCCGTTAATTATCTTTCTGATGATGAAAAAATAAAATATTTAGTTTATTGAAACTGGCAGTCTAAACTTAATAATATTCATCCTTGTTTTTACTTTTAATATTTATTGATAAATGCCAATAGTACGACATAAAAACCGTTTGGAGGTTACAACAGGAATCGCAGGCTTAGTCTGGGTCATCGGCATGATAGTAATATTTGTGTCGCTTACTTTAATATTCTTCAAAAATTGGAACGTCACATCGTCTAGAGTGGGATGCCCAAAATGCTAGACAGTAAACTTCCTCTCAAAAATACAAATAATATAAATCATCTACATAGTAATGATCGGCGTGTTTTCAGCAAGCATGTTCTTCATCAGTTTAACAGCCTTAATCCACAATTCTAATATTTAATAGTTATGGCATCGTAGTGCAGGGCTTCGAACTGTATACCCATTTTTAATTGCTGTTGCTTTGGTCACTGGCATTGTGAGCATACTGTACATTATTAAAACTTTAGCGCATATTGTCGAAATTAATAATTTGTACAATTAAGGCCAAATACCAAGTTCGTGTCTGACTGCGACTTAAGTAGGAGAACTTACAAATAAAATTACACCGCTTATTATTGTGTTGGCATTGATTGGCTTGATGATTTTACTTACTATTGTCACTTTCTATACGCTGCCATATACGTACTTTTTGGCACATGAGGAAGAAAAGTATCAAATTCGGATTAAACAACCTTTGAAATAATAGATAGTCATAGTTGAGAAGAAATAACAAAAAATTATGAGTCCCATACGTCTTCAACAGTTATAAATTTCACATCAGTAGCTACTCGACGTCTAAGTCAGACCTGCAAAATCTTACTCCTCAACTGGTGTTGGTTAATTTACTGCAATTTAGCCTGTAATTCTACCTGTAAAATAACCACAAGTAAAAACAAAACCAAGTATCAAAACAGCCTAGGTTGCTGTCAACAGTTAAAGAACTCCAATGAAAAATCAAGGTGTTGATAATCATGTGGAAGTCAAAAATGCTCAAACTGACTGCCATGGACTGTAATAACCGAAAATATACAAAAATCAATCAGTAGAAGTTTAAATACAGAACTATGTTAATGTTTAGTCAATTTCTTAAAAGGCAACTCAGCAAGTTTAATAATAGACTGAAAAAATGCCAATGTCAGAGTCTAAATTGAGGAGACTTTAAAGAACAGAGACAAAGCGAGTGGATCCTTAGCTTTTAACTCCGAGAAATAAAAGACCATAAGTTATAAAAATCAGTGAAGATGATAAAAGTGTGTAGTAAGAAGATTTTGAAGCAGGATATTATTATTTAAAAAGTGACAGAGAAAATAGCGTTCATGATTCCAAAGTCAAAAGTTCGAAGAAGTTATAGAATCATAGCTCAGGCAAAAAGATGATAGAAAGCAACTTACGAGCATCAAGAGGTGCAGGAATAGATTGGAGCCACTACAATTTATTGTGGGTTGATTAAAGATTGAACAATATTTACACACCGAAAACTGGCAAGGAATAAGAAGCAGGTCTAATGAGAGTTTCAAGTACAAGAAAAGTGCCAACGAGTCAGAAGTGGTGGAAAAATAATCGATAAAAATTAGCTCATTTTATATTTTTCCATTAATATTATTTCGAATTCTTGCTCATCATAATAATGAATATCAAATTTATTTAGATAAATTCTAGCAATATTGTATGGAAATAGAGTTGGACTCAAAAATATCATTTATTGTTATGGATTCAAAGCTGGGAGGAAAGATGGTTTCCGTGGTCCTGGATATATTCTTTTAGAAAATCTTCACTTTCATTTTTAAATGCAGGTTTGACTGGCATCACTTTAAATCTTTTTCTTACAATTGTCGTCTATGTATCAGATCCGTCTACCGATGACATTAGTTGGTTTTGAGCTTCTAATGACTCATTTTAGTTTTTCTTTTGTTGTCTAGCTTGGTTAGATTATAATTAATTCTAAGGGTTAGGCTGAGGCGCCGCTCTGACCTAAACGACGAGAGACTTTGATTCTACTTTTGCTATGAAAATTTATTTTGTGAGTAAAAAGTGTTTGAAAATTCTAACAGTCCAAATGATGAAACTGACAGATAAAAAGGCCCAACCAACACCAAAGATTGCCGTTAAGGATGTTTTTTCTTGTTGTGTCAAAGGTTGCGATACTATTTGAAAATAACCAAGAAGACCCAATCCCACTAAAGTCAAAAATAAAAATATGATGTTGAGCACAAGATGTGGCCAATAAACTTTGATTCTAGTCTTTAATTCACTACATTTCCTAAAGACGATTTTATTGCCATACTATGTATTTAAATCTTCCTGACAAATTTCGCAATGAATAACTTCGAGAGGAAGACCGGCTTCTATTCTCTTTTTGATCATAGTGTTAAGCCACTAAAGAAGGCAACTCTCATGCACAAATTCTAAGCTTCCCGAGCACTTGCATGGCTTAATATAAGCTTCACTAGATTTGTCTTTTGCATGTGTTTCTTAAAGACAAATTCGGCACACTCTCATGTTTTTCATGCTCTTGATAGCGCTACTACTTTTCACGTTTTTCAAGTGTATCGAACTCTGGGTGCTCACCGAGTTTCTAATTTTATGCTATGCCTGTGTTTCAATCATCGACATTGAACTTTTTAATAATAGAAACTCATCGAAAATTCTATTTAAAATTGTTTTTTAAACTTTAATAATAAAGATGATTACTCGACTGACAATTAAACATTAGCTGTCGAAGTTTATCTGTAATTTTTCAATGACCATGCTAAAAAATTGTTTTTGCTTGCATCTGGTAGCGGGAAGGTGAAAATTACAAAATTTGATGATGCGGGAATTCCATTATCATCGAACACTTAAATAAGCAGAGGTAGTTCATCAATATCATAAAAATGCAGCTTAAATCTTAGAATATGAATTAATTATTCTTTAAACTAAAATTAACTTAATTAGATTCATGATCGTCATGTAAAGCAAATCAAAAGTGTTAATGACTGTTTACTGAGTTATAATATATTTTTTGACTTAGAAAGTTATTAAAATCATTGTACTGATGAACTCTAACAAAGCACAGAGGATGATCGCCTCGATGATAGCTTGAGTGATTATTTTTTCAAGTTATAAATTGACCTGTATAAAGGATCCTTGACAAATGATGTTTATCTCTAATGAACAGGTTAGCCTCGACTTCTCTTAATTTTCCTGTAGAGATTGTTCACGATATCCACTTATGATGATCTCAATATCACAGTCTCAGGATGTGATTACCGGCCCGGACTTTATATTCTGGAACTAAATATCTTAAATCGCTATTTCATTGGAGCTAGTTTGGGTAGCAGCGATCTGTTGTACACTGTTAGCAAAGGCGCATCTGGAGGCGGGATGAAGCATCTTACTTTTCTAATGGGCGAAAATGATTCAGAAGACATACAATAAACTTATATCAATGAATGCTAACAAATATAGAATAAAAATTAGAGTTAAGTAGCTCAGTAAATTGAAAGCTATCTCATTATATTTTACATTCTGGTCTTAAAAATGTTTTTACGCCTTTCTACATTTCGTTATTTGCCCATAGCCTTATCCATGGAAAATTGATTGTTTGCTATTTTTTTGGTAAGTTTGTCTATAAATACTTATTCCCACTTTCTTGATATTTATTTCTATGACATTCTTTTAAGGATGGCTCTATGACACAAAATCGGGATTAAATTTTGTTTATCTAGAATATTTACATCTATTTTAATTAATGACTTGAGTTCAGTATAATTCTCAAAAAGTGGGAACTCGTTTACAAAAATTAATATCATCTTACGTGTTTTTCTCTACCACTGCATACCACTAGTTTGATATCGTTAAATTTAATTTGTACTGAAAATACTCATTTAGGCTACTTCAATTTATGATGAAGTTAGATCTAAAATGGAGACTTATAGATCAGAATTGTTTTATTCGTATACAAAATTATTAATTTATGAGCTTCTGATATATGTATCCAGCCACGAAACCTCAGTGTTGGGCATTCTCCTAATTTTCAAATATAAATTATTAATAATTGCTGTAGTTTAATTATGTTTACAAACCACTATCCGAATTTAAAAGGGCTCTTTACTTTCCCTTTTAAATTGGTCAATATCTCGCATAATTCTCTATATCTGCTAACAGTATGCAACTTCAGTTTATTATTCACAAAGATACTGTTGTTGTGATGCTTTATTGTACAGTTGCTAAAATTAACACTGGAATATTGAGTTTGATATGTTGAGAATCAGTGGAGGTAATGTTTATGCCTAAAGGGATATTTTGTATGATACATTTTCACATAATTACTCGATAAATTCATAGTAAATTCCGAATTTCTTGAAACACATTATTTTTGCAAGGAGTTTAGCTTTGCTTACTGATTTTTATATCTGTTCGTGTCTGTTCGCATATATGCTCTTCTTTTCTTGTTGTGGAAACATTGCTTTTACAAAATTTTAATAAAAATTTATTAAAAAAGCTTTAGCGATAAGTGCATTTGTTACAATAGTTAATTTCTATCTAATCTTATCATCTAATTATTACGACCTTGAGTTCTAAATTTCTTAAATTTCTGTATTAATATAAATGACAGCATCACAATGCCGTAATATAATTTAACTTGGTATATTTATAACTTTCCTGCCGTACATAATAGTAACACTTGACTTCAAAAATTGTATATTTTTGGCTTCAATGTAATCAGGATTTTATGGTTTTAGTCTTGATAGTTAGTCTAAGTTTAAGAATACTTATTTTATGCTGAATTTTCTTCGCAACTCTCGATTTGCTTATTCTGAAGACAGGGCATCAGAGATGTAAAGGGCGATCGGAATTGTGATATTAAGTTGATTTATTTTTTATAAATTTGCTGATGAGAAATTTTATATCACAGGGAATATATTTTGACCAAGATATTTATATACATTTTGAAGTGAAATCGTTATTTAATTCTAAAATCTGTATATTCTATGAAAAGGAAAGCTCACAAATATAGGAAACATATTTAATTATTTCTCTTTGTAATTTTCTATGCATTATTTAACAGCGAATGAGTTTATATTCTTGCATAACTCAATCCATATATTGAGTCTTTCTATTGCTTAAAATTTGTTAAGATATCTGCCAAGATAGCCTTGATATTTAAGTTTAACAATTTATAAGTAGAACATCGATTCAACGTAAGTGGCGTAGAAATCAGTGTATAGTTCGCAATATTTTGTTTTTCTTAAATCTAGAAATTAGTATCGATTTAGAAACCTTATTATGTTTTTCACTTTGTATTCATCAAATTCAGTTCTGTTGTAAACTCTTTATAATTATTATTTGATGAGCCTAAGAACCGGTAATAATAACATTTTGATCTCCTTATCTTAGAAAAGATGATAGATTTTATCAGAATGGGTTGATACTTTCTATTTCATTATTTTAATGGACTATAGATGTTCTCTAACGCTGTCCTCTGTTATTTAAGCAGTATAATGAGTTCGATCCCCTTTGCATGCTTCATACAGAAACTTACAGTACCCATTAACTTTCAGTAGCTATTTAAGTGAGATCCCATATAAAGCATTGAGCATATTAGCATTTTATTTTTAATAACTTTCCATAAATTCCTGCACAACTTCATTAAACTTCACACTATAATCTTCAACAGTATTCAAAATATAGACAATATAATGCAACTTGATAAACAATATTTTAAAACCCAGCCTCACACTATCTTCTATCTGCTATTCGCCCATACTATCGACAATGAGACAAATATTAATAAGTTTATGCACGGTGCGTAATATTGTCGGATTGAATTTCTATCTGCCTGCATTTGTTGTGTATTTTATGTAATCTGAACATAACAAATACTGCACACCTGCGATTATGTACATCTGTTACATTGATTAGGTTAGTTGCAGACTGTTTCTTACTATATTTGGGGATTATTTTAAGGATTATACTGTATGGATTATCTGCTTTATTGCTCTCTGGCATTATTAGTGAATTCTCAACTATGTTGGCAGCTATTTTTTAGTATCGACCACATTGCTCAGCTTGAATTCGTATAATTTGTCAGGAAATATGTTCACAGCTGGCAAAGTATTTATGAAGTCAAGGTGATCTCTTTTGAAGTAATTACATTTGAAGATATGACAGTCTTATAGAAATTAGTTCATCTTAATGTATTAAACTGGCTCATCAAGATTTGGTTTTGGGTTGATAAATTTGGTTTAATCATTAGACCACAAAATACCATAATTTAGTGTTAAATCATATACTTAAACGTTGAGATTATTACGGTCGACTCCCATTCTAGAGACAATTAATAATTTATTTTTTCCAATCTTCTCCAATAACCTTCTCATACAAATCTTAAACTCCCGCATATTATATTTCAAAATACTGTCACAATGATCAATAGAAATAATATAGTTAGTTTC
>APMI01010879.1_pt1 | contig 16476 bp, 16 predicted proteins | sample 667938 | NCBI WGS metagenome assembly APMI01 (sample SAMN01084076, study PRJNA167559) | wastewater metagenome | biome: Wastewater | place: Denmark: Ejby Moelle, Odense | collected 2011-11-28 | reverse complement strand
GGTGCCGTGGACGAGGCTAGCCGCACGTCCCCCGCCGCCGCCCCCCTCAGCACCCCGGCCCTGCCTGACAACGCAACCCACCCCTACGTAATACTCGAAACATGTCCGACTACCCGAACCGCAATGGCGGAGGAAATCGCCGCCGCAACCGCAACCGCCCCCGTGGCCCACGCCCGGAAGGCCCACGCCCGGCCCGTGGCGACAGCCGCAGCGCCCCGCCCTCCCTCTTCCAGAAGATCCTGAGCTTCTTTGGCCTGGGCTCCAAGCCGAAGAGCCGCCCGCAGTCCAGCGACCGCAGCGCCTCTTCCTCCTCCTCCGCACCGCGCTCCACCAATGACAATCCCCGCCCGCAGCGCGAGCCGCGTGAACCCCGCGAGCCCCGTCAGCGCCGCGAGCCCCCCGCCCCGGCCAATCCGGCCGACATCACCACCGAGCGCCTCTATGTGGGCAATCTCTCCTACGACGCCACTGAGAGCGATCTCTTTGAGCTCTTCAACGGCGTGGGCGCCGTGAAGAACGCCGAAGTGGTGGTGAACAGCCGCACCCAGCGCTCCAAGGGCTTTGCCTTTGTGACGATGGGCACCGTGGAAGAAGCCCGCCGCGCCGTGCAGGAACTCAGCGGCAAGGACTTCATGGGCCGCCCGCTGCAGCTCAGCGGCGCCAAGCCCAACACCCGTGGCGACGAGTCCGCCGCCCCTGCCGCTGAAGAAGCCCAGGCCGCCTGAGACTGAGACAAGACCATTCACGCCCGCAGGTTCTCCATGAGCCTGCGGGCTTTTTGTTTGGGGGACGGATGCGTATAGGGAGAAAGGCGCGGAGCATCGAGTGTGTGGTGGCGCTATTTGGAACCGGAACGAAGTGGGGATAGACAGCCGCAGGCTGCCCGCAGGACGAGCGCAGCAAGTCAATGCGGTCGCGGAGATGCAAGGCGCAGGTCTGCAGGGATCAAGCCACCCAGCGCTGCAGGAACGCGCAGGTCTTCAGCGATCAAGCCTCCCAGCGCCGAGGAGCGCGGACTTCCAGTCCGCAGCAGGTCGCCTGCTCACAGCGCGCTGAGCCGGGCCGATGTGCGGCGAAAACACACGGGCGCTCGGAACGAAGATGTGCAGTGTGAGTGAGGCCCATGCGTGAGTGACCCAATGCATAACTGCGGAGCCCATGCACACACAGACATGGCCACGCGGGGGGGGCGGATAAGAACCCCGCGTGTCTGCGGAGTGCTGCGGACTGGAAGTCCGCGCTCCCGGGCCGCTGGGGAGGCCGGGCCGCTGGGGGGTGGCGATGGCTGGCGGTGTCAAGGGAGCCCATCACCCCGCGAACCAGCCCCCTGCTGAGATCGCGCAGGTCTGCAGCGATCAAGCCACCCAGCGCCCCCCTCCGCCTCCTCACTGGGGGCTGAGGAAGAAGGTGCCTTTTCGGCGGCGGTGGGGGGAGAGCTCGTCGGTGCGGGCGTGGAGGACGCACTGCAGGCCGTGGCGGATGGCGGCGTGGCGGTTTTCCACGCGCAGCTTGTGGAAGATGCTCTCCACATGGCCTTTCACGGTGTCTGGGCGCACCTTGAGGATGGTGGCGATCTCGGCATTGCGCTTGCCTTCCACGATCCAGTAAAAGACCTCCATCTCCCGGGGGCTGAGGCCCAGGCCGCTGAAGTGGGAGATGTGCGGCTCGCCAGCCTGGGAGCGGGCGCGGCCGAGGGTGCGGGCATTGCGCAGGTGCGGGAGGAGGAGGGTGAGCACGGCGCGCTCCTCCTCGGTGAAGTCCACCCCCTGGCGCTGCACGCTGAGAAAGAGGCTGCCGCCGCCGGTTTCGTCGGCGCAGAGGGGGATGGCGCAGTGGTTGTCCAGCCCGGCGGGGCGGTAGGTGGTGGCGTAGATGTCCAGGTCGCGGAACTGGCGGCGGCTGTAGTAGTCGCGCAGAAAGAGCACGCCGCCGCCGCGCACGGAGAGGTCGGACTTCCAGAGGTCGTAGCGGTTCTTGACCTGCATGTAGTTCATGAGCACGTCCAGGGAGGGCGCGTTGTCGTCTGAGAAGACGATGTCAAAGGCGCCGGTGGGGTGCGCTTTGGAGTAGGTGATGAACTCCCCGGGGACGAGCGTCTTGACGGCGTCGATGGCACGGAGGACGCAGCTCTCGGAGGTCAGCCCCTCGGCATAGAGACCGCGCAGCACGCGCTCCAGACGGCTCCAGGCATGCGAGGAAAGAGGTGGTGCAGGGTGATTCAAAAGGCGCGTGTGTTTCGTATAGCAAACTCTGCCCCGGGTGGCAATACGCCGATGCAGGCGAGGCCCTGAAAACACCGCACCGAAGGGGGGCAGCGCAGCAGGATATGGAGTGAGGGGGTGCTGCACTGACCAGCTGCCGCTCACTCCTTCGGGGCAGTCTGCGGTTGTCCATTTGACTTCGGCTGTCTCCGCTCCGGTTCCAAATTCACGCCGGGCTGCGGCACGTTATTCAGCATCCACTTCCGCACTGGCATTCACCGCCTCATGCCCATGCGCGGCCTGGTGCTCCAGATACCCGGCAAAGATGTCCTCCAGCTCCATCAGGCTGCCGATCTGTGAGAAGCGCTGGCGCAGCCATTTGCCACCGGGGATGGACTTGGTGTAGTTCATGAGGCGGTTGCGCATGGAGCGCAGCGTGGGCAGCTCGCCCATGTGTGCATTGCGCGCGATCGCCATCTGGCAGTGCCGGCGCATGAAGCTGAACCGCTCCTCCACCGTGGCGTGCGGCACATGGGTGCCTGTGGCCAGGTAGTGCTTGGCCTCTTTAAAGACCCACGGATTCGTCATCGCCGCACGGCCGATCATCACGCCTTTCACATTCGTCTGCGCGCGGCGGATCTCCACATCGGCGCCGCAGGAGATGTCTCCATTGCCGATGACGGGCACCTTCACCGCATCCGCCACCTGGCCGATCACATCCCAGTCTGCCAGTCCGGTGTAGCCCTGCGCACGGGTGCGCCCGTGCACGGCGATGGCCTGCATGCCGCAGTCTTCCAGAATACGCGCCACTTCGACCGCATTGACGTGGTTTGCGTCCCAGCCGATGCGCATCTTGGCCGTGACTGGAATGGACACCGCCTTGGCCACCTCCCGCGCCACACTGGCGAGCAGGGGGCAGTCTTTGAGGAGGGATGAGCCGCCGTTTTTAGAAACGACCTTGTTCACCGGGCAGCCGAAATTGATGTCGATGAAGTCGGGCTGCTTCCAGTCGATGATCTTGCGCGCGGCTTCGCCCATGCGCACGCCGTCGGAGCCAAAGAGCTGCACGCCCAGCGGGCGCTGGCTGTCGTCAAAGTCCGTGTAGTGCCGGGTGCGGTCGTCCCGCTGCAGGATGCCCTCGGCGCTGACAAACTCCGTCACCATCACGTCCGCGCCCTGCTCCTTGCAGAGCTGGCGGAAGATCACGTCCGTCACCCCGGCCATGGGGGCCAGGTAGAGGGGGAAGCGGTCGTTTTGGAACCAATGAAGCATCTTCCATCATAGCCGCACTGGCACAGAGCGGCAAGTCGTGTCACATTATGCGATGGCAAGACGCCGCCGCCGCCACAAACCCCTGCTCCCGGGCCTCTGGACCGTGCTGGCGGCGTTTGTGCTGATGGGCAGCATCGGCGGCTTTTACTGGGCGCTGGGCAAGAAGACGCGGATCGTGCGGAATGACGCGCCGCCTGCGCCTGCAGTGGCGAAGAGGAAATGACGAATGAGTAAATCCGAATAACTAAATAATGCCGAAGCTCGAAGGCCGAATGCCATTTCGGCCACCTCAAGCTAAAGCTGAGAGTTCGTCATTCGGATTTACTCATTCGTCATTCTTCTTCCTGCTGCTCCTCAAACAGCCGGACGTACAACAACGATCTCTCCCAGCAGCTGCTCCTGCTCCACCTGCAGGTGGTTGAGCTTGATGAGCTCCAGCATGGCGAGGAAGGTGACGATCACCTCGCCGCGGCTGGCGGCGCTGGAGAAGAGCTCTTCAAATTTGATGCGTGCGCCCACCGGGACGGTTTCCAGCAGGTGCTCGATCTTGTCCGCCACGGTGAAGCGGTCATTGACGATCTCGCGGAAGTCGCTGGCGTTTTCAAAGCGCTTGAGGATGCGCTGGAAGGCGCGGATGAGGTCAAAAATGCCCACCTGGCCCACGCTTTCCACGGGGGCCTCCAGGTCTGGCAGCTCGGGGGTGGTGACGAAAAGCTCGTCGCTCTTCACCTCCTGAGAGCCCAGGAACTGCGCGGCCTCCTTGAATTTCTTGTACTCCACCAACTGGCGGATCAGCTCCCAGCGCGGGTCGTTTTCCTCCGCATCCTCCTCCGGCGGCTGCACATCCTGCGGCAGCAGCTCGCGGCTCTTGATGTACATGAGGTTGGCGGCCATGACGATGAACTCGCTGGCCAGCTCGATGTTCAGCGCCTGGAAGGTGTCGATGTAGTCCAGGTACTGCCGGGTGATGCGCTCCAGCGACACATTGTAGATGTCGATCTCCTCCTTTTTAATGAGGTAGAGCAGCAGGTCCAGCGGACCCTCAAAAATCTCAAGCTTAACTTTGTAGTCGGAATCTTCCACGGATCGAGATAGAACGGGGAATGGGGGATGGCGAGAGGAAAATGGGGGGATGGATGGCCGCAAAAAGGCGCGAAAAGGATCAAAAAAAGAGAAGGGCTGATGCAGGCAATGTGTGGTGCATGGGATGGATTCTTTCTTCCGAAGCCCTTTTGTGCTTTTTTGCGTTTCTTTGCGGCCTGCCTCACTTCACCGCACGTGCACGCACATAGGTGGCACGAGTGGTGTTCATGCCGTCGCCGCGTGGGGAAAGGATGCCGAGGCAGTGATACTGGCCGGGGATGGCATTGATCGTTTCGGCCCATTCTTCGAACTCATGCCTTGCGCCGGGATAGTCATCCTTGCCGCTGGTGAAGATTTGGAGGGTATCTTCCAGGCCGGGCTCGATGGGGCGGGCGGTGGAGTGCTGGAGTTTGATGCCCAGAATGACCGTGCCGCTGGCTTCCTCCGTGAGGTGAGCTTCGAGCTGCAGACCGGCAGGGATCTTCTGCAACGCGGTGGGCCGCATGCGAAAGGGAGCACCACGCGATGGGGGATCAAATTCGGTGGCCGTTTGATATTCCTCCACGACGGACAACTCGGCGTCGGGGCCGGACTGCATCCGCAGCAGAGTCTGTGACTGCAGTTTTGCATGACCACCCTTCATGCGTTCCTGGGTGAAGGTGGCAAAGTCGGCGCTTTTCACCGCCTGCCATGCCGCAGCATCCTGGGAAGGAATCTCGAATGTCAGAGTTTCGATCTCGACATCGTGCTGCGAGGTCGCTGGAACGGCAGCCGTGGAGTCAAGGTGGCTGAAGAGCAGGAGGGTTTCGTTCGCGGGCAGATCTGCGCCGGTCATCACCGCTGGAATCTGGACTGCTGCCAGCAGATGCGTGCCGGGCGTGGTCAAGGCAGCAGAGGTGCTCGTTAGGGAAAACTTTCGGAAGCGCGGCTGCCACATGACAGCCTCAGGAACGTCGCGCGCGAGCTTCCACTCTGTGCGTGCTGGCGGCGCCAGGTCCTGGCTCAAGGCCAGAGTCTGTCCATCCTGCTCCACCCGGGTGCCAACGGGCACATCCTCCCATGCGGAGGGGATGCTGGGCATTTCGGTGGGGCGTTGATGAATGCGTGCGCTGCTTTGTGCATAGCGGTTGGAATTGTGGGCCGAAAAAGAGCTGGTCACCACCCGGGCCTCGCCGCGTTTGACCCGGGCCAGAAGGTCGCGCAGAAGGGACTCGTCCTTTTGTGGCTGGCGTGCTTCCAGCAGGGCATGCGCGGCGCTGCTGCCGAGCGCGATGCCGAGGAAGAGCGAGCGCATCGTGGGTGGCTGCGCTGACCAGCCTGCGGCGAAGGGATCGGCGGGTTTCGGCGCGGCTGGCTTGGGGACGTCGCCTGAGAGCTGCGCCAGGGTGACATCCAGCCAGCGTCCCTTGCGGTCGGCACCCCACACCTGATCCGCAGGCGGCATCATGGCCACCAGTTGTGGTGAGGCATTGGCTGACATGGGCGCTTCTGCCATCTCCTGCTCAAAGCGGTCATACCAGTCCATCCAGCCATGCAGCACCCTGGTGCCATTGCCTTGCTGATCCCTGGCACGCAGCCATGAGGTGGGCCAGCGCACGGCCAGTGGCGCACGAGGAGCGCAGAAACTGTGAAAACACCCCGTGGCATCCATTCTCAATCGCGTGCCTTCCAGCGCTTTTTCAAAGGCGATAGGGACGAGATAAAGCTGGTCGAAAACCTGGTCCACCTCTGAAGGCAGCGACCATTCGGTGCCGGTCTGCATTTCAGTGCTGGCATGGGGAGCCACTGAGAGGGCAGCGCTGGAGACGACGCTGGCATGTCCGGCGGTCACAGTCTTTTGCAGATGCTCTGCCAATGCCGCGTCATCAGGCCGGCCTTGCAGCAGCCATTCGATCATCTCCAGCTCAGGCACTCGGTAAATCGTCTGCTGCACGCCCAGGCTGGGTGCGGTGGTGCTGCCGGCGCTGCCTTTGAAGAAAACGACGATTCTTGTGCCGGGATCTCTGGCTGGCAGGAAACTGGCGATCACGCGTTCATGCACACCCACCAGCACCTCGCCCTGCCAGCGCAGGCGCTCGTAGCGCGGTGAGGTCACCGTGTGCTTTTCACGCCCGGCACCCACGGCTGCATTGGCGTAGGGCAGCGACAGTGACTGCGGAGGCGCGAGATCATGCGTGAGTGAGAGGCTGATGCGCGCCGCCCCGGACTGGTTCTTTGGCGGCTCCTGCTGCAAGGTCACCTGAGTGCCGATAAACTCCTGCACGGTTTTTTCGGCAATCGCCTGGTCTTTCGACCGATCAAACTCCCATTCGGTGACAACGTCGCGCGTCTCGCCGCGGCGCAGAACGGCGGCGCCTTCTTCTTTCACGATGCCGCTCAGCTCCACCAGCGTGCGCGCCTGCAGCCGCTCGCGCAATCCCCCGGGCTGACCGCCCCTGGCCATCTCCTGCTGCCAGTCAGTTTCTTTGACGGCAGCGATCCTCACGGTGACCTGCACCGGGCCCTCCTGCGCCACGACTGACTGTGAACCCACCAGCACCGCGATGAGCACCATCCCAAGCCAATGGTTTACATGCATGACCTAGGTGTATGAAATAGGGTGGGGCTTTGGCAATGCAAATCACCGCCGCTCTCGCTTTTTCCTGCCGCTGCGTTTATCTGCCTATCCTCCAGCCATGCCCGCCAAAAAGAAACCCAGCGACAAGCCGCTCTCCGGCGCCGCCCTCATCAAGGAGGTGTGCCGGCGCATCCGGGTGGCGCGGAGCTACTGGGAGGCGCACAACAACCGCGCCTGCCGTGGCGAGCGGGAGAAGGCGCTGGCGCTGTATGAGACGCTGAGCGAAACCGAGCGCGACAAGGTGCCGCAGGTGCTGCGCGTGTGGCTGCGCTACCGCAGCGAGAAATACTTTGGCGCAGACCGCACGCCGCCGGGAGGGGGGACGGTGAGCACGTGACTGGCCGCAAAAAGGCACAAAAAACTCAAGAAATCAGAGTGGGAAATCCTGTCTCTGATCCCCGTCTTTTTTGCTTTTTTTGCGGCTCTTTGCGGCCATCTGCATTCTGCTGACATGAACCACGCCACCAAAGCAGGACTGCATCCGCGCAATCGCTTCAATACGCGTTACGACTTCTCGCAGCTCATCGCGTGCAGCCCGGCGCTGGCGGTGTTTGTGAAGCCGAATGCGCATGGCGCTGACAGCATCGACTACGCGGACCCGCAGGCGGTGAAGGCGCTGAATGCGGCGCTGCTGGTGCAGGCCTATGGCCTGCTGCAGTGGGACATCCCGCCCGGCTGCCTGTGCCCGCCCATTCCGGGGCGCTGCGACTACATTCATCATCTGGCGGATCTCATCGGCGTGCAGCGCGGTGCAGACGTGCGTGTGCTGGACATCGGCACGGGCGCGAGCTGCATCTACCCGATCCTGGGCGCGAGCGAGTATGGCTGGAGCTTTGTGGGCGCGGAGGTGGACGCCGCCTCCTGGCGCTGGGCGCGGAAGCTGGTGGCGGCGAATCCGGGTGTGGCGGGCTTGATCGACTGCCGTTTGCAGAAGTCGGCGCAGCAGTGCTTTCGCGGGATCGTGGAGAAAGGCGAGCGCTTTCATGTCACGATGTGCAATCCGCCCTTCCACACCTCCGCAGCGGAGGCGGCGGCAGGCACGCAGCGGAAGCAGCGCAACCTCGGGCAGAAAAGCAGCGCGCTGAATTTCGGCGGCAAGGCGAATGAGCTCTGGTGCCCGGGCGGCGAGCTGGGGTTCATCCGCCGCATGATCGCCGAGAGCACGGAGTATGCCGCGCAGTGCGGGTGGTTCACCACGCTGGTGTCAAAGAGCGAGCACCTGGCCCCGCTGCAAAAAACACTGCGCCAGGCGCAGGCGGCTGCGGTGCGCATCATCGACATGGCGCAGGGGCAGAAGAAGAGCCGCGTGGTGGCGTGGCATTTCTGAGGCAGGGGCGGGCGCGCTGGGTGCAGCAGCCCGGCGTGCTCAGGCCGCAGCGGGTGCGGCCGCTCTGCGGGTGAGTTTTTTTACCAGCCATACGGCGGCGCAGATGCCCAGCAGCAGGAGGGCAAACCAGTCGCCATGGCGTGCATAGAGCGTGACCTCACCGCTGCGCGGCACCTTGACCTCTCCGGGCAGCGTGCCCTCAAGGAAGGTGCTGCCGGTCTCGGGATCGCTGAGCCTGGCGGTGACGTGGCCGCAGGTGTCGATGAAGCAGCTCACGCCGGTGTTGGTGGCGCGCAGCATGGGGCGGCGCAGCTCGATGGCGCGGAAGAGTGCATTGGTCATGTGCACCTCGGGCTCGTGGCTCTGGAGGAACCAGCCGTCGTTGGTGATGTTGACGATCATCTGCGGCACGGGGCGCACAAAGCGGCGTGCCACACGGCCCACGGTGTCTTCAAAGCAGATGAGCGGGATGATCTGCACCTGCGGCTTTTCCAGCATGAGCGGCTCGGTCTTCACACCGGGGGTGAAGGCCCCCTCAAACATGCTGCGGAAGAAGGAGAAGGGCGGGATGTTTTTGAGCGGGAGGTATTCACCAAAGGGCACGAGGTGCACCTTGTGGTAGTCCTGCCGGCGGGCGGAGCTGCCACGGAAGAGCACGGCGGAGACGTGGCCGATCTCGGGGCTCTCGGAAAGATCCGTGCCCGTCATGAGGCTGAAGTCGCCGACGCTGAGCAGGTCATCAAAGTAGTGCTGGTGCCAGTCTGGCGGCAGCTGGTGGTAGCGGTCCTCCAGATTCACCGGCAGGGCGCTCTCCGGCCACACGATGAGATCGGTGGAGGTCCTGCCGTCTTTGGCCGTGCCGTACATGCGGGTAAACTGATCCAGCCGCGTGTAGGTCTGCTCGGCCAGCCTGCCGGTGACGGCGTCTGCCAGCGCCACATTGGGCTGCACCAGCACGGCGCGCACGGAGATGGCGTCCTTCTCTTTTTCTTTGGCGGCGGTGATTTTAAGGATGCCGTAGCCTGCGGTGACAAGCATGAGGACCAGCGCCACGGTGAAGTCGAGGCGGGACTTGCAGGTGCCCTCCCCGCGATAGGCCAGGACGAGGCGCGTGAGGGTGTTCCATGCGGTGCAGGCGGCAAACACGGGCAGGAAGGAGAGGCCGAAGACGCCCACGAGATCCGCCGCCTGGATGAGCGGCAGGGTGCGGTGCATGGCCACGCCGAGGCCGTTCCAGCCAAAGCCGGTGAAGACCGTGGTGCTGCGCAGCCACTCGCACGCCACCCAGGCGCCTGCGGCCAGAAAGGAGCACACCAGCGAGTGCTGCGTGCTGGGCCACCAGGTGTCCCGCGTGAGCGTCCTGATGCGAGGCCGCGCATGATGATGCGTGAACCACGCCCACAGGCCGAAGTACACCGCGCAGTAGCCGGAGAGGCCGATCCACGCGCCCCAGCCCAGCAGCTCAGGGCCGATGCCCGCCCAGGTGTCATCCACAGCACCGGCCAGCCGCACGCGCGCGGAGTGGTGCACCCAGTAGAGATTTGGCAGGAAGAAGCCCAGCCCCGCCAGGTAGCCGCGCCAGAAGGGCCGCGCCCTGACGCCCTGGGCCTCCTTCCACGGCCAGAGCACGGAGAGCAGCGGCAGCAGCCAGAGCCACACCACCAGATCTGAGCGGCAGGGCGGGAAAGCCAGGGAGAGAATGACCCCGCTGAGCAGCGGAGCGAGGAGCATGAAAAGGCGCAGGCGGCGGGGGGCGGTCACAGAATGGGGATGATGCCGAAGGCCGGGGAAAAGCCAAACGTGATTGTGTGATTTTGGCACGCGCCTGGCGTGCCGCACGGCCGACAGCGCCGGGTGCCCGTGGATGACACTGGAAGGCGGTCGCGGAGTGAGGGGGCGAAGGCCTGGGAGCTTTCGAAGGAAGAGGCTCTCGCGCGGGGGATGTGGCGCGCGCAGGCCGGGGAGCCCACGCGCACCACGAGACGCTCGAAAGCGGCAGCTGCGCTCATGCTTCGCTGCGCAGCCGCACTCCAAATTCATGCCGCAGCACGCGCGGGGGGGGCGGGCTGCGGCCCTCGTGTGCAAGGTGTCAGCAGATCGTGGTATTTTACAGCATGCACGGCGGGCTGTGGCGGCTGCGCGAGGGCACGAAAAAGGCCGCCTGCGGTGAAGCAAGGCGGCCTGATTTTAACCCTGAAATGGCGGAGCGGACGGGGCTCGAACCCGCGACCTCCAACGTGACAGGCTGGCGTTCTAACCAACTGAACTACCGCTCCATTACCGTTTCGGGGGCCGCGATACTAAGCGCTCCATTCTCACTCGCAAATGGAAACTTCACTTGTTGAAAAAAAACTTCTCACGGCACCTCTTCACCAGAGCCGGTGTAGTACCAGCCCACGACTTTGCCGCCGAGCACCACGGCCTGCGCCTCGACGGGCTGAAGCCCGAAGATGGTCTTCACGTTGCACTCAAACTTCACGGCCCAGCCGGTCTTTCCCTGCACCTGAGTCGGCTGCGGGTCATACCAGCGCAGGATGTTCTCCGGCTTGATCTCGGTCACCTGGCCGCTCTTCATGGCGTTGACGAGCAGCGGATAGGCGCTGGTGGAGTCGCGCAGAGGCTTGCCATCAGTATCCACCATGCCGGCGGCGCTGGCCGCCACGGGTGCGGACATGGCCTGTGCCTTGCCGGCGGCCAGTTTTTTGAGCTCTTCTCCGCGCACCACCTTCCACTTTTCATAGGATTCATTGAGCTGGGCCTTGAGGTCCGTGCTGTCGAGGGGGACCTGGGCACGTGCGGGGGAGGTGGCGGTGGGGGCGAGCGTCAGCACGCCATTGTCTGCACCGATGGCCACGGCCTTGCCGCCTGCGGCCACCTTGCTGGCGCCGACGCTCATCTTGAACATGGCGTCCTGCAGCAGCTTGACCTCGCGCGGAAAGGCGGAGGCGGGGATCTTCATCCAGTTGCCAGTGAGGGCTTCGATGGGCTGGAAGCGGGGATCGGAGGCCGGCTTGGTGACTGTGGTGGTGGCGGCGGGGGCTGTGGCCGCAGCTTTGGGCATCTCCGCCGCGGGCTTGGGCGCCTCGGGCACGGATTCCTTCACCACGGGCATTTCATCAAACTTGGGATGCGCCAGCACGAGCTTGGGCCCGGTGCTCGCGGGGGTGTTGAGGCTCTTGAAGATGAGCTTCTTGCCAGGAGGGGCACCAAAGTAGTCGTAGGCCGCAAAGGCACCGCCGAGGATGAGGAGGGTGTAGAAGAGGGATTTCATGAGGGTGGGCTAAACAGTCATAGTATCACGCGCTATCGCGTGATGCATCGATTGAGTACATCAAATTCTTGGGCGCGCAGTTACATTTTTCCGTTCTTTTTGCGTCAAAACACGCGTGGACCCAGGGCTTGCGGGTGACGGGCGCTGCGCTAAATAGCGCTGATGCCCTCAACCAACCTGCTTCTTGGAGTCAATATTGACCATGTCGTGACCCTGCGTCAGGCGCGCTACCGTGCCATGCTGGAGTCTCCCAATGCCGAGCCCTCCGTGCTGGCCGCCGCCCTGGTGGCGGAGGAGGCGGGGGCGCACTCCATCACCGTGCATCTGCGGGCGGACCGCCGCCACATCCAGGACGCGGACGTGTCCCTGCTGCGCAAAAGCATCCGCACCAAGCTGAACCTGGAGATGGGAAACACGCAGGAGATTCTCAACATCGCCCTGCAGGTGCGGCCGGACTTTGTGTGCATGGTGCCGGAAAACCGCGAGGAGGTGACGACCGAGGGCGGCCTGGATGTGGCCGGCCAGCGCGCCGCGCTGCGCAGCACCGTGAAGGCGCTGAGCGACAACGGCACCCGCGTGAGCATGTTCATCGACCCCGATCTGGAGCAGGTGCGCGCCAGCGCGGAGATCGGCGCGGCGATGATCGAGCTGCACACGGGCACCTTTGCCAACAACAGCGGCGCAGCCCGTGCCGCCGAGGTGGATCGCCTGTGCGCCGCCGCAGAGCTGGGCCACGCGCTGGGCCTGCAGATCAATGCCGGACACGGCCTGACCACGCAAAACCTGCCGGATCTGTGGGCGGTGCCGCATCTGGCGGAGCTGAACATCGGCCACCACATCGTGTCCCGCTCCGTCTTCATCGGCCTGCATGGCGCGGTGCGCGAGATGCTGGCGGTCATGGCCACCTACAAGGACTGATTTCTTTCCACTCATGAAGGCCACAGGCATCGGCATCGATCTGGTGGAGGTCTCCCGCATCCGCGAGATGCTGGAGCGCCACGGGCAGCGCTTCAAGGAGCGCACCTTTACCGCAGGTGAAATCGCCTACTGCGACGCCTGTGCCGAGCCCGCCATGCACTACGCCGCGCGCTTTGCCGCCAAGGAGGCCGTGGCCAAGGCGCTGGGCACGGGCATCTGGGCTGAGGGCGTGAACTGGACGGACATCGAGGTGGTACGAGAGGCCAGCGGCAAGCCCGCCATCCTGCTGCACGGCGCTGCGAAACAACACGCCGGACAGGCGGGCTGCCTGGTGAGCCTGACGCATACGAAGGACCTGGCGATGGCGCAGGTGCTGCTGGAGAAGGCGGAATGACTTATTAACTCGGCACTGGGAAAGCGCATCAATCTCATGCGTGAAACGGGTAGATTTGATGTGCCACTCAAATGCCGGATTAATAACTTCCCACACTTGCATTAAAAATGCCCGACCTTCTAATGCACCATGCGGACTTTGAAAACCCTCTTGATACTGCTATCTTTTTTGGGCACCCAGGTGTCCGCAGATGATCTGGAACAGGATGCCTCTTCATCCATATGGCAGGTACGCTACTGTCTCATAAGCAGGTTTGCAGTCGCGGACTCCACGGCGCGACGGCTTCTCGAAAAATTAAGTGTGGACTCCCATTCAGGCGTGGCGAGGCAGGCTTTTGCGTGTTATAGCATCCTGTTCCTCGATCTTGACCGCCAAGTGGTACTGGCAGCTTTTCGACGCGGCGAATTCGATCTTGCGGGCTTTAACATGAAGGATCGAAAGGCGTTCGAGACGCCGGGCTTTTGGGCGTGGAATCTCAAGCAAGCAGAAGCGCCTGACCATCAAGCGCGCGCCATTCGCGCTCTGGGCCTGTGTGGCAGCCAGGAAGACCGCCCATTGCTGCTCAAATATCAAAACTCGGACAATCCCTACCTGCTGCACGAACTGGCCAAGGCATTGCACCGTCTCGGCGATGAAGCGGGTTATCTAAATGTCATTGAGGCCATCCTGCGCCTGCCGCCTGCATCGGCTGTGCACTACCAGACCCTCGCCATTGATTGCTTGATTCAAAGCCATCCCGCCAAGGCCCGGGGGAGCTGGAACCAGCTGCACATCGCGATCTCGTCCATGCCTGATCTCCAACCCAACTGGATGTGCGGCCACATTTCCCAAGAGGAGCGATTGCCGTGAACCGAGAGACTAAAACCATGACGCGCAGCGTTAAGGCAGTATTCCAAGCGCCGGATTTATAATGGGTAAATCCGAAACGCGGAGCAGGCAGCGATTTTCTCCTGAAACGCCTCTCATGGCTGACATCGTCATTCGTACCTGGTCATTGATTCGTCATTCGGATTTACTCATTCGTCATTCCCCTGCCCTCTTCTCTCCCGCAATATTCCTTTCCTCCACCAAGCTCTGCCGCTAGACTGCTCCTCCCCTTCCCCTCCCCATGCGACGCGCGATCTATCCGGGCAGCTTTGACCCCATCACCAACGGCCATCTCGATGTGCTGCAGCGAGCTGCGGGCATTTTTGACAAGCTGATCATCGCCGTGGCGCGGGACAATGCGAAGCAGAGCCTCTTCAGCGTGGACGAGCGCGTGGAGCTCATCCGCAATGCCGCCGCTGAGATCCCGGGCATCGAGGTGATGCCCTTTGAGGGGCTGCTGGTCAACTTTGCCCGTGAGCACAAAGCCTGTGCCCTGGTGCGCGGCCTGCGCGCGGTGTCTGACTTTGAGTTTGAGTTTCAGCTGGCGCTCATGAACCGCAAGCTGGAGCCAAACCTGGAGACGCTCTTTCTCATGCCGCGCGAGGAGTACACCTACATCAGCAGCCGTCTGGTGAAGGAAATCTGCCGCCTGGGAGGGCACATCGAGCAGTTTGCGCCGCCGAATGTCGTTTCCGCCCTGCGCACCAAGTTTAAGCTGGGCTGATTTTTCCCCTCCCGCCCGCCACTCCCAGACGTTTTTCTTTCCATGCACCACCCCTTTTCCATCGATCTGCGCAGCCTGCCCTCAGACGGCAAGGACATCTCCGGCCAGGAGCCCGCGTCTTTCTTTGCCCTGGAGCCCACGGACACCATCCAGGCGGTGTCCCCGATGAAATATGAGCTGCACCTGGAGCGCGACGGGGGCGAGCTCCTGATCACCGGCCGGGTGGAGGCCACCTTCTCCCTGGAGTGCGGGGCATGCCTGGAGCGCTTTCAGCAGCGGGTGGAGCTGACCCACTACGCATCCGAGGTGGAGATTGCAAAGGACTCCACGATCAACTTGACGGATACGATCCGTGAAGATATTCTGCTAACCCTTCCGAGCTACCCACGCTGTGATGCTGGCAATGTCCAGCCTCGTCAGTGTCCCGCCGAAGACAGGTTCCAGCCGGTGTCCGAAACTGCACCCGACGAACCTCAGAACGCGGGTCCGGGTGTGTGGGAGGCATTGAACAAGCTTAACTAGAACAGACCCCACCCGATACTCACATGGCCAATCCCAAGCGCAGACAATCCAAGAGCCGCCAACGCATGCGTCAAGGCGCAAACCGCTGGAAGGCACCCACCCTCAAGAGCTGCCCTGAGTGCGGCACCTCCGTGCCGGGCCACGTGGCCTGCCCCTCCTGCGGCTACTATCGCGGCCGTCAGGTGATCAGCAAGGTGGCTGGCGAAAGCTAATCCCCCCTCTTGTCATCAAGTTTCAACCCCGCCGGGTGCATCCTGGCGGGGTTTTTTCGTTGTCTGAATTCCGCACCACCCGCCGCTGCTCCCAGCCTGCCCTGCCCGTGGCCCATGCCATGAGGCGGCGCGCAGGGCCGGGGCTCACGGCGGTGCCAGCTGGGCGCGCAGGGTATTGAGCGCGGAGGCGACGGCGAGCCAGTCGGCGTAGCGGGAAAAGAGCAGGGTGAACTCGCCGTGGAGATCATCAATGGAGTGCTGGATCATTTTATCCAGCGCCTGCGCCTCCTCCCCGCCGATGGGGCGGCCGGGGATGTCCGGGCCTTTGTAGATGGCATCGAGATTCTGCTTCAGCATCTGGCCGAGCTCCTCGTTTTTGCGCTGCTCATCGCCATAGACCTCCTGCAGCTCGGCGCTGGTGGTGCCTCCGGAGAGGCCGGTGAGCATGCTGTTTTCCTGGTCGATGCGGTCCAGGCTGGACTGCAGGTCCCGGATGAGCCGGTAGCGCATGGTGTGCGTCTGGCTGGTGAGGCGGAGGTTTTCCCGGTAGTCCTCGCTGTCCACATAGCGGCGGCCGCCAAAGCGGCTGTGCCCGGCGACTTTGTAGCGCTCGAAGTCCTGGTGGGTGGGGAAGGTCTTGTAGAGATCCACGATCTGCTTCACGCGCTTTTCGATCCGCTCCTCAAACTCGTTGCTGATGGTCTGCTTCTGCGTCTGCGTGAGGTTGAAGGTGGGGCGCAGCATCTGCTCCTGCAGCCAGGCGCGCTTTTCCTGGTAGTAGGTCACGGCCTGCTGCAGGCTGGCGATGGTCTCCTCCTTCATGCGGGTGACCTTGGTGTGGGAGTCCTTGGAGTCGCCCACGGTGCGCAGGGTGCTGAGCAGGATGTCAAAGCGGCTCTCGATGCGGAGATCGGCATTATGGATCTCCGCCGCCAGCAGACTGGTGCGGCGCATCAGACCCGCGATGCGCGCACGCAGCAGGCTCTGGGCGGGATCGGGCTTGGCCGCAGGCACGACCGGCGCCGGGGCCAGAGGCGGATCCTCCGGCGCAGCCGCTGGCGCCGGCAC
>APMI01003183.1_pt1 | contig 16477 bp, 16 predicted proteins | sample 667938 | NCBI WGS metagenome assembly APMI01 (sample SAMN01084076, study PRJNA167559) | wastewater metagenome | biome: Wastewater | place: Denmark: Ejby Moelle, Odense | collected 2011-11-28 | reverse complement strand
TCGATAGGCTTACAATTGCAATGACAGATAATTACTGGTACAATAACGGATGAGCATATTATTTAATATCTTAAGAAAGTCTTCCTATGTCAATTTTGAAATCTAGAATTGAATTATAAAATTGTTTCGTGAAATCTTATTATCATTCGAAACTATTCCTCTTGCTTTCATTAAACTACACAATTAAAAACTAAAGAAAAATGAAGATTCTATACTTTAGTATGGCTTGCAATGAACTCACTTGGAACAAAATACAATCCACTAGTAAAAAGAAAGCATCAATAGCTCCTCAAGTTTTTGATACTTTAGTTTTAAAAGGGTTAAAAAACAATAAGAGCATTTCACTTGATGTATTCTCATTCCCGCCACTAGCGTCATATCCAGGCAGCAAGAAAATTGGATGGGCTTTACTAAAAGAAGAAATATTCGCAGGTTTGGATACTAATTGGTTACCTGCAATTAATTTACCCTTTATTAAACAAATTTGTTATGCAATGTCAAGTTTTATTTTTTGTTCAGTTTGGCTAATAAAGAACCGAAAAGAAAATGATAAACAAATCGTTATGTATTCTTCATATTTCGCTATTGCTTTGCCTATTATTTTTTTGAGCAATTTCGCAAAATTTAAATTTACATCTGTATTAACTGATATCCCGTTGCCAAACATAAACGGAATGAGCAGTAAATTAAAATTTTTAGATAAGTTATTCATTAAAATTACTGAATATACACAAAGCAAATTTGATAAATATGTTTTTCTGACAAAGCATATGAATACTTTAATAAATACTCAAAATAAACCATATATTATCATAGAGGGTATATGTGATCCTGAAATTTTCAAGCATCATATTGATAAACAATTCAACTCTAAAAAAGCCATTATGTACGCTGGAGCTCTTAATAAAAATTTAGGAATCCCTCTCTTTCTTGAAATCTTCAGCGAGTTAGAAGATGATATTGAGTTTTGGATTTTTGGTTCAGGCGACTATGAAAGAGAAGTATTAAATGCTTCTAAATTTAATCCACGAATCCGGTTTTATGGAAAGGTCAATCGGGAAACGGTTTTAAACTACGAGAAGAAGGCATCTCTATTAATAAACTTAAGGAATCCAGAACAAGAATTCACTAAATATTCGTTTCCTTCAAAAACAATCGAATATATGAGCTCCGGAACTCCTTTACTCAGCACAAAACTTGCTGGTATTCCTTGTGAATATTATGATTATATTTTCACAGTAGAAAATTTGACTAAAGATGTAATAAAAAGCAAGTTATTAGAAATATTATCAAAAGAAGATCTTGATTTACAAACATTTGGTCAACGAGCAAAAATATATGTTGAGCAAAACAAAAATTACTTACTACAAGGTGCAAAAATTGTTGGTTTATTGAGTCAGCCGTGAACTTATCCAAATGCTTAAATAAATCACGAAGAATATTCTTCTCTTTAATAGTGTAATAATCATTAAATATTTTTTCTAATTTATTTTTTAAGAAATGTATAGAGTTTGCCTAATTACAAATATAGCTTCACCTTATCAGGTAAGTTTATTTAATGAAATATCTAAGTTAAATTCTATAGAGCTTCAAATTATCTATACGCGTGAATCGAGTCCAGGCAGAAATTGGAAATATAATTCAAATGAAATCCAACACAATTCATTATTATTAAAGGAAATCAGAATTAAGAATCATTTGTATTTTAATTATGAAATTATTAAAGTTTTTCATGAAATAAATAAAGCCGATTGCTTGATTGTATGCCAATATTCTTCAATTACAATGCAAATAGCTGTATTGATTGCATCATTCCTAAAGAAAAGAATAATTTTCTGGTCAGAACCTGTAGGTAAAGTGTTATACGAAGAGAGAAAATTATTTAGAAATGAAAGAATTGGATCTTTTTTCAGAGATAAAGCTATTAAAAATATATGTAAATATTCAAAAGAATATTGGGTAATTGGTATAAATGCTTGGGAGGCGCTTAAACGCTATGCTGATGAGAATAAATTTAGTTATTTTTATTATTATTCTGATTTATCAAATTTTCTATTGGCGTCTACTATTACAAATCAGATCAAAAAATCACAAAAAGAAAAGTTTGTCTTTGCTTACTCTGGTATTCTGAACTACAGAAAAGGATTCGATATTTTACTGGATGCAACAAATATTCTTCAAAATGAAAGAACTGATTTTAAAGTAATAGTAATGGGAGATGGCGCTCTAGAGAAAAATCTCAAAACAGTTCTTTATCCACAAATCGAATACATTGGCTTTGTGGATTATAATAAAATGAGTGAGATTTTTGCGGAATCAGATGTTTTTATTTTTCCAAGCAGATATGATGGATGGGCTTTATCAATCATTGAAGCATTAGCAAGTAATTTACCGGTCATTACCACAAAAAATGTGGGTGCTGCATTAACAATAATTGAAGAAGATGTAAATGGTTGGTTTATTGAACCGCTTGATAAATTTGTACTCGCAAAAAAAATGAATCAATGTATAGAAAACAAAGATAGAATTAGAAACATGAATGTAGCGCAATCAGCAGTTATGTTTGATTCAAAAAATGGCGCAAAACGCTTCGCAGATCTTATACAGAAAAGGTGAAAAAAAAGACATTAATTGCCTTTTCAGGCCTTGATGGGGCAGGTAAATCAACCCAAATAGAATTACTTAAAAAATATCTAGACCAATCTTGTATTAACAATACAGTTGTTTGGTCTCGGGGTGGTTATACTTCTGGTATGGAATTGGTAAAAAGGAATGTTAGAAAATTCAAACTAGGTGCGATACCTAAACCAGGTAAATCGATACAAAGAGAAAAAGGCTTCAAAAACCCTACTATAAGGAAAGTCTGGCTGTTTTTTGCAATTTTAGATTTAATCTGGCTTTATGCAATAGTATTCCGTATAAGAATTATTGCTAGAAGTATAGTGATTGCAGACAGGTATCTCATTGATACAGAAATAGATTTCATGTTAAATTTTCCTCAGGAAAAAATATCCAGATGGTGGATCTGGAAATTTGCAAAATCTGTTTCACCAAAACCTATAGCCCATTTCATTGCAATTATTCCTGTTGAGGAATCCTTAAAACGATCCATACTTAAAAATGAGCCATTTCCAGATACTATTGAGGTATTAGAATCCAGAAGATCAATTTATCTAGAAATGATTGAGAAAAATAAGCAAGTGGTCGAAATAAATGGTTTGGAAAGTAAAGATACCATTCATGAATTAATATTGCATTATTTAAATTTATGAGAATATCACTGTTGATTCGGCGGGAACCATTTAATCAAATACTAATTGATACACTAATTCATTATATTGGTTCTCAACAACCAGAGAAATTCCAAATTTCTTTCTCCCCTCTAATTTCAATCTTTTCATTCCGTGTATTCAATTATGCATGGACAGGAAACCACTACCTGAATTGTTATATAAATACGGGCAGTAAAGCTAAATTATTAGATGTTTTAGTAAAAGAATACAGCCATAGTCAGAGCAAAATCAAAAAGCCGCTACAGTGGTTATTTGTTCATTTGGCGGTAACTCATTTGGGCCGTATATTCTTATCCCAAAATATACTCCTTATTAAACCTACTCTTGAAATTTTAAAAGACACCGTAATTCTTGGTGGAAATCACCGACTGCGCTTATTGGAACCCAACAAAAAAAAAACACTGATAGTTCTTAAAAGCGGATTTAGAAACCTATGGATAAAAAATGAGATAGATGCCCGAACAAGCTTTAAGATTAGTTTTGCTCCTAAAATATTAAATATTGACGATGAAAATACTTGGTTCTCGGAAGAATATTGCCTGGGTATTCCTGTTAACCGGCTTTCAAATAATGAAGGTGAGAAATTATCCTGGTCCGCTTTGGAACAATTATATCAGGAGTTTATAATACCTTTTCAAAAGGAAGTTGAACTAGGCACATGGTTGATTTCAAGTAAAGAACGAATATTAGATCAATTCTCAGCAGGATTTGTCAACAATCCACCAGCGAAACTATCAGAGAATTTAACTCAACTTCTGGATGATTTAAGTGCATGGCTCTCCGACACTTCATTTGAAACTATTAAGGTTTCAAATAGCCATGGTGATTTTCAATATGCAAATATTTTAAAACTTGCAGATGCTGAAATAAAAGTTATTGACTGGGAATCAACAGATACACGGTGGACAGGTTATGACTGTTTAACATTGATGCTAAAAGCCCGCACAAAAAAGGGAATTGTTGATTTTGATACCTTTACATCTATAGTTTCCAGTAATATAAATTTACATTCATTTTTAGATTTGCTTCCAACAGATATTATTCAAATCAAACATCAGTATTTCTTATATTGTATCGAGGAATTAGGTTACCAGGTGTTAAACACCTGCGAGCCTGCTTTTTATGAGCCAGGAAAAGGTCTGCTTGAATTTATTATTAGTATGAAAGTTCAACTTAATAGCCTAAAAAAATATTAAACGAGCATGAAAGAGGAATTTATTTTTGTTAACCAGGTAACAGGTCCTCTTTTTATTGATATCGTTAATCGCTTTTCTGCAGAGGGACATAAAGTTACTTTATATACTGGTAAAGTCGAATCAATATCAGTTGATTTGGATGGTAAAATTAGGATTAGAAAACTTACACCATACAATCGTAAAACAGTTATTAGGAGAATCACCACTTGGTTATTTTTTTTTCTTCAGTCTTGGTTTTTTATCTTAATTGACAAAAAGCAGAACACTCGAATTTTCCTTGTCTCTAATCCACCAGTAGCTCCATTTCTTAATCTATTGTTTAAAAATAGTTCTGATATTCTGATTTATGATATTTATCCCGATGCACTAACTTCATTTTCTTCTGTATCAGAAAAATCATATATATATAAAGTATTTTCCAATTTAAACCGTTGTGCATTCAAAAAAGCCACTACTATTTTCACAATAAGCGAAGGCATGAAAAAAATACTGGAACAATATACATTTCCTAAAAAAATAAAAGTTGTTCCATGCTGGGCTGATAATGATTACATTCAACCAATTGAACGAGAGAATAATCTATTTATTAAAGACCATGGTCTTACAGAAAAATTTATTGTGATGTATTCTGGTAATCTGGGGCTATCGCATGATATTGAATCAATCCTTCAGAGTGCGCTATTGTTAAAATACAGAGATGATATTCAGTTTATAATAATTGGAGACGGGGCAAAAAAAGAATTTGTAAAAAATTATGTTGAAAGACATAGTCTTAAAAATGTTCTTGTTCTACCCTTGCAGTCGCCAGAAATGCTGAAATATTCGTTGGCCTCAGCAGATATTGCTGTTGTAACACTTGATGCAGGAGGGGCATCCTATGCAGTACCAAGTAAAATCTACTATTTTCTTGCTGCAGGAGCTGTCATTCTGGCAATTTCTGATAAAGGGTCTGAACTTGCATCTATCGTAAATGATAATTCTTTGGGTAGGACAATAAATCCTCATGACGTAAAAAATATTGTTAATTGCATACAACAATTTGCTAATAATGACAAATTACTGAACGAAACAAAGATTAGATCTAGATTAACTTCATTTATGTACTCTTCTAAAAATGCTAACTTATTTATTGAAAACTATTAATAAAAGATTTTGAGTGTATTTATCTTTGAAAATACATTTTATGCAGAAGAAGAAATTACTTTTTTTTGGAGATTTGGCTCCTAAATATTTGACAGGTACAAGTATCTCTTCATCACTTATACTTTCAGAATTAGATGAAATTTATAAAATTCTAATTGTTGAAGAAGATGATAATTTTCATTACGGGAATATAAAGCATTCTTTAAAATTCATTAATATTATTAAGAAATTCGTCTTACTTTTTTTCAAATCCGTTTTTAATAAAATATCTACTTTCTATTTGGTCTTCTCCTTGTCATTATTTGGATCCATTAAGACCCTCTTTTGTATTATAATTGTTAAAATTGCCTCTCCAAGGTCAAAAGTGGTTTTACATATTCATCGTGGTGATTTCTTTAATACTTTTTATACCTCAACCTTAAAAAGGTTAACAACAAAAATCATTTTCAATATTTCTGATTTAGTCATTGTCCTGTCACAAAGTCAACAAATTATATTTAAAGATTCCTTTAAATATATCGAATTCAAAGTGCTCGCCAATTCTTTGAATATAGAGACTGATACTGAAATAATTGATAAAAAAATAATTGATTCAAAAAAATTCATTTTTATATCAAATTATTTTAAGGAGAAAGGAATTTTTGATTTGTTGCAGTCCTTTAAAGAATTAAATGAAATGGGCTATAATTTAGAATTAGATACCTATGGCAATTTCCCTTCTTCTTCCATAAAAAAAGATATTTTACGATTTTCTTCAGAAAATATTCACATACATGGTCCAATCAATGAAGCACAAAAACATTCTTTATTACGAGAAAGCGCTTGTTTAATTTTACCAAGTTGGAATGAGGGACAACCTTTGATAATACTTGAAGCAATGGCTAATGCTACTCCAATTATAGCAACAGATGTTGGTCTTATTCCTGAGATTTTGGGTAAAGATTACAAATTTTTATATTCTGCTGGTGATATTGCATCCCTTAAAGAAAAGATAGAAATATTTCTAAAACATCCAAAGATACAATCAATAGGCAAACAGCTATATCTGAGATATAAAACCAATTATAGCAAATCTGAACATAAAAAGACTGTTCTAGAAATATTTGCGTAAACATCGTATTTCTAATTTATGAAAAAATATCTTCGGGAATTAACAAATAATCAAAAATTATTCTGTGTCGCTTTATCTAGCGATAACTCACATTCAAGAATTGAAAATCTTAAAATTCTAGATATTGAATTTAATGATCTTCAATTATATAAAGAATCCGTTATAGACGAAGTTGATTCTCATATAGCATGGCTTTTACAAGAAGCCAAATTTCAGATGGCAGATTTTTGGGGGAAATCTCTTGAAGATGTAAAAAAACGGATTGACAATCTCATGGAAGAGTTGGAGACGGTAGCATCAACGTTTGATAAATATGGCATACAAATAGTCGCTTTAAAAAATGCAGGAATAACTAAAGGAATCTATAAAAATAATGCTTGTTCCCCAATGGGAGACATAGATCTTTTAGTAGCATCAAAGGATTTTCATGCTGCACATGAATTGTTAATAAGTGAGTTAGGGTATAAATTCAAATTTCGTTCATTACTTGAAGAAGAAGATTTGGAAGAAGCGTTTAAAGGAGGAGGAACTGAATATTTCAAAGAATCCAAAGGGTACTTAATTTGGTTAGAATTACAATGGAGACCAGTCGCCGGCAGATGGATTCAACCTCACAATGAGCCTAATGGTGATGAATTACTTTCCCGTTCTATAGAAATACCAGGAAGCAAAGTCAGATTACTAGCACCCGAAGATAATTTATTACAAGTATGCTTACATACAGCAAAACACTCATATTGCAGGGCTCCTGGTTTCAGACTCCATTCCGATGTTGATCGCATTGTCAGGTATACAAATATTGATTGGGAAAAGTTTATAATTTCAGTTGAAAACCTAAAGTTAAAAACCGCAGTATTTTTTTCTTTGTATTTTGCTTCCATGCTATTAGAAACACCTATTCCGGGATATGCTCTTAACAGATTAAAACCAAGTAGAATTAAATCAAAATTAATTTTAAACTTAATCCAAAAAGCAGGCATATTTGATCAACGAAAAAGAAAATTTTCTAAATCTGGATATATACTTTTAAATTTAATTCTATATGATAACCTTTCAGAAATTTTAAAAGCAATTTTCCCTAATAAGACTATTCTAAAATCACGGTATAATTTTAATTCCAATTTCCTATTACCATATTTTCACTTGATTAGATTAAAGGACCTGATTATTAAAAGGGCTAAATTATAGCTTAAATCTCCTATGAATGAAAAAATAGCAGTCACCTATTCGTGGAACCGGATGGCATACATTGTCAACCAAAGTCTTTCCAAAAAAGGCATTAAAGTATTTACCGGAGATACGTCATATTTGAATATGAACAGATTCTCACTATTACCCAATAAGAGTTTCAATTATCCTGATTTTTATAAATCGAAGGAATTATTTTTGAATAAACTGGTTGAATATTTAAAGACTAATTACATACAGTACCTGGTTCCAACACATGAGGAAATATTTATTATCGCCAAATATTCGAATCAGCTGGAAGGTATTAAAACCTTGGTCCCAGATTTTCATTCCCTTAAAACAGCACATAAAAAGGAATTATCATCTGCTTTGGCTGAAAAGTTAGGGATTGATGTTCCCAGTACAATTTCGCCTGTTTCGGAAGCAGACTGCAAATCGTTTTTAAGTGCGCATGAGGGGCAGGTGGTATTAAAATATGGAAACTCTAATAGTTCAAAAGGAGTCTTTTATATAGAAAGTGCCAAACAATTTGAAGATCATTACAAAAACATAGGAAATTTTATTCTTCAGGAATATGTTACCGGCACCGGATATGGAGTGTCTATGTTATACAACCATGGGCAGGCACGAGCCTCGTTTACTCATAAGCGGATGGAGGAGAAACTTTCAACCGGGGGTACAAGCACCTTGCGAATTGGAACTCACAATGATATGCTTGAAGAATGGTCGAGGCTGATTTTAGATCATCTTTCATGGAATGGCGTTGCAATGGTTGAATATAAGTATAACGAACAACTGAAGAAAGGATGGTTTATTGAAATTAATCCACGTTTCTGGGGTTCGCTGGCTTTACCGTATTATTCAGGCATGGATTTCCCTTACCTGTATTACCAGATTTTAAGAGATGGTGACATCAAGGAAGTACATACTTATAAAGAGGGTGTAAAAGTTAAATGGCTTTTGGGAGGCATGCTAGGTTTTCTGGATAGCTTGATTCACGAAAAACAATTCAGGTTCAATCATTTGTCGTTGAAAGCAGATTATTTTGATGATTTCAGGCTAAAAGATCCGTTTATACTGGCTGGTGAAATGGGCTATTACCTTGAAAAATTCTTGCATTCGTTCAAGTTGAACCCAACGAAAAATTCATCATTAAATATTGATAATATCTAAAATATGAACTTGATTGTTCTGGATTTGGATGGCACACTCACGAAATCAGATAACCTGGTTTCGTATTCTTTTTTTATGATAAGGAGGAAATTGCAGCTTCGTTTTTTACTTTTCTTTCCATTGATCCTGCTACTTAAAATAAAAATAATAGATAATGTAGCTTTCAAAAAGTATTACCTTGTAATGATTTTAAGTAACTATTCAGTTGAATATCTGCATGGAAGTGCCAAGGAATTTGTGCAAACCAAAACTTTTCAAACAAGCATAAATCAGGATGTTCTCAATTTCATTCAAGAATTTAAAAATGCTGATAAGATGATATTGTCTGCTAACTATGATTTCATCGTTGAGAGTGTAGCTAATGTTATTGGTATTGAGAAATATGTTGGGATTGAGATTCACAAGAAAGCGGGGAAGATTACACGGAATATGGCACAAATACCTTATGGCAATATGAAAATAGATAATTATAATGAATTTGTCTTCGGTAAAGGTTATGACATTTCAATCGGTTTAGGTGACAGCCAAAGTGATTTGCCACTACTAAAGTTTTTGGACAAAGGATATTTAGTTAAATACTCCAAAAAGGATAATACTACATCCTTTAAACTTGTGTAGCTCCATATAATAGTTCACAGCAATATTAGAAAACTACACAACTATCAGTATGGAAGGAAATTCACTAGTCGTAAAAGAGTCAATTATAGGTCTTATTAAAGGAGTAATAGGCGCAATTCCTCTTTTCGGGACAGCTATTAACGAAATAATATTTGATATTGCAGGTCGAATTCAACAAAAACGGATAAATGAATTTGCAATCCAATTGACAAGTCAAATCAATGAAATTGAAATCAATAAGATTGACCTGGAATACTTAAAAAGCGAAGATTTTTATGATCTGACCCAAATAATTTTCGAAAGTGTAATTAGAATCAAATCTAAAGAAAAACAAACAGCATTATCCAGAGTATATTTAAATGCTATACAGGATAAATCCGATATTGAAAATGACCTTACAATATTATTCTCCAAATTTATAATTGAATTAATACCACTTCAAATAAAAATATTGTTTTTTATCGAACAAAAAGAAGTAGAACTTATTGAAATAGGCAGTTATAATAATTTCTATCAGCTATTTATTATAGCTTTTAATTATACACAACTCGATAAACATGAATTTAAATATGCTTGCAACGATTTAGAAATCAAAACATTGATTTCGTTAGGAGCTGGGCTTGACGATTTTGACTCAACAATCGAACTAATTTCAACCCAAGGAAGCAAAGAGGCATCAATTAAACTGACATCGATAGGTAAAAAATTCCTTGAATTGATAAAATAAAAAATGAATGCTATGAGTAGAAGTTACGAGCGTCATATATATGAACGTGATAAATTATTAGTCCGTCCACAGCGATTACTTGTGGCGTACACAATAGTTTTTTGAAGATATTTTTTTGAAGATATTTTTTCAAATAATATGTTCATCAGTACCAACTAATTGCTCCTTTTAGGAATACCTATGCAATTTACGCTTGCTTGTACAACCTCGCAATGACTGTTCACCCGGGCACGCTTTTACCAACGAGCCACTTCGAAAGCAACAACGCAAAACCCAAAACCACAATCGAAGGCTCGTCATTGCGAGGCGCAGCCGCTGAAAGAAGAAATAGTTGCACAAGTTTGTGCCGGCTTGTCATTGCGAGGAGGTACGACGAAGCAACTTCCGAAGCAAACTTTTGGACCCTACACAATCCTTCTTAGAAAGACTGTTGCAAAAACCAAAACTTACTTAGCATGCTTTCCCTGGCTCCATAAGCCACTTCGAAGTCAGTTTTGCCCGGATTCAACAGATTGCTTCGGTGCGAGTCATTGCGAGGAGGTACGACGAAGCAATCGAACCTCGCAATGACTGTACACCCGGTCATGCTTTTACTGACAAGCTGCTTCGAAGGCCGTCATTGCGAGGACGAGGAACGAGGACGAAGCAACAACGCCAAACGCAGTACCACAATCGAAGGCGACGTCTTTGCGATCCCGACGCAGTCGGGAGAAGCAAACTTAAGGAACAACCACAAAACCAATATCGAAGGCAACACTTCCAAACCACCATTTACAAATGAACACTTTAAACCAGCTCACCGACTTTATCCGCTCCATTTTTAACGACGCCGAAGGTTTTATCCCATTACACGACCCGCGTTTTTTCGGCAACGAAAAAAAGTATATGGCCGAGTGTATTGATACGAATTTTGTTTCGAGTGTCGGTGAGTTTGTAAGCCGTTTCGAAAAAATGTGTGCTGAGTATGCCGGGGCAAAATATGCCGTGGCTGCAGTTAACGGCACCGCGGCATTGCATATAGCGCTTCAGCTGGCTGGCGTGCAGCGCGACGATGAGGTTATTACACAGGCACTCACCTTTATTGCCACAGCTAATGCCATTTCATACACAGGCGCGCAGCCTGTTTTCCTGGATGTGGATCAGGAAACTATGGGACTGTCGCCATCAGCCGTAGAAGCCTGGCTGAAAGAAAATGTCGAAATGCGCGAAGTCACCTCTTCACCCCTCTCCCCTTCGCCCCTTCACTCCTTTCCTTACAACAAGAGAACCGGTAAACGAGTAGCAGCCTGTGTACCCATGCACACCTTCGGGCACCCGGCAAAAATAAAGGAACTGCAGTCGGTCTGCGAAAAATACAATATCCCCCTGGTTGAAGATGCAGCCGAAAGCATAGGTAGTTATTACGACGGGAAACATACCGGCACTTTCGGGAAATTCGGGATTTTCAGTTTTAACGGTAACAAGATAATTACCACCGGGGGCGGCGGCATGATACTTACTGACGATGAGGAACTGGCACGCAAGGCAAAGCATATCACTACCCAGGCCAAGATACCGCACAAATGGGAATTTGCACACGACACGATAGGATATAACTACCGGCTTACCAACATCAATGCTGCACTGGGTTGCGCACAGCTCGAGAACATAGGCACCATGCTTGAGCTCAAGCGGAGCCTGGCCGAAGAGTACAGGGCATTTTTCAACGACAGCGAGTTTCAGTTTTTTGGCGAGCCCGAACACTGCCGTTCCAATTACTGGCTGAATGTAATTATTTGCAGTAACAGGTCGCGCCGCGACGAAGTGCTTACCCACACCAATGCTGCCGGTGTAATGACGCGCCCCATCTGGGAACTGATGAACCGCCTGCCCATGTTCAGCCACTGCCAGACCGATGGTTTGCAGAATTCAGCATGGTTTGCCGACAGGGTGGTAAACATCCCAAGCAGTGCCCGGGTTCCGGGGTATGTATCGGCTAACAGATAGGCGCTCCATTAGGTCTATGTGAACAATGTGCCTATGTGGTTCAAAAAAAAAGTCAAAACACATAGACACATAAGAACACATAGAAAGGCACATAGAATAATCCCTATGTGCTCTATGTGCCTATGTGGTTCAAAAAAAAATCAGAAATAAATCTATCAAATAAATGATCTATAAGAAATTTATAAAACGGATTCTCGACATCCTGATCTCAGTTGTGGCGCTGCTGATACTTTCGCCGTTGCTAATCCCTGTAATGCTGATACTCTGGGCCACCGGCGAACATTATGTTTTTTACGGGCAAAACAGGGTTGGGCATAAAAACAACACCTTTAAAATATGGAAATTTGCCACCATGCTGAAGGCAAGTCCATCGCTTGGCACAGGAAGCATAACCACCCGTAACGATCCCCGGGTATTACCCTTTGGCAGATTTCTGCGCAAAACAAAAATCAATGAGTTGCCACAAATATTTAATATCCTGCTTGGCGATATGACGCTGGTAGGCCCGCGCCCGCTGATGAAAGTTGATTTTGATAAGTACAGTGAAGATATTAAGGCGGTAATTTACCAGACACGCCCGGGGCTCACAGGCATTGCCTCCATTGTATTCAGCGACGAGGAACAGTATTTTACAGGTTCTGTTACTGATCCGCACGAATACGACCGATTGTATATCGCCCCTTACAAAGGCGCACTCGAAAAATGGTATCAGCAGCATTGTTCGGCCTGGACCGATCTTAAAATCATTTTCCTCACCGCCTGGGTTATTGTTTTCCCAAAAAGCAAACTAACCTATACATTCTTCCGCGATTTACCCGCAAAGCCGGAACATCTTTAACCAGCAATTAAATACCTTTTATAATGCGATTAAAGCCGCGTTTTCCGTTTTGTAAAACAATAAACTTGTGTTATAAAAGCGCAGGCAGCCATGCCTAAAAAAGGCTATACCTACATACTTACCAATAAAAACCAAACGGTGTTGTACACGGGTGTAACAAGCAACCTGCTGCAACGTATGCAACAGCACAAAACGGGGAAATATAAAAACGCTTTTTCGCACAGGTACAATGTAACGCTGTTAGTTTATTACGAGGAATACGACAGCATTGTGGCAGCCATAGCAAGGGAGAAACAAATAAAAGCGGGGTCGCGGCAGAAAAAGCTGGATCTGATAAACAGCCTTAACCCGGAATGGAAGGACTTGTCGGAGGAGTTGCCTGGTTACAAAGGCCCTTCGTAGGAAGCCACCCTTGCTCCAACAGATTGCTTCGGCGCGAGTCATTGCGAGGAGGCACGACGAAGCAAGCACGCGCCTCCGTCATTGCGAGGAGGCACGACGAAGCAATCGAACCTCACAATGACTGTACACCCGGGCACGCTTTTACCAGCGAGCCACTTCGAAGGCCGTCATTGCGAGGACGAGGAACGAGGACGAAGCAACAACGCCAAACCGGGATCTGAAATCGAAGACGACGTCTTTGCGAGGAGAAGCCGCAGATAAAAGAAATAGCAGCACAAGTTAGTACCGGCTTCGACGTGGCAAACTTAAGGAGCAAACACAGACCCACTTAGAAAGACTGTTGCCAAAACCAAAACTTACTTAGCATGCTTTCCCTGGCTCCACAAGCCACTTCGAAGTCAGTTTTGCCCGGATTCAACAGATTGCTTCGGAGAACGTCATTGCGAGGAGGACCCGGGCACGCTTTTAGCAGCGAGCCGCTTCGAAGGCAACAACGCCAGGAACAAACACTTTCAAAAAATAAAACGCCATCAAAATAAACAAATTTGTTTATTTTTGTATCATGATTAAATATTTGCCAGTTTTAAAAGGAATACATCCCGGGTTCATTGTTGAGCGCGAGTTAAAACTGCGTAAGCTCCCAAAAAACAAATTCGCGATAGTACTGAACGAACATCCGCAAACTATAGTTTCTATACTAAAAGGGAGGCGGAAGATGAATACCGCATTGTCCTTAAAAATTGAAAAATTACTTGACCTTGAAGAAGGGATTCTTATGGTTTTGCAGGCATATTACGATATTGAACAAGAGAAGAAAAAACAGCAGGCCAATACACCTGATCTTAGCAAATTGCGATCGGTATTGTTTTGGGATACCTCAATAAATACTATCAATTGGGAAAAACAAAAAAATGCAGTAATCAAAAGGGTTTATGAAAGAGGCAATGAAAATGAGCGAGAAGAAATAAGTCGTTTTTATGGTCAGAATACTGTTAATGAAGCGATGAGCAGCTATGGGAAGTAAACTTCATTACAATACAACTACACCATTACTTTTAAGCATTCTGAAGAAGCTCATGGAAAGTAAAGAATTTAGCGCTTTCCGGCTGGTAGGCGGTACCGGCTTAAGTTTACAAAGAGGACACAGGCTTTCCGTTGATATCGATTTGTTTACTGATGCAATATACAACAGCATTGATTTTGAACTTATTGAAAAATACTTACGCACTACCTGGGCTTATGTTGACACAAGCAGGATAGGTCCCATCGGAATGGGGAAGTCGTACTTTGTCGGCTTGGATAAAGATGACTGTATTAAGCTGGATCTGTATTACACGGATGATTTTATAAATGATTTTCAGCTTATTGATGAAATCCGATTAGCGAGTGTAGATGAAATACTCGCTATGAAGCTTGATGTTATTGGTCGTGGTGGCCGAAAGAAAGATTTTTGGGACGTGCATGAACTAATGAATGATTACTCTCTGGCAGAAATGCTTGAACTGCACAAATCCCGGTATCCATATGCTCATGACAGCCAGCACTTAATAAATAAATTCACCGACTTTAGCCAGGCTGATAACGATTTTGACCCTATATGCCTGCACAAAAAACATTGGGAAATTATAAAGATGGATTTAATTGAATTTGTAATTCAGCATAACAATCAGTCTATATCATTGGATAAGCAATGAAGGATTTTCCACTGAAGACGCGGATAAAAAGGGATAAACACAGTTTAGGAGGAAGAGAGAGGGAGAGAGGGAGTTATGGAGAGAGGGAGTGACAGGGCGATGGGGCGACGGAGAAATGAATTTTCACTGAACACAAGGATAAGAAAGAATAAACACGGATATTAAATATTTATCAGGAGAAGCAACCTCCCGGAGCCTCCGCAAACCTCCTAAGAACGACTCCTGCCAAAACCAAAACTTACTTAGCACGATTTCCCTGGCTCCACAAGCCACTTCGAAGGAGGAACGACGAAGCAAGCACACGCCTCCGTCATTGCGAGGAGGTACGACGAAGCAAAATGACTGTACACCCGGTCATGCTTTTAGCAGCGAGCCCCTTCGAAGGCCGTCATTGCGAGGACGAGGAACGAGGACGAAGCAACAACGCCAAACCAAGAGCTACATTCGAAGGCGACGTCGTTGCGAGGCGGAGCCGCAGATAGAAAGCAAAGCAGCACAAGTTTGTACCGGCTTGTCATTGCGAGGAGGTACGACGAAGCAACTTCCGAAGCAAACTTTTGGACCCTACGCAATCCCTATTAGAACGCCTGTTGCTAAAGCCAAAACTTACTTAGCACGCTTTCTCTGGCTTCACAAGCCGCCTCGAAGCAGGTTTTGCCTGGATTCAACAGATTGCTTCGGCGCAACACGCCTGTGCATTCATTCAAACCCGTGCGCGCCTCGCAATGACTGTACACCCGGGCACGCTTTTAGCAGCGAGCCGCTTCGAAGGCCGTCATTGCGAGGACGAGGAACGAGGACGAAGCAACAACGGCAAACCAAGAACTGTAATCGAAGGCGACTTCGTTGCGAGGCGGAGCCGCAGATAGAAATAGAAGAAATAGTAGCACAGGCTTGTACCGGCTCCGCCGTGGCAAACTTGTGGAACCTCCGCAAACCTGCTTAGAACGACTCTTGCCAAAGCCACAACTTACTTAGCACGCTTTCCCTGGCTCCACAAGCCGCTTCGTAGCAGGTTTTGCCTTGTTTCAAAAGATTGCTTCGGCGCGAGTCATTGCGAGGAGGCACGACGAAGCAACCGTGCGCCTCGCAATGACTGTACACCCGG
>APMI01019487.1_pt1 | contig 16489 bp, 19 predicted proteins | sample 667938 | NCBI WGS metagenome assembly APMI01 (sample SAMN01084076, study PRJNA167559) | wastewater metagenome | biome: Wastewater | place: Denmark: Ejby Moelle, Odense | collected 2011-11-28 | reverse complement strand
TATATATACATATTATAATGTACAGCATATCGCATATCTCATTAATAAATAATAGACAGTAATAATGATAGTATATTATCATATCTGAGTAATAGATGCATCATAATGGAATAAGTGGTTCTCTTTAATGTTTATTCAACAGCACACAGATCCTAATCCTGTCTCCAATTTGAAATCCAATATCAGCAAGTGTCACATTCTTTACATTTGTACCCATATTATTATTAGTTCCATTCGTATTGTTTTTGTTAATATTTATGTTGTTGGATAGATGCACAATTTGTGGTAATGTTTTACTATCCACTAGCACTGTGCCTATCTATTATTTTATAAATGTATTATTGCCTTTGTTGTTATTATTGGAGTTCTCGTGTAATCTACTTACCACATATTTGGGCTTGAATCTGAACTATGGCATATGAGCCCTGAATAGCTACACTATCTGTATTAATGTAGTCGATTTTCGCAAATGCAGTATCAATTCATTGTCTTTTGTTTATTCATATTTGCCATCGAAATTAGTAGTCGCTGATTAAGAGTACATTACCCGCACCAAAAATGGGCACCCATTTTGTTATTCTACTTAATGTTATGCTCTTTATTGTTTCTAGTTCTAATGACGACGATCTCTTTCATTATGATAATCACGAGTGTTACGATTTCTGTGTTACTTGTTGGGATCTCTGTTTTGTCTGTCGCGAGGTTTTTAACGTGATCGCTCTCTATAGTCGTCTCTGATTTTGTGTTTTCTTTAGCTATCTCTTCTTCTCATACTTATACTCTAATATGATATATGTATACTATTATAATAGATTATCTTATATATATAATCATATCATGAAATACCCAACCCTTAATCTGATGCTCTCCTTCTTCATTATACTGATACTAATATCACAGGAGTCACTTTCAGCATCAATATAGCCGAACACAATTCATAACCCAGGTATTCTGTTACAAATTCCCACAAACTACACATTGCCTTATGTGGCTCCTAGTTTACCTCAATAAATACCCTCGATATTGGCTCAAAAACTATAGCTCTCCAACATCATGCTTAGGAATGTATAGTATAAATGGCGATACTAAAATGATAAGTTTGTTATACTACTCTAAACTACACTTATTACTTTTGATTGGGTCTATGGCAAAGATTAAGGCAAAGGCAGCTTTATCTAACAGTACTCCGATCTTATTGTTGTCTGCTCCTATGGTATCAATAATAGCTCCAGATTCACTGTCGATATCTAAAGTGCCAAAATTACGAACTAAGATAAAAGGCACTCTATTAAGGTACATTTAGGAGGAAATGTAAGATAAACTCTCGTAATATAAGTTACTAATTTGATATTAAATCATGCTAAGATAGCATTCCGTCTTGCAATTAAAGCAGCAGTTTCAAAAGTAGTCTAAGCATTGACTCAACCCCTGCGTTAAGACCCAAAACTAATGTGTGTTAACACTACAGCTAACAATAACAGTATTAGTAATAATAAGCAACAATGTATATATTTGAACACTTCGTTAGTGGCTAAACCCACAGTATACCCATCATAGAAAATCCAACTGATTCAGATAAATGGTGCAGCTTATATTGATAAGAATCATTCAGATTATTTGGATCCCAGTGAAGCTATGTTCAAGATCAGTAACTCTACGCTGATGAATGTGCAAATTTGTAAATAGTTCTTCAATCGTATCATTCAGCTGTACTTGAAGATCAGTCCCATTACTAAGGCAGTCAACACTATGGAAATAAGCGATATTCTAGATATCGATAGTCAGACACTCTCGATACTATTTCCAGGCATGAGGAATTACATAGATCCTAGACCTGTAATCGTTGATGTTGCTATATCCTAAGCGACAATACAATTGAATAAGCCACCTTATATAGGAGTGAAAGCGAGTGCAACATTAAAAGTATAAACATTAACAACTTCTTTACAGCCATATATTAGTAAAGCAACAGGTGTATTATCCATATATGCTTCACCCGTAATAAATGGTCACTTAGCCAGTGTGCGCATTAATAAAATAAGCATTGATGCTCTTGATTTTTCAGCAAAAGACATATAAAGCGGACTAGTAGACCCTCCTCAATTGACCAAACATCTGCCTGCTTTTTTGGAGTGGGCAGCAGAAGCAGCCAATGGATAGCTCAATAATAAAAAGTAGTCTCTCTAATTTGCTGGAGTTGGAGTATAACCTAAAGTTACAGTCCTCACTAACAGCAATAGCATTAATGTGGAAATCAGACTCAAATAAGTCAAAAAAATAAATATTTAGTAAAAATATAATACATAACATCAAAAATATGTAGACGGTGAGATAAAGGAAGAAATTTTGTGATCTTTGTATTTGAAAATATATTATATACTTTAAGCTTGTTAAAAATGTCACTGACTAAATTAAATACTTTCGATATGTTTTGTTAGCTGCAATTATTATGCAAGTGAGACTGATCTTAAACAGATATTGCAATCAAAATTATGATATATCTTTTATATTTATTGAAACATAAAATATTTTGTAAGAAATTTTTAGCGACTTGTTTACAAAAATTAATATGAAAAAGCTTCAAGTATATAAATTTGCGGTATAAATCATATCGTTAATCATAAATTTGACAACATTCTGTCTTTAAATTTGCTAGGTATTACTAACTGATAATGCATGCCAAATAAATTTGGTAGTAATATGCAATATAATTAAAGTCAAGATACGCAAATGAGATGTTGAAAATAGTCATTACTCTTCTGTTGGCAGTGTACTGCTTGTCCTTAAAGCAAGCCCACAGTTTCGCGTGGGCACCACCCCCTGTACCAACATAGACAAACCTATAAATTGACTCATTCTTCCGAGCCGAAGGTGGAATGGGTAAGGTGACCTTAATTGAGGCTAGAGGCTTCCCTATGGCGAGCACAACCGCATACAGATACACTTACAGAGACGATAAATACATGTGGACTGCCTCTGCTGTCGCTGATCGGAAAGCTGGAACCAAGAAAATGCTTGAACTACCAAAAGATGGCTCGATTGATTTGATTACCTCTTATTATTGACTTAATCTAATTTTATTTAACTGTCACATTAAAGTAATAGAAAAATCTTTTTTGATATTAAAAATAAAGTATTAGAGATGAGAATTCATTTCTTAACTCAAAATATTTGACTTGATATTTGTGACAAATTAGTTGAAGAATTATTCAAGATTATATCTGCATCAAGCCAAACAACTTGAACTTACCAGTATCAAAAAAATTTGTATACTAATCTTTGAAAACACTTAATAATTATGATGTTAATATATTTATTAATTATCTAATAGAATTCATTTGAATTTGATTATTAAATAAATTAGGGTATCCTTCCCACTGCTAACTGCTTCATCAATTAAAACAGTCTTATTTTTATGATTTATAATCAAACATTTTGAAATCGTAGAACATGCTGTCTAAAATTGCAGTATTGATCCTTCTAGTAGTGGCCACCTTCTCACTCAGGGTCAGCCATAAGTTCGCACTTCCTGGGCAAGGCTATAGTCCCGACATTGATGACTTTATCAGACAAAGCTTGCCTGAATTATAGGGTGCAGTATTACTCAGGACTAGTTCCAGCATCACCGGCGGAGTCAGCTACGACTACACATACGGCTTAGGAGAAGTTTAATGGGAAATTCAAGTCTTCGATCAGCCTTGGCTCAATAACAGAGAAATCACCGGAGTTAGCAAAAGTGACGTCGTCCGTAAAGGCAACAGACAAACAGAAAGCTATGAGACTGCTGGTGTCTCAACCACCTAGGATTATGTAGACAATCTCAGATCCTTATTCAATTGATTGTATGTTACCAAAAGGATAGTATTGAAAACATATTAATAAATAAATCATTTTAAACTGGCAAAGTATTGGACAGTAGCAATCAGATCACTTTCATATTCGTTGTAGTATTTTTCAAAATCCTTGATCTAGTCGAAAAAATTGAACTTCTTTACTTGTTGGCCATTCAGATCGCTAATCAAGAATATCATTTCCATGACTTCAAATATTCTATTTTCCGTACTTTATTAACTCTTCTCACTGTCAGAATTTTTAAGATTTTTGTACAGCTATTAAACTTATTCGTTCAATATTCGGACTATTTCTTTTGAAAAGTTATCATTTGGAGTCTCAAGTTTGAAGTATGGATTGTTCTTCAATTGAGGCTTAAGTTCATGATAAGATTTCTAAAGAGATTTAAATAATTATCGCTTTTATAATTATAGCTCTTTTGCAAATTTAACGATTTCTTCATTTTCAAGATATTATTTTAATACTTAATTAGGAATTTCAATAGTGCTAAGCTTGAATACATTCTTACCGCCTTTCAAGGCTTTGATCATGTTAGCTTTTTATAAGAAATGCTTTCTTTCGAGTAAAAAACAGAGCAGCTAAGTATCATGCTCGCCCTAGTTAAGTTTCAGAGTAGTTTACTTGAAATCATTCAATAAAGAGACTAAATACTCATGAATTTAAATATTTTCTATAACACTCTTTAATGAGCCTGGTTATATCTTTGAGCCCATACTATCAATACTACTACGGCGCTGGCTTGGCTACTTACTAGCTAAGGGGAGGTGTCTCCATGAATTTTTTTGACTAGAATCAATGTTGTCTTATCTCATCGAATCTATCCTTAGAGACATCTTTTTCGAGTCAAAAAATCCATTAGCTTTGGAGCTCGTATTACTGTTAACATTGTGAATATTTTTTTACTCATTAATACTTTTATCGATTGATTCACTGGCTTTATGATCATTAAGTTCTCTTAATGATTGAATCGCTTATTTCCAACTCTACCTTTTTGCACTACTCCCGTTAACTATTGGATTTCCATTTTACATTAAGTTTTCTATTTTGATCTTTGAAAAATTTGAATTTTAGGCTTCGTTTAAATTTGATAATTATTTCGAAAATATCTAGCTTGGTTCCTTAATCTCAGAAGCTTATGATTTTCTTGCAGAATTGTTATTTTGATTTTACTTTTATTTAATCTATGAGGCTAAATAAATATTTTATTGAAGTAGTTTTGAATTTTGTTATATCATTTTGGATCTATGAATACTAGCTCTTTCTTGTAGGCTCATATGCGACATTTTATTGCTCTTACTTTATTTAATTCCATAGTCATCGTTTTTATTATGGCTACTATTTAAGTCATCATTTGACTTTTTGATAGAACCCTCGTCAACTCGAGATTTACTAGCACTCAACTTAGATGGAACTTTTAATTCGTTATTTTTTATTTGAACATTGACTGCTTAGTCTTTCAATCTATTTTGATTTACATTGTTTAAATTATTGGCGAAAGACTTTTTGATAGAAGTGTTAGCCTATTAATTGTACATTTTACTCGAATTTACATGATTATTTATTGATAACATTTACTGGTTATTCTATCTCAAAGCTTTCACGAAAGAATTATTATTTTCAGCGTTTGATTTATTCACAATATCTCTCGATGACTGTTGAGAAGTGTTTATTTGATTTACTCTGTTGAACTGTATTTTACCATCCTTGCGCGAATTATTTTGTGATTGTTCCTTAGATGTGTTTACGGGTTGGATTTCAGTATAGTACTCTCGATGTACTCTATAAAAATTGGTCAAGTTTTTATGCGTTTGGTCTGTATGTTTACGAGGTTACACTTTGGGTATGCTTCTCTCTCTGGAGACTTACTTTGAGCGATCAGTGTTAAAATATATATCTGCTCTCCTATTACGGCTGTTACTTTTTATTTTCTAAGAAGACAGCTCAGTTCTTCTCATTCTTCTGACTCTTTTGCCTTCACTGATGATAGAATTATAGTGCTGGTATGACTGCACTACGCCAGCTTCCATGCCGAACTTATTATTATTAACACCCTTGAAATCCAAATAAAGAAATAAAAATATCAATCAAATTAGCAAGAATAGACATACTCAGTTCATTTAGTAACTGAACAATCCATAGGTGCAGCCTAGGGCAGTCTTGCTGTTATAGTCTAGCACTTTAGTAACTACTTGTTCCTTGTTCCAGAAGATGATGCGGTTGCCTGAAGGCGGGAAGTAGACTGGACCTTCCATGTAGTTCTTCAAGTTGCAATAATTCTGCTCAAATGAATTGTTGAGCTGATCGCCATCCATCATCTAGTTTAACAAGCGAATTTGTGCTTTATTGTCACCATTGTTTTTCATAGTGTTCAATTGTTGACACATTTGCTAGTAATGAGTGGCAGAAAGTTTGTTACTACTTGCTAAATTGCCCATCACTGTGCGATAATGATGAGTCAATATTGAGGAAGATTTTGCTTGTCCTAGTCGATCGTACTGAAATGCTTCGTTATGCGATTTTTATAGCAAGCTTTAGAAACCTTCAAATGAAGAACAATTAACTCCTGAAAATGCTAATGAAAGTTGACCAAGATTGAATTTACATATAGTCATAGTGTCTTTGTTATTATTTACATTCTAGTTTTTGATCTCTGTAACGTTTTGGATAATAGGTAAATTACCAAAAATAATCATACAACTGCTTTAACTCATAATCTATTTTATGGTTTCATAGCCGAGTCGCTTAACAACAGCTATTTGCTCTTAAGTAAATGTTCGAATATCTTCATGAGGTTTGTCTCCTTTTAACCATTTCAATATTCCTGGTCCTGAAATTTTCCTATACCCGAATATCACAACAGCAGATGGTCCTTTCAGTTCGATATAATCTTCAACGAATCGACAGCGTTCAACATTTGAGACAGGACTATTGTTGAGACTAAGATCGAATGACATTATTGAAATATTTACGAAATCACCCAATGCCTCACTGGTATTTACTGATCTGCTTCTCATTAACGGATTATTTGTTATTGTTTGAATTGCTTAGTGTTTCTTCGGATCTGAAAATTGTACGAAAAATCTCATCAATGAACGCATTTTGTGATTTACTGAACCTTTTAATGTGCGTTTTCCTAATTTAGTGATACTATATTAAATAAAATGTACTCTGTGTGTGTTGAGCCTATTCCTGTATAATGGAGACTTATTTTATCGCCGTTTTCAGCCCAAGCACTGTTAAATTTAGTAAGCACTTGAGACGAAGATTCTTGTTTATTTTTAAACAATTAGTATCGGTTTACTTAGTCTCTTACTTAAGGGATAGAAAAATTTTGAATGATCCTCTCAAAAGCATATAGAGCAATACGCGATTGCATATAATTAGTTCGATCTAGGCAATCCAAACAATTTGTTCGAATAACTCCAGTTTGTTTAGATATAAGTTTCTTCAATTTCGTGTCGAAAACAGTGATACCAAAACTAGTTATTACTCTCTTTATTTTTTCGATTAGTCTTTCTGAATTCTCAAACTGATTATTTTTACATTATTCATGGAAGTCAAAATATTGATATCGGATATAGGATGGAGAGTACATATTGATTAAACTTTAGAAAAATAGAGTTAGTCTTTCTTCTTATGATTTCTTAATTGACAATAAATTCACACAGAATATTCGATTATAAACTGAGTTCAGTTTAGCGAAATGAGTCTGGAATGCTTTCTGAGTCACAGCTTAGTTTCTAGTAATATTAAGCTCGCCTTTAAGTCCACTAATACCTACTTGCTAGAAAAAAGCTGGTACACTGCCTCTAATTTGCACATTGCTAATCATAAATTGGCCATAACCGATTATTTGTTCAGTTTATGTGAAATTTGCCACATTCCCTTTGTCATCGATCCCTCTTGCAAAGTAGCGGGTACCTTGTTTTTTATTTGACCTTCGTGAAATTATTGTGTAAGATAGGCTCTCAGTAGATGTTATTTTTGCAGAAAATTGTTATATATAGCCTTGAATAATAGGCTTACACCAACTAGTCAGTACGCACTGCTCTCCTAATTCCATTAAACTCTCGTTAAATATGAACTGTGAGTAAAATTTACGTTAATCTGCATTTTCTTCATTCATTATGTTAAAGTAGTAAGTTGTGTTCAATCGATAAATGTCGCTGAAATAATGATAGCCTTATTAGAATAGTTTGGCCATATCCTTAATTTTGTCTTCAGTTCTGTCGAGTGCAGACTCCAGTTATTACTTTTTGACAATAGGAATCCAATCTATTTTTTTGACTTCATAGACTGTCGATGTGCCAATATTACAGCAAGGTTCAGCCTCTTCGGCCACCATGAGAAACGGTATATCGCCTAGCATTTTAACGCCCAACAGCGCATGGAAATTAATATCAGGCGATCGCATACGTTTGTTATCTGCTTAGAACTGCAATTAGCGTAAGGGTTACCACTGCGAAGGGTGAATATCGGAACTGTAGTACTTTATCCACTCGCTGAGCGTTGAACAGTATCATGGCATCTTCTTCGAAGCATAAATAGTTCATCTTTTATTAATAACTCAAGCATTAACTTATGTAACGCAAGCCTATATATCAAACCAATTGTTTGTCGATAAACAAAATAGAGTGTGATAATAAATATAATGAATAGTGGTGATCATTGTGAGAGATCGCGTCGGCACATAGGACATGTTGGCTTTACAGTCGTCCACGCAGTTATACAATTTTGGTGGAATATATGTTTATCACTGCAAGGCAAAACTACTACTTGCTAGTCTATCATTATGTTCTGGAAGCATATCGAGCAAGGTTACCCATCTGCACGCTGGATTATCTATACTGTTGCCGGAACAGCAGCTGGAAGTTGAGCTGGTTTATGGCCTTCTCTGCAGCAGCAAGCGTATATGCATACTACAAAGCATAGCAAAGGAAGCAGTGCGATGAATATTAGACACAAAAATATTTGAATCTGTACGATGAACTCTGATACTAGAAATAGCGACATAACGATGATCTCTGCAGTTTCCATACTGGGCACAGTTGCCAGTACTACGATGCCGTACACGAATAACGCGAATGAAATCCCACTGCCTATGCTAATAGTGCATCTGTTGAGAGGATCACGCGATAGTGCCAAAGATTTGATCATGTTTCCGAGAGGTCCTTCCAGTGAGTTGCGGATAGTGGGTACGGCTTACTCTGCTGTCATCGCGTTTTGAGCATTATATATCGTTGTGCTAACTGAGTAGTCTATGTTTTAGTTTTCGTATGGGCCTAGTCTCTCAGATTGTGCTTACTGCTATATTACATGGTTCAATTCAGTGGCAATCATCATGAGTGTGGGCGCGTCATTAAGTTTACACATAAGGTGTCCTAACTTGGCAGTCAGGTTTAGAAACGTAATACAACTTGCAGTTACAAAGAATGACAGCACTTAGCCATCTTTGTGCTGGTAGACGTACACATCGATGAAGATCATGGTTACCATAGCTACGCATTGTAGTAAATGCAACGCTATTTGTAATTTCATATTCTTCTTAACTCCAGACAGGCTGTTATCAAAGGCGATGTCTACCTTAGTGTTCGTTATTCTTGCTTGCATTTGCATATTCGGATATAATATGCTCTTGATTCAAAAGAGTTTATTTTGGATATTATAATGAACACTGCATTCTGTCAGTCGCAATCTATTTTGATAAAGTATTTTAATATTTTTTGTAAAGTTAATTTAATTATTCATTGATTTATAAAAATTAGTTTAATAGATGGGTAAACCTATGAAAAAAGGGAAGAAAAATCATACGAAAAAATCGTTTAAATAGTCAAGTCCGAAGCCATATCGAACGGGAAAGTTTAATAAACCAAGCAAGAAACCCTTCAATCGCAGGGTTGATTCACAATCATCATCAAAGAAAAAAGGAGTACCGATTATTAGATCATGGCAAAAATAAGAGTAAAAGCCAGTCACAAATAAAGAGAGAAAAGGCACACAAAAAAAGTAAAGGAAAAATAATGACAATTTAATGAAAATCATAATCGTAAACGAACTAAAAAACGCATCACCGGACAACAATAATAATGCAGTTAATATTCCAAAAATAAAGGAATCGTTAAGTAAAATATCTTCAAGAGGCTTAAAACAGCGGCTGAAAAATAAAGTAGCTCACGCAGGTATTAAAATTTAATGAAATCTGAGAGTTGATGTATGTATTTGTTATTATAATAGATCGTTTATAATACGCAATTAATTAAATGGATAATGTACCTTCCCAATCAATATCGAAACCAATTCTGATAGTGACTCCACTGTTCCTTTTAGTTCTAGCAGTACTTCACAGTAGTTCATAGCTATCGTACTTATTTATCTTAAAATTTATCAACAATGTTGCAGGTTCAGCTGACATTACTCTGATGCCAACAATGCAGCCATAGATATCGCATAATGCATTTAATAAATAGATAATAATGAATCAATTCAACATGTATTCTTCCCTCGACTATGCTCTGCCATAATCGATAAACATTGACTCGCCTGAATCAATATAGTCTCTTTCTGATGCCCTGAGTGACACCAATATTCCTTTAATTAACATATAAAAACAGACTAAATGGATTAAAAATCATCCAATTGCCAAGGGACTGAGCGGTAGATGGATCGTACCCACTAAAATTGGCAACATGGACACCATACTAATGGTCATCGATGTCGCCAAGTAAAAATAAATTGGTATTGTTGCCCCTGATGTCATACCTACGCTTGATGGACAATAAATAGCCATGGAATAGATGTTAGCGCATAAATTAGGACTATAGCTAGGCGATACTGTAGCGATTAATTTCAAACCTAAAAATATATTAAATGGGTTGAAACTATTTCAGAAATTCCAATCTGATGAAAGCGATGATTAATATAAACCAGCAGGTGCATAATAGCTTTCACGAGACAGCATTTATAAAATGTTCCATTAATTTGCATAACAGTTCAACGATGGCAAAAATCAAATAAATTAAACTTAATTTAATCAGCTATTCGACATAGTGTATGACTCTGAAGTAAATGCTCAGTACACTTTAAAGAAAAGTTTCTATCCTGAAGGCATATACGCAAGTGCATTGACTAATGTTGTTGTTATTGAAATCGACGGGTTCGCCAATCTTATTTTAAATTGGATTATTCGAGTAATTATCAGAATTAACTAAAATAAAATAAATGTATCAAAATTTTTACCTCCTTAATATCAGAAACTATGGCCTAGAACTTAATTTTAGGCTAGAACATTCGCTCCATTTTCAAAAGGTAGCATAAGTAAATATTTACGGCAATATTCATTGTTGGCAGTGTGCAGCTTGAACTCACATTAAAAGATATACACTCCTCATCAAGGCACACTACACAATTAATTTACAAAATTGCTGTAATCAACTCCTGGCAATGTGGATGTGATTGTGATATACCCTTTCTTCAGGCAGTCACTGGCAATAAAATATTTCTTTGACTCAGTCATCCAGATATTCGAGTTCATCACATGCATCGTATACTTCTACACCATGACCCTCATCATGAAGCAAATCTACGAGGAAAAATAAGTGGAAGTGGGAATATGGCGAACACTTGGCGCAGGTGCTGTCTCACAACGCAAATAAATTAAACATTAAATTTAAATGAATTAACAATCAGTGCAAAATAAGGGATCAGGGCTCAATTACAGTAGTCAGTTTTAGTAGAATATGTCATTTAAATAGAAAGTTAAGTTTCAACATAGACTAGCTGTGAAAGTAGGGTATATTTACTATTGGATAGCTACAATAGTTATAAGTATAGCATTGTACACAATCCTAAAATACATATTATACAAAATAATATGCCAAAAGTTACAATTCACTCCTCCGAGCCAACCTTTATAAAACTTACCGATAATATTCACATTGTTATTGATATTTACTCAGGTTCTAATCTACAGTCACATTCAACGTATATTAACAAATCCTTTGAGTTAAACAATTAAGCCAGTCAAACGCACATTCGATGTGGTCAAAGTACGTGTCATTCATGTCGCCACCTTTGGAATTTCTATAGAAGTATTACTCATTGCTATTATGCTGGTTTACTATGGAGTTGTCAGCTATTATTGGATACCTTTCTCAATATTAGATGGCCAGGAAGATCTGCAAGTGTTGCTGTTCAATACTATATTCTTATTCATGATATTTGGAGCCATTATTCTACTCAGCATACTACAGTCCAAAATATAGACACTCATCTTCAGAGTATTGTTCAGGTTCAGCTCATAAATGCGATCGATGAAGTTGGCTATCATTAAGAACATTAAAGCAAAACAATATAAAAATATTAAGGTGTCCATTATTATATCCATTATCTTCGCGTTTGTGTTGTTCTTCACAGCTGGTATTAAAATATAGATGCAAATTGTGCAATCTTTTATTTAAAGAGCACTGGGATCTAACTTAGTATTTGAGAATTATGAGAAAAATACATTTGATAAAACTAAAATATAGAACTATTTAAGTACAAAATAGGATATACAATGGGCGTGGCTGAGCAAAAGTCTAAGCAGAGACAATATCTCAATATCTTTAAATAGTCATATAACAGGCCGTAAAATTCGCCCATAATTCCAAGTGCTAACGGCTCCATATTTAAACTCAACATTTTTCTAATACTACTACCCATAGTAATACTTACCATAATCATCATCATATACTAAACTACCTAATTCTATACATGATGGTTTCAATTCAATATACCATAATAATGGTAGTGTAGGTCATTATGATGCAGCTGATACTATTACTTAAATTGACCCTCATGGCATCGGCATCGATAATTAGAATTTTAATCTTGATTTTATTAATGCAAATAAAGATAAAATGGCACCTGATTAACAAGTTATCAAAATCATAGTCAGTAGTGACCTTAGGAAATAACTGGGAGTCACTGTTGGTTCTTTCTACAAAATGAAACTATAAAATTTACCTAATAATAAATCTTATCTCATTAGAGCACAAGTCGTACACTCTTTCAAAGCAGGCCCTGGCTTTGATCTGCTTGGCAAGAAAGCCTTCATATCTGAGCAGCAGGCAGCCTATATATACAAAATCTTAGGTGCAAAACCTGGCATATAGACATAGAACTAAAAATTATTCATAAAAGGTGACCCATAATTAACAAAAGGCATAGGTTCATCAATAGTATCATTATCTCCTTAGCACACTCAGATGTTCGAGATATAATTCGTAAGCCAATCATTTTCCTTATTATCAAAATACTTGAACATGTATATTGTGATAATCACTGTGATCATGAGCACTCTCGTCACTATCTTCATATTTCTGTATACTTTGGGCAAGTGCAGAGAATAGTCATAAATGTATAAAATGTTGAGAGCTATCGGACTCAGTGCCAAGAATATACGTGTCATGGTCTTTAGTGAAATTATCATCAGGATTGTTGTCAGTATTATAGGAGGAGTATTACTTGGAGTTGCATTCAGTATTGGGTTCTCGTTGCAAATCTAGGAATTTCTTATGATCAAAACACCCATGATGGATCTCACTATTGTAATCACCATCGGAATAGTACTGACTCTAGTTCTAGCTGCTACTATTATTAGAGCAACCAAGTACATATCTGAGAGAAGTGTGGCAGATACTAACAAAATGTGATATCAATATGAGTTACTTATGCATTAATGCTCAATCTAAACAATGTTTGATTAAATAAATAATTATCTGGTAGTTTTTCCTTGTTTATATAGCAATAGCACTAATAATTTATATTTGCGAAACATTATAGAAAAGTATCAAGATGGGCCAATAGATCTGCAAAGGCTAAAAAATATAAATCGAAGATCCATTAGCATTCAAAATAGGCTATGATGAACGTGAACCCAAGATCCAGCATAATGAAGATCTATCGTGCACTAATAAAGCATGTGAAGAGCTGTTAAATTAATTTTCAAAGCAGCTCAGATAAAAGCAGTGTATGTATAAGGATCCCAACATGCATGCGGATCCGATTATTTTGAGTTCTACTTCCAATAAAGCCAACAAAATTAGCTGCACATATTAGCGACCGTATAAATTTTTGGACAACATCAGTAGGGACATGCCGTATAAGTTAATCGATCTGCGGGATTCACAGCCAAGTGGAATCGAAGTCAAAGGTAAATTTTATCCTAAACTTAGATTAAATCATGCAATATTTTGGAGTATTTCTATGTTTTTTAGCTGACAAACCAATCTAAATACAGAAGATTATCACTACCAAAGAAAACACATATGGAGTCCACTGCATTTCAGCGTATATTAATGGCAAATAGAAGAATTTCCTTATCGATGATTATATTTTATGTAGAGAATCAGGCAATAAAGTACAGCCAGTTTTCTCACAGCCTATGAAAAATATGTACATGTGGCCATGCATTCTTGAGAAGGCCTGGTTTAAATTAAAAGATAATTCAGCTAAACGAATTGAACAAAATACCCTATAATAACTATTTGAAACATTTTTACCACTACCAACATAAAAAATATTTTTAAGAGATGGTCTTAACAGCAGCTCAAGAGAAACTATTAATAGAGTTTTCGGTAATTTTGGACAAGGCAACATGAAAGATCGAGGTTACATATGCAAATCAAAGAAAAATCCGCATATTAAAATCGGACTATAAGGCGGTCAATACTTCTATCTGTTGGATACTTTTATGGAGGGAGGCAAAAGATTATTCTATCTGCGCAATCCTTGTGGTACTATACATTTTCGAGGTAATCATTCCGAAATATCACCCAGACTGCAGGACATCCTCTACAATAGAAGATTCGGTAATACAGCTGGTAATTTCCTACTGGACTAGCCATAGTTCATTGAATATATTTTTGAAATATTAGCCGTGTACTACATTTCAGGCAGCAAAATCACATCGTACAGATTCCAATGCGAGAATGAAGAGTAAATGTTCTTAGGCTTTGACTTAAAATATAAGGGATTGTTCAATTTAAGCATCGTACAGAATTATACTAGTCAGTCCAGTAAAAATAAAGAATACTATCCTATCATGTACCACGTAGTGCGACTGGCTGACATGAAACTTATTGGGGGTAGTTAAAATAAAGAAGGATGCTTTGGAGTCAAGAATACGTACTTACTAGACAGATTCAATTAGGAGTCAGTATCTAGTAAATACTTAATCAGACTAAAGAAGAAAAAGCATGAAATCATTCCAAATTTGCATATGTTTCTAGTCGGCTACTATATGTAAACTATGAAATTCTAGCTACCCAGTCAATCATAACGTAATTTTTAATTTATTCAGTGGGTCAGAAATGGAAATAGTTTTTGCTAGTATAAGGAAGCAAGCAACTCGTACTAAGTGATGGACATAAACTGTCTAAATCTCCTGATATCGCCCATGTAGTATGTTGGCTAGGCGATATCGCATTCGTGTACGTCGAGAAGAAATCCAAGAAAGAGTAAATTTCAATATAAGTAAATTTCCCATAGTTGATGAATTTGCAATGCACATCGCATCCTGAGATAAGGAGATCAGATAAATGGACATCAATTACTTTCCAAAACAAATTGTTAATAATATTCGAGAAGATAGACTTAACGGCTGAGACCCATATCCGTCAGTACCATATATAAGCCTATTGATATGTGCTAATCTTTTTATTGACCAGTCTATTTTATTTATAATATACTGATGGAATATTGATTAAGTTGTAACTAGAATATAATTCAATGGGGATATATCAGAAAATATTTAGTGACATATAAATAGTGTAGTGTAAGAATTATATTGTATAATATTTAGTATGGCTGCAAGACTCAACAAAGAGAGGCAACTGCTTGAAAACGAGTAAAGCATAAGTTTATTTTAGAAACTATATCGTTGAAGACGAAGGCAACAGTGTCTGGAAAATCAACATCGCCGGTCCTGAGCAGACTCCTTTCGAGGGCGGTCATTTCGTCGTCAAATTCAAGCTTGAAGGATTTCCTTTCAAAGCTCCAGTAGTGTCCTTTGAAACTAAAATCTATCATCCAAACGTAGAGCCAACTGGAGGAATATGCGCCGATATGCTCGAAATTGGAGAAAAGTGGGCACCCGTAAAAAATTTAGTAACAATCATGAACAAAATCAAAAGTCTCATGGTCGCACCAAATGTGGACAACGCAATGAACCCATAGGCTGCAGCAGACTACAAGAACAACACCTGGGCTGCAAAAGCTAAGCAAACCACCCAGACTTACGCGAAATGATGATGTCAATAGGTAGCAAAGCATGTTGTATAACATTATATGTTAAAAATAGTAAAAATATAACAGTGTATCTTCATGCATAATTTTTAGCAGCAGCAGGAGCTACAGTTTTCCTATGCATGAGCGAGATCATTTCCTAAATAATCTGTCTCAACTCCTTATTTTAATTTTCCATTGATTTTTCTCTATTAATACACCCACTTTTCCATCTGTTCAGAATCTCACATATTTATTTAATGATATCGGTTAAGTCAACACGAGCATCTATCCTAGTCCATGATTTCTACTCATGGATTGCGTTCATTTTTGTAGCGAAAGATCTAACTATTTATTACATTTGGTTTTGATA
>APMI01027084.1_pt1 | contig 16496 bp, 9 predicted proteins | sample 667938 | NCBI WGS metagenome assembly APMI01 (sample SAMN01084076, study PRJNA167559) | wastewater metagenome | biome: Wastewater | place: Denmark: Ejby Moelle, Odense | collected 2011-11-28 | reverse complement strand
ACTTGATGCAGTTGTGTATGCTCCCTTAAATAATAATAATAGATAAAAATAAATATAGATATATCTAGCTTACATATTATTATATCGACTAATAAATAAATTGTACAGAGTTGATAAAATGTTTACTAATAATAATATAAGAATTTAACATACAGAGACAGAGTACTATCTATTATGATCTCGTGCAAGAGCTAATACCTTTACAAATTCGATCCTGACTGGGATTTCGCTAAGAAACACGGCAAAGCAAACAGACCTGGACTCATTGACTTCGATAAAACTTTATCAAAATAAGAAATTTAGACGTGCAATTGCTGTGGCGAACATCACGAAAAATAGCCACTAAGCCTATGGGCCCATCCTAAGGAGCTGTAGTTCCTGGGATTCGGGTTTCCACTTTTTTATGAATTTCTAAAGTATTGCATGATGCTGCTTGTATTAAACATCGCGATGTATAATGGACTTGCTCTCCAGCAAGCTGTTAAGCAAAATCAATAATTCTGCCATAACGGCCGATAAGCTAACGCAACAAGTAGTCATGATATCGGAGGTAAATGTTTTACGTTTATGGTCGAAATGGCCAGAATTGATCATGATTTCACTGAGGATGAACTGACTATACGCTGGATTGCATTTTGTGTGAATATTTTGGCCCTCTTTTATATCAGGATCATGTTGACTAGGCTGGAATCCTATTATTAAGAAAGAGCCGCTCATATCTCAGGCTATTCCATCTTATTGAAGGGAATTAACAAGCCAAATGGCTAAGTTAGAAAATATGTCTATGAGTTTTTAAGGAAATAACTTCAAATTGATACCAGCTAGATTGTCGAAATTATTTTGGTTCCTGAATTCGATCACATTCATAAGATAAAGAAGAAAAGAAAAGACATACTATAAAAAATGAGACCATTATATTCTAGAATTCAAAATGATAATGAACTCAAAGAGCTGCAAAAATAACTTACATTATTAAATCAATTAGTTATTAAATAATCAAAAGATCTCGTTTAAAAAATTAAATCAGATAATGTACATTGTTAAAGAGTTATTGTGACATTATTACGTGAGGATTTAAGACTTAGAGTCTAAAAAGATTATAAAAAAGTAAGTTAGAAATTAATAAAAGCTTATTTTGGCAATAATTACTTTAGCTATTACAATAATAGCGGCTTCCGTATTACAAGAGCCCCAGAACCAAATGAAATTATTTGGAAGAACTTCACTGTTTCCTCTAAAAAGAAGAAAATTGCCCGCATGATACTAGGATGGATTTTGAGCATATTGGTCATTGGTGTTGCTTTCATTGGAGTATACTTCATCCTTATTGTTAAATCGAATATCTTCGAATCTGCCGTACACAGGCTTGATTAGCACCCGGATGATCCTCTGATTATTGGTTAATATAATGGAGCTGTGGCACTTGTATATATCCTAATGATCGCCATCATTTTATTTGGGAAGATTATTCTATCGAATCTTTTCCATAAGTTTACCGAACTTGAGTTACATTGTACGATTTCTACTTTGCAGGCTTCCTTCGCTGTCAAGTATGCTCTCGGTCTATTTATAACGACTGCAATCATGACTCTTACTGTATAGGCAATCAAAACACAAAATTACTACACCTACCCTTACGGGTTAATTGATGAGGAAACAATTATGTCGTTCTAAAATGCGATATTCATTCCCCTCTTTTGGATTGTGCATCCTTTTTGGCTGACAAAACTAATTAAGCGTAAGCTCAACCAGGGTCAAAAGAATTATACGCAGCGTTAAGCCAATGACCTTATGTAGGATTACGAGTATGACCTAGGAAAAAGGTTCGGTTAAGTTATTGAGACTATGTGGTTCGTATATCTGTACTCAACTCTTTTGCCAGTTAGTGCAATAATTTCATTGTTAGGGCTGATTTTTTACTACTGGATTGATAAATACAATCTACTTAGAAGATCCAAAGTGCGAGGGGCTGTATCAGCTAGATTTATGCGAACTGGTCTATGGCTTCTTGATCTTGTTCTAATCTTTAAACCTATTGGATCCTTTATTTTTGATGCTCATCTTCGAGACAACCAATACTTAAACTCAAACATAATAATGTTATGCGTCGCATTCGTATATGTGCTAATTCCAAAATACCCATTAATCCAAATCATGGACACCTAGATATTCAAATCCCAATAGCGATCTTACTACTAGGTGAGACACAAATTTTAGCAGCACAACTATCACAGACATCATTTGTTGTTCCGGTTGCTGCGGGAAGACAGTGATGATTCAAAGCAAATTATTAATACTTTGAGAGAAGCTAATCGAATTTATCGGTCATAAGAATCCCATCGGTCGCCAAGCAGGTTGTTTGGCAATATGCCAGCGGCTTCGGTTTCAGCTTCAGGAGAGTCTAGTACTAATTTGGCACGCGCTTACTTATGAGCGACTCAAGTACTATTTAATGTATTAACTATTACTTATACAACACTATCATTTACTAGTTTATTATTCAAGCTATAAATATAATGTTTGGCTCTTGATTTTAATAATTTTTATTTTTATACCTATGAAGTAAGATACAGCAGAGGAGTCACGACCTATTGAGTCATTTAGCGAAATAAAATAAAACGAGCTTCTTTAAAAATTAAAGAAGAAAATTTAAAAGCCTAATCCCAATTCTTAGAAGTCAAAGACTATTCAGGAATAACATTACTTTGAACACTCAGACATTAAAATATTGATGTTGTTTGTGTTCTTTAGGCTGGCAGATGATCAAGAATATGAAACCAAAAATGCGAAAGGTGTATTTAAAAAAATGATTAACACTTAAAAAGCACTATAAAATAAGGAAATAAAATTAATCCGGTAAAAGTTCTATAAAAAATTTTTAGATTCTTTTTCAGTGGTCAGCGCTTTCAAAGAAAAAAGTAATAGCTTCATAACAAATAAGACATTGATTGAGAAAATAATCAATAAATTAGATGATTCAGATTGCATAAAGTTATTAAGAATTGTGCTCAACAACAACAAAATAAATGGATCTATAATTATTAAAGACAAAGGAGAATAGATTATATGCTCTAATAAATCAACAAATTACATTGTCTTTTTATCAGTATCTGAGGATAAATTAGAAAAAAAATACTTGGCTATCTATTCAACTGCTGATCAAATAAGATCTTCTATTTAGTAAGAGGCTACATCTTCGCCAGTTAAATCAACGGAAGAATAATTAGAACCTGAAAAAAATTCTATGAAAAAATCCAAAGGTAAAAAATCTTAGAGTATCTCTTCAATATCTGAAAACAAAAACGAGAAAAAATAGGCAGTAGTTGAAGAGAATTCTAAGAAAGTAAGCAAATCGAAATCAGAAGGGGATAAAGATTTACTGTAAAACATAGATAGTTCAGTTAAAGAGTAAGGGAGCTATGAGGTAACTTGGTTTGAGACAATTGTTGTACTTATCATCATATTTGCTATCTTATCTGAGTATTTTGGCATCTTTGACTCATTTTTGAACCAGTTTAACCAGAAAATAGGTAAGTACTATTTACTCAATACCGGATACAAAGTCAGCAGACTGCTGTTCAAAGCAGGAGTAACTAGTGGAGAAGAGCTGTGATCAATTGTCTTATGGTTATGATTATTACATGTATGCTTGCATTTATGTTATAAATACTATTATTTAATACTGCACATGCATTCGTGATGGCACTTATTATGCAAAATCTGGTTGAATAAAATAAAACTGTCTATAATGAATCAAGAAGGGTTACCTCCCGTACTGTTATCATCCAATAAGCGTTACTCCACATCCATACCGGAGGGTCGTTTGGCTCAGGGTTCGGCCTCTTAAATCCCAGTCGTCAGTCGCAAGGGATCAGGTAAAGCCAACCCACTATCAATGCGAGATATAATGACAGATCCTTCCTTAATCGACATGAAATTAAAATCATTAAGTAGCTACAGAGACGGCGAGTTTAGGATGGGCATCGAAACCGACCGCAAGTAAAAGGCTAATTTAAAGTTTCTCAAATACAAGTTTAATCCAGGCAGTGAAGGCGACGGTGAAAATTTATAGCAAGACAATGAAGAGGAACAGTATGGACAGTTGGGAGCAGGTACTAAACAGAAAATTAGCATCAACACTTTCTACTAACACCGCAATGTCCTGTTTCAGGATTAACGAGCACCTCTGATATATAAAAAGCTATTCTTAGAGCGAGAGGAAGAAAGGTGAGATAATCTCGACTCACAGGTGGGCATGATAATATGTAACTTTTTATGAGCATTGAGACTAAATTTTATATTGATGTTACATAATTAATTAACTGCCTGTAATTAAATTCGACTCAAAATAATGCTGACAACCAGTACGAAGCGTAATTAAAAATAGAACATAAGTTAGCAACTATATTGTATAAAATAGCTACTAATACATGCAATTCCAGTCCATATAAAATCCCCTAGCATATCATCATCATCACCATTATCATCTGTTTGCCATAGTAAATAAAAATAATATTGTACAAATATTCCTGCATTTACTGTGCATATACCAGAATACAAACACATGAAACGTAATTAGTTAATACAATAAAATGCAGTATTGGCATATTAAGTTAAATTATTATGCAATTTAATCATGAAATTAGGTATTGATTAGAGCAGTCACATCTATAAACTCAATCAAAGTAGGACTAATTAGTAGATAAAGTTGGCTTAAGAGAATACAAATATGCATAGTAAAATATTAAATATGGAGAAATATATTAGTAAAATTACATAAGAAAAATCAGAAATGGAAACACAAATAGCAAATATGCATAAAAATAGTTAAATATACCGAAAGAGGATGACTGATATATAAAAAGTTGGAGGCATAACCAAATTTCATCAATTAAAAGATCAAATAAACGATTTACAAAACAAAGAAATCTAATACTCTAAAACAATATCAGTCCAAAAAGATGAGATTAAGAAACTGAAACAGAAATGTAAAGTGCTAGAATAATTAAATAGGGAAACATAGTAAAAATTATCGTAGGCTTTAGTATAAATTAATCCATCTCAGATACAAAATAACAATAAGGAAAATGTCAATCATGTTAATAATGCAAAAGTTGAGTTAATGGCATGTAAAGAGTAAGTTCGAGCATTAAAGCAGAAGATAGAAGTATTAACAAAATAGAAGTAAAATTTAAAGAATAAACATACAGAGAAGTAATCTTTATACTAAAAAATGATCATGAAGAAGGACATTAAATTGATATGATTATACTTTATTTTCTATCATAAATACACAAAATGGTAACAAAATAATAAAAAATGCAACTATCACCTAGATACGACTTGACATAAGTATCGATAGTCTGGTCTTTAACTTTTACTTAATTTCATAACATAAGCCATGTATTCAATCCAATGTGGTTTTTCTTTGAAAAGTTCCTGCAGAGTGAGATTTGAGCGCACCTTGATTACCTGTTACTTACCCATGCCTCCCCATGGGATTTCCATTTCGTGAAGTAGCAATGCCAGGTATCCAATTGACTCAAGATCATCTTTTCTGGACTAAGGTAGGCACCGTACTTGATTGTTACTGGCGAATGGGCTGCCGGTATATATCGTGTCGACCACTTATATTGGGTGCCCTTTTATGTCTACGTATCTGCGTGCACGCTTAAAATCAACTAAGACCAGTTGCCCTTATTGATTCAACATGAAATGTTCTGGTTAAATATTACGGTACAGATATCCGCAGTCATGAATGAACTCCATTATTTTGATTAAGTCGAATAAGATATTCTTGTAGGGTAATCCCACAATATTGCTTTTGTTCTTCTCCATGATTATCACGTTGAGTTCGTCAGTTTTGTAATCGAGTATTCTGTTAATGCATGGCCACTCCGCTTTGGCGATGTTTTTCCACAACCGATCATACACTTAGATAATTTGGTCGATTTTGCCTTCAAAATATTTAATGACAACTGGTTGTGAATTTCGTTTAGCGTAACCATAAAATAATGTACCTGTCTATGGTCCTTATAATTTATAATCTTTAGTGACAGAAACTAGTGCTTTTATTGAGATACCTGGCTTTGTGTACCCCGGGCCTGATCTCTTCATTTTTTGTTATATGATGTCCTATATTTTGTATACTCGTTTTTGTGGAGAATTCGAATTGCTATTTCCACTACTGTTCTTAATGTATTGATTGTGACCATTATTCACAATTTACTCGACTTCTGAACTTTGGCTCTTCATTCTGTTTTGTTTACCGCTAGTGTACACTGTTTACTGATCGTCATTTTATTAATACCTTTCTTATGAGGTCCTAAATATTTTTATTGTCTTACTTGCGCAGTTTGGAACCACCTGGGCTGGAAAACAAGTATGACTTTATCATTTTGATATCATTTTTTATTTCGTTGATGTCTTACATAATCTGAGACTCGTTGCGAATGTGTGACAGCTAATTCTATAACTTTCTCACTTTCTAGTTTATTGTCTATGAGGGGCGCTGAGGAGATCGGTTATAGTTGAATTTTGGTTTCGTTGGACTAAGATCTCTTGAGTTCTCATGAATCAGTGACCCTGGCTTACGAACACCTTTAATGTTGTCTATGTTGTATTGGATAAAATTTTTCATGAGTCCTTTTATTATGCTATTATAAAATTAACAACTCATACTTTAGCCACACTAAGTTATCTTCATTAAAGTAATTCATTTATTGATAAATTTGATTATATGAAAGTCAGTCAATATTTATGCTTAGACAATAACTCTTTTTATATCCATAATATAAATAGATGCTGCATAATTCTCACGTGATCTACGAGCCTCAGGATGCTGGCAAAAAACTGAAGGCAAACGGTCACTGCAAAATAAATGGGTCATATTTTGAGGCTCCATTAGTAGAGAAAACACTCAGTACGAAACCCCATGCATGGAGACATGTGTTCAGATGTGTTGTGTAGTAATTCCTGCCAGGCAAACAAACTAAACAAGATAAGAAAAATACTGAGCATTTTCTAAACTAAACACCAATGCAATGCACGACCATGAAGCTGATGAACTTGGAGAAAATATCATAGCCGAATCCGAACATCCTAAAGGCCTATAGGAGACATTATAGAGTCGATATTAAGTAATTTCTGAAAAGAAAATACCAGAAACAGACGTATGAGCTACCACTTTAAGCATTCTAATGTCTACGCCTGGTAGATGAGAATGACAAAAGCAAGCAATACAAGACAAAATGCGCGTACTTTTTTAAGCCCTACTACATAAATGATAACCTGAAGAAGCGGATGGAGTGCTCAGAGAAGTGGAGCAAGAAGATGTTTAACATTAAGAGCTTAGCAACCCTATTCAGATAACTGCTGAAGTGCAGTATATAATTTGGGGGGCTAGATAATTTCATTATGACTACATCCAATATATATGTTTAAGAGAACCTTGAAACCTTGCAGATCAACTATACTTCCTTTGCTGGACTGGGAGTACTCAAATGTGGAAGCAGTGTAGGTGCTCATTAGTATTTCTAAATTATTCCCTATTTCACCAAACATATGCTTGAAACTAACGAAATAGGAGTTCAGGATAGGATAAGATTCTTTTTGATCAACTGCTTGTGTGCCATAGAGAAGAAAGATTTAATCATAGAGGCTCAGACTGTGGAAGCCAATCATACTTTTAAATATGATGATGTTCAAAAAATAGTCAAAGGCGGATAAATCACCAATCAATTTAGAGCACAAATCAAAGGTTTAGTATTAAAGGATAAGAAAAAAGTTTAGCTAGATAAATATTAGATTATCAATCTTATCTAAAGGGGACTTGTTAATCAGGAATAATTGACTTGGCATTAAATTGCGCAAAAAATATGCACTGGTCCCAGTGAGGATAAAATTAGCAAATTAAAATTAGACGGTTTACTCCGAAGTTAAACAAATAGACAAAAAGTAACTGAAGCATTTAAGAAATTACACCAATAGTTATACTAATAAGACCCATAAAAATAATTCTATAAAAAAAGAGGTCTTGATTCAGAATTGATATACATTCCTGTTCGTTTTCGAGTCGACTTCAGCTAAATATTTGAATAAAAAGCATGGTGGGATATTTTTAATATTGTTAATTCAAATAACGAGAAAGGAAACCCGAATTTCTTCAATTTTTTGCTTTAAAATTTCTGTTTTAGGCTTGCGGATGCCATAATCAGAAGATATGAAAAGCAATAAAGAAATGCAGATTGGATTAAAAGATTTAAACAAGATTAAGCGCTCCATTACATATTTTAATATTTGAACTTGTCTGAAATATCCAACTTAATTCTGCCCTACGATAAAAATAAAGAAGCGATATTATTTAATGAAACTTATTAGAAATACAAACAATTAGTTAGATAGGCAGGTGAGGATACTCAAAATGTTACAAAAATTCTTCAATGATTTAAAAATCAATTATTTGATGTTCAATATTAATTTCATTTTATTTTCATAAGTTGTTGCGAAATATGCCGTACTTGTGCAGTCATTTCCCTTTATTCAACTATAAATGGTGTGCTTTCCAAATTGTACGCTCTCCTTCTTCTATATTATTTTCTGGGGTCGTCAAGTACCCACTCTTCAATATTTGCGAATACGTCCTGCAAATATTTTTTTCGTGTGTTCTTCAAAGTTTTATTTGAGAAAGTGCTTTTGCTTGGATACGAAGGCAGGAGTTCAAATTGCTTGCTGTGAATCACCACGTTAAGGTCAATCATTAAGCAATGAAAAACTTGACAAGCAATTTATATTGCAGAGGTTTTTGGTCTAATATTAATAATACAATTACTATATTTTGTCTTTCCAAAAAGGATAAAGTTCTTCGTTCACGTCAGGAATATCTAGACACAATAAAAATGTGCGCACAACGAAATGACTACCAAAGTCAGGATTAACTCGTTTTTGGTCAATTGCCTTAAATGCGAAATATTACCTGAAAACCCACATAATGCTCAATGCTTTTCTGTTAACAATTGACTTTTCAGGCATAGCGCATATTTGTTCAATTTTGTCCTGAATTTTAGACTGGGGGAATATCTAAATTTGGAATTCACTTTATACTTCACCAGAGCCGATAAATCCTCGCCATCCTTTCCTCTTGGATATTGACATCTTATCAATATCTTTAGATTTGTTAGGTATACCTGCAATCATTTTATATTTTCTCACTGTTTTTGCTTCAACTTGCAGCTACTTGATAGGAAAACTAGCAGTTCCACAGCTAATATCAATGCTTTTTTGGCCATCCACTAGAGTAACCAAAAACTAAAACAGCATGAAGACTTTTTAATATTTTCTTGGTTCGTAGTTTGCAATTTTAACAAAAATGCTCCTGTTGTTCTTGTTAAAAACCCATTGGTCTTCCACATCGGGATCGAATTCAACTTGCAAGTTTAGCATGCAGTCTTTGGCCTACTCGGTAGATGTATCGTAGAATGTCACATTTACAGATCGGTTTAGAATACCATTTTTGATCTGTGCATTCTGGGGAATAGGTATGCCGTATGCATCGATAAGCTTTATCTCAACTATCAGGTCGTTGGGCTTTGAGAAATTTATTAAATTGGCACTTTTTGGGTCCAACTTACTCATATTTTTATAGTAAAAGTCATTATAAAATAGCCTTGATTAATTAAGAACTGGAGTGATGAAAGTTGAAGGTGTCACTGTTTTATTTTTGATTACTTGGCTTGTAAATGACATGATAAAACTAGCTGAAATGTTTTAAAATATTTTCTGAACATCTTTTAACGTAATTTTACGTTTCCATCTTATGCGGTACAAGAGAGCTTTAAGGGCGCTATTAGTCTCCTGTGCAGGGAAGTATAATTTTCGAATGAGCTATTTTATTGATATCTCGCCATTCTCGCTCTTCATAAATGAATTGAGGACATTAAGATCCCTTTCTCCTAGCTTAACTCCATACCGATCGAGTACTGCTCCAACTGTGACCACGGGTAGATAACCTGTTCGATAAACATCATTCATTTTGAATAATCCTGTTAGATTGTCTACATCTTCATCAAAGTCACTGATGAAGGGCAAAATGTTGTCTTCAATGAAAAATTTAAACTATTTTATTGATATTTTCTTGTCAAAATTTTGATCTATTTTCTGAAAGTAATTTTATATTTATTTTTGCGTTTAATTAAATCCTAAGGTGTTCAAAATCTGTTAAATTTCATTAAATTAAATGAATCCACTTTTATCTTTATCTGCTCTCTCAAAAATAGTTTTGATTTCCTGCTCAATTTCTTCAGGAAAGTATGCTTCTTACATCTGTATTTGGTGATCATATGTAAAACTTAGCTTAAATGAAATTGAAGATACTACGTTAGCTTTCGGTTTGAGATAAAGGAATATTTTTTAGTACATTGATTTAGAAATTGATGGATTCACTTCCACACATTTCTTAATAAAGTCTTCCTTATTTATAGATGTGTTTCCATCGAAAAAGAAAGGTTACATTTAATTTACATCAAATCTCTTGGCAAAACTACTTACTAATATTTTTATATGCTATTCGATGAGAGGTATATTGAGTTTCATTTTTCTAGGATCTTCAAGCTTTAGGTTTTAATTATCTTCAGGCTTTTATTTTTGGTTTTTCTACTTCTCTTTTGATATATTCTTTTTACTCATAGAAAAAGGCTATTTTCTTTTCCCATCTCTTTACTACTTTAACTGGTCTTCTCTTTATTTTTCAGGAGACTCTATCCTTCGGATATATTTCTTTATGGTTTATATTTTGACTTTGCCAAAGGAGTTAAAGTTTTCATTCAATTGCTGACACTAAGTCGGGTCCATTCCATATTTATCTTATAGACAGCGACAAAATTGTTGAAAGGAAACGGCATTTGTTCTGGAAAATAGATCATTGAGATAGTCAGATCCTTTTTATTTTATTTTTTTCTAAAACCTGTCCAGAGCTATATTTTTACTCTGTTCTTTTCGTTTCTATTACTCTTCTTTTTACTTCTGTTTCCTCAATTGAATTTAGCGACTTGATTAGTAATTATTTTTAATGTCTCTTGGACTCAATGTATTTATCTTGAATTACTTTTCAGTTTCATATTTATCTTTACGAGGCACTTAAATCTCGCCGCTATCTGTTCTTTTAAATCCTAGCCTCTCTTTTTATTTCTCTCTCTATCTTTCCTTCTATCTCTCCTTTTATTTTTCTTTTTATTTTTCTCGCTATCTTTCTCTTTATTTCTGCCTATTTGGATATCTTTATTATTCATCTTTTGATTATTTGCGGTCTTTGAGTGCGGCAGGAAATCCAGGCGATGAAACATCCTATAAAATTTATTTCGCCATTTATTGAGGAGAAAAACTAAACTAACGTCTTAGTTTAGCTTCAGGCTGTTTTTTATACTGATTTGTTTCAAAAGATGAGGCATTAAACATTTTATTAAATTCATCAATTGTAATGTAGTCTGGACTACCCCAAAATTTCCAAGTGTCCTCAATATCATCAAAATAAACTTCAGATTTTATAATATCTTTGACAAAGTTTTCATAATCCGTCAATCTCATAGTACCAGCCTTACGACATTTCTTGAAAATATCTTCAGAGGTCAAATTATCGAATTTCATTATTTCTTTAATAATAACGGCTAAGCATTGAGTCTTCTTCTATTCCTTTCCTTACTCCTATAACTGGCAAACGTACATGAGGAAGCTAACAAAATTTACTTTCATTGTATTCTTAACTGGTTCAATAGATTGAAATTGACTTGTGTTTTTCATAACTACATTTCGAAGATACTTTATTTTTAGCTCGTCTAGGCATTAGCAAAAAGTAGAAAATGCAAGTTAACCATTTTATCTACTTTTTCTTATAAAGCATAAAGCAACTTCTGGTAATTTTCTTTATATTAAGGATTGAGCTAGCTAGTTTTTATCTTTAACTTACTTTTTTTCCAGTGGAGATGATTGAATATTTTTCTTATTGCTTTCTTGTTAATTTGGCTTTTTGTCTGATAAATTTGATTGTTTCTCTTTGCTTTTCTCAACTGTGTTAAGACCCAAAATATTTTATTCAGGCTAATAAGAGCAATTAAATATTTTTGCCACCTCCTCTTTCGTCAATGACTATTATTTCTCAGGATTGAGCGTCTACCAAATCGCACTCATCTCATTATAAGTGAATCCAAACAACAACTCCTCATTGATTTGATTGAATGACTCAAAACCCCATTTCTTTTTATTTTTTACTCTGCCCATATCATAGAATTTTTCAAAGTTGCCATTATAAAAGTGGTCAATATAGAACATACAGGCCTTTAGAAATAGTTTGGAGTTGGGGATAAAATTTCTTAAAAATTACAAATAAGGAAATTTTTCACTTCTCATTCCATTTATAAAGAGATCCTTACAATGTTCAGCAGAAATGTTGACACCGATAAAATCGAACACCTTCGCTAACTCACCAGGCTTGTCTAAATACAAATCCTTGTTGATGTCAAATCTCATGAAAACTTCAAATAAGTCCCATTTTCCTTATGCTTCGTTTTTAATTTTTTCAATAATGAAATCTTTATCAAATTATTCCAATCCAGTCAAAATATAGATTAACTATTTTTCAGAAAGGTATTTAGATTTATCTTTATCTAGTTCATGAAATATCATGTTGAGCTCACTTTCTCCAAACTAAAGCATCTCATTTTAATTCAGATTTATTAAGGATTATCGGTTCCAGCCTTTGTCATCTTTTTCATATTTACGGTAAAATTAACGATGATTTGTGTTATTGATCATTTCAACCAAGATCATCTTGAACAATTAAGTCTAGGAATATATTCTTAAGAATTTTATTAAGTTAATGTAGTGAATATATCTCTTCTATGTACCAATTCCTGCCATATCAAACATCTGATTGAGGCAGTACTTAAATGTTTTCTAATCGACTGATATTTTCTTTTTTATTTATTTTTATATTTATGGTCCCACAATCCATTTACCTTTAAAATCAGAAGCCCGAAAGAAATTGACTAAATTTAAATTATCTTATAGTAGCACTTTCCTTAAACTATTCATCATATCGTATAAATGTTTGTCTTAACCTGCTTAAGATTTCATTCTATTTTTCATGGGTGTTTACTCTTCATCATTGGATCTGAACACTTTAACAAACTACGAGTATTTAATTGAGTCTCTATGCTAAGGTGTCCATGCCTGTACTACTTTTTAAACTTCTCTTTGATCTAAAAATACTCCCAGATCATGCAAATATCGCGTGATGTCTTCAGCACGCCAGAAATCTCTGTGCTATGATTTTTCCTCGAAGAACATTTTCTTTGAGTCATAGTGTTTAATGTTAGTGAAAATAATAGCTTACATTACCTATTGTGCTGAATATGCCTTTTTTACAATTTCCATATAGTTAACAGCTGAAGCCTATCTCATGACAAAATGAAGTTAAATCATTTAGTTTTGCTTCAGCTGAATATCAAAATTTTTAAGGAATATGTCAAGTTTGTTGTAATCATAGAATTTGAAATACAGTAATGGGTCTAATTTCTCAGCAATTCTTATCACTTTCTCACATGAAATATTCTGTTATTTAACAGCTTTTTGAAAATAATGTGATACTATTTAATACGGTCTATCTTTAACTATTTTTTAGAATCTTTCGATGCTCCATTAAACAGTTGCACTTTAATTTTTGTAGTCTGGCAGAATTTTATACTGGTATATGCACTATTTGAATTTATCGACAGATAATTTAAAACTTTACTTATTTTCAAGCAGTCCCATAACAAAATTGACTAATTAATTTTATTTCAGCTGGTACACTTTCTGCTAGTATCGCATTATTTTACTCTTAATTTCCTCAATACCCTGAGTCTCGCCAAGCATATAATAAATTTCATCAATGGGCAGCAGCGTGGTCAGCTAGATCATCATGATACCCAGTGCATATAACTCAGTATCGTACTGCAAACTCACAGTGGATATGTTAGTTTTACTCTTTATACTTGGCTGAATTATAGGGTGGTAAAATTTATTTGGGTGCTTTGTTATTATGCCGAATTATGTCAATTTTAGCTATAATTACGGCTAGCTCTATCTTCCTTATCTGCCCTATCTACGGAACTATATGAATATATTGCTGGGCTTCAGATTCTTATGATAAAACTCACTGTTTGATTTCTTGACTCTGTTGATACTTTCATACATTTTGATGCCAAAATTGTGCACAAACCAAGGACTGATAGGCTAATTCATAGATTTGTGATATAGTAACAAATTTTACAAACTCAATGGCAATATCTGCGATATCAAGTACAGTTTATTATCATCAAAAGCAAATGAGTCAAGCTTGTACATGATGGACATGTTACTACGCTGCAGTCTGCTTATTGTTGATTGGATGTCCTGCATGTAAACTTTCAGATCTGAATTCTGTAAGTGCCTGTTTTACTATTCAAAATTGATGACCTTCACGATGTATCTATTTATTTATTTTTATGAAGTTGTCTTAGATCGGGTGGCCAGCAGCACAGTCTACGAATGGTTGATTGGACCAATTGTTAGAAACTAATCTCGATATTTGATAGCGTCAAACTTCTTCATAATATGATAGTGTAGTGTGTTCAATTATAATCAAATTCAAACATAACAAACAGGCATGTCTATAATATAATACAATGTAATAATAGTATAACATATAAAGTTTATAGTAATATGCAAAGAATCATAACATATGATGTAGTAAATATATATGGTTAGTCAATTGGTGTAGCCCACGGTTTTTCTAGTTTTAGTTTTTTTATTTTCAGTTGCGGATTGGATCTTCTTTATCGACGGATGTCTCATATTCTGGGGCGCTTACTCTGTGGGTTTCGCGTGTGTACTGTTGAATATATTTGAATTTTGTACTTATTATAGTACAATCATCTCATGAGTATTTGTTTATTTAGGCTAAGATTATGCATGAATGGGTGTAATTTTGTTGAGGAAGTAAGCATGCACTCCCAGTCCCTTCACTTACCAGTATAACATCGTAGAAAGCAGGAAGAACAAGTGAGCGACTGCCCATACCGAAATAGCATACAGAATGCCTAGTCCTAAGTAAGAGCATGTGATGTATTGATCCCACATTAACTGGCATACCATCAGAGATATCTGTAATAGCATTTAAACTATGCGCACTACAGCATAAGCTTTAGATACTCCCACTGTGATGTAACAGTAGAGTGTGAAACCAGCCATCACTATAGATAGTGCTAACAGACTATATTTTTGTATATCTCCCGTTGCGAAAATGGAGAAGCACATGAACCCAACCATATATAGGTAGTCGATGATGAAGTAAAATACAGGCAGCAGCGATGGAATAAATACTTTCAATGAACTTGGTTCAAGATATTGCTATAAGTTTGGTGTTTATTATTGAGTATCATTATTATGTTTATGTTTATGTTTATGTTTATGTTATTATTATGAATGCTAATCCTATCCTATGATGGTATCTATTTTATTATCATGATTGCACTAGTCTGAATCATCCTTAATTTTATGTTATGAGCTGCTCTATTATGTTTATTTACTTTATTTTTACTCAGTCTATGCAGATTCAGGCATTTGTTTACCATACATGCGCCAGTAGATATGCACATTATTTTTATCAGTAGGACTGAAGCAGCAGAGTGCAATAATAGGTAAAATGATTACAATGAGTGCAATGATGGCCATTAGTGTGGCATACATGATATTCCAAATATCCCATACTACTAATTTGAAGCCATCTGTTCCCACTTGGAAGAGTGCTTGCATAAACACAATGAAAGCATAGAGCATGATTGGATATAGTCCTCGCATGCTCATGTATAGTACTCGTTTGATTAAGTTGCTGTCGGATAGTACTGTGAAAATGTGACTGAACTAGTACTAACGCTTGTTTCTAGTGTAGCATCGCAAGTAACATAACAAGACTGTTAATATTGGCATGAATGTTATGGAGATTAAGACAGTGGAGAATAGAGACATCGAAAATGTTGGCAATTATGCATTTAATACAACAGTCTCATTCACAGGCGTTGGTAATATCAATGGATTTAGAGTGAGTGTGAAATTGGCAACTTTAGCCAGTGAGTGCAGAGTAGATACATCACTAAATTACACAGTAATATTGGGTAGACTCTCAAATAGCAGTAACCTAGAGTATGATACTGTTGACATTGCCTATGTTTAATTGTCTAATTATGCAGAATATAGTCCCATGTTGCCAAAGAGATGAGTGAGAGATAAGACAGTGGTGAGCCATGAACTAGCACCTACGCCAGCTAGTCCTAAACTGGAGAGTGATACTAGTGCAATTTGGATGCCTGTTTTTATTGTCTGTTATATTGGAGTGAACTCATGCACGATGCCGTAGTTGTTCGAGGATACCTGTATAGGAGTACCACTTGAATTAGATGATGATGATGACTGTTGATTAGATGAAG
>APMI01003570.1_pt1 | contig 16497 bp, 19 predicted proteins | sample 667938 | NCBI WGS metagenome assembly APMI01 (sample SAMN01084076, study PRJNA167559) | wastewater metagenome | biome: Wastewater | place: Denmark: Ejby Moelle, Odense | collected 2011-11-28 | reverse complement strand
CGGCTGAGCGCGATCAGCGAGAACGTGCACGGCCTCGAGATGCAGATCTACGAGAAGAAGCTGCACCTGTCGACGCTCCTGGAGCGGGCAGGCGAGGAGCTGGGGCTCGTGGAGGACGTGCTCGTCGCGGAGTACGGGCCGCAGGTGCCCGTGCCCGACGAGGGCGGGTTGAGTAGCGCGCAAGCGCGTATCGAAACCGAAGACGATGACGATCAGGAAGGTTTCGATACGCCACCTGCGGAGGCTACTCAACCCGCGGGCATCCCCTTCGTGCGCGTCGAGCAGCAGGCGCGCCTCGCGGCGGCCGAGCGCAAACTCGCGCAACTGGGCCGGGTGAACCCGCTGGCCCTCGAGGAGTTCGAGGCGCTGGAGCAGCGCCACAAGTTCCTCACCGAGCAGCTGACCGACCTGACGAACACCCGCAAGGACCTCCTCACGATCATCGACGAGATCGACGAGAAGATGCAGGACATCTTCGGGTCCGCGTTCGAGGACACCCGCGCGGCCTTCAACCAGGTCTTCCCGATCCTGTTCCCGGGCGGCACCGGCAGCATCCACCTCACCGACCCCGACAACATGCTCACCACGGGCATCGAGGTCACGGTGAAGCCGGCGGGCAAGAAGATCGAGCGGCTGTCGCTGCTCTCCGGTGGGGAACGCTCGCTCGCCGCGGTGGCCCTGCTCATCGCGATCTTCAAGGCACGCCCCAGCCCGTTCTACATCATGGACGAGGTCGAGGCCGCACTGGATGACGCGAACCTCGGGCGACTGCTGACCATCTTCGAAGACCTGCGCGAGACATCCCAGCTCATCGTCATCACCCACCAGAAGCGCACCATGGAGATCGCGGACGCGCTCTACGGCGTGAGCATGCGCGCCGACGGCATCAGCGCCGTCGTGGGGCAGCGGGTGAACACCGAGAGGGCCAGTTGACCGCCGGATACGACATCTCCACCAACGCCGACCGCCTCGATCGCGATGTCATCTGGCACTACCTCAGTACCGAGGCCTACTGGGGGCGCGCCCGCACCCGCGAGATCGTCGAGACGCAGATCGACCGCGCATGGCGGCTGGTCGGCGCTTACGAGACCGCGACGGGCGCCATGGTCGGCTTCGCTCGCGCGCTGTCCGACGGGCTCAGCCTCGCCTACCTCGCCGACGTCTTCGTGCTGCCGGAGCATCAGGGACGCGGCATCGCGACCGCGATGCTCGACGAGCTCATCGAGCGCGGCCCGGGCGCTCACTTGCGCTGGACCCTGTTCACGAGCGACGCCCACGAGCTGTACCGCAAGTTCGGCTTCGTCGAGCCGGATCGCGCGGCGATGGTGCGCCCCAACCGCTGACGCGCCCTCGTTCTCGCGCGGGAGATATCCCAGCGCGCTGGCACGAACGGGTGGGCACGCGGTACCGTGCAGAGGTGATGCGCCTGACGTCCGGACTACTGCTTGTTGCCGTTCTCACCCTGTCGGGGTGCGGCACGGAGCCGGAACCGACCGCGCCCCCCACGTCGTCGACCCCCACCGTCGTGCCCACGCAGACCGCGTCACCGACTCCAACACCGACTCCCACGGTGAAGAGCGGTTGGGCCGCGTGCCCTACGATTGTCGAGCGCCTCGACGCAACCGCGCCCGAAGGCACTCGGTACTACGAGGTCGAACCGAAGAAGTTCGCGGTGCAGCTGGTGGGCACCGCGGTGCTCGCCCAAGCCTGCGTGGTGACCGCTGACGTGGGCGGCGAGCTGTCGACGTGGGCGATTCTGCCGGGCGACAGCGAACTCGCCGATTCGGTCGCGCGCGATCTTCTGGGCGGTGGGTTCACCGCCAAGGGTGGCGGCGCCTACACGAACACCGACACCGGATACGGCGTCCTGATCAGGTTCGCCGGCTCCGGCACAAGTCTGGACACGACCCTCGATCTCGTCGACGTCTTCACGCCCTACAACCAGCCGCTGGTCTCGCTGTCCACATTCGGCCTGTCCTGACCTCCCGGGCAACCCGCCGAGGGTGCCCTACCCTTGAGCCATGGCATCGTGGTCGCTTTCCGGCGCGCTCAAGGGCATGTTCTCCCGCGCGACGATCGATGAGGAGACCTGGGAGCACCTCGAAGACGCCCTGATCTCGGCGGACTTCGGCCCCGACATCACCGACTCGGTCGTCGAGGAGCTGCGAGCCAACGTCGCCAAGTACCGCACGACAGATCCCGCCGATCTGAAGCGGATGCTCCGCGAGACCCTCGAGGAACGTCTCGCCCGCCTCGACCCGACCCTCCATCTCTCGGCCCGACCCGCCGTGGTGCTGGTCGTCGGCGTCAACGGTGTCGGCAAGACCACCACGATCGGCAAGTTCGCGAAGTTCCTCACCGGCTACGGCCGCACGGTCGTCGTCGGCGCCGCGGACACGTTCCGCGCTGCCGCGGTCGAGCAACTCGCCACCTGGGCCGAGCGTGGGGGTGCGGCGATCGTCAAGCCGCAGCAGCAGGGTCAGGATCCGGCCTCCGTCGCCTTCCAGACCGTCGAGCGCGCCCAGCGCGAGGGCATCGAGATCGTTCTCATCGACACCGCTGGGCGGCTGCAGACCAAGAGCGGCCTGATGGACGAGCTCGGCAAGATCCGTCGGGTGCTGGAGAAGCAGACCGAGATCGCCGAGGTGTTGCTGGTGCTCGACGCGACGACCGGGCAGAACGGTCTCGCTCAGGCGGAGGCGTTCATCGAGCACGCGGGCGTGACGGGTCTCGTGCTCACCAAGCTCGACGGCTCGGCGAAGGGCGGCTTCGTGCTCGCCGTGCAGGAGAAGACGGGCATCCCGATCAAGCTCGTCGGTCAGGGTGAGGGCATCGGGGATCTCACCGGATTCACTCCTCACGTGTTCGTGCAGGGGCTGATCGGCTAGCCGTGCCGCTCACTCAACCCACGAACGGCGACGCGCCGTGGTCCGGGTATTAGCCCTAGTGCTGCTCGCAACCACACCTCTCGCGCTGCGCAAACTTCACGAGGGCGCCCTCGCGAGTGCGGGGGGAGCTCAGGATCATTGTGGCTTCTCTCCAGGAAGGCTAGAAGAAAAGATGACTGCTACCCCCACTATCCCGCTGCTCACGCAGAACGACGGTCGCCGGATCCCGCAGATCGGCCTCGGTATCTACGGTCCCGACGACGATGGAACCGTCGACGCTGTCCACACCGCACTCGATCTCGGGTACCGCTCCATTGATACCGCCGCGCTCTACCGCAACGAGTGGGGAGTCGGGGAGGGGATGCGGCGCTCAGGCGCGCCGCGCGAGGAGATCTATCTCACGACGAAGCTCGCGGACCCCGACCACGGGTACGACGAGGCGAGGCGCGCCTTCGACGCAAGTCTGAAGCGACTCGGGCTCGAGTATGTCGACCTGTACCTCATCCACTGGCCGCTGCCGGGTGTGGACCGCTACGCCGAGACCTGGCGCGCATTCGAAGCGATCCAGGCTGACGGCTTGACACCTACAACGGCTGACGAAGAGAGTCAGGCCACGGCCGAGCCCGGATCGAATCTGTTCCGCGGAAGTACGTGGGCAATCGATAGACGATGATGATCGTCTCCCTCGGGAGCGGGGTGCCGCCCGGCGATCCGCGATATGACTGCTCGGGCGTAATAGTCCTGATGGGCCCGCAAAAACCTTTGCTTCTCGCGGCACATGACCTCAAGGGTGCGTCAGTCGTCGTTGGTATGCTTGGTCGGGCGCATATTTGTCGCTTCTGACCTGTGAGACGAGCGAGGGATGACTGCACGGAACCGGCCGAGCATCAAGGAGATCGCTGCACGAGCCGGCGTCGCGCCCTCGACCGTTTCCAACGCGCTCAATGACGCTCCCGAGGCCCGGGTAGCCGAGAAGACCCGATACCGTATCAAGCAGGTCGCGGACGAGATGGGTTACGTGCCTAACAGCTTCGCCCGGGCGCTTCGCACCAACCGCTCGCACACGCTAGCCCTGCTCAGCGATCTGGTGGCGACGACCCCCTACGCGGGAGAGCTGGTTCGCGGGGCTCATGAAGCAGCAATCTCGCGCGGGTTCCTTCTCATGATCGTGACCACGGGCAATGACCCCGATGTGCAGGACTTGGGCATCCGAGCTCTCCGACAGCGCCAGATGGATGGTGTGCTGTACGCAGCGATGAGCCACCGCGTCGTGACATTGCCGGACAGACTTTCCTCGGTCCCCCTCGTGGTGGTCAACGCCAGGTCGACCGATTCCCAGCAGGACTGCGTCTTTCCCGACGAGTTCGATGGCGGATATTCGGCCACCAAGGTGATGCTCGACGCCGGTCATCGGCGGATCGGTTTTGTCCTGACCTCAGAGTCCATTCCCGCGAGGTACGGTCGCCTCGACGGCTACCGCGCCGCGCTCGCGGAAGCCGGTGTCGAGTTTCATCCCGAGTTGGTTGCGGAGGGCCCCTCCGATACCGAGGGGGGCTTCGATGCTGCAACCCAGTTGCTGAGCAGGCACGATCGGCCCACGGGGCTGTTCTGCTTCAACGACCGCATGGCCATGGGTGCCTTCCGTGCCGCCAGACGACTGGGCATGGCGATTCCCACTGACGTCTCGATCGTCGGCTTCGACAACCTCGAGATCATCGCCGGGGCGCTCGACCCGCCTCTCACCACGATCGCCCTTCCGTACTACGAGATGGGGGCCTGGGGAGTGAACAGGGTCATCGACAAGATCATGGGCGTCGGCCACGAGGACTCCGACCCCCACGTCGCGTTGCGAGGAACCTTGGTGGAACGAAGCTCGGTAGCGCGACCCCAGGGGTAGCCGCCGCTAGTTCACCAGACCGAGGAAGGTCTCCATTACGGCGTCCGCGAACCGGGCGTCATTGATGTGCGCCGGGATGCGGGTGACCGGGATGTCGAGGCGCAGCCGCGACTCCAGTTGCTCGATGAACACGTGGTCGGCCGCCTGGTCCGCGAATGGTCCCCCGGGCGTGGCGTAGCTGTCGAAGCCCTTCGTCGGAATGACGATGTGGATCCGGCCCACAGCCCTGTTGAGCCGGGCTGCGAGCTCGTTCGCAACCATCTTCAGCTCGTCGACGGTGAGCCGCACCGCAGTCACCTGGGGATTGTGCTCGACGAGGGGACGGTCGGCAGTACGGAAGCGCTCGGGAACGGTGTCGAGCGCTCCGAAGTTGAGCACTTCGATGGCACCGGGCACGATCACCTGGGGCACCCCCTTCTCCGTGGCGCCCAGAAGCCTTCGGTTCCCGGCGTTGAAGACTCCGCCGTGCACGTCATCCGTGATCTCCTTGATCGTGAAGTCGATGACCCCGGTGATGACGCCTTGCTCGACGAGCTCTTCGAGGGCTCGACCGCCCGACCCAACCGCGTGGAAGACGATCGCATCGAAACCGGCGTTTTCGAGCCCCTCGACGATACGCAGCGCGCCGACAGTCGTGACTCCCAGCATGGTCACGCCGATCGCCTGTCTGTCGGCACGGAACTCTTCGGACGGTTCGGCCAGGACCATCCCCGCCATTGCGGCGGCCGCGTTGGTGAGGATCGGAATCGAGATGCGGTTGAGGCCCGCGATGTCGGTAACGGAATGCATCATGCAGATATCGCTTGAGCCCACATAGGGGCCGATGTCACCTGATGCCATCGTGGAGACCATTACTTTGGGCACCCCGAAGGGCAGCGTTCGCATCACGGCGGTGATGACCGCCGTACCGCCTGAGCCGCCCAGGCCCAGAATGCCGTCGCAGCGACCCTCCGCGCGAAGGCGAGCCACGATCCGGGCGGCGCCTCGCTGCATCGTGGCGAGGGCGGCGGCCCGGGCGTCAGCGCCTTCATGAGCCTGTTGCAGCCGAGCGAGTTCTTCTCCGGCGGCGGCCGCCACCTCCTCTGCGCTGACGTCGGCGGACCAAGAATGGTGGCCGAGAACGCCGACATCGACGACCACCACATCCGTGCCCGCCCTGATCAGGCGCTCCGCTACGAACGCGTACTCACGCCCCTTGGTGTCGAGCGTGCCGAGCAGCACCACGGTAGGCATGGCTCACCTCTTGAGCGACAGGGAATGGAACGCTTTGACGGACGCGCCGATCGCTTCCTCCACTGGAAGCCGTTCGATGCTCGACGCGCCCAGGAAGCCGTCTACATCGACCCGGTCGAACACGGCCTGCACGCTCGTGGCGTCATCGAAAGGGCCCCCGTGCGCCACGACCCAGACATCCGGACGCACCGCCCGTGCAGCGGCCGTCATGGCCTCGACTTTCGAGCATGCCTCGTCGAGAGCGACTGCGTGCTGCGCGCCGATGAAGCCCCCGACCGTAAGGCCGACATGAGCACCGATGACGTCAGCTCCAGCCTCCGTCATGGCCGCGGCCTCTTCCGGCGTGAAGGCATAGGCGACGGTGAAGATGTCGCGGCGGTTGCACTCGCCGATGAGGTCGACCTCCTTCGGGTAGCCGAGGTCGGTGGCATCGATGTGCTGGCGGAAGCTGCCGTCATAGATGCCAGCGGTCGGAACGTTCGTGATGCCCGAGTACCCGAGTTCCATGAGTTGGGAGATGAGGGTGCCGATGTCGCGGTAGGGGTCAGCTGCGCCGATCCCCGCGAGCACGGGTGTTGCCTTGACGACCGGAAGGATCTTCTGGGCGAGGTCGATAGTGATTCCGTTCGCGTCGCCGTAGGCGAGGTACCCCGAGAGCGAGCCGTGACCGTTCATCCGGAATGGGCCGGTGTTGTACGCCATCAGCGCATCGATCCCGGCTCGGTCGGCCGCCTTCGCCACGAGTCCGATGCCCGCGCCCCCTAGCAATAGGGGCTCTCCCTTCCGCCGCCGTTCTGTGAATCGGCGTCGGATCTCGTTCCTGTCCATGCTTGGCATACGATCTCTCCCGGTGCTAGGCGGACAGTTGCTGGGACTGCCGGAATGCAGTTGCGACTCGCTCAGGGATCTCCACATCGACCTCTTCGCGCTCGTTGAGGCTGACGGCCAAGGCCTCCATCGTGATCGTGTTGATCACCGTCTCGGCGAGGCTGACCCGGGGCTGTGCTGAGCCCTGAACGACATTCGCGACATTCAGGAGCTGGTCCTTGAATGCGTTGGACGCGGGCACGGCGAAGGTGTCCGAGATCGTCTGGAACGCTCGCGACTGGTCGCGGTAGTCATGGGCAATCGAACTGCGGACCGTGATCGTGGTCGCGTCGTAGATGTTCCACGCTGCAGGCAGGTGCAGGGTGCCGTATTGCCCTGAAATCTGGATCTCCTGGTTGGTGTCGGACACCTCACTCGACTCGAGCAGACCGACCACTTCATTTTCGTAGTCGATCAGGCCCATGATCTTGTCGCTCGTGCCGTACTCGTTCTTCGCGCGGCCGAAGGCCGCAACGCGGGTTGGCACTGCACCGGCGAAGTGGGTAGACGCGTTCACCGCATACGTTCCGATGTCATACAGGGCGCCGCCGCCCTGGTCGGCCCGGTACCGCCAGGGGCGATTGGGATCGTTGGGGTCGACCTTCGTTCCCACCATGCTCTTGTTGAAGTAGGTGAAGCTCGCTCGTACGTGGTCGATCTGCCCAAGCCTGCCGGATGCGATGATCTGCTCGATCTTCGCGATCGCTGGGTGGTGGCGGTACATGAACGCCTCGATGACCGTGGTACCGGACGCCGCCGCCAGATCCCACACCCTGAGGGCTTGCTCGCCGGTGAGCACCAGAGGCTTCTCGCACAACACCAATCGGACACCTCCCGCGATGCACTGCTCGATCAACTCGAGGTGAGTGCTGGGCCAGGTCGAGATGATCAGACCGTCCAGTTCCTCGGCTTTGATCATCTCGGCGACGCTGCCATAGGAGTTGGCCCAACCGTAGGTCTCTGCAGCTGCCGCGGCCGCCGCAGGGTTCGCGTCCGAGGCGGCGACGATCGTGAACTGGTCGGGTACCGCCTGGGCGGCCAGCCCGTGCACGCCGGCGATGAAGCCGGCACCGATAACGCCGAAGCGCGCCGGCAACGGGCTGCTCGTGGTCAGGTGCTTCTTATCGTTCTTCTCATCGAAGACAGGTGGTTGGATCATCGTCGGGCCTCCAAAACCTTCTGAGTATTCTTGAACAGGATGTTGTCCTTGTCTTCTTCGGAGATGTCGGCGTCGAGAACCGAGTTCAACACCTCGCCGAGTTCGTAGAACGGAACGTCACTTCCGAACACCACACGTTCGCTTCCCACCGCCCGGACCAGTTCTTCGGTGAGACGGGGGTCGCCCTGGTATGCGACGTCCATGTACACATGGGGCAGGTCTTTGACGATCTGGATGCACTCCGCCTTCTGTTGCGGACTCATGAACCCATGACCGATGAAGTAGGTCACATTGGTGTACTTGCTCGTCACCAGGCGCACGTCGGATGCCGATTCACCGGAACCGGGATCGGGCGAACTGTGCATGAGACATAGCGCACGGCGGTCATCGAGCACCTCGAAGATCGGGTCGATCCAGAGGGGGATATCCAGCCGGTACCCCTCCATCTGCGGATGCACGGCAAGGCCAGCGAGGCCTAGCTCATCCATCACCCGCACCGTCTCCTCGACTGCCAGCATCTCGTGGCGGGGCTCGATCACTCCGAGCCCGACCGGAAAGCGGTCCGGATGGTCGCGGACAGCGCTCGCGACGATGTCGTTAAGGCGTCGTGTGTCGCGAATGCCGTCGGATTGCACGTCGCCTGCGGCCCGGGACAGCAGCGCCTGAGTCACTCCTGCCCTGTCCATGCGCTCCAGCATCTTGGCCACTGTCTGGCCGATATTGTTCGCCACGGTCTTTCCCACGTGCGCATGCACGTCGATGCTCTGACGCGTCATCGCGTCCACCTCTCCCATGTCCTGCTATGTGTTCTGGTCGCGACCGGGTTATGCGTGTTCTTCTAAGGAAGTCCGCATCACTAGTCCCTCATCCGCGGCATGTATGGCGTGCGCGTTCTCGGGCGTCCCTCCCTCGGGCCCGCCGGGGCTGTACATCACCAAGAGGTGAAGTGGCGCCCAGCCGGTGTTGTGGGAGTCGTGGAAGACTCCCACGGGGATGTGCAGGGCATCGCCCGGCCCGATGGGGATTCGGTTGCCTTCGCCCACAGTGAAGGAGCCGCGGCCGGAGATCACGTACACGACCTCGTCGCTGTCCTCATGGTTGTGCCACTCGTGGGATTGTCCGGGCAGCACGATCACTTCGCCAAGGGACATCGCCGAGTTGTGATCGGCGGAGGTTATCAACCACTTGGCGACTCCCCACGACAGCTCGGTGGATACGACATCGGCGGCGTTGACTGAATGCTTCATGTTTCTTTAGTCCTTCCTAGATCTTTCCGACGGCACCCGTCGGACGGCTTGCGCCTGGGGCCTCGTCGTCGAGCCCGACGAACTTCCACCCGGTCTTTCTCGTGAAACCTGCGTACTCGCGATCCAGCACGAGCATCAGCGACACCATGGAGTCGATGAGCCGCGCGTTGTGGAGTGGTCCGCAATCGAGAGCACGGTGGTCGAGATCTTCGGCGAGGCCGCGAACGATATCCTTGGCCCTGGCGTCGTCGGCGGCGATCTTGACGTCGGCACGCTGGCCGCTGGCCACGCCGGGTGTGTTGATCGTGGCAACGAAGTTGTCCTTGAACGCGGCAACGACGCCATCGGTCGTGCCCAGCGCGTCGCTCGTGTACTCGACCCCGGCCTTCTCGTTGTGGGCAAGGTTGTCGAACGGGTTGGTGATGTCGACGATAATCCTGCCCGTCAGCGACTCCCTGTGCTCATCGATGAAGGGCACCACGGCGGGATAGGGGATGGCGATGACGACGACGTCGGCGCTTTCGATCGCGGAACGGTAGTCGGTCACGGCCGCGACCGGCAGGCCGCTTCCGTCCGGTGCCGAGCCAGGGGTGCGCGAGCCATAGGTGACGTCGTGTCCCGCGCGAATCCATCCTTTACCGAGCTCGCGCGCCATGCCGCCCGTGCCGATGATTCCGATCGCCGTCACGCCGTCGCCCCGGCAGGTTCTTGGAAATGGGCGACGGTGGGGTCCTCCGCGAAGTGCGGCCACAGGAGATCCCTGAACCGAGTGAAGTCCTCGGAGTTCACGAAACCCTGGACGTGGTCCTCGATGGCGCGCCAGCGCACCAGGAGGAGATAGTCACCGCCCTCCACCTCCCGTGCCAGTTCCGACCACAGATGGCCGACGGCTGCTTGGAGAAGGGAGTGCGCCTCGGCGAATGCTTCCTCGAACTTCTCGTCTGCTTCTCGCCTTACTCGCAGACGCGCTACTTCCAACACGCTCAATTGCAGCCTCCTTGGCTGGACTCGATAACCCATGTCGACGGGACCGAGCGCTGGCGCTCGGCCAACTGCGTCAGCCGGGCTTGATGATGAGAAATGCGAAATGCATTTTGCACAACATACATACCCGGCTCGTGCGACGTCAAGCAGGCGCGTGATCTCCCCGGCCGGGAGACAGCGACGCTCGGACCACGCTTGCAGCGAGCACGGAATTACGGGTGCAGAATCGATTCGTGTCGAGGTAGTCGTTTTCCTTGACAAGCGTGAATCGGGATGCTTAACTCTTTCCGACGCGACGCAGAAATCGATTCGGCAAACGCACGCAAGTCGGTTAGCGAGGTCAGGTACGAGGATGTCAATGTCGATGTTTTCTGTTCGTGTCACTGAGCACGCCACCGCTGAAGTTTTTTCGCCTCGGGTTTCGCAACTCGTGAACGGCCGCAGCATGTGCGGGCTCTAGGTCCCAGCACGACAAACACAGCCTTCGAGCGGAGTTGCTCGAATGGTCGACGATGCAAAGGAGCACCGAATGAATTCACTCCACAGAACGCCGCTCAAGGCAGCGGTCGTCCTCGGAATGGCAACCGTGATCATGCTCTCCGGTTGCGCCGGGGGCGGGGGATCAGGCTCGACAGGTGCGGATGGCGACTACGTCGTACCCGACTCCGACATCGAGGCCACGCTCACAGTCGCTACGGCGGGAGGTCCGGAGGACGCCGCCCTATACGACGCGGCGACCGCCCGGTTCAACGAGCGGTTCCCGAACGTGACCGTTGAGAACAACTTCACGAACAGCGCGAGCTGGACCGACTACATCAACAAGCTGCTGTCGCAGATCGCCGCCGGCGACTCCCCGGACGTCATCACCATGGCGACGGAGGGGATCGAGTTCGGCTACAGCAAGGACTTGTTCCTTCCGCTCGACAACTACATCGACCAGGACCAGGAAGCCCAGGACCTGCTCGCCGACATCGCGGACCCGCTCGTCGAGAGCTTCCAGAAAGACGGCGAGACCTATCTCCTGCCCAACAACTGGAACGCCATGGTGATGTTCTACAACACCAGGATGTTCGAGGAGGCGGGAATCGAGCGGCCGAGGGATGACTGGACGATCGACGAGTTCCTGGAGATCGCGCAGCAGCTGACCACCGGATCCGGCGACAACAAGGTCTTCGGGTTCGGCATCCCGTCCTTCTCCTGGGCACTCCAGCCATGGTTGTACTCGCACGGCGCCTCGTGGGCATCCGAGGATCTGACGGAGCCGACACTCGACTCGCCCGAGATGGTCGAGGCGATGCAGTTCCTGCAGGACCTCGTGCTCAAGTACCAGGTGTCGCCGCAGACGGCCGGGTCCGACCCGTACCAGCTGTTCCCGGCGGAGAAAGTCGCGATGACGGCCGGTGGCAGTTTCATGATGGTGCCCCTCCAGGATGCAGGCATGGACGACTACGACGTGCTGCCCTGGCCGAAGGACGTCTCTCAGACCAGCGTGTTCGGCACCTCTGGCGTCTCCATCTACAAGGACGCGCAGAACAAGGATCTGGCGTGGGAGTACCTCAAGGAGCTCGCCGGTCAGGAATCCCAGATGGACTACGCGGTAGCGAGGACGAACAACCCGACGACCCGTACGGCCGCGACGTCCCCGGAGTTCCTGGGTACGATCCCGCAGCACGCTTCGTTGTTCTACGACACCATCGAGATGGCCAAGTCCATCGATGCTCCGACCTTCTACCCGACTCTCGAGCCGGCTTTCCAGCGGGCGCTGGAGGAGATCATGGGTGGCGCGGATCCGTACACGGCGCTCCACAAGGCGAACGAGGAAGTAAAGGCGTCCATCAGTAATGACTGATCGACTGTCCACCGGTGCATGGTGGACGACCCGGCGGGCGGCGCTGAAGAAGCCATCGTAGGCCCGTCGGTCCTCGGCTTCGTCATATTCGTCCTCGGGCCCCTGCTCGCGGTGGCCTTCTTTAGCTTCACGAAGTACGACGTCATCACCCCTCCCGAGTTCGTGGGCTTCGCGAACTATGCACGGATGTTTGCCGACACGCGCATGGGAGCCGTGTGGGTCAACACGCTCGTGTACGTTGCCGCAGCGGTGGTGCTGATCAACGGGATCGCGCTGCTGCTGGCGGTGCTCATCAGCCAGAAGCTCCCGACCTGGATGACGTACGTCTTCCGTTCGGTGTACTTCTTTCCGTCCCTCATCGCGTTGGTGTATGTGTCCCTCATCTTCCAGGGCCTTTTCCAGAAGGACACCGGAATCGTCAACTACTACATCCAGGCGCTCGGGGGAGAGCCCATCGGGTGGCTGTCCGATGGCGACCAGGCGCGCATGAGCGTCATCATCGTGGACGTGTGGCGCAACGTGGGTTTCGCGATGCTGATCTACGTGGCGGCCATCCAGGACGTGCCCAAGGATGTGGAGGATGCCGCGCAGATCGACGGCGCTGGTCCGTTCACGGTCTTCCGCAAGATCACCATTCCGTTGATCAGCCAGGCGATCTTCTTCAACGTGACCATCACCGTGATCGGTGCCTTCCAGATCTACGAGTCGATCATCGTTCTCACCGGGGGAGGCCCGGGGGACTCGACCCGCAGCGTGGTCATGTATATCGCCGAGAAGGCGTTCTCCTCCTTCCAGATGGGCTACGCATCCGCGATCTCCGTGGTGCTGTTCCTCATCATCCTCACGATCACGCTCATCCAGTTCCGAATCAGAAAGTCGTGGGTGCACTATGAGTGAGGCTCTGATCCGACCCGGTCGGATGCCCTCGACGGCTCCGACTCGAAAGCGCCGGCGCTGGAGCGTCGCCAAGATACTCTCCCTCGTGATCCTCGCCATCGGGGCGCTCGGGATGATGGCGCCCTTCGTCTATATGCTCGTCACTTCCCTCAAGTCGTCGGCCAACGCGTATGACCTGCCACCGACCTGGATCCCCACCGAGTTCGAGTGGGGCAACTACCAGCGTGCCCTCACCGATCAAGTGCCACTGCTGCTGAACATGCTCAACAGCGCCGTCATCGCGATCGCCTCAACGCTCGGCCTCCTCATCACGGCGCCGATGGCCGGCTACGCCTTCGCGCGCCTCAAGTTCCGGGGCAGCAGTGTCATGTTCATCACCCTGCTCGCATCGCTGATGGTGCCCATCCAGGTGACGATCATCCCGCTGTGGCTGATCATGAGGAACCTCGGGCTCATCAACAGCCCGCTCAGTCTCATCCTCCCGGCGGTCACCGGCGCCTTCGGTGTGTTCCTGATGCGCCAGTTCTTCCTGACGGTGCCGACCGAAATCCTCGAGGCGGCCAAAATCGATGGGGCGAACGCGTGGAAGACGTACAGCCTGATCGCTCTGCCCCTGGTCAAGCACGGGCTCAGCACCCTGGGCGTGATCACGTTCCTCGCGAGCTGGAACGCCTATTTCGCTCCGTCCATCTTCCTCAACAGCATCCAGTCGGCGACCCTTCCGCTGGGCCTCGTGCTGATGCTGGGACCGTACGGAACGGGTCAGATCAACGTGATCATGGCGGCGACCGCGTTCGCCATCGTGCCTGCCTTCCTGGTCTATCTCGTGGCGCAGAGGTGGATCATCTCCAGCCTCACGCAGTCCGCGGTGAAGGGCTGACGCGCCATGAAGCTGGCCATCGGTTGCGATGACGCCGCATTCGCACTTCGCGACGTGCTCGCCGAGTACATCCTGCAGTCGCATCCCGAGATCGAGCTCGTCGACTTCGGGCTGCAGGAGGACTCCGGGAAGGACTACCCCGACGTGGCGATCACGGTGGCGGAGGCGGTTGCCTCGGGCCGGGTGGATCGTGCGCTTCTGCTCTGCGGGACCGGCCTCGGCGTGGCCATCGCCGCCAACAAGGTGGCAGGAGTGCGCGCCGCGACCTGTCACGACGTGTACTCGGCGCAACGGGCCCAGCTGAGCAACGACGCGCAGATCATCACCATGGGGGCTCGGGTGATCGGGCCCGAACTGGCCAAGGTCGTCCTCGACGCCTATCTGTCGTCGTCGTTCGCGGGTGGCAAGTCCTCCGACAAGGTCGACAAGATCTCGGCGTACGAGCAGACGCAGCATTAGCCCGGGTGCCGGGCGTCGCGCTCGACCAAGACGTCGGACCGCTGCGCTACCGAGCAGCGCGCAGGTCTCGCTCGCAGGCTTCATCGAGTACGCGACCGAAGGCGGCCGCCTGATGGGCGAATCGACCGAGGAAAAGTCCATCCAGTTCGGGTAGCGAACCAAGCAGGCCGGGACCTGCGCTCCCGCCGTAGACGATTCTCAGGTCGGCATCCGGATAGTCCTGGCTCAGTGCGGCGCGCAGCTCGTGCGCTACGAGGTTCACATACGAGGGAGGTGCTGGCACTTGGGCACCGATAGCCCAGCTCGGCTCGTAGGCGAGTGTGAGGCGCGCGCCCGGATTCGCCTCGACGGCCGCTCTGACCTGTGCCCGGCAGAATCGCGCGGCCCGCCGGGGCGTCGTCGTTCGAGGCTCGCCGATGCAGAGGAGCACCTGCAGTCCCGCAGCCGTCGCGGCCTCGTACTTTCGGTGGATCACGTGATCACTCTCCCTGAACCACTTACGTCGCTCGAAGTGCCCGACCTCTGCGATCGTCACTCCCATTTCCGCCAACATCGTGGCGGGGGTCTCGCCGGTGAGTGCACCGCTTCCCCAACTCACGTCTTGGGCACCGACTCTGACTCCGGTGCCGTCGAGGATCGAGACGGCACGCTCGATCAGGGGCAGAGATGGGATCACGAACGGCACGACGCCGTACTCGGCGAGGTGAGGGCGCGACAGGACGACCCCCCGGATGGCAACCAACCAGTCGACCGTTTCGCGATAAGACAGGTATGCCTTGGTGCTGGCGCCGACCAGCTGGCTCCGGACGTCGGGACTAGCCATCCACGAGCATCCTTTGCTTGTCCGTCATGCCGCCAGCCTAGTTCCCTAGGACAAGTCGACTACCGAGCTCGCGGGTGCGGCGGTGCGAGTCGCAGGGCATCCTGACCGAGTCGTGGTCGCCACTCGGTCGCGGCCGTGTCTTCGGCATACCCGCTCTGGAGCAGACTTCGAGTGAGCGGCGGAGAACCTGTGTCGTGGCCTTGTCCCCGAAAGGTCGCAAAAGTGCGTACTCTCACGAACAGGCGCGAGAGGAGCACCATGAGCGTTACCCCCGCGAGTCCGCTGCGCGGCCTCGTCACTGTGCTCGCCGTGATGGTCGGCGTGCTCGTGATGTTCTACTCGTTCACCGAGGGCGTCTCCGCGGCGCTCGACGGCTCGGGCTCAGGGTCCGTGGTGTGGCAGGTGGTTTTCCTGCTGGCGCTGCTCATTGTCATCGCATCGGTCGTCGTTGCGGTGGTCAACTTCATGCGCAGGCGCTCGCGCGTGCTGAGTGCAATCACCATCGTGATCGGGCTCGTCCCGATCGGCGTGGTCATCGCGCTCGCGGTCGGCGCGAACCTCCCGGTGCCGCCGCGCTGACCGGCTACTCGGCTGCCTCGCGGTGGCCTGCGCTGATCCTGAGGTAGTTCTCGGCATTCGACCGGATGCTCGCCCGCTCCTCATCCGTCAGCTCGCGCCGCACCTTCGCAGGCACGCCGGCGACGAGTGATCCCGGGGGCACCACGGTGCCTTCGAGCACCACGGCCCCCGCCGCGACGAGCGATCCCGAGCCGATGATCGCGTGGTTGAGCACGGTCGCGCCCATTCCGATGAGGCAATCGTCTTCGACCGTGCATCCGTGCAGGATGGCGCCGTGCCCGACGCTAACGCGTGCACCGACGGATGCGGGCTTGCCGGCGTCGCAGTGCATGGTCACGTTGTCCTGCAGGTTGGTGTCCTCGCCGATCGTGATCGACTCGACATCGCCGCGCAGCACGGCGCCGTAGAACACGCTCGCACGCTCGCCGAGCGTAACGCGACCGACGAGGGTCGCGTTGGGCGCTACCCACGCCGTGCTCGCGACGTCGGGGGAGTCGCCACCGAAGGGTACGAGGAGGGCCATGCCCACAGGTTACCGGTGCCGGCCGCGCCCACTCGTCAGTGAGCGAGGGGCCGCACGGGGGTCGGCGCGGGTTAAACTGTCGGGACCATGGCCATCTTCGGAAACCTCACCGACCGTCTCGCCGACACGTTCAAGAACCTCCGCGGCAAGGGCAAGCTCAGCCCCGCGGATGTCGACGGTACCGTCCGCGAGATCCGTCGCGCCCTGCTCGA
>APMI01028242.1_pt1 | contig 16507 bp, 18 predicted proteins | sample 667938 | NCBI WGS metagenome assembly APMI01 (sample SAMN01084076, study PRJNA167559) | wastewater metagenome | biome: Wastewater | place: Denmark: Ejby Moelle, Odense | collected 2011-11-28 | reverse complement strand
GCTATGGGCGGATTGCTTCTGCGAAGAAACCTAAATCCATGAGTTTCCAAACAGGCTCTGAGAGATGATCATCCGGTCCGGGATCAGAAAAAGCAGCGAGATAAATTTCCACCCCTGCTACATCTCCAAGAGCACGTTCGTGAAGCGCGATTTCCCTGAACTTGGCATGCCGGTTTCCCGTCGTCCGCCGTTGGATATGAGAGCCGGCGGGAAACCGGTTTCGATCATCGTGGACTTTGTGAAATAGCGCCGCTCAATTGCGCCAAGCATGCACCGCGATCCTCGACTGTTTCGCATTGGGGTTCGCAACCTTGGTATCAAAGCGCACGAAACCTAGCTCTTTGAGCATGTTCACAAGACACGGAAGGTTTGGAGCCCAGAAATTTGTCTTGTCGCCGTTCAGTTCGCCGCCAAGATAGTAGCGCATAACCGGCTCGGTTGTCTGCTGCATGTCCGAGGCGGTTTCGACCAGGATCTGATCGTTTGACATAGCGGCAGCCTTCTCCAACCCCCCGAACGGGTCCTTGAGATGATACAGGACACCGAGAAACAGAACCAGATTGAAGGTGCCAAGCTTCGCGGGGTCGAGATTGAAAACGTCCACGTCGAAAGATTTCACGGAAGAATTCTTCTTTGCGTGAACGTAGTCGAAGCCGGCTTTTGTCCCCCATCCGGGGCCTGACCAGCAGAAGTGATCCGTAGCGAGGACGCTTCTCGCACCGCGACGTTCCGCGTCAAAACTGAAATGCCCGTCCCATGCGCCGATATCCAGCACGCTCTTCCCAGCAACGCCATGTTTGAAGGCAAAGTCCGCTTCACTTGAGAGCGTTGAAAGGGGCCGAATGCCCTTGATTGTCTCGCCCGGCAGTTCGAAGGAGTGGAAGAAACGAATTCCGGTCGCAGACATCTTGGTCTCCAAACTCAAAAGCTACTGAAGCGATATCCCTAAAACCGCCATCGTCGCAATACCCCCCAACCCGCCCTGACCGGCGTATGGCGCGACAAACTGGATGAGAAGCGCGGCCGGATGACTTGATTTTTGCTGGGGACTTGAGCTGTGGCAAGCTGATTGACGGGGCCCGTCAATCAGGGGGAGCCAAGCGCGTCAATCAGCAGCAGGTTCGAGATCTTTCAAGCTGGCGTGGAGCGGCGCGCGGCCCCGGCCTCGTTTTCGGTGGAGGGCGGTTTTGTCGATAGCTCTCGATGTTCATCGCCAGAAGGCGCGGACACATTGACGTTGGCTTTGGGCAGATTGGGTAGGACGGCGGCATGAACCAATCGCCGTCATCTTCCCTTTATCGCCGTCATCGTTTCCCGCGGGAGGTCATCGCACAGGCGGTCTGGCTCTATTTCCGCTTCCCCTTGAGCCTGCGTAGGATCGAGGAGACGCTCGCCGCCGGCAGCGTCGATGGCGCCTGTGAAACCATCCGGCGTTGGGCCGGCAAACTCGGAGGCGAGTTCGCCCGCCATATGCGGCATAGCGCGCCCCGGCGCGCCGACAAGTGGCGCATGGACGAGGTCGTCGTCTCCATCGCAGGCAAAAACATGGGTTGTGGCGGGCCGTCGATCAGGATGGCTTCGTCCTCGACGTTCTCGTCCAAAGTCGCCGGGATAGAAAGGCTGCGCAGCGCTTGATGCGCCAGCTGTTGAAGACGACCGCGCGTGCGCCGCGCGTCATGATCACGGACAAGCGGCGCTCCACCGCCGCAGCAAAGAACGACATGGGATTGAACGTCGAGCGTCGTCGGCGCAAGAGCCTCAACAACTGAGCCGAGAATTCACATCAGCCCACGCGGCGACGGGAGCGGATCATGAAGCGGTTCAAATCCGCTGGGCAGGCGCAACGTTTCCTGTCCGTCCACGACCAGATCGTCAACCTCTTCCACCTTCCCCGCCCCGAACGTCAGCCCGCCGTTTCTCGCCGCGTGATAGGGCTCTCGGCAAAGCCCACGTTTGACCCGCCAAGATAAACGTGACGGCGCCCCGCCGGCCTCCATCCGGCCGGCAGTCTGAATCATCGCCAAGTCGAGTTTGGAACCCAGACGATTCAATCAGATCGCCTTCCGCGCTAAAGCGCGAGAGCGTTCATCGGCGCGGCGCCGTTGATCATCGCTTCGGTCGTCGTGGTCCATTCGACGCACCGATCACGGCCTTGGCGCTTGGCGGCGTAGAGCGCGGCGTCCGCCGCCTTCAGCAAGGCGTCTTCCGTTGACGGCGCGCCAAAGCCGGGCGCGCTTGGCGTCGCCGATGCGCAACCCACGCTGATCGTGACGAAGGTCTCCCGCCCCGCGATGAAATGCGGAATCGACAAGGCGCGAACCGCCTCGTTGACGCGCGCGGCGACCACCATCGCCCCGGCTGACGTCGTTTCGGGCAGCAGCACCGCGAATTCTTCGCCGCCATAGCGGGCCGGCAGGTCGCTCGCGCGACGCGCTTGTCCTGCGATCGCCGCGGCGACCTTCTTCAGGCAATCGTCGCCCGCCATGTGGCCGAAGCGATCGTTGAACTGCTTGAAATGATCGACATCGATCATGAGAAACGAAAGCGACGTCCCGTTGCGCATGGCGCGACGCCATTCGATCGGGAGTTGCTCATCGAGCTTCTTTCGATTGGGAATTTGAGTGAGGCCGTCGCGGAACGAAATCACGGTCAGCGCGTCGATGATCCGCTCCTGCTGCCGACACGCGTCGATATGATAAGCGAAATGCGCGCCGACGGCGGTGATGAATTTCAGGTCGAGCTTGTCGAAATCTCCCTGTGAGACGCCGGCGTAGAGCATCGCGCGGCCGAGCGATTGCCGCTCGCCGAAATGCAGCACGACGACTTGCTGGATCGACGCGGCGCGCAGATGGGCCGCCAGCGGCGGCATGGCGGCGTCGATCTGGCCACGCGACAATCGCTCGGGGATCTGTCGATCGAGGCGGACCGTGTCGGCCGGGTCGAGTTCGGCCCGGGCGAGATAGCTGATCTTCACCTGCGCCAGGGCGGCGTCGATGACGAGGAACCGATCGCCCTGGTCCGCCAGGATCAGGCGCCAGCAGTGGATCGTGGCGCAGTATTTCCATCGCTCGGCGACCACGGCGGCGATCGCCTCGACGCTCGTCTGCCGCAGCATGTGCGTCAGCAGATCGAGCAGCGCTTCGTGACGCGACAGTCTTTGGTGGGGATCGGAGCTGAGCATGCAACACTCTTCGATGCGTCAGCGATCCGCAGTGGCGGACGCAGCCTCACGCGGACGTCGGCTCTGGCAAGACCGGTTGATATTCGGGGTCCAGTTCGAGGTTCAAAGCCTTCGTGTAGCAGTTGAACATGACGGCGAGGTCGATCACGGTCAGAAGTTCCGCGACCTCCTCTTGAGAGAAGCCCGCGTCCGTCAACGCGATGAAGTCCTCGTCGGTGATCGAGTTGGCTTGCTTGGCCATCTTGTGTGCGAAACGCATCGCCGCGCGCTGCGCCGCCGGGCGTTCAACCGAATCAAGATCGTGAGTCATCTCGCAGAGATCGCGATGACTGAGCGAACCGTCGAGTTGAAGGACGGCGTGCCCGTGGCAGGCGGTGCAATAGCGCGCCTCGTTGGCGGCCGAGACGACAAAGACCACCAGTTCCTTCAAGATCGCCGGCAATTGCCCGCAGGCCAGAGAACCCTTCGCCTTTTCCCAATAGGCCCGCGCGACATGACCGGAATGGCCCGTGCTCTTCATCCAGTTGGGCACCGAGAAGGAATTGGTCGTGCGCAAAAAGTCTTCGTACACCTCCCGCACCTGGGGTGTCGCGCTCTCGTAGTTGGTCAGCTGATAACGGGTCATGGCGCAAGGTTTCCGTGAAAGCAGGAGAGTCCGCGAAGGAGGCCCTGCCAGGCCGGAATACGTAATCCAAATCTATCAACTATTTTTGCTGACCTCAATTGCAAATTGATCCAAATTCACTCTTCACGCGCGCATTTTTTGCGAACGACGGCGCAAATTTGCGCGTAACTTGTATAAAAGGCGAGACGCCCGCTTTAGGCGACCAGCGTTCGTCAAGCCCCGCGCATCGTTGCTAACGGCGTCGCAAACCTGACGAGAAAAGAAGCGTTGCGACGAATTGCATTGTTTCGATGTTATGTTTAATTTGTTAATGAATAATCGAGCATTCGACGCATCGCAACGGGCTCTCAAATTGTCAATGAGTTCGATGCGCTGCGACGAAAGAGAAGAGGCTTTATTCGTCGGGATCGAACGACCATCCGCAGCGTGAAATAATAATTGTCGTGCCTTGGTTCTGGCGACTGCCAGGCGGCGGTCAGCAGCGCAGTATGACTACATATCGATCCAGATCTTATTTCGGGATACGCCGCTCATAGTTCTTATTCGGAAGACTTGTACTCGTGACGCGTACGCATGAGGTGAGGTCATGAACAAGAGATCATCCGCGCCGCACGAAATGGACCGGAAAAACGGTTGGCGTGAAGCGGTGGTCGTTACGCGGCAGCCGATCAAGCGCGGCCATGGCCGCCTCAAGGCGCTCGCCGTCATCAGCCTTTCTGACTGGCCGTAGCGGGGCGCTGTCGCCCGCGCGGAAGGCTATGCGGCGCACAGGCGATGCGCCCCGGCCGCCGGGCGACCCATCCCCAGTCCCGTGATGAGCCGCCCGCGCTCTGGAAGCGCGGAGCGCTCGCGCACAGCAGCAACTCACCCCGCCTTCAAGACCAGCCTTTTGCAGCGTCTGCGCCGCTCGGCGCGCGCCCGGCGGAGCCTTGGGCGGCCATGGAAAGGTGGAGCCGATGAACGCGCACCCCTCCCATCTTACAGGCGCGCGCCTGACGACATTCCTGCGGCGCGGCTACGCGCTCGATGACGGACGCGCGCGGCCATTTCCGTATCCCGAACCGAAATTCGTTCGGATGGCGGAGACGGTCACCTACCTGCCGGAGGAGATCGCCCGCACCGCGCCGTGCGGCGCAGCGAAATTCTCCAGATCGGTCGCGCCCATCAACATCGCGCGCGTCAAATGGGCCGAACGCGAGTAACATGGTCGCCGCCGTCGACATGCCGAGGTGTGTCGGCGGCGACGTCGCCCGCACTGTCAGCAGGGACGTATTGGTTAAGCATCCGGCACGTCTCATGAACCGTATTCATAACAAAAATCAAATGCCTGCGTCACACAAATCAGCGTCAGGGCCGGCGGCGGTGAAGACGCCGACGAAGGCCGGCGCGACAAGAGCCGCGAGCGCTAAACATATCTGCAGCCAGAGCCGGCGATGACTACTCCTGGCGCCGCATTACGGCGTATGATCGCAAGCCTGCGAAACGAATGATCTGCCCAACGGGCGTCCTGCCCCAACCAAGAAGCGCAACGAGAGAGACATTGCGATGGCCCGGGCGGTTCGACTTATTCTGACAGGCGCGATCGGTCTGCTGGCGTCCTTCGCGTGGTGGGCGGAACGACACCCGGCCAAAGCAGCCGATGCGCCTAGTTTTGAACTGATGCACCTATGGCTGGACCCTATCGAGGCGCCGGCGCTCGCCGTGTTGCGCCACGCCGCGCAAAGCGCGGGTCTGCGATGGCGGGAGCATCGTGTCGACGGAAATTTCTACGGCGTCCGCGCCACCTTCGCGGAGCGGCTCGCGATGCAGATCGCGCCTGACGCTGTTTTCTGGATCGGCGGCACGACCGTCAACGACCTGATCGCCAACGGAACCTTTCGTGAGATTAAGAATATTCCCAATTTGAAGCGATTTGTGGAGGCCCTCGACCCCAACATTGCATCGGAGCTTGCCTCCGCCAATGGTCTGACGGCGCTTCCGCTCGTCGTGCATGTGCAGAATTACATCGTGCTGAACAAGGCGGTTTATCAGGACGCCGGCCTGCCTCTGCCAAAATCCTGGACCGAATTCATCGAGTCTGCGTCAGCCATCAAGGCGAAGGGCGTCATTCCGTTGAGCATATCAAATCAGGCGTGGCAATTTCGCTTTCTTTTCATCGCCATTCTGGTCGAGCAAATGGGCCCGACCTTGTTTAGGGAATTTCACAAGCAGGAGGATATCGCCACGCTGAACCCGTCTATTCGCCAGGAATTGATAAAATCCCTGAAATTGCTGGAGCGCCTGCGCGGTTTGACAAATGAGGACTATGCTGATCTCGACTGGGGTCAGGTCGTCAATCGCGTCAAGGCAGGCCGTGCCGCGGCCGCGGTGTTGGGCGACTTCATGACGCCCCTGTTTGATGATGCGAATTTATATTATTGCAATCTGAGTTTTGGCAGTAATTTCGTCATTTGGTCGAACGACGTTCTCGCCTTCCCGAACCTTCGTGACGCGGCTAGAACCGAGGCCCAGGATCGCTTCATCGACGCGCTCATCGAGCCCACGCGATTTCGCCAATTCGTCGAACGAAAAGGGGGCGTGCCGGTGACCAAGGAGGCGATTTCGCCCGACTTTAACCATTGCACGAACACCGCGATCGAGCTTTGGCGGTCGTCGAGACCGAAAATACATATTGATGCAAATGACTGGAGTCAAAAATTTAATCTATTAGCAACGATCGCGGGATCTTTTTGGTCGAAAAAGAATTCATCCGTGGAGAATACCGCCGATTTGATGATCAAGGGGGCCGTGCGTCCGGTTTTTCGTGACGTAACTGGCGATGACAACCAGAGTGGGAGAAAATAGGCGTCACCATCTTCGACCGATGGGAATGGGACGCATGAAGCCGGGAAAATTCCGCGACAGGCTGAGCGTGGGAATAGAAAATGCTGTCAAACGCGGCGAGTTCATAGCGCAAATGACAAATAATACGTCCATATTCCTGTCGTCTCCTCTTTGGAAAACGTGTCCGGAAGGAGCGTCAAGTTGACCAGCGCGATTCAGGAACTGTTATCGCGCAATACCGGAACGCGGCACGGCGCGATCCTGCCATTTATGCTGATCATGACGTTGGTGTTCTTAGAGATCGCTTTCACTCTACTGGCATGGACAGGTCAGGAACGGGTGAGAGGGATGAGCGAAGCGGCTCAGGAGAGAATGACCGAATGGTCATCGGTCATGACAAAAGCTGCTTATATACTCAATTTCCAGAGGCTTAGCGCGTCGGCGCGTAACGCGTCGGTTTCTCAGGACGTTGTGACGGCCTCGATCAACCAGCTTCGATCCTCGCTCGACCGGGCTCAGGCGGCGGACAAGGCGTTCTTCGACAGCAAGCCTTACAGAGTTCAAGAGGTTGCAATAAAATTATTCGGTGCGGGCGCGATGGCGAAAATCGCTTCCTATCACGTTCGTGACGATGTGGTCGGGCTGCTTCGGGAAATGGTGTCGGAGCCGGATCTGATCCTCCCGCTTGCGACAGGCGCGAGCACGTCGACTTTATTTGAAATTCACAGTCGGCAGGCTTTGGCGCCGGTGATAAGGGCGCAGGAAGACCTATCGAAACTCATGGCGCGCAGCGTTTATGTCGTCGGCTTCGCGATCGTGATCGCAAACATCCTGGCCAACCTCGGAATTTGGTCGATCTGGCGTTATATGATGCGCCCGGGATTGTCTGCGCTCGAAAGCGCTCTGAGCAGCAATGCTCATAGCGAACTCCGGCTGCGTGCGATCTTGCGGTCCATTGGCGACGCCATCATTGCGACGGATCAGCATAGGAAAATTATCGAGATAAACGACGAGGCCCAATTGCTGACAGGTTGGTCGGAGACGGCCGCGCGAAACCAGAGATTGGAGGACGTTTTACATCTGGTCGATATGGATTTAAAGGGATTGATTGAAGAAGTCGATCTGGCGTCCGCCGAATACGACTGGAAGATCAAAAAAATATCTCGCGCAACGCTCAAGTCTCGGGAACAAATTAAATATCAGATCGCGCTGACCGTGGCGGCGGTCCATGAAGATGATGGTCATTTCGACGGTTTGGTGTTGGCGTTCCGCGATATTTCCGATGAAATTGTCGTGCGAGATATGATGATCCATCGTGAAAAAGCGAACATGCTCGAGAAGCTGGCGGGCACGGTGGCTCACGATTTCAACAATCTGTTGGCCGTTATTCTCGGCAACGCATCGCTGATCGTCGGGTCTCCGAATCTCGACGTGATGCAGGAAGGCGCAGTGCAGGCCGTGCTGCGCTCCGGCCGGGCCGGTGCGGAACTCGCCGCGCAACTGCTGAGCCTCGCGCGCCCGCGTTTGGGGCGGCCTGAGCGCCTGATGTTGGACGATGTGATCGCGAACGTCGTGTCAATGGCGCAACTCGTGCTGACAGGCGGGCGAACGATCGAAATAAGCTCCCGGTCGGAGGTCGCGGTGTTCGTTGACGCCGCGGCGCTCAGGGTCGCCATTTTGAATATTTTGATGAACGCGATCGAGGCGACCAAGAACAATGGACGTATTGAGATCTTGTGCTCACGCGATGCGGCGTCGCCGGACTATGTAACAATTGAAATGCGCGATGACGGGTGCGGAATTCCGCCAGAGCTGCTTGCAAGGGTCCAAAAGCCGTTTTTCACGACCAAAGCCGAAATCAAGGGGACGGGTCTTGGGTTGTCGTCGGCGACAGAATTCGTGGAGCGCGCCGGCGGTCGCCTTCGCATCGAATCGGAAGTGGACAGAGGGACCTCCGTCTTTCTCATATTGCCTGTTTCGGAAGAGATCGACGCCGGCGACGGCGCATCGCGAACGCTGAAAGCGAGCCCTTCGGACACAGTCATGAATATTCTTGTGCTGGATGACAATAAACTGCTTGCCGAAACACTTAGAAAACAGATCGTTGCGGCAGGCCATCGCGCAAGAGCGGCTTCGCGCGCGCCGGAAGCGGCCGAAATGCAGGCTGCTTCGTTTGATATTGTGATTTGCGATCTTAAATTTGCGGGCGCCGCCGGCTATGCGGTGCAGGAAAGTTTCGCCCGCAGTCTTGGCAGATCTTGCCCTCCATTTCTTTTCGTCACGGGCAATGCTCCGGCGCCGCAACTCGATCAACTGGCGCGGGGCGGTTATCATCGAATTTTGCGCAAACCGTTCGACATCGCCGACCTCCTGCAGGCGGCTCAGGATGTTATTCGGCGATCACGCGCCCGGGACCGCGACGTCGCCTCGTCACCGGCGTTGAGTTGAAGATCGCTCGCGCAGGGCCCAACCCATCGCAGGACGGGCGATGGGAGGCGATTCCCGATGTCCCGACGGTCTGGCCCGAGAGATTTGCCGCAACGTCTATGGCGTGCGAAAAATCGGGCGGCAGTTGCGGCGCGAGGGCTTCACCGTCGCCCGCTGCACGGTCGGCCGGCTGATGAACGCGCCGGGGTTGCTGAACGCGCGGCGGTTACGAGGCGCGATCCGCGACCAGGGCGTGCGCATGACAGGCGCCGACAAAAGCCGCGCCCTGTCCGCTCGACCGCGTCAACCGGGTCTTCCATGCCCCGGCGCCGAACCTCCTGTGGGTGTCGGACTTCACCTCTGTCTCGATCTGGAGCGGCTTCGTCTACTTGGCCGCAGGATTATGCGAGAAGATCGTTCCGTTCGGGCGCCGTCCAGCGGCCTCCGAACCCTTGCGTAACCGTCGCATCGCCTCGAAGCCTGCGACTGGCGCGCCGCGCTTAAACCGGCGGCGCCGCCGAGCGTGGGCTCGGCCCATGCGAGGCGTGAACTTCCGACCCGCGTCTGCGCTACGAAAGCGCGCTCAATCCTCGTATTCGCGCGTCTCGTATTCGCGCGCCCATGCGTTTGCGATCTGCGATCCGGTGGCGAACCAGACGTCGGGAAATCCCCGGATGAAGGCGATCATCTCCCGCAGCAGCGCAATGCGGCTCGGCCGGCCGGTCACTTGCGGGTGCATCACGAGATCGAACAGGCCGCCCCAGCGGTGGATTTCACGAAACTCATCCTGAAAGACCCTTAGAATGTGCTCGTTGGTGAAGATCGGCCGCGGATTCTGGATCGAGAAAAGCGCGAAGGGCGCGTCGTCAAGGCTCCAGTGCCAGGGAAGCTCGATCGGCCCCTTCGAGCCGTCGGGCATGATGTGGCGGTAGGGATTGATGTGATCCATCAGCGAGGAGTCGTAGAGGAAGCCATACTTCTGGAGCAGACCGAGCTGCGCTTCGTTCACCTCCCCCGCCGGCGATCTGTAGCCTTGCGGCGTCACCCCGACCATGCGCTTGAGAGCGTCGAGGCCCTTCTCCATCTCCTCGATCGAGGCCTCGACGGAATCGCCCGCCCAGCGATGCGAATAGCTGTGGTGACCGATCTCGTGCCCCTCTTTCAAAATCATCTCGACGCGACCGGTGTGATGCTCGGCCGTCCAGCCGGGAACGAAGAAGGTCGCCTTGATATCGGCGTCCTTCAGCGTCTCAAGGACCTTCGGCACGCCGACGTTCGCACCGTAGCGGCCCTGGCTCAACACGCCCGGCCGCCGCGCATTGGCGGGATCGCGGGAGGTCCAGAGCGTCTCGGCGTCGAAATCAAACGTCAACATCACGGCGACGCGCGCCTTGTTCGGCCATCTCACGCTCATGTCGATCATGGTCGATCTCCCCGACGAATGGCGTTGCGCGCAGGAGTTTAAAGCCGGCCGTGGCGCGCGGCCAGAAATCCGCCGTCGACCGGCAGCACGGCGCCTGTAACAAAGGCGGCTTCCTCCGACGCCAGAAAGGCGACGGGCCCGGCGACGTCGTCCGGCGAACCGACGCGTTCAAGCGGCGTGCCCTCCTGCATCAGCCGCACATAGAGAGGGTTACTGCGAAACGGGACCGTCATCGCGGTGTCGATCAACCCAGGCGCGACGGCGTTGACGCGGATGCCGTCGGGGCCGAGTTCGCCCGCCAGTTGTCGCGTCATCTGCACGATCCCGGCTTTCGAGGCCGCGTAGCTCGTCGTGCCGGGATAGCCCGTGAGGCCGAAAACCGAGGAGACGTTGACGATGCGCCCGCCCGGCTTCGGCAAGTGGGGCAGAACCTCGCGCGTCAACCGCAGCACCGCGGCGAGATTGACGTCAAGAATCCGCTCGATCAGGTCGTCGTCGGAGTCCGCCAACCGCTTGCCGCCGCCGGTGACGCCGGCGTTGTTGACCAGAACGTCGATACGACCAAACGCCTCGCGCGCCGCCTGCACGACCGCCCGCGGCGCAGCGCGATCACGCAGATCGATGGCGAGCGAAGCCTGGCCGAGCTGTTCCGCCATCGCGACGACGCCGGCGTCAACATCCACCAGCAGCATCGAGGCGCCCTCGCTCGCGAAGCGTGCGGCGATCGCGGCTCCGATCCCGCGTCCGGCCCCCGTCACGATGATCGCCTGTCCGGCGAAACGCCCTGAATCTACGCTCACGCTTCGTCCTCCGCGCGTCTCACCCGCCAGCGTCAGGCGTGTTCCAGGGTGAGATGGCGACCACGCACCTCGTCGGCCGCCATCAACTGCTGGCCTGAACCTTCCCAGACGATGCGGCCATCGTCGATGATCAGCAGACGATCGGCGACGGCGACGCAGACCTCAAGGCTCTGTTCGACCAGAATCATCGACAACCCGCTGGCCTTCAATTCGCCGAACAACGTCACCAGCCGATCGACGATCACCGGCGCAAGCCCCTCGGTCGGTTCATCAAGAAGAAGCAGTTTCGGCCCCGCCGCGAGCGCCCGCCCGATGGCCAGCATCTGCTGTTCGCCGCCGGAAAGCTTGCCGCCCGACGTGCCACGACGCTGCGCCAGCGAGGGAAACATCGCGTAGATCGCTTCGAGGCTCCAGGGCGACTCGCGCCGCGCTGCGAGGGAGAGGTTCTCCTCCACGTTCAGAGAGGCGAATATGCCGCGGTGCTCGGGAACCAGCATGAGACCGCGTTGCGCGATCTCGTAGGTCGCGGCGCCGACGATCTCGCTCCCTGCGAACGCGATTTTTCCCTCGACGCGCGGAAGCAGCCCGGTGACGACGCGCATCGTCGTCGTCTTGCCGGCGCCGTTGCGGCCGAGGAGGCCGACGACCTCGCCCCTGCCCACGTAGAGGTCGATGTCCTTCAGGATATGGCTCTTGCCATACCAGCCGTTCAGACCCGCGACGTCGAGAATGCGGTCGGTCATCCGCGGCTCCCCAGATAGGCCGAGCGCACGGCGGGATCGCTGCGGATGCGATCGGGCGTGTCTTCGGCGATCTTGGCGCCCTGCGCCATCACGGTCACGCGGTCGGAGATCGACAGCACGACGTTCATGTTGTGCTCGATCAGCAGGACGCCCATGCGCTGCTTCAGCCCGACGATCAACTCCTTGGTGCGATGGATGTCGTCAATGCTCATCCCGGCGAGCGGCTCGTCTAGGCAAATGAACTTCGGCCGCGCCCCGAGCGCCATGCCGATTTCGAGCGAGCGCTGGGCGCCGTGCGACAGGTCGCCGGCGCGCGCCGTGGCGCGGTCTTGAATGCGAACGTCAGCGATGATCGCCTCGACCTCCTCGGCGATGTCGCGACGCGCCTCCGCCGAGCGCCAGAACACCCAACCCTCGCCGCGCAAGCGGCCCTGAATGGCGAGCCGCACATTTTCCGCGACAGTCAGATTCGGATAGATGTTCGTCACCTGAAACGATCGCGCCATGCCGTGGCGGACGCGGCGATGGGCCGGTTCGCGCGTCACGTCGCAACCGTCGAAGACGATGCGCCCGGAGTCGGGCGGGCGCACGCCCGTAACCGCGTTGAAGAAGGTCGTCTTACCGGCGCCGTTGGGGCCGATCAGGGCATGGATCGTCCCTGCGGCGACGTCGAGCGACATGTCCTTGACCGCCGTGAAGCCGCCGAAGCGCACGCTGACGTCATCGACTTTGAGCATGGCGGCGGTCATGGGCGGCTCCGTCCGAAACGGTCCGTCACAAGCCGTCCGATGCTCCACAGACCGCCGGGCAGATACAGCACGATCGCGATCAGAAGCGCCGCGATCAGCGCCAACCAGCGCGCCCACAAGTCCGACAACAACTCCGAGACGAGCGTATAGAAGCCGGCGCCGACCAGCGCGCCCGCCGGCGACTGGACGCCGCCGATGATCGACATCACCAGAAGGCGTTGGCTCATTTCGAGTTCGATGTCATTGGGCGGCACGAAGCCGAGATAGGCCGCGTGCAGCGCGCCCGCGAGCCCCGCGATCGCGCCGGCGAAGGCCAGCAAGGCGATCTTGTAGAGCTTGACGTCGTAACCCATCGCTTCCGTGCGCCGCGGATTTTCGCGGATCGCCGTCAGCACGCTGCCGAAGGGCGAAGCGTTGACGCGCTGCACGAGGAGAAATGCGACGAGGAAGGCGCCCGCGGTGAGCAGATAGAACGATAGCGGCGACGCAATCGGCAGGCCAAACAGCGTGAAGGCGCGCGGCAGGCCGGACAGGCCATTCTCGCCGCCCGAAACGTCCTTCATCGACAGCATGGCGAAATAGCCCATATGCGCGAAGGCGAGCGTCAGCATGACGAAATAGACGCCTTCGCGGCGCACGGTCATGGCGCCGAGCGCCGCCGCAAGCGTCGCGCTGGCGAGCGCCGCGACGACAAGCGTGGGCGCGAGTGACAGCCCTGCGTCGCGCAGCAGCAAACCGGCGAGATAGGCGCCGAGACCGAAATACAGGCCCTGCCCGAACGACAGCAGACCGGCCGAACCCAGCAACATCGTCACCGACAGCGTCCCGGTCGCGAAGATCGCGACCTGACTGGCCAGGGTCAGCGGCGCCACGAAGGGCGTCGCCGCCAGGAGGACGACGGCGATCAGCGTCGCGCGGTTGGGGAAGGTTTCGCCAGCGAACATCAAAACCGTCCAAGCAAGCCCGCGGGGCGGGCAAGAATGACGAGAGCCATGGCGGCGTAGATCATCAATTGCGCGCCGCCGGGCCAGAGCGTGCTCATCACCGATTGCACGACGCCGATCAGCAACCCGCCCACCAAGGCGCCCGACAAGGTGCCGAGCCCGCCGACGACGACCACGACGAAGGCGATTCCAAGCGCCTCCGAACTCATGAACGGCTCGACCCCGCGTATCGGCGCCGCCAGCACGCCCGCAAGCGCCGCAAGCGCGCCGCCGAGCGCGAACGTCGCCATGAATACGCGGGAGACGTTGACGCCGAGCAACCCGACCATCTCCGCGCTTTCCGACCCTGCGCGCAGAATGGCGCCGAGCCTGGTGCGCTCGACCACCAGCCACAAGGCGATGGCCACGAGCGCCGCGACCGCGACGACGAAAAGGCGGTAGGCGGGATAGACGTATGGGCCCAGAAACACGACGCCCGCCAGCGCAGGTGGCGTCGGAACGTTGTGGCCAAGCGGACCGAACACAACGATGATCAACTCCTGTGCGAGCAGCGCGATCGCGAAAGTGATGAGGATCTGCGCCTCATGCGGCATGCGATAGGTGTGACGCAGGAACAATCGCTCGACGACGATCGCGATCATCGTGACGGCGAGCGGCGCGACGATCATCGCCAGCCACAGGCTGCCCGTCGCGGCGGTGATCGCATAGGCGAGATAGGCGGCGATGAGATAGAAGGCGCCATGCGCGAAATTGACGAAGCGCATCAGGCCGAAGATCAGCGTGAGGCCGACCGACAGCAGGAAATAGATCATCCCGATGCCGACGCCGTTGAGAACCTGAAAGAGAAGAAGTTGCGTCAAGGCCGCCGGCTCCGCTGCGAGCGATGCGGGCGCGAGGATCGCGCCCGCGATGGACTGCGTCAGGTCATCTTGCAGCCGGTCTTGTCGGGCGGCAGAAACGCCTTCGTCGCGCTGACGATGTCGGCGAAGTCGTTCTTGTCCTTCATCGCGCTCTTGGCTTTGCCGAGCATCAGGTAGTAGTCCTTGATGACCTGATGATCCTCCGGCCGCACGACCTCGCGGCCCGTCGGGCCGTCATAGCTCATGCCTTCGAGCGCTTTAATGACGGCGGGCGCGTCGGTCGTGCCGGCCTTGAGGACGCCCTCCAGCAGAACCTGCATGACAGCGTAGCCGCAAGCCTGCAGATAGTTCGGCACGTCGCCTGTCTTGGCTTTCACCACATCGGCCACGACGCGGCCGCCCGGCGAGTCGACGCCGTGCCAGAAGTTGCACCCGAAATAGACCCCTTCGCAATTGTCCGGCCCGAGCGCCTGATATTGATCGAGGCCCGTCGACCAGACCGCGAGGATCTTGGTGTTGCGCTTCATGCCGAAGCTGATCGCCTGGCGAATCACGTCGAGGGTCTGATTGCCAAAATTGCAGATCGCCAGAACGTCCGGCTGCGCGGCGAGGGCGGTGGCGATGTAACCGGAATATTCGCGGTCGGACAGCGAATGATAGCTGTTTCCGACATGCTGAAGGCCCTTTTCGGCCAGGATCGCCTTGCAATTGGTCAGCAGGCTGTCGCCGAACACATATTGCCCGGTGATCGTGTACCACTTCTTCGCGTCAGGGAATTTCTCGATCAGCGGCCGCACCGTCGCATTGACCGCGCTGTAGCTGGCCACGGGCCAGCGGAAATTCGATCGGTTGCAATCCTTGCCAGTGGACTCGTCGGCGCCGGCCTCCTGAACATAGACGCCGCCGCGCGCGAACACTTCCTTCTGCACCGCAAGCGCGATCGCGGAGGTGGTGCAGCCCACGATGTGTTTGACGCCGCGCGACATCACCTCCTGCACCTTGCGCACCGCCTCGCCCGGATCGCCGCGGTCGTCGAGCAGGATGTAATTGATCTTCTTGCCGAGGACAGAGCCATATCTCTCGACGGCCCACTGGCTGCCGTTGTTGAGCAGGGCGCCGACATTGGCGAAAGTGCCGGACAGCGAATAGACCGCGGCGACGTCGAGCGTGTCGCTCTGTGCGGCGGCGTTGCGCAGATAGGCGGGCGCGGCGAGCGCGAAGGGCGTGGCGGCGAGGCTTTTGAGAATAGTCCGGCGTTGAAACGACATGGCGTTCTCCCCTTTTTTTGTTAGGACAGCCTTGTTTCGTTAGGACTGCGATTCAGGCGCGGCGGCCGCGCGGGCCCGTTTGTCGAGCCACCAGCCCCAGGAGGGCGGCCAGGCGGCGAAGTTGCGATCATGACCGAGGGCGCGCGCCGCCTGCAATGGCCAATGCGGGTTCATCAGCGCCTCGCGGCCGATGGCGACGAGATCGGCGCGCCCTTCGGCGACGACGGACTCGGCGAAGGCGGGCGTCGTGATCAGGCCGACCGCCATGGCGGCGACCTGCGCCTCGTGGCGAATGCGTTCGGCGTAGGGAACCTGATAGCCTTCGGCGCGGCGCACGATCTTCGTCGTCGTTCGCTCGCCAAGGCCGCCGGACGAACAATCGATCACATCGACGCCGATCGCCTTGAGACGGCGCGACAGTTCGACTGATTCATCGAGCGTCCAGCCTCCGGGCTGATCGTCGACGCAGGACAAGCGCACGAACAGCGGCAGATCCTCCGGCCACGCCGCGCGGACGGCTTGCGTCAGCGTCAGCAGGAAGCGGATGCGGCCCTCGAAATCGCCGCCCCATCTGTCGTCGCGCCGGTTAGCGAGCGGCGACAGGAAGCTATGGATCAGGTAGCCATGCGCGGCGTGAAGATCGAGCGCGCGGAAGCCTGCGCGC
>APMI01013913.1_pt1 | contig 16520 bp, 15 predicted proteins | sample 667938 | NCBI WGS metagenome assembly APMI01 (sample SAMN01084076, study PRJNA167559) | wastewater metagenome | biome: Wastewater | place: Denmark: Ejby Moelle, Odense | collected 2011-11-28 | reverse complement strand
GTTATCTATTAACCTTTGCTTTAAGTCTGATGAGTTTAACCGCTTTTGCCCAGACAGATTATGAAAAAATAATGTCTGATAAAATTGCCAAAATTGAAAACTGTAAATCTCTTGACGAATTCCAGACTCTGGCGAATGATTTCGACAGAATCGGGAAAAAAGAAACCAAAGAATGGCTTCCTGCATATTATGCCGCGTTTTCATACATTCAAAAGGGAAGAATGTTAATGAGAGACGGTAAAATGTCTGAGCTTTCTGCACAGGCAAATATTGCAGAAAAATATCTTGATCAGGCAGAAAGTATTGCCGGAAAAGACAATGCAGAAATTCACCTGTTGAGAAAAATGTCGTATTCTCTTAAAATGATGGAAAATCCTACCGAAAGATACATGACAGACGGAATGAAAGCCATAGAAGAATTGAAAAAAGCGGAAAACCTGGATCCCGAAAACCCAAGAATTGCCCTGATAAAAGCGGAAGACACTTACTTCACTCCGGAGCAGTTTGGAGGAAGCAAAACAAAAGGGATGGAACAGTTTAAAGATGCTTTAACCAAGTTTAAAACCTACACTCCAAAATCCAACATTGCTCCGAACTGGGGAAAAGCAGAAGCTGAATATTTTGTAAGCGGAGCTGCGAAATAATGTGAAAAGGCTGTTTAAACTTTTATTTAACTACAAAAGCCACAAAAGATTTTGATTTTTATTCTTTTGAGTATTATGATTATTTTAGAAATTCGTTTTAACATTATCTTTTTGTCTTTTGTGCCTTAAAATTTAAAAAAACCTTCTTCGCGGAAGGTTTTATTTTGCGTTTCAGTCATAAAAAATGACGGTTCGGCAAAAAATAATTTTTAATACTTTTATTAAAGCCTAATTTTGAACCAAGAAAACCAACAATGAAATACAAAAGCATCATCATATTACTCTGGATATCACTGGCAACAACATTTTTTTTCTTTTTCGTTTTTAATGATGAAAAAACACTGGAAAATTTTGCCATTACTCTTTTGGTTTCCACTATGTATTCATTCGTTTTGGGAATTGGAAACGGCATCATCAACGATTTTCTCAACAGGAAATTCCCTTGGTCTGAAACCACCAGAACAAGAGCGATCATAAGCATTGTTTCCATTCTTGTCGCAAACACAGTTTTGGTATATTTCTGTAATTATATGAATTTCGTGGTCATCCAGAAGGCAGCAACCGCCGAAGAATTCTTTTCCGGCAAGTACAATGTTTCCAACTGGTTCATGATTAATATTGCCCTGCTTATTTCAGCTTTCCTTCATGCCAAAGGTTTCATGGAAGAGCTCAGAAAAACTTCTAAGAAGGAGGTTGTTGAGCAGAAGTTAATTGCCAAGTCTGCCAATGCACAGTTTGAAAGTCTTAAAAACCAGTTAGATCCACATTTTTTATTCAATTCTCTGAATGTTTTAAGTTCATTAATTGATGAAAATCCGAAACAGGCGCAGAAGTTTACTGCCTCAATGTCAAAGATTTACAGATATGTTTTAGAACAGAAAGACAAAGAACTGGTAACGGTGGAAGATGAGCTGGAATTTGCCAAAACCTATTGCGAATTGCTGAAAACACGATTCGAGGACAGTGTAGATTTTGATTTTGATGTAAAAAAAGAAGATTACCGAAGATTTGTCGTTCCGCTATCTTTACAGCTTCTTCTGGAGAACTGCATCAAGCATAATTTTGCCACTTCTTCAAAACCTCTCATCATTAAAATTTTCTCTGAAAATGATACGTTGTGCATCGAAAATAATTTACAGGTAAGAGAGCAGATCAAAGAAAGTTCAGGGATCGGTCTTGCAAATATTGTACAGCGCTATTCTTTACTCACCAAAAGAAATGTTTTTATAGAAAAGTCTGAAGATTATTTTAAAGTAAAACTTCCGGTACTTTCTTCTAAACCGGATGTTGTAAATGAAATAGCCGAAACTAAAAATGAATCTTACGAACGTGCGCACAAACGGGTAAAAGAAATAAAAAGCTTCTACGGAAATCTCATTTCTTACTGCATCATCATTCCTTTTTTAATCATTTTAAATCTCATAACCAGTCCGAATCGTCTGTGGTTTTACTGGCCGATGTTAGGTTGGGGAATCGGGCTTGTTGCTCACGGAATGAGCGTTTTTGCGATTGGCAGAGGCTGGGAAGAAAGAAAGATCAGGGAAATTTTAGAAAAACAAAACAGAACATTTAAATAAACATCATGGAAAATATAAGCAAGAGCGATTTCAGATACAAAGAAGCGGAAAGACGGGTAAAAAGAATCAAAAGATTTTACTTTTCCGTCTTCATTTATATTGCGGTTAATATTTTCATTTTATATCTGAATTACACAGAATTAAAACCCAATGAATCTATTTTTCAGTTAAAATTTTTTGCACTTCCTTTTTTCTGGGGAATCGGAGTTGCCATTTCGGCAATGAGAACGTTTATTCCGGGGTTTATGCTTGGAAATAAATGGGAAGAAAGAAAAATTAAAGAACTGATGGAAAAGGAAAAAAACGGCAGATAAATTGTTCATCACTTCCAAATACCGTTTGATATGAAAATTTTACAGATTCTTTTTGCCATTTCTATGGTCGCATGGTTTTTAAGCGAATTTCTTTACAAAAACATCCTGAAATCCGGAGAAAAAGACAATAAAAAGGATAAATCGACTTTAAATTTGTTGTGGATTGCCATTCCGCTTTCAATCATAAGTGCCGTTGCGGTTTCGTATGTTACAAGATTTCCCATTTCTGATGAGGTCTGGATTTATTATTCAGGAGCCGTTCTGATATGGATCGGAATCATTTTAAGATTCATCATCATTCGTTCTTTGGGAAAATATTTTACGGTGGATGTTACGATTAAAGAAGATCATAAAATTAAGAAAGAAGGGTTTTACAAATATCTCAGACATCCGTCTTACGCTTTTTCATTGCTTACTTCGTTGGGTTTGGGATTGTATTTAAACAACTGGCTCTCATTGACTTTGGCTTTTCTGATTCCTTTCATTGCATTCAGCTACAGAATGAATGTCGAAGAAAAGGCTTTAATCGAGCAGTTCGGAGAAGAATATCTGGATTACCGTAGAAAAACGAAAAAGCTGATTCCTTTTGTTTATTAAGTTACTTATTCACTGATTTTTAATCAACAAAATCAGGAAAGTTATTTAAAGTAAAATGGTAGAAAACTCTTTGGAGTTTTATCTGCGTAGAAATCATATTAGGAGTAGGTTCAGCGTTCCGGAGGAACGTTATCTTTAGAAAATTTATCGTATTTAAGATACCAATCCTATGGATTGATTGACGGATTTATTCTTATTTCTACACAGATTCTGCTCCTAAAGGAGCAAACACTTAACTCCATAATTAAAAATCCTTGCACTGTCATTTCGACGAAGGAGAAATCTAGTCAGTTTAACAATCATTTGATATAGAAATTGATTACAAATTCTAGCTAAAAAACGCACTATACTTTCGCGGTATTCCTAACCAAACAACTAAAAACATAAAATCAAAAAATTCCGATTCTCCGTTGAGTCGGGATTTTTACAATTCAGGATGCATATTCTACGGTTCGGTCAGTTAAAATTGATTTGAGGCTGTTTTCCGACCTACATTTGTCTCAACAAAAACAAACAATTAATCTTTAAAAATAAAAAATATGGAAACTTACACCAACAAAGAAGAATTAGCATACGAAAAAGCATCAAGAAGAGTAAAAGAACTGAAAGGATTTTACGGAAACCTTACTTCGTATTGCCTTGTGATTTCATTTTTAGCTGTGCTGAATCTTTTAACATCGCCACAGTATCTTTGGTTTTTCTGGCCAATGTTAGGATGGGGATTAGGTCTTGCAGCGCACGCAGCCGGGACTTTCGGGATCGGAAGAGACTGGGAAGAAAGAAAAATAAAACAACTGATGGACGAAGAAAGAAGAAATACGAAATCTTTATAACCAACATTCAATTTTAACTTTAAAAATAGATTATCATGAATTACAATCAGGCACAGGAAAGAGTAAACGATCTTAAAAAATTCTACAAAAGCCTTTTATGGTTTGGGATCGTGGCAGTAATTATTTTCGGAGACGATATTTTAGAAAAAGGAATATTTAATTTTTCATTGTGGAACGGATCAATCATTCTTACCATCTGGGGAATTATTTTAACCGTAAAAGCCGTAAAACTATTCCTTCTGGATTCCGAATGGGAAAGAGAAGTGATGGAAAAAGAAATGAAAAAATCAAAAGAACCGCTGAAGTTTTAAAACTGACAATTTTTGATTACTTTTATTTCGAAATTATAAAACTAAAACAGGAACTCAATGATCAAGACTGTCATTATCGAAGACGAAAAACCCGCTTCAAGGAAACTGGAAAGAATGCTTAAAGAATTTACTGAAATAGAGATTGTTGCGAAAATAGAATCCGTAGAAGAAGGAGTGCAGTGGTTTTCGGAAAATGAACATCCGCAGCTCATCTTTTCAGATATTGTGCTGGGAGACGGTCTGTCTTTCGATATTTTTGAAAAAGTTCCGACAAAAGGATTTATCATTTACACGACAGCTTTTGATCAGTATACCTTAAAAGCGTTCAAACTGAACAGCATCGATTATCTTCTGAAGCCGATTTTAGATGAAGATCTTGCCGGAGCGATCGAAAAATTCAAATCATTTATTCCTTCAGATAATTCCGTCAATTCACACGAAATTAAGCAGTTAATAAAAAAGGAGAAAAGCACGCTTTCCAGAATTCTGGTGAAGATAGGCTACAACCTGAAAATCGTACAGACGCATGAAGTAAGCTGTTTTTTCAGCGAAAATAAAATTGTTTATTTACAGACTCAGGAAAGAACGTATCCTTCGGATTTCACACTGGACGAACTGGAAGAAGTGCTGGATGAAAAGAAATTCTTCCGCGTAAACCGGCAGTTTATCATCAATTCAGATTACATTAAAAATATCCACACTTCACCCAATTACAAAGTTGAACTGGAATTTCAGCCACAGGAAGAAATTACCGTAAGCCGCGACCGCGTAAAAGATTTTAAAGACTGGTTGGTAAGTTAAAACCCAAAACAAAAAAACTTAAACCCAAAAACTCAAATCTATCGACCATCAACTATGATCAACTATCTGTAATCGATACGGTTAGATTCCGTGTCTTCAAGCTGTTTGATAATCGATTTCGGAATTTCATCGCTATCGATCGGAAAACTGATGGAGTCTGAAATAAAGGTTTTCCGGTCTGCTTTCTGGAAAATTTCGAAAAGAGCAATCGGTTCCTGATTAAAACTGATACATGTACTTATAAAATGCAACTCATGGAGCTTATACTCTGGATTTTTCAGCTTTTCCTTGATATCTTTTATTCTTGAAATAAAATGACGCTGCCGGATGAACGTATTGCTGTTCATGATGATAAAGACATAATCGGAATAGGCCGTTATTTTTCCAAAATATTTATGACGGTCGCCGCCGCTTCTTTCGACGAAATATTCTCCGGACGTTTCGGATTTGTAGATTTCCGTCGCAGAACGCCAGATTCGGTCTTCTTTTGCCAGTAAAGGATTTTCCGGAAGATTTCTGTTGTAGGAATACCAACAGCCGACAAGATGGTCCAGTAAAGCGGTGTTTGGCTTTACATTATTCATATCAATCCTCAGATCGTTAAAATTGAATGATTCCGTATTGGAGTTGATGAAATCGATATAACTCGAATATCCTAAAACTTTAACAATCATGCTGAGTTTGGCAAGATTAGGCTTGCTCAATACTGCATTTTCATTCTGGTAATATTTCTTTAATTTATTGATAATTAAATGTTCATAAAGATAATTTGAACCTAAAAGATCAGGGCTTTTTTTACTGTTGTTCTCTGAGGTTTCCTGGATAATCAGATCATTAAGTTCTGCAACGATGTAAGACCATTCGGTTTTGGATACATCTTCCCAGTGGTGTTTTTTCAGGAAATGCAACGCCAGAAAATTCATCAGTTTTTCTATGTGTAGTATATCTTCTTTTTTCATCTTTCAATTTATAAGACTAATATAAGATAATTTTAAAACTAAATGAGACTGTTGCAAGACTTTTATATCTCAACATCCAACGATATTTGAGTAGAAATTAAAAGTTAAAACAATGGAAACAAAAATGGTATTACAAAACGATCCTCTCTGGAACAGGCTTCAGGAATTCTCATTAGATGAATCTGCTGCCGATTTTCCTTTCTCAAAGAAACTGGCAAAAGAAGAAAAATGGACAGAAACATTTACACGAAAAGCGATAGAAGAATACAAAAAATTCGTTTATCTCTGCTGTAAACTTCCAAATGGTGCTTCGCCGAGCGAAATTATAGACAAAGTATGGCATATGCACCTCATTTACACGCAAAACTACTGGGAAGAATTCTGTCCGGAAATTTTGCAGCAGAAACTGCATCATCAACCTTCAAAAGGCGGAGAAAGCGAAAATGAAAAGCATAAAAGCTGGTTCACGGAAACGTTAGAAAATTATGAGAAAGTATTTGAGCAGGAACCTCCGAAAGATATCTGGAATCCGGTTCAAATTCCTTTAAAAAATAAAAAAAGATCGCCTCTTTTTAAAATTTTTCTTCTGTTAAGCATTGTTTTTTTGATTTATTCCTGTTCGGAAAACAATAACGGAGGTTGGGGAATATTCTTTATATTTATTATGTTCTTCATATTTATTGTGTTGATTATAAAAATATTCAGCAAGAATAACGAATCCAATAAAGACAATAGAGATAGCGGAAGTGACGGCAGCTTTTTTTACACCTGCGGAAGCGACAGTTCTCACGGTGACGGAGGTTCCGGTTGCGGCAGTTCCTGCGGAAGCAGTTGTGGAAGCGGATGCGGTGGTTGCGGAGGTGGAGGAGATTAACCGAAATACAAAACACATGAAAAAAATCCTTATCCACACAATTCCGTTGCTCATAAGTCTGATCTGGCTTATTGCAGTCAACCATACTTTAGATCCGATTTCTTTGAAAGGACACTATTTTCTAAAATTCTATTTCATTCTCGTCCTTGGATTTTATGCCTCTGTTTTTGCGCTGAAATTTTTTGGAGAAACCATTTCGAGAACAACTTTTTACTTCCTGATTTCTATATTTCTATTGGGAGTGGTAAAATTAGCCAGAGGAATTTTCTTAGGAAAACCAATCGGCTATTTAATGATGATTTTAATATTGGAAATTATTCTATCTGTGTTTCTTAATTTGTTCTATGTAAACCATAAAATGAAATAGAAATTGATGTTTTTTCAAACAAAAAAACCCGAAACTAAAACGCTTCGGGATTATTATTTAGATAAGATTTATTTTAGGAAATAACTCCGCTTCCGATCAGCTCTTCGCCGATGTACCACGATGCAAACTGCCCTTCTGCAATGGCAGACTGCGGTTCTTCAAATTCCACATAGAATCCTTCTTCAAACTGATATAAAGTTGCTTTCTGCAATGGCTGTCTGTATCTGAATCTTGCCATTACTTCCATCGAATCTCCGTTTTTCAGTCTCAGATCTTTACGAACCCAGTGCAGTTCAGAATTATCAATTTTTAAGGCTCTTTTAAGCAGTCCTGGAAACTGATGTCCTTCTCCCACGAAAAGAATATTGTTTTCCATATCTCTGGAGATGATAAAACAGCTTTCTTTATGTCCGCCGATTCCAAGTCCCTTGCTTTGTCCGATCGTGAAAAACTGAGCTCCCTGATGTTTTCCGATAACTTTACCGTCTGTCTTTTTGTAATTGATTTTTCGGCTGAGGTATTCTAATTCTTCCTGTTTTGACGAAAATTCAGGCGTTTCTTCAGCAAAAAGGGGAGAATCTTTGAAAATTTCTACGATTTCGCCTTCTTTTGGAACCAATTGCTGCTGTAAGAATTGCGGTAAACTTACTTTTCCGATAAAACACAATCCCTGAGAATCTTTTTTATCTGCTGTTACCAAACCGATTTCTTTGGCAATTTCTCTAACCTGAGGTTTTGTAAGCTCTCCAATTGGAAATAATGCTTTGGACAACTGATCCTGACTTAACTGACATAAGAAGTAGGACTGGTCTTTATTGTTATCTTTTCCGGCAAGAAGATGGAAAATTTCCTTACCGTTTTCATCGATCGTTGAATCTACTCTTGCATAATGACCCGTTGCGACTTTATCTGCGCCCAGAGACATTGCCGTCTTCATAAAAACATCGAATTTTACTTCTCTGTTGCAGAGAACATCAGGATTCGGAGTTCTTCCTTTCTGATATTCGTCGAACATATAATCTACGATTCTTTCCTTGTAAAGATCGCTCATATCAATCACCTGAAACGGAATTCCAAGCTTTTGAGCTACCATTAAGGCATCATTGCTGTCCTCGATCCACGGACATTCATCTTCCAGCGTTACCGAAGCATCGTTCCAGTTTCTCATAAACAAAGCCACCACTTCATGACCTTGCTGTTGCAGCAGATACGCTGTAACACTGGAATCCACTCCTCCGGATAATCCTACTACTACTTTCATGTTATTTCAATTTTACGAAACTCTTAACGGGAGTTCTTAGTTTGACCCTGCAAAAATACAATTAAAAAGATTCGTAAAAAAGTGATAATTTTAGACATCGATAAAAACAATTTAAATATGAAAAAACTGATTATTTCTTTATGTGTTTCATTTTCCGGCTGGCTGTTTTCTCAGGTTGCTGTAAATGCTTCTCCTGAAAATAATAATCGCTGGACTTTCGGAGGCGGAATCGGCTTTGGTTTCGGAAGCAACAATTACTTTACTCTTTCAGCGGCTCCAAGAGTGGGTTACCGACTTACGGAGGATCTTGAAGGTGGAGTTTTGGGAAGTGTTTCCTGGCAGAAATCAAATGCTTACAGTTCTACGATGTTCGGAGTTGGTCCTTTTCTGAATTATTATATTGCAAGAACCTTTTTTATAAGTGCCAATTATCAGCATTATTTCATCAACTATAAAGATAAGTTCTACGATTTTAAAGCCAATGCGGATGAAGATGCCCTTTATCTTGGAGGAGGTTATATGCAGAAAATCGGGAATAATTCTTATCTGCAGTTAGGTTTGATGTATAATGTTTTATGGAAAGAAAATTCGAGTATTTTCTCAAGTGGTTTGGTTCCGAATATAGGGTTTGTGGTGGGGCTTTAACTTTTATTTCATTTAAATTTCATGGGGGTTTAGAAACGATGACATCAAAAATCCGCGTGAATAAATTTAAAAAACAAATTCCACAAATATTTTCACAAATAAGCAAGATAGAAACAATATAGTAACTAAAAACAAAAAGCACCGGAAATTTTCCCGATGCTTTTTTATTATGATTAAATTATTTGCTTACGATTGAGAAGACTTTTCTGCGGCAGATTTCTTCGGTTTTGAGCTTTTTCCGGCCAAACCATCTTTTGCTTCATTCAGATCAAGAACAACGGTTTCTCCTTCAGATAATTGCTTGTTTACCAGCATTTCTGCCAATAAATCTTCAATGTATTTCTGAATCGCACGTTTTAATGGTCTTGCTCCGAAGTCTTTATCCCATCCTTTTTCAGAAATAAAGTCTTTTGCTTCTTCAGTCAATTCAACTTTATATCCTAATTTTTCTAATCTTGAATACAATTTGTTCAGTTCAAGATCAATGATTTTCTTGATGTCTTCTTTTTCAAGAGAATTAAAGATAACGATATCATCAATTCTGTTCAGGAATTCTGGTGAGAATGCTTTTTTAAGCGCATTTTCAATCGTACTTCTTGCTCTGGAATCTGTTGTTGATTTTTTCGCAGAAGTTCCGAATCCAACACCATCTCCGAAATCTTTAAGATCTCTTGTACCGATGTTTGAAGTAAGAATGATAATCGTATTTCTGAAATCGATTTTTCTTCCTAAACTGTCTGTAACATGACCTTCATCTAAGATTTGCAGCAAAATATTGAATACATCAGGATGTGCTTTTTCAATCTCATCCAAAAGAACCACAGCATAAGGTTTTCTTCTTACCGCTTCTGTTAATTGTCCGCCTTCCTCATATCCAACGTATCCCGGAGGCGCACCTACCAATCTTGAAACGGCAAATTTCTCCATGTATTCACTCATATCGATTCTGATCAAAGATTCATCAGATTCGAAAAGTTCTCTTGCCATTACTTTAGCCAGCTCAGTTTTACCAACTCCGGTTGTTCCTAAGAAGATAAAGGTTCCGATTGGGCGGTTTGGATCTTTAAGACCGGCTCTGTTTCTCTGGATTGCTTTCACAACTTTTTTCACCGCATCTTCCTGACCGATTACTTTTCCGTTCAGGTTTCCATCCATTCCGGCAAGTTTATCAAGCTCGTTTTTACCAACTTTCGTTACAGGAACACCACTCATCATAGAAACTACTTCCGCCACATTTTCTTCTGTTACGGTTTCTTTTTTTTCTTTTACATCTTTGTCCCATTTATCCTGAGCAGAATTCAGTTCCATCTGAAGCCTTTCTTCTTCATCTTTCAGTTTTCTCGCTTCCAGATAATCCTGCGCTTTTACTGCCTTTTGTTTCAATTCCTTAATTTCTTCGATTTTCTTTTCAAAATCGATGATTTCGGTAGGAACTTTCATGTTTTTAATATACACTCGTGATCCTGCTTCGTCCATTGCATCAATAGCTTTGTCCGGTAGGAAACGGTCTGTAATATATCTTGAAGTTAAATTCACACACGCTGCAATTGCTTCAGGTGTATAAATTACATTATGGTGCTCTTCGTATTTATCTTTGATCTGATTTAAAATCTGAACGGTTTCGTCAATAGAAGTAGGTTCCACCATTACTTTTTGGAATCTTCTTTCTAATGCGCCGTCCTTTTCAATGTATTGACGGTATTCATCCAGAGTAGTAGCTCCGATGCATTGAATTTCACCTCTTGCCAAAGCCGGTTTGAACATATTGGATGCGTCTAAGCTTCCTGTTGAACTACCCGCACCAACAATGGTGTGAAGCTCATCAATGAATAAGATCACGTCTCTGTTTTTCTCCAGCTCCGTCATTATCGCTTTCATTCTTTCCTCAAACTGACCACGGTATTTTGTTCCGGCAACTAAACTTGCAAGATCTAAAGTGATCACTCGTTTTCCATAAAGGACTCTGGAAACTTTTTTCTGCTGAATTCTTAAAGCCAGACCTTCCGCGATGGCAGATTTACCAACTCCCGGTTCCCCGATTAGCAAAGGATTGTTTTTCTTTCTTCTTGAAAGGATCTGAGAAACTCTCTCAATTTCTTTTTCACGACCGATAACAGGATCTAATTTCCCGTCTCTTGCCAGAGAAGTTAAGTCTCTACCGAAGTTATCCAGTGTTGGTGTTTTACTTTTAGCAGAGCCTAAATTTCCTGTAGGCTTTCTCATTTGCTCAAAATCCTCTCTTTCGTCATCGTCGTCGTAAGCACTCATTTGTGGAGCCTGTCCGGAGTTTTTAAGCATGGTCTGATATTCTTTTGAAACTCCTTCGTAGTCGATGTCGTAAGCTCCTAATATGTTTGAAGTAGGGTCCTCATATTTATAAAGAATGCCTAAAAGCAGATGAACAGTATTAATCTCATTGCTTTTGTATTGTCTGCATTCAAGTTCAGCACGTTTGATGGCATGATCTGCCATCTTCGTGAAAGAAATATTGGTAACCTCCTCAGAAATAGGATTAAGACTTGCTGTATTTAAAGTTTCAATTTTTCTTCTGATTTGTGTTAGATCCGCATTAAGGTTTTGAAGGATTTCTTTTGCAGAGTTTTCTGTTTTTATAATACCTAAAAGTAGATGTTCTGTATTAAGAAATTCACTTTTGAGCCTTTTCGCTTCGCTCTTGCTTTGTTTGAACACCTGGCTCAAACCTTGTGAAAACTTATAATCCATAATATATCTCATTAGAATAAAAGCAACATTGCCATTTATTCATTATCTAAATTACAAATATTTTACCAAAAAGCAATAAATGACTTTATGGCAGAAAAAATTTTATTATCTTATTGAAAATGATTAAGTTTGTTGTCCTTAAAAATTTCTCATGAATCCTGAAATAGCCACTTACATAGGATATTCCGCGTCACTTTTCATCGTACTGAGCTTTATATTGAAAGACATCAGGAAAATAAGGATCGTTAATATGATCGGCTGTATCTGTTTTGTTATCTATGGAATTTTCAGCGGTATGCTTTGGCCGGTAATTATTCCTAACGGATTAATCTGTTTTATACAAATTTATCATCTTCTGATGACGAAAGAAAAATAATGCAGCGAAGAAAAATCATTACTTCTGCGTTCAGTAATTTGTATACAGATCAGCGTATTGAAAAGGTTTGCAGGACTTTACATGAAAACGGCTATGAGATTGAACTGATAGGGAATGACTGGAACGGGGCCGGAGAAATGTCCAGACCTTATTCTTTTTCAAGGATTAAATTAATTTCAAAGAGCTTGAAAACGGCTTATTTCGAATTCAACTGGAAATTGTACAGAGAATTAAAGAAAAGGGCGGATAAAAACACGATTCTTCATGCAAATGATCTGGATTGTTTGCTGTCTAATTATTTAATCGCTAAAAAATTAGATATTCCGTTGGTTTTTGACAGTCATGAAATTTTTTCCGAAATGCCTTCAATTCAGGGCAAAATGTCACAAAAATTATGGAGATATCTCGAAAGAAAGTTAATTCCTGATCTGAATTTGATGATTACAGCAAGTTCCGGATACGCACATTGGTTTAAATCACATTACGGAATTCACCCTGTTGTTGTTCAGAATGCACCCAGAAAATTTGTTTTTGAAGGTAAAATTCCGGAAAACTGTCCGAAAATGATTCTTTATCAGGGAGTCATTAATCCTTTTCGCGGGATTGATAAGGCAATTTTGGCAATGAAACATTTGGATGATGTTATCTTTAGAATTGCAGGAGACGGACCGATGAAAAAAGAATACGAAGAATTGGTTATCAGGGAAAATCTTCAGCATAAGGTTCAGTTTTTAGGAAAATTATTACCGGAAGATCTGCGAAAGATTACTTTAACGGCAGACTGCGGAATGAGCATTGAAGAGAATGGGGGAGAAAGCTATTATTATTCTTTGCCCAATAAGGTTTTAGACTGTATTCAGGCAAGAGTTCCTCTGATTCTGTCAAATCTTCCTGAAATGCAGAATATTAAAAGACAATTTGACATTGGTGAAATTATAAAGGATCATCAGCCGGAGCATATTGCGCTTGCCATTCAATCGGTTTTAGATAAAGGAAGACAAAATTATCTTCCCGAACTTGAAAAAGCTGCTCATCTTCTATGCTGGGAAAACGAAGAAATAAAACTGTTGCAGGTTTTTGAAAAGGCTTCTTTTTAAATTTCTATCCAAGTATTTGATATATATGACTTTAATTTTAGCCCCGATTGCCGCGACATCCTTTTTTGCATGGAGATAAGAACGGGCAAAAAAGATACAGCAGAAAGCGGGAATAGCTTCAAATAAATTCAACATCTTTTAAATTTGGCTATCTTTGCAGAAAGAAATCAGTTTACAATGACTATTAAAGAAAAACAGCAGGAAATCATCGACGAATTTGCTTTTCTTGAAGACTGGGAGCAGAAATACGAATATATTATTGATCTTGGAAAAGAGCTGAAGGGGCTTTCTGAAGACAAAAAAACGGAAGAAAACCTGATTAAAGGCTGTCAGAGTAAAGTTTGGATTGATGCTGAATTTAAGGATGGAAAGCTGTTTTTTGAGGCAGATTCGGACGGGATTTTGCCGAAAGGTATTGTTTCGCTTCTGGTAAGCATTTACAGCGGTCATTCTACACAGGAAATTCTGGACTCTGATTTTGAGTTTATTTCTGAAATTGGTTTGCAGGAGTTTCTTTCTCCTTCCAGAGCCAATGGTTTGATGGCAATGACGAAGCAGATTAAATTTTACGCAGTCGCATATCAACTGAAGTCTTAATCTGTGACCCGAATTTTAGCATACCGTTTTTCTGCTTTTGGGGATGTCGCGATGACAGCTCCCGTTTTCCGTGAGTTTTTAGAGCAAAATCACGATGTGGAAATTGTAATGGTTTCCCGAAAGAATTTTGAAGCTTTATTTGCTGATATTCCGAATGTTATATTCAAAGGAGTTAATCTTGATGATTATAAGGGCATCTTCGGTTTGAGACGTCTTGCCAATGAATTGATTAAAGAGTTTCATCCGGATTTTATCGCGAATCTTCATGATGTAATCCGCACGAAGATTCTGGACAAAATTTACAGAAGAAAAGGGCTTAAAGTATTCAAAATCAATAAGGGAAAAGAAGAAAAAGAAGACCTCACGAATGTCTGGAATTTAAATAAAAACCAATTAAAAAAAACGGTAGAACGTTATGCAGATGTTTTTCGGGAAATGGGCTTTAGCGTTGAACTTTCCCATACATTAAGACCTCTTTCTATCGAGAAATCAGGAATAGGATTTGCGCCTTTCGCACAGCATCGCGGAAAAATGCTCCCGCTGGAAAAATCTTTTGAACTTGCTAAAATTTTAGCACAAAAACAGACGATTTATTTTTTCGGAGGGGGAAAGTCTGAAGCTGAAACGCTGGAACAGTGGGAGAGAGAAATCCCGAATACCTTCAGTTTAGCAGGAAAATTGAGCCTTCAGGAAGAGTTAAATAAAATTTCGACATTAGAATTAATGATCTCCATGGATTCTGCCAATATGCATCTGGCAAGTCTCATGGGAACGAGATGTGTTTCCGTATGGGGGCAGACTCATCCTTTTGCAGGGTTTTTAGGATTCGGACAAAAGGAAGAAGATGTGGTTCAGGTGAAAGACCTTACCTGCAGGCCTTGTTCTGTTTTTGGTGATAAAGAATGCTATCGTGGAGACTGGGCTTGTCTGGAAGAGTTGCATGTGCAGAAAATAGTGGAAAAGATTTTATAAATACAGCCTCTCGATTCCGGAGGCTTTTTTTAATCAGTCTTACACAGAAAATATAAAACAAAAAAATCTCCCTTAAAAAAGAGAGATTTCTGTGGGTCCTGAGGGATTCGAACCCCCGACCCTCTGGGTGTAAACCAGATGCTCTGAACCAACTGAGCTAAGAACCCGAATTTTTTTGAAAGGTTTCGTTTCCTTTTCTGTGGGTCCTGAGGGATTCGAACCCCCGACCCTCTGGGTGTAAACCAGATGCTCTGAACCAACTGAGCTAAGAACCCTCTTTATCGTTGTTTCCTCGATTAGAGTGGTGCAAATATACGACTTATTTAGAAATCTCCAAATTTTTTTCTAAAAATTCTCCCACTACAAAGTTGCTTCCGCCGATAAAAATCATTTCTTCATTTGTACATTCCTCTTTTGCAGAAAGATACGCTTCCTGTACCGAATCAAAAATTTTGTAAAAAATTTTCGCATCAACCAGTAAATTTTCATAATCTTCAGGATGTCTTCCGCGATGGATGGCTGGTTTTGCAAAATAGAAGTGAGAATTATCAGGTAAAATTTTCATGACTTCATCTATTTTTTTGTCATTCACGAAGCCTAAAATAATATGTTTATGCTTATCGATGGATTTTAATTGTGAAAAAACATATTCCAGACCTGCCTGATTGTGTCCTGTGTCGCAAATCGTCAATGGATTTTCTGAAAACTGGAACCATCGACCGATAAATCCTGTGTTTTGATGAACATGAAGAAGTCCTTTTTTAATATTTTCATCGGAAATGTTGTAATTTAATTTTCTTAATTCATCAACTAAACATAAAACGACCTTAATGTTTTTCTCTTGATAATTTCCCTCTAAGTCAGATTTTAAATCTGTTTTTAGTAGAGTAGCATCAACAAAAGCTGCATTTTCTTTTTCCGCTTTATTTTTAATGATATTTTTTACTGCTTCATTTTCATCTCCGGAAATAACAGGAACTCTCGCTTTTACGATTCCTGCTTTTTCTCCTGCAATTTCTTCAATAGTGTCTCCCAGAATATTCTGATGATCTAGCTGTACATTCGTAATGGCTGAAAGCAATGGCTTGATGATATTGGTAGAATCTAATCTTCCTCCAAGACCAACTTCAATAATTGCAATATCTACATCTTGCTGATAGAAATATTCAAAAGCCATAATGGTGGTAAATTCAAAAAAAGAAGGCTGAATATCTTCCGGAAGATTTTTCAGTTTCTGAATAAAATGATAAACAAATTCTTTATCACAATTATTACCATTTACCTTGATTCGTTCTGTAAAGTCGATCAGGTGAGGCGAATTGTACAGCCCGATTTTATATCCCGATTCCTGTAGAACAGAAGCCAGCATATTGCTGGAAGAGCCTTTTCCATTGGTTCCGCCTATATGAACGCATTTTATCTTTTCCTGAGGATTTCCGAAAAAATCGCAAAGTTTTATAATATTGCCTAATCCTGGTTTATACGCTTTCTGCCCGTCTATCTGATAATTAGGAGCCTGAACGAAAAGCCATTCTACCGCTTCCTGATACTGTTCGTTTGTCATGATACAA
>APMI01003805.1_pt1 | contig 16526 bp, 18 predicted proteins | sample 667938 | NCBI WGS metagenome assembly APMI01 (sample SAMN01084076, study PRJNA167559) | wastewater metagenome | biome: Wastewater | place: Denmark: Ejby Moelle, Odense | collected 2011-11-28 | reverse complement strand
ACCGATCCGGTCACCAATGTCGTGCGGCTATGCCATGCGAAGGAAGATGCGACGCTGGACGCAGCGCTCGAGCAATTGGCGCGGAAGCCCTAGAGCTTCGTCAGCACCCCACGTTCGGTGATATAAGCGGTCACTAATCGCGCGGGGGTCACATCGAACGCCGGATTTGCGGCCGGAGAGCCGGTCACGCGAATTCGCCCGCCTTCGCCCTCTACCCAGGCGACTTCGTCGCCGTGCCGCTCCTCGATAGGGATCAGGTCGCCTGACGGCGTCGCTGCGTCGAATGTCGTGTAGGGCAGCGCCACATAGAACGGCACGCCATTATCGTGCGCCGCCAGTGCCTTCAGGTAGGTACCGATCTTGTTGCAGACATCGCCGTTGGCGGTCACGCGGTCGGTCCCGACGATCACCGCATCGACCTGCCCGCGCTGCATCAGGTGCCCCCCGGCGTTGTCCGCGATAACGGTGTGCGGAATGCCGTGCTCGCTCAGTTCGAACGCGGTCAACAGCGCGCCCTGGTTGCGCGGGCGCGTTTCGTCGACCCAGATATGCAGCGGAATACCGGCATCGTGCGCCAGATACATGGGCGCGGTTGCCGTGCCGTAATCGACGGTCGCGAGCCATCCGGCGTTGCAATGGGTCAGGATGTTCAGCGGTCGGCCGGGGCTTTTGGCGTGCAACTCGCGGAACAATGCCAGTCCATGTTCGCCGATCGCGCGCGACAGACCGGCGTCCTCTTCGACGATCGCATCGGCGCGGGCGAAAGCGGCGTCTGCACGCTCGGCAGGCGGCAGCGGGCGGACGGCCTTGTCGATCTCGTCGAGCGCCCAGCGCAGGTTTACCGCCGTCGGCCGCGTCGCGTTGAGCATCGCGTGCGCTGCATCGAGGCCCGCATCGGACGGATCCTCGGCAATAGCCATTGCCAGGCCATAGGCTCCGGTCATCGCAAGCAGCGGCGCGCCGCGCGTCCACATTTCGCGGATCGCCCGTGCCGCGGTCTCGGCATCGCGCAGTTCGACCCATACGACTTCCCACGGCAGCTTCCGCTGGTCGAGGATGCGCGCGCCACGGCCGTCGGCGGTTCGCATGATCGATCGGGTGTGCCGGCCGTTCAGTTTCACAGCACGATCTCCGCAAAACTCGCGACGTCGCCCTGACCTTTTTCGCGATCGATCAGCAACGCCCGCATTCCCGCCGCCTTGGCTGCATCGGTTTCGCCGGAAATATCGGACAGAAACAGGACATCGGCGGGAGAAACGCCAAGCGCATCGGCAATCAGCACATAGGATTGGGCATCACGCTTTGGGCCGGTCGTCGTGTCGAACCAGCCGGAAAACAGCGGTGACAGATCGCCCTGGTCGCTGTGTCCGAAGATGAGTTTCTGCGCCGCGACCGAGCCGGACGAGAACACCGCGAGCGTCAGCCCTTCGTCATGCCAGCGGCGTAGCGCTTCCGCGGCGTCAGGGTAGACATGCCCCTTGAGTTCGCCAGCCGCATAGCCCTCCGCCCAGATTTTCCCCTGGATATCCTTGAGTTCGGTGACTTTCGCGTCGGCATCCATCCACGCATTCAACTGCGCGAGGTCGCCGCCATGCTTGGCCACCCACGCCGGCAAACGCGCACGGGCATAGGGGAACAGAACGTCGTGCACGAATGCGATGCTCGAGGTCGTCCCCTCGATGTCGGTCAGGATTGCCTTGGTCACGTCAGGCCGGTTCGTACCGTGGAAACCGCTCGGCAATGTCGCTGCCGGTAAATGCCGCCACCCATCCGTCTGGGTTCACGAACATGCGGATCGCGGTGAAGTTCGGCGCCGCGCCCATGTCGAACCAGTGCGTCATTCCCGCGGGAACCGACATCAGATCGCCTTCGCAGCACAGCACGTTCCACACGCGGTTCGCGGCATGAAGCGTGAACAGCCCTTCGCCTCGTACGAAGAATCGCACCTCGTCTTCGGCATGGGTGTGTTCGGACAGGAATTTGGTGCGCATCACCGCACGGTCGGGGTGATCGGGTACGACCGAGACGACATCGATGCTCTGGTAACCGCCCATCGCCTTCAGCCGTTCGACCTCTGGCGCGTAAGCAGCGAGAATCGTTTCGCCATCCGCGTCCACTGGCAGGTCGCGCGTCGGCCAGCGTTCGAACGTCACGCCGATCTCGCCCAACTGTGCGGCTATCGTGGTTCCATCGCGCGTTTCGGACAATAGTGACCCATCCTCGGCAAAGACCTCCAGCCGGCTCATCTCCGGAAAATCCGTTCGGCCCGTTCGGTCTCGATCATCCATTCGATCGCTTCGATCACCCGTTCCGCCTCCGCCATTGACGTGCCCCAGCCGTACAGGCCGTGGCCACGGATAAGATAGGCGGGGATGGCGGCGGGCGCCAGCAGTGCGGGTTCAACGCCCGCGCAGATGACGGCCATATCCTGGCTATTCTCGACGATGGGCAGGGCGACTTCGGTGTCATGCGTGTAGATGCCGGGCAGGGTTTTCAACATCTCATGCCCTTCGAACTCGATGCTGTGAGCAAAGCCGAAAGCGCGGCTCATGCCCACGGCGCCGGGCGAATGGCTGTGCAGCACCGCTTCGCACTCCGGGAACAATCCATAGAGATGCAGGTGGAGCGCGGTCTCAGCCGACGGTTTCTTGCCGTCGAGCGATTGCCCCGACCGGTCGACGCGCATCACGTCGCCATAGGTCAGCCGACCCTTGTGCTTGCCCGACACGGTGACGGCGAACGACCCGTCGTCGAGCCGCATCGAATAATTACCGGCGGTCGCGGGCGCCCATCCCTTGCCGTCGAGCCAGCGCCCGACCGAGACGATCGCTTCCCGCGCCTCGGCGAAACTTGCTGCAGTCATCCATCCCCCCGGAAATCAGCTGCTGTTACCTGCGCCGAACATCCGGCGGAACACACCGCGTACCTTGAAAATCACATAGATGCACGCTCCGCCAAGGGCCAATGCGACGCCGATCGCGAGGAAGGGACTGGCAAGGACGATCGCGAGCAAGCTTCCGGTCGCCACGTCCTCGCCGGTGGAGACGACGACATTGCTGACGGGCTCGGGGCTGGTGTTGACCAAAGCGCGCGCGCTCGCCTTTGCGCCGTGCGCTGCCAAGGCTGCGCTTCCGCCCAGCAACAGCGCCACCGCCTGCCATTTGGGATCGGCAGGATCGACGATGGCGAGCGCAAGCAAGGCTCCTCCGACCGGGCGGATCGCGGTGTGCACCGCGTCCCAGAACGAATCGAACCACGCGATCTTGTCGGCCAGGAATTCCGCGACCAGCCCGACACCGGCGGCCGTCAACACCCAGGGATTGGCCAGCACGTCCAGGCTCGAAACCTTGTCGGGCAGGTCGAGCCAACCTAACCGCATCGCCCAGCCGACTGCAAAGACGCACAGATAGATGCGCCATCCGGCCAACAGGCTGATGCTCGACGCCACACCCAGAAGTTCGACCAGCCCCATGGCACGTCCTCTCGGGCGCAATGCTGGCACGCGCCCTTGCGCCGCGCAACCGCGTCGCTAGTCGGGGAACGTGACCGAAGCCATTCCCGCCGCCACGCTCGTCCTGTTCCGTGAAAGCGCGGACGGGGCCGAGCATCTGTTCGTTGAGCGTGCGGCCACTATGGTGTTCGCAGGCGGGGCGGTGGTTTTTCCGGGCGGCCGGGTCGATCCGGGCGACTATGAGGCGGCAAAGCGCTTTCCAGCGCTCGATCCCGAAGATGTGGCGGCACGTATCGCCGCAATCCGTGAAACGGTCGAAGAGGCTGGAATCGCTGTCGGATTCGACGGCCCGGTCGATGTGGAGAGTATTCGGACGGCGCTGCATGCCGGCGCGGCGATGGGCGATCTTCTAGACGCTCACGGCCTGACGCTCGATCTCGATGCGCTCGTTCCGTTCGCGCGCTGGCGGCCGAATTTCAAGGAAACGCGGACGTTCGACACGCGCTTCTACCTTGCGCGTGTCGACGCTGGGCATGCAGAAGCGCGTGTCGACCGGACGGAAAACGTGCACCTGTTCTGGGAAACCGCGTCCAGGGTGCTGGCACTCGCGGACGATCGGAAAGTGAAGATCATTTTCCCGACCCGCCGCAATCTCGAACGGCTGGCGACGCTCGGCGGCTTCGATGCGGCCAGGGCGCACGCGTTGGCGCACCCCGTCGAAACGATCACACCACAGGTCGAAGAACGGAACGGCATCCCGCATCTGTGCATTCCTGACGGCCTTGGCTATCCGGTAATTTCGGAAGAACTCTCGACGGCAATGCGCGGATAGATGGCAAACAAGACTCCCCTCGAAGCCCTGCGGTCCGTGCTCACCGGCACGGCGCGCGCGATAGCGCATGAGCCGGAGGTCGAACTTGCCTATACGGCCGACGCGCCGACCCAGGCGGGCAAGAACCTGCGTGTGCCCATGCCGGGGCGAAACCTGCCGCCGGAGCAGGTTGCCGAAGCGCGCGGGTTCGCGGATGGCTTCGCGCTGCGTCTGCGCCATCACGACGCGGTCGCGCACAGCCGTCGCGCACCGGAACAGCCGGTCGCCCGGGCGGTCTTCGATGCGGTCGAGACGGTACGAGTCGAGGCGCTGGGGTCGCGCGGCATGGCCGGAGTGCGCGCCAATCTCGATTATGCGCTCGACATGCGGATGCGTTCCGATCCGATAACGCGCGCCAAGGCGAAGGACGAAGTGCCCCTGTCGACTGCGGTCGCACTGATGCTGCGCGAGCGCCTGACAGGATCGCCGCCGCCCGAAGAAACGGAAAGCGGCTTGGCGTTGGTTCGTGACTGGATCGAGGACGCGGCGGGCGCGGACATGGATGCGCTGGGTCTCGTGCTCGACGACCAGGCGGCGTTCGCGACGCTTGCGACCAAGCTGCTCGAGGATCTGGCGCTCATCGAGGGCGAGCCCACGGCCGATATCGAACCCGATGATGGCGAGGACGAGGGCGACGACGATGTCGAGGGCGATTCGGACACCGACGAGTCCGACGAAGGCGACGCCGGTATCGACCAGCGCGGCGAGCAGCAGGCGAGCGACGAGAGCGAAGCCGAGGGCGAGGAAGAGGGCGAAGACGCCGAGGGCGAGAACGATGGTGAGCCCGGGGAAGGCGAGCAGGAAGGGATGCTTCCCGTCCGTCCCAACCGTCCGCCCGCCGACCTGACGCCGGGATTCGATTACAAGGCGTGGACGGCGCAGTTCGACGAAATCGTGACGGCAGAGGAACTCTGCGATGCCGACGAACTGGTTCGGCTACGCGCCTATCTCGACCAGCAGCTTATCCATCTGCAGGGCGCGGTGACCAAGCTCGCCAACCGTTTGCAGCGCCGGCTGATGGCACAGCAGAGCCGCAGCTGGGACTTCGACCAGGAAGAAGGGATGCTCGACGCCGCGCGGCTTGCCCGCGTCGTCGTCTCGCCGGGCCATTCGCTGAGTTATAAGATCGAGCGCGAGACCGAATTCAAGGACACGGTCGTCAGCCTGCTGATCGACAATTCGGGTTCGATGCGCGGGCGCCCGATCAGTATCGCCGCGATCTCCGCCGACATCCTTGCCCGCACACTCGAACGCTGCGGCGTGAAGACCGAGATCCTCGGTTTCACGACACGGGCCTGGAAGGGCGGGCAGGCGCGTGAGAACTGGCTGGCCGCAGGACGCCCACCGATGCCGGGCCGCCTCAACGACTTGCGCCATATCATCTACAAGGCGGCAGACGCCCCTTGGCGCCGTGCGCGTACGTCACTCGGCCTGATGATGCGGGAGGGGCTGCTCAAGGAAAACATCGACGGAGAGGCGCTGCTCTGGGCGCACGCGCGTCTGATCGCGCGGCCGGAGGACCGCAAGATCCTGATGGTCATTTCCGACGGTGCCCCGGTCGACGATTCGACCCTCAGCGTGAATTCGGGAAGCTATCTCGAAAAGCACCTGCGGCAGGTGATCGGCTGGATCGAGAACAAGTCGCCGGTCCAGCTCGTCGCGATCGGCATCGGCCACGACGTGACGCGGTACTACGCGCGTGCAGTGACGATCATGGATGCCGACCAGCTAGGCGGTACTATGGTCGAGCAGCTTGCCGGATTGTTCGACGGGGACGCCAAATAGAAAGGAGCGGCAACCGCGAGGTTACCGCTCCCTTCTTCGCGTTATCCCCGAAGGTTATACTGCGTAGCTGACCCGCGGGCGGCGGCGCATGCTGTAGCCGACCACACCGAAGCCCATGACCATCATGGCCCAGGTTGCGGGTTCGGGCACTGCACCCGACAGGCTCAGCTGGAGCACCGACGGCGAACCGTTTTCGCGGCCATAGACGATGCGATACGAGGTGACGTTGGAACCCAGCACCACCGACTCGGTGATCGCGCTCGTCGGGCCTGCGGTGAAGCCGGCGAGTGCCGTCGACGAACCGTTCACATAGACGCTGACACCGTCGTCATGCGTGATGGTCAGTGTCTGGCCGCCATAATTCCCGGCGTCCGAATCGAACGTGTAGAGCGAACCCCATGCATAGTTCGCGCCGCTGCCGCTGCTGGCCAGGAAGTTGTTCAGGTTGTTGAACGCCTGGTTGACGTTCGAATAGCCCACGTTGCCGTTGGGTCCGTAAACCTTCGCATAGGCGGAGATATTCGCTGCCGTGGTGAAGAACGAGCTGTTGAGGTCTCCCGCAGGCGTCGTGTTCTGCGCGCCGGTGCTGCTGAAGTTCAACGCGCCATTGTAGGTGAACGTCGCCTTCGATGCGCTGTTCGTGCCGTTTGCGAACAGGGCCAGCGTACCGGCGCTCTGGTCGGCATTGAACTGCACACCGGTCATCGCGGTGTAGACGGTAACTTGATAGGCGGCGAACGCCGGGCTCGCGAGAGCCGAGGCGGCAAGTGCCAGAGCGATTGCGGTCTTCCGCATGATAATTCCCCTTAGAAAAAAACTGGGTGCCGGCATTGAACCGACACAAGCGAGCGACCGCTTGGGTGGCATCGAATTCGTGCCATTTCCGTTACGAATATCACCCGGAAGATATATGTCCTAGGTGATACATCATGGCCAAAGTCCCTTTTTGACACGACTGCCGCACGCCAAAGAAAAGGGCCGGACAGTTTCCTGCCCGGCCCTTCCCGCCCTCAGATGCACAACTGGAGGGACTTAGCGGTAACGGTTGTTGCAGCTCGAACTCTTGTCGATCTCGCGGCCGGCAAGTGCGCCCAGGCCGCCGCCGACGATCAGGCCGGTGGTCGATGGACGGTTGCCGTAACCGCCGCGGCCGATCTCGCGGCCCAGCAGGCCGCCGGCGATCGCGCCCAGGATGGTCCCGGTCGTACCCGAACTGCGGCGGCAGCGTTCGTAGCTGCGGTTGTAGTTGCGGTCGTCATAGCCGCGACGGTCGTAGTAACCACCCCGGTCGTCGTTATAGCCGCGACGATCGTCATAGCCGTGACGGACCTGCTCATAACCATAGCGGTCCTGCGGGTAATAGCTCTGCGCCATGGCAGGGGTTGCAGCGAGGCCGACAGTTGCGACGCTCGCCAGGGCGGCGGTGTGAATCAGTTTCTTCATCGTCGGTCTCCTTGCTCGATGATGGAACCGTTCTAGGTGATTCGATGTGCAACGATGCTGAATGCAGTCGTTAGCGTTGGTTAATGTTGGTTTGTCCGCGCGGGCCGCTATTGACGCGCACGAATGCGCTGGCTCGGCTTCTTCCTCGCGGTCCTGTTACCGATCGTCATCGGCGGTCCGCGCAGCAAGCAGCACACGCCCAATTATGCCGAGCGTATAGTCGTCCGTTCGGTCCCGGTCACGCTCGATGTGTCGGATGCGACACGCACGCGCGTTGGCGCGTTCACCCTGCTCGGCGGCTGGCGCTTGTCGGGTGTGTCACCCCAGTTCGGCGGCTGGTCTGCGCTCCATGTCGATGGCGACCGTGTGACTTCCATCGGCGATGCGGGAACGGTCCTGCGCTTTCGACTGACCCCGTTCGGCCGCGCGGTCGATGCCCGGATCGATTCCTTGCCAACGTCATGCGGGCAGGATGACGACAATCGCACGCGGGATTCCGAATCTCTGACCGGTGACGGCCGCAATTGGTGGGTCGGCTATGAATCGGAAACGCGCATCTGCCGCATCGGTGCAGACTTCCGGCGCGGCGAGGCCGTCTACCAGCCGCGCCTGATGGCCAACTGGCTCAGGACGCGTGGGCCGGAAGCAATGGTGCGCCTGCGCGACGGCCGCTTCCTGGTGTTTGCCGAGATGGCACCGGCCGGGGTCGACGAGCGCCCGCTGCTTGTCTTCTCCGGCGATCCCACTGACCCCCGCACGCCTGTAACCGCGCTCAGCTACCGGCCGCCTGAAGGATTCAGCCCCACCGACGCTGCCGAACTTCCTGACGGGCGCATCATGGTGCTCAATCGCCGTTTTACGATCTGGAGTCTGTTCACCAGCGCCGTGTCGATCATCGATCCCGCGCAATTCGCGGCGGGAATGGTTGCGACGGGCCCGGTTGTCGCCCGATTCGAACGTCCGCTGATCAGCGACAATTTCGAAGGGCTGGCGATCACGCAGGAAGGCGACCAGACCATCGCCTGGATCATTTCCGACGACAATCAGATGACGTGGCAGGCAACATACCTGCTCAAATTCGCGCTGGATAAGAACGCGGGGATTATCCCCGCGTCAAAGCCTTAGGCTGCGGCCGGAACCGTCTTTGCCTTGGCGATCTTGCGCTTCAGGCGCTGCACCTTCAGGCTCAGCTTGTCGTCGCTGGTCTTGGCGAGCCAGTTGTCGAGACCGCCGTTATGTTCGACCGAACGCAGGCCATGCGTCGAAACGCGCAGCTTCACGCCTTCGCCCAGCGTATCGCTGATCAGCGTGACGTTCTGCAGGTTGGGCAGGAAGGTCCGCTTGGTCTTGTTGTTGGCGTGGCTCACATTGTGTCCCACCTGGCGACCCTTGCCGGTCAGTTCGCAAACGCGTGCCATCGCTCGTAAATCCTGAAATTCGTTGTTGCTCGGAAAGGCGGCGCGCATATCGGCAAAGCCTTGCCGCGTCAACCGAGTCGCGCTTAATCGCGGTACATGGCCTTCCCGCTTCCCGACCCGATGCGCCGCGCGCTTGCCCTAGCAGAGCAGGCTGCCCGCGACGGTGAAGTGCCTGTCGGCGCTGTCGTTATAGTGAACGGCGCAGTTGTGGGAGAGGGCGTAAACCGAACCCGCCGCGACAACGATCCGACCGCCCACGCCGAAATCGTCGCGATTCGCGCCGCCTGCGCGGCAATCGGCACGGACCGCCTGCCGGGCGCCGAACTCTGGGTGACACTCGAACCCTGCGCTATGTGTGCGGGCGCCATCGCTCACGCCCGCATCGCGCGCCTTGTCTATGCAGCGCCCGACCCAAAGGGCGGCGGTGTCGCACACGGGCCACGCGTATTCGCGCAGCCGACCTGCCATCATCGGCCCGAGGTAGTAGACGGCGTGGGTGAGGGGTCGGCTGCGATACTGTTGCGGGAGTTCTTTGCGGAGCGGCGATAAGGCTTCCCACTAGCGACCGGGATAGCGATCGATACCGAAACGCTTCGATCTCACGAGAAGCTTGTTCTTTTCCCAGGTCCAGTCTGGGCGAATGCCGCGCTCGAAGAACGCTTCAATTTTTTCCGCGACATCGTTGAGAAGACATGCCCAGAAACATGGGACGATCAGTGCATGTTCGATGTCGTTGAGCGGGGATATCTCTTGATAACCCTGAATTATTTCATCGCGGTCGCCCCGCCAGGCCATTGCGAAGTCAGAAATTCTGAACCCGCGATGCGTAAATTCGAAATCCAGGAGGCCGCTGAAGCCACTCTCGTCGAACAAGAGATTCCATGACGCGAAATCGCCGTGGAGGATAACGGAACCGAGACCTGTCGTATCCAGGCCGTCGATCACCTCTAACGCGCAATCCAGATGCCATCTCAGTAGGTGCGCCGTGTCAGCGTCGATCCGTTCATATCGGGCAAGCGCGGCAACGAGACCCGGATTCCGTAATATTTCGTCGGCACGGCACGAGCCTTCTTTTTGTCCGATGTCGAGCAGCGCGGCGCTGTCTCGATGAAAACGGGCCAACAATTGCCCTTGTATCCTCCGTGCTTCAGGCGAATCATCGGTACGTGGCGCTCCGGGCAAGTGCGTGAACAGGCACCACCGGTGATCCGTTGTCAGTTGGTCGATCGGTATCGGAACAGGCCATCCCATGGCCGCCATTCGCTGCAGGACGTTTAACTCGTAATCGACGACATTCGCCGATGCGTATCCATAATGTCGGAGAACATATTGGCGCCCCTTGCGCCCAACCAGCCAATGACGGTTCACCCGGCCGCCAAGGTAGCCGATTGGTTCGATGCTCAGCTCCGTGATGCAGCTTTGAGGTATCCGGGTGTTTTCCACGGTCGCGAAAGTTCCAACAGTCGTTGCCAAGTTGACATCCGACTTCCTCAAACCCGACGATCGATGTCCTAACTATAACGATCCAACTGCACTCCCGCATTGCCCCCCGCCCGCAAAACCGGCATTGCTTGATCGCAACAGGCCATGCCCACCCCGACACTGTCTCCCTTTCCCTGGATCGACGTCGCGATCATCGTCGCGCTGATTGCCCTGAACGGCGTGTTCGCCATGTCCGAACTCGCGATCGTTTCCGCGCGCCGTCCGCGCCTGGAGGCGCTGGCGCGCAAGGGGAACAGTGGGGCTCGTGTCGCCATCGACCTTGCGGCCGACCCGGGCAAACTGCTCTCCACGGTACAGATCGGCATCACGCTGATCGGCGTGCTCACGGGCGCTTATTCGGGGGCCAGTCTCGGCGGTCCAATGGGCGAGCGGCTGGAAATGCTGGGCGTCCCGGCGAGTTCGGCCGACGATGTCGGTTTCGGGATCGTTATCGCCATTACGACCTTCGTCTCGCTGGTGATCGGCGAACTGGTGCCCAAGCAATTCGCGCTCCGGTCGCCGGAGCCGATCGCGGCACTTGTCGCGCGGCCAATGTCGTGGATGGCGAAGGCGACCGCTCCGCTCGTCTGGATTCTCGACAATACCAGCGGTGCCGTGTTCCGCCTGCTTGGCCTGAAACGCGAGTCCGAGGCGCATGTGACGGCGGAGGAGCTTCACCTGATCGTCGCCGAAGCGTCGAAATCGGGCGTGATCGAGGAATCGGAGCGTGCGTTTATTTCGGGTGTCGTGCGTCTTGCGGACCGGCCGGTGCGTGAAGTCATGACGCCGCGGACCGAAATCGACTGGATCGATGCGGACGCGGACCGCGATGCCATCCGCACCATGCTCGCTGAACTGCCGCACAGCCGTGTGCCGGTCGCGACCGGATCGGTCGACAACATCCTGGGCATCGTCCAGGCACGCGACATTGTCCGCACGCTGATCGCGGGCGAGGAAGTGAACCTGCGCAATCTGATGCGCACCGCGCCCGTCGTCCCGGACCAGGTGGATGCGATGGACGTGCTGGAGGCGCTGCGCCGCGCGGATGTGCCGATGGCGCTGGTTCATGACGAATACGGCCATCTGGAAGGGATCGTCACGCCCGCCGACCTGTTGTCGTCGATCGCGGGCGAGTTCGTGTCGGACCAGGACGAGGGCGACGATCCGCCGGTGTTCGAACGCGAGGACGGCAGCCTGCTCGTTTCCGGCTGGTGGGCGGCGGACCTGCTCGCCGAAAAGATCGGCCTGACGCTGCCCGAGGACCGCGATTATGCGACCGTCGCGGGGCTGGCGCTTGCCGAATTGAAACGCATCCCAGCCGTGGGCGATCATTTCGATTTCGGCGGATATCGCTTCGAAATCGTCGATATCGACGGCCGCAAGATCGACAAGCTTCTGGTCGCGAGCCTCTAGCCATGCAGCAGTACCAGGATCTTCTCCGCCGCATCCTCGACACCGGCGTACCGCAGGCCGACCGTACGGGTGTGGGAACGCTGAGCGTGTTCGGGCACCAGATGCGCTTCGACCTGCAGGCCGGTTTCCCGCTGGTCACGACCAAGAAGCTGCACGTCCGCTCGATCTTCATCGAACTGCTGTGGTTCCTGCGCGGCGAGACGAACAACAACTGGCTGAAGGACCGCAAGGTCGGCATCTGGGACGAATGGGCGGGCGAGGACGGCGAACTCGGCCCCATCTACGGCAAGCAATGGCGCGACTGGGTGGCGGCCGACGGGCGTCACATCGACCAGATCAAGCTGCTGGTCGACCAGATCAAGAATAACCCGGCCAGCCGCCGGCAGATCGTTACCGCCTGGAACCCCGGCGAGATCGACCAGATGGCGCTGGCGCCGTGCCATTGCCTGTTCCAGACGCATGTCGCGAACGGGAAGCTGTCGCTGCAGCTTTACCAGCGCTCCGCGGATGTGTTCCTGGGCGTGCCCTTCAACATTGCGAGTTACGCGTTGCTGACGCACCTGCTGGCCGACCAGTGCGGGCTGGAGGTCGGCGAGTTCGTGTGGACGGGCGGTGATACGCACCTCTACACCAACCACCTCGACCAGGCGCGGCTTCAACTGACCCGCGATCCCAAGCCGTTGCCGAAACTGGTGCTGAAGCGCCGCCCGGCCAATATCGACGAATACGAATACGAGGATTTCGCGGTCGAGGGTTACGAAGCGCACCCGCACATCAAGGGCGAGGTCGCGGTTTGATCACGCTGGTGATGGCTCGCGCGCGAAATGGCGTGATCGGACGCAGCGGCAAGATGCCTTGGCACATCCCTGGTGAGCAGAAGCGTTTCAAGGCGCTTACGATGGGCAAGCCAATGATCATGGGCCGAAAGACCTTCGAAAGTCTGCCCGGGCTGCTTCCTGGACGGCGGCATATCGTCCTTACGCGAGACGGTGACTGGTCGGCATCAGGAGCAGAGGTAGCGACCAGCGTTATCGACGCGCTTGCTCTCGCCGGACCGGACGCGGCGGTCATCGGCGGCGCGGAAATCCTGACGCTATTTGCCCCGCATATAGATCGCTGGGAACTGACCGAGGTCCACGACGATCCACTAGGCGACGCGGTCATGCCGGCGCCCGATCCGGACGTATGGAAAGAAATCGCGCGTGAGGATCACGAGGGCTATAGCTTCGTCACCTTGGAGAGGGTGTAGATGAAGAAGTTTTTCGCCTGGGCCGCGTTGCTGCTCGGCATCGCGTCGATCGTGTTCTTCGGCGTCCTGCCACCGATCGTCGAGGGACGGATGAACGTCGTTGCCGGACCGCAACCGCCCGCCGCGACGGCGCGTGCGGCGGCGCTCCACAAGACGCTGCAGGTCGCCGACATGCATGCCGACACACTGATGTGGAAACGCGACTTCATGGAACGTGGAACGCGGGGGCAGGTCGACTTTCCGCGCCTGACCGAAGGCAATGTCGCGCTGCAGATCCTTTCGTCGGTCACCAAGACGCCGAAGAACCAGAATTACGATTCGAACAGTGGCGACACCGACAACATCACCCTGCTGACCATCGCCCAGGGCCAGCCGCCACGGACATGGACGTCGCTTGTCGAGCGCTCGCTGTGGCATGCGGAGAAGTTGAACCGAGCTGTGGCGGCTGCGGGGCAGCGGCCATGCCTTCGGATCATTAGAACCAAGGCAGATCTGGCGGCGCTCATCCGTGATCGCACAAGCGAATATGCCTGCGCAATCGAGTCGCCCTATGCGACCTCGGCTGCTGCCAAGCCAATGGGCACGATGCTTTCGATCGAAGGCCTTCAGGACATCGAGGGCAAGCGCGCCAATCTCGACCGACTGTTCGATGCCGGGTTCCGCATGGCCGGTCTTGCGCATTTCTTCGACAATGAAGTCGCGGGCTCGATGCACGGCGTTCGCAAGGGTGGCCTGACGCCGTTTGGCGTGGAGATCGTCCGCGCGATGGAGGCCAAGGGCATGGTCGTCGACATCGCGCATTGCAGCCACACCTGCGTCGCGCAGGTATTGGCCATGGCGAAGCGCCCAGTCGTTTCGTCGCACGGCGGCGTGCAGGCGACGTGCAAGGTCAACCGCAACCTGACCGACGAAGAAATCCGTGGTGTCGCCAAGACCGGTGGCGTGGTGGGCATCGGATATTGGGACGCGGCAGTGTGCGACACGTCGCCTGCCGGCATCGTCCGCGCCATCGCACATGTCCGCGATCTGGTCGGCATCGATTACGTCGGCCTCGGCAGCGATTTCGACGGTGCGGTCACGACGCGGTTCGACACGACGCGGCTCGATGCGATCACGCAAGGGCTGATCGACGCGGGGTTCAGCGACACCGACATCGCGAAGGTGATGGGCGGCAACGTGTTCCGCGTGCTGGCGCAAGTTTTGCCGAATTGACCCGATGAGCAGCGACCGCCCGATCTTCTACGACGCCAGCGGCCAGCGGAACCGCTGGTCGAAGCGCGTCGTGGCGATGCTGCTTGCGCTGATCGTCATTGCGGCACTGGGTTTTGCATGGACCATCGCTGCCGTACCCGCAGGCTCGGCGCTTCACCCCATCGGCGAACGCAAGCAGACGCGGCCTCTGGTCGAACAGGTGTCGCGGTTGCGCAAACAGGCGGGGCAGTGGCTGCCCCCCTCCAAACCGGGCGTCCGGGCCGGCAAGCAGGTCTCGGCGGCATTCTATGTGCCCTGGGATCCGGACAGCGCGGCCTCGCTCGCGCGGCACATCGACGAGATCGACTGGGTCGTCCCGACGCTTGCGTTCGTAACGGATGGCGGGCGCACAAGAAGTTACAACCGCGACGTGAATTTCCAGCGGATCGTGCGCCGCGCGACCAGTTCTACCCGTGTCATGCCGATGATCCAGAATGCGGCGAACGACAAATGGGATGGCGCCGGGATGGCCGCGATCCTGCGCGATCCGGCGCGGCGCAAGGCGCTGCTCGACTGGGCAGAGCAGATCGTCACCGACCAGCGCGGCAGCGGCGTCGTCTTCGACCTCGAAGAACTGCCCGATGCGGCGCTTCCCCATTATATCCAGTTCCTGAAAGAGGCGCGGGCGCGTTTTTCCGCCAAGCACTGGTCGGTTGCGCTGGCAGTGCCGATCGACAATCCGGCGTGGAACCTGCGCGCTTTTGCCGACGCCGCCGATTTCCTGTTCCTGATGAACTACGACGAACACGCCCCCGGCCAGCCGCCGGGTCCGATCGCGTCGCAGTCGTGGTTCGTCGCCAACCTGAAGCGCGCGCTGGCGCAGGTTCCGCCGTCGAAGGCGATCGTGGCCATCGGCAACTATGCCTATGACTGGCACGGCGACACCGCCGACAACATGACGGATGAAGAAGCGTGGCTCGCCGCCGACGACAGCGAAGCAACGCCGACCTTCGATCCCGTCAGCGGTAATTCCTATTTCGCGTACGAAGAGGATGGCGTCACCCATACCATCTGGATGCTCGATGCAGCGAGCGCCTGGAACCAGTTGCGCGCTAACCAGGCATTGGGAACGGCCGGCTTCGCGCTGTGGCGGCTGGGCAGCGAAGACGTCGGCTACTGGTCGGCCGCAAAGGCGCTAACGAGTAACCGTACACCCGACCTCGCGCGGTTTACGCCGGTCGGCAACGTCAGCGTCGAGGGTGCGGGCGAACTGCTGCGGATCGAGGCGACACCGCGCGACGGCATCCGCACCGTGACGTTCGACAAGTCAGGGTTGATACGTAACCAGCAGTTTACCCAATTGCCGACGCCGTTCCAGGTGCGCCGCGGCGGCAACCGCCCCGGAATGGTCGCCCTGACGTTCGACGACGGGCCGGACCCCACCTGGACGCCGAAGATTCTTGATGTGCTGGAGGCAAAAAATGCTCCAGCGACATTCTTCGTCATCGGCGAGAATGCGATTTCGAACCCCGGACTGCTCAACCGCATCATTCGCGGCGGCAGCGAGTTGGGCAACCACAGCTACACCCACCCGAACATGGCGCAGGTGTCCGACACCGGGATCCGCGTAGAACTGAACACCACGCGCAGGCTGGTAGAGGCCTATACGGGCCGCTCACTGCGCCTGTTCCGCGCGCCCTATTTCGGGGATGCCGAACCGACGACCACAGACGAACTCGAACCGGCATGGGTCGCGCAGCAGCGCGGTTATCTGAATGTCGGCCTGCATGTCGATCCGGATGACTGGCAACGGCCGGGCGTCGCACAGATCGTCGCCAATACGCTCGCCAAGGTCGACCGCGGCACCGACGAAAACCCCACGCGCGTCGTGCTGCTCCACGATGGCGGCGGCGACCGTTCGCAGACTGTCGCCGCCCTGCCGCAGATCATCGATGGCCTGCGTGCCAAGGGCTACACGCTGGTAACGATCTCGACCCTCGCAGGCGTATCGCGCGATACCGTGATGCCCGAGGTCAAGGGGTGGGACCTGGTCGCGGTGCGTGCCGATGTCGCCATCTTCCTGATCATCGCGGGCTTCCTGTGGACGATCAAATGGCTGTTCTTCGTTGCGATCGCGCTGGGCATCGCGCGGGCGTTGCTCATGGCCGGGTTGGCCCTGCGCGACCGGTACCGCCGCGATCGCCCGGTGCCGCCGCCGATCGA
>APMI01011487.1_pt1 | contig 16530 bp, 15 predicted proteins | sample 667938 | NCBI WGS metagenome assembly APMI01 (sample SAMN01084076, study PRJNA167559) | wastewater metagenome | biome: Wastewater | place: Denmark: Ejby Moelle, Odense | collected 2011-11-28 | reverse complement strand
GCTAGTTTTTTGGCTACAGCAGATTCTCTACCGCCGTTTCCTATAATTAATACTTTCATTTTGATGTTTATTTTGATATATTACAAATTTAAGAAATTGTATGAACGATTTGTTACATAATTTCTATAATTTTTAGTGCAAGAAATGTCTCATTCCTGTGAACATCATAGGAATTCCATGTTCATTAGCCGCTGCAATAGAATCTGCATCTTTTACAGAACCACCTGGTTGAACAATCGCTGTAATGCCTTCTTTAGCACAAAAATCTACCACATCTCTAAAAGGAAAAAAAGCATCTGAAGCGAGAACTAAATCTCCTGTAAACTTTTCTTTAGCTCTAGAAATAGCTTGTTCTGTAGCCCAAATTCTGTTCACTTGTCCACCTCCAATCCCGAAAGCCTGAACTCCGTTTGAAACTACAATTGCATTAGATTTCACATATTTCACTACTCTTTGCGAGAATAATAATGCTTTTTTCTGCTCTTCTGTTGGTTGAACTTCCGTCACGACTTTGAAATCATCTGAAAATTGATCATCCACATCTTGAATTAAAATTCCGCCATCAATTTTCACCCAAGTTTGTTTGTCTGAAACTGGATTTTTAATTTTTATAATTCTTAAATTCTTTTTCTTTCTTAGAATTTCTAAAGCTTCTTCATCAAAATCAGTTGCCATTACAATTTCTAAGAAAGTTTTGTTGAGTTCTTCCGCTGTTGCAGCATCTACTTTATAATTCATCCCGATAATTCCACCGAAAATAGAAACTGGATCACATTCGAAGGTTTTAGCATAAGTTTCAAGAGCTGTAGTTCCTATAGCAACTCCACAAGGTGTAGAATGTTTTACAGCACAACATGCCATTTCTTCTTTAAATTCATTTACTACTTTCCAACACAAATCCATATCTCTTAGATTATTGAAAGACAATTCTTTACCTCCCAAAATTTCGAAATCTTTCATCGCTCCGTTTTCAAAAGTTGACACATAATATGCTGCAGATTGGTGAGGATTTTCGCCGTAACGCAAATCTGAAACTTTTTTGTAAGAAGCACTAAGATAAGTTGGATATTCTTCTTCTAACAACATTTTAGAAATGGCTGCATCATAAGCCGAAGTTAGATTGAATACTTTTCCTGCTAATTTTTTACGGGTTTCTATGGTAGAATCTCCGTTTTCTGAGATTTCTTGTTGAACCAATGCATAATCTGCCACGTCAGTAATTACCGCCACAGATTTGAAATTTTTAGCGGCAGAACGAAGCATTGATGGTCCACCAATATCTATGAATTCTACTTTTTCGTCAAGTGAAATATTTTTATTTACATTTTCGAAGAAAGGATATAAGTTGACAATCACCATATCAATAAGCCCGATTTCGTGCTCTGCAACGGTTTTCATATGTTCTTCATTATCACGAACAGCCAATAAACCACCATGAACTTTTGGATGAAGGGTTTTTACTCTTCCGTCTAACATTTCTGGAAAATTAGTCACTTCATCTATCTGAATGGGATTAAGTCCAGCTTCTTTAAGATGTTTGAAAGTACCTCCAGTAGAGATAAGTTCGTAATTGTTTTGTTCTAAAAATTGTGCAAATTCAGTAAGACCCTTTTTGTCTGATACGCTGATTAATGCTCGTTTTTTCATTTTTTATTTTTAATTTTTATTAGATTTTAACCAATTGAGAAACCATTATTGTAAATATAAATTGATACTCCTAACAGAATTAAGGCTTCAATAATATAAACTACATAAATATTTATCATTTTAAAACTTACTATTATTCTTTCAACCAGCATAATGATTAACAAAATAATTAGCCCAAAAAAAGCAATAGTACCTCCTAATGCATTACCTCCATTATTGTCAATAAAAGTATAATTAATAAATAAAAAAAGTAATAATACACCTAAAATAAGCGATATAATTAAAAAAGGAGTTATTGGCTTTAGTTTCTTCATTTTAATTCAAAACTTTATTTATCGCTTTAGGAAAAATATCATATTCTATTTCGTGAACTTTTTGTGCAAGAGTTTCTGGAGTGTCATTTTCTTCAATGTTAAATTTTCCTTGAAGAATAATTTCGCCTTCGTCAATTCCTGAAGTAACAAAATGAACGGTTGCGCCACTTTCTTTTTCTTTAGCCTCAATTACCGCTTCGTGTACGTGATGTCCCCACATTCCTTTTCCACCAAATTTTGGCAATAATGCAGGATGAATATTGATGATTTTATCTTTATATTTTTCACAAAATTCTGATTTTAAAATAGAAAGAAAACCTGCCAAAACAATTAAATCTGTATTTTCGGGCAATACTTTTTCTAAATTTTCAGAAAAATCTTTTCCTCGTTTGATGAGTTGAAAAGGGATTTTGTGATTTTTGGCTCTTTCTAAAGCATAGCAATCGCGGTCTGCCACCACTAAATTTACTTTAGCATTGGGAATTTCTCCATTGTCAATACAATCAATGATTCTCTGTAGATTACTGCCAGAACCTGATGCAAGAATTGCTATATTTTTCATTTTTGTACAATGTATTATGTATCAAGATCTATAATGTACAAAGAAAAATATAAATGCTTTCTATTACTTTGTACATTGTACTTTTTACATTTTACAATAAATTTATTTTCTCAGAATTTTCTGTAATCTCTCCTATTTCATAAGCATCAGGAAGTGTTTCTAGAACTTTGGTCACGTCGTTTGCATCTACCACCACTACCATTCCTACACCCATATTAAAAGTTCCGAACATTTCCATTCTTTCGATGTTTCCACGTTTTTCTGCTTCTAACATAATGCTTGGAATTTGGATTTTAGAAGTATCTATATTTGCACAAAAACCTTCAGATATAATTCTCGGAACATTCTCTATTAAACCACCACCAGTAATATGTGCAATTCCGTGAATATCTATCACTTGCATCAGTTTATGAATAGGCTGATAATACAATCTTGTAGGTACTAAAAGTGTTTCGTGAATTGGTTTACCTTCGAACTCTTCATTAAAATCAGGGAAAATTTTTCTTACCAAAGAAAAACCATTGCTATGAAAACCAGAACTAGGAAGCGCAATAATTTTGTCGCCTTTTTTAATTTTAGAACCATCTATAATCTGGTCTTTTTCTACAATTCCTACGCAAAAACCAGCAACATCATAATCACCAGGTTGATACATTCCGGGCATTTCTGCGGTTTCGCCACCTATGAGTGCGCAATTGTTGTCTTTGCAAGCATTTACCATCCCAAGAACTATTTCTGCTGCTACATCAGAATCTAGTTTTCCGCAAGCCAAATAATCTAAGAAAAATAGCGGTTTAGCACCATGACAAAGGATATCATTAGCACACATTGCGAAGCAATCTATACCTATAGAATCATATTTCTTGGTATCTAAAGCAATTTTAAGCTTGGTTCCTACCCCATCTGTTCCAGATACTAAAACTGGATTTTTGTAACCTCCAATTTCATAAAACGCCCCAAAACTACCAATTCCGTTTAGTACATTTTTATTGTGGGTTTCGGCAACGGCAGATTTTATTTTATCAACGGTTTTGTAACCTTCTTCTTTATCTACTCCTGCAGATTTGTAAGTATTGCTCATTTTTTACTTTTTTTAAAGAAACCTTGCAGGATTTTACTCCTGCAAGATGTTCACTTTTAATAGATTTACTTCAAACTTTCACAGAAAAAACTTAAATAAAAAAGCCGACAATCTTTCAGATTATCGGCCTAGATTATTTAGCTGCGTATTTTAGCTTTCCAATTTCTTGGAGAATTAGAGTGCCAAAATGTTGCAAATTTTTGTTCAAGTTTCTAATTTTTACTTCCGCAAAAGTAATATTTTTTATTGATTAAAAGCAAATCAAAAACTAAGAAAAATTTTCTTTTATTACTTTTTTAACTTTTTCCTCAAATTCAGAAGATTTTTCTAACTCTATTATACCTTTTTGATTATCAAAGGTTTCATAGAAAAATGGCAAAGAAAAAGTCTCTGAAATTTTGGCTCCATCAAAAGGAAATCTTTTACTGGCAATTTCTAAAACACTTGCACCACCTCTTTTTCCTGGAGAAGTTGCCATCAAAAACATTGGCTTTTCACCAAAAATTTTTCTTTCGGGAATTCTAGAAACCCAATCCATTAGATTTTTAAACGCAGCAGAATAATTACCATTATGCTCTGCCAGAGAAACCAAAAGAAAATCTGAAGTATCTATTTTTTCTGCAAAATCATACGCTAATTTTGGCAATCCGCCACTTTTTTCTCGGTCTGAGCTGTAAATTGACATTTCGTAGTCGTTTAAATCTAAAATTTCAATTTCAGAATTTTCAAATTTTTGAGAAACAAAAGTTACCAATTGTTTGTTGATTGATGTGGAAGAACTGCTTCCTGCAAATGCGAGTATTTTCATATTAGTTGATGGTTGATAGCTCTTAAACTTTTAATTCTTGAATTTTATTACAATTTAGGTAATTTCATTGGAACTTCAATCAAAAGAACTTCAGAATTTTCTGAAATTTCTAAATCAAACTTGTCGGTATCTTCAATTCCAAGAGCGTCTCTTTGATTTAAAATAGTATCACCAATTTTTACACTTCCCGAAATTACAAAAACATAAACTCCGTTTCCAGATTTTTTGATTTCATAAGTTTTAGAAGTATTTTGAGTAAAATTTCCTAAATGAAACCACGCATCTTGATGTACCCAAACTCCTGCATCATCAGGATTTGGAGAAACAATTTGTTGGAATTCATTATCTACAGCATTATCAGAAATTTTAAGTTGATCATATCTTGGTTCTACTCCATTTTCACGAGGAATTACCCAAATTTGAAGCAAAGTAACTGGTTGATCGGAATTTCCATTAAATTCGGAATGCTGAATACCTGTTCCTGCGCTCATTACTTGGATTTCTCCTTTCTTGATAGCTCCGAAATTTCCCATAGAATCTTTGTGATGCAATTCTCCTGAAAGTGGAATGGTTATAATTTCCATATTAGAATGAGGATGCGTTCCGAAACCCATTCCTGCGCTTACAAAATCATCATTTAACACTCTAAGAACACCAAAATGTACTCTTTCTGGATTGTAATAATTGGCAAAGCTAAAACTGTGATTGGCAACTAACCAACCGTGGTTTTGAAATCCTCTGCTTTCTGCGGTATGTACTGTTGTTTTCATTTTAAAATTTTTAATTTAAAGAATCATCGCGATTGTTCTGATTTACGAGTACAAAGATACAGTGGTAAGAATCTGATTACATTGATGTAAGGTAAGAAATACCTGAGGTGAAAAGTTAGATTTATCCTTTGACAATTATTTGAATATCTTGTATATAATTGTAATCTACACGAAAGAAAAAAACTATACAAAGATTTAAACTTTGAACAATAGTAAAAATTATAAATACTCTTTTAAAAATCTGATTAGTAATTATTATAACTCTAATAATTCAAATTGAAAAATTTAAATCACCAAAAATGAAATTTAGATTAATAAAGTATGTTTAAATAAAAATTAAATCATCGTTAATAAAAGTCTTTTTTATATCTAAATAATATACAGAATCAATAATTTAAACCTTAAAGTACAATAAAATTTTAAAATAACACAAAGCGCAATACTTTATACTAATTAAATTAAAAATTTTTAATTATTATTAATATTTTTGCATACTGATTAACCATGAAATAATTAAATTTTGAAAAAGAAGAATATAAATAAAGTCATTTTAAAAAAATTTAAAAGAAAATTAAAATCTAAACTTAAAAGAAGTTTAAAACGAAAACATTTAAATTATGTTCCAAAAAATGAAAGAAAATTATTTATTAAGATAAAAAAATATTCTAACAAATATATATTTTTTAAATGCCCTAAATACATATCTCTTGATAGCCATTATGAAGATTTTTTTAAATATGTTAAAAAAATTGAAAATGTGGTAAATAATATTAGTTATAACAAAAAACCTATTCTTATAGATATGAGAAATGTTGAAAGTATAGATTTCTCAGGAATTTCAATTTTGATTACATTAATTCTTAAGTTACAGCAGAAAAAAATAAAAGTTAATGGACTAAATCCAAAAGATCCTAATATATATTCATTGCTTAATGAATTCAACTTTTTTGAAAATACGGGGTATAGAAGATTATATTACAATAATTTTTATAGTGAATTTGGAAATTATGATAAAATTTTCATAAAAGGAGACGTAAAAGTAAATCCTCAAAATGGAATTAATATTACAAAATTTGTTTCTAAAAAAATTTTTGATGATGACAAACATGTTAATGATGGACTACAGACTGTCTTATTAGAGTTAATGGCAAATACTACAAAATGGTCAGAACAAACGACCGATAACAATCTTTGGATATTATCTACATATTATGATAAAAATTATAAAAATGTAGAATTTATTTTTATAGATTATGGTATAGGTATATTTGAAAGTTTAAAAAAATCTGAACAACATTCTACGTGGTATGGAGAAATTTTAAATAAATTTGCAAGTAATTGTAATGTGTTAAAAAATATGCTAGAAGGTGATTCAAGCATTTATAAATCATCTACTGGTCTTTATTATAGAGGAAAAGGAATACCATCATTAAAAACAAAATTAAAAGATAAGTATATAAATGATTTAAAAATTTATACTAATGATGTAAGAGGAGTTATTGATTTAGACATTTATGACAATATGTCTAATAAATTTAATGGCACAATTGTTTCTTGGAATATAAATAAAGATAATGTTTTTTTTAAAATATAAATAAATGAAAGTATTATACATAAAAGATTTTTCACCAACACCTGGAGTAAGAACACCTGAAGAAGGTCCTTTCTCAGGAGAAGAATATAGAAATAAAATTCTAGAACCCGAATTTAACATTGCTATTAAAGGAGGTTTTAAATTAAAAATTGATTTAAATGGAACTTTTGGATATGCCACGTCATTTTTAGAAGAAGTTTTTGGTGGCCTAGTTAGAACTTTTGGATATGATACTGTTATAAATAATTTAATTATTGATAGTTCTCAAAGACCATTTTATCTAGATGACATTAAAGAATATATGAATGATGCAGCTTCTAAAAAAAATATTTAGTAACAATACTTTAATAATTTCAATAGTTACTATTATTGTCTTTATAATATTTCTAATTTATCAAAATGGATTAGTGTTCAATAATGAAATTGATATAAAAGATATTATCAGTCTTTTATTTAATATTGTTTTTATTTTTTTTATATCAATTACAATTACTAAAAACTATGACATCAATAGAAAAGAAAAAGATGTAATTATAAACGATATAATAGAAATAAAGAAAAATGCTAAATTAGGTTTTGAGATAATTAAAAATTGCAATTACTCTGAAAAAGAATCAAATAAAATTATTACTAGTTTGCGAGAAGATTTATACCATTTAAAAAATTTGATTGAATCTTCAATTGTTGAAAAAGCTTCAGAAAGCACTAAAATTTTTTTTGATCAAATTAATACTGATATTAAATCAATAGATAGATTAATATCTCCAAATTCTAGTGCTAACAGGCTTATTACAGTGGAAAACGAAATTTTACTTAATGATTATTCAAGAAGAATAAATAAAGAATTATCAAAATTAATGTTAAAACTAAATAGTTTATGAGGTACTACTTAATCAGTAGTACCTCATAAACTATTAAATTTGAAAAGTTATTATGTGAAATTTTGAGCCTTTAGATGCTCAAAAATCCTTTCAGAAATTCTAAAAGGATTTGGATTTATCATTTAAACTAATAAATTGAGAATATTGGGTGCATCATTCAAATACGTTTCGAAATAACCACGTTCTTTCATTCTCTGGATTAATCCTTCAAAATCTGAAGCATCTGCTAATTCTATTCCTACGGTTGCTAATGCGGTTTCTCTGGAGTTCTTTTTGGTATATTCAAAAAAAGCAATATCATCATTTTCACCTAAAACATCTAAAACGAACTCCTTCAAAGAACCTGGTCTCTGCGGAAATTTAACCAAGAAATAATGCTTCACACCTTTGTAAAGCAAAGCTCTTTCTTTGATTTCTTCCATTCTGGTAATGTCATTGTTGCTTCCGCTCACAATGCAAACCACATTTTTACCTTTGATTATCTCTTGATATTGCTCTAAAGCCGAAATAGACAATGCGCCTGCTGGTTCTAGCACAATCGCATCTTTATTGTACATTTCTAGAATGGTTTCGCAGATTTTTCCTTCATCTACACTAATGCAATCGCTGATGTAATCTTTACAAATTTCAAAAGTTAAATCACCTACTTTTTGTACAGCAGCACCATCTACGAATTTATCAATTTTCGGCAATTCTACATTGTAGCCAGCATCAATAGAAGCTCTCATAGAAGCGGCACCTTTTGGTTCTACCCCAATAATTTTAGTATCAGGAGAAAGCACCGAAAACACCGTGACTATACCTGCCAATAAACCACCACCACCAATTGGAACAAAAACAAAATCTATTTTTTTATTGGTTTGTTCTAGAATTTCCATTGCTAAAGTTGCTTGTCCTTCAATAATCTGAGGATCATCAAAAGGATGAATAAATGCAGCTCCATTTTTTTCGCTGTAATCAATTGCGGCATTTTTAGAAGCATCAAAAGTATCTCCTACCAATTTTATTTTCACAAAATCACCACCGAACATTTCTACTTGTTCTAATTTTTGTTTTGGAGTGGTAATTGGCATAAAAATCACACCATTTATTTTAAGCTCATTACAAGCAAAAGCTACACCTTGAGCGTGATTTCCTGCACTTGCGCAAACTACTCCGCCATTGGTTTTCCCTGCTTCGAAAAGGCTTTTAATTTTATGATAAGCTCCTCTTAATTTATACGAACGAACAGGTTGCAAATCTTCTCTTTTCAAAGAAATATTGGCATCAAAAACTTTAGACAATCGGAAACTCTCTTGTAACGGAGTAATTTTCGCAGCTGTGGAAATTTTTTCTCTTGCTGTGTTTATAGAATCTATCGTTAAATAAGGTGTTTGTTCTTTCATCATAATTCTTTCATTGAAATTTTTCATTTTTCATAGGTTTTATCCTATGTTTTTTGCGTTGCCACTTTGTAAATTTTCTTATCTTTTATTTTTTTATTGGGTTAAAACCCTATGCTCATTTAAATCGCCAATTGGCTACGTCTAATCTTCGATTTCGTGGCTTATTAGTTACTTTTAAATTTAATTTCTCCATTTTCTAAAATTAATTGATGAGATAGACATTCTGGAAGTTGGCTCTCAAAATGTCCTACATAAATTAACGTATGACCACTTTTGCATAAATCATCTACTACTCTATTAAAATATTGAGTTTGTTGAGTATCTAAACCTTGACAAGGTTCGTCTAAAATCAATAATTCTGGATTTTTCACGATGGTTCTTGCCAAAAGTGCCAATCTTTGTTTTCCTAGAGAAAGTGTATTTAGTTTTTTATTTTTATCTTCATTTAAATCAAAAAAATGAAGAATTTGTTCTAATTTTTGTTGTTGTTCAAAACTCAATTTTTGATACAAACTCATTGAATCAAAAAATCCTGAAGCTATGGTTTGTCCTACATTGGCATTCAAATCATAATACCAATGAAGTTCAGGAGAGATAATTCCTATTTTTTCTTTGATATCCCAAATACTTTCGCCAGAACCTCTTTTCTTTCCGAAAAGATAGATTTTATTGGCATAAGCTTGAGGATGATCTCCATTTAACAAACTTAGCAAAGTTGATTTTCCAGAACCATTTGGTCCTTGCAACAGCCATCTTTCGCCTTCATTAAGTTGCCAATTGATGTTTTTCAATACTTTTTTTTCTCCGTAAGAAACGTTTACATTTTCTAATTTCACCATTTCCTTCGCATTGGTTTTTGGTGGTTTTTGAAGAAAATAAGGCAATTCTTTCGGAATTCTTTCTTCGCCTTTGGTTATTTCTGAATGATGAGCGAGTTCTAAAAAACTTCCATTTTTAATTTCCGCAAAATGGTTGATACAACTTGGTACTTCGTCGTCATTATTGATCAAGAGAAGCATAACTCCTTCTTGAGTTAAATTTTCAAAAATTTGGTTTAAATTCTTTCTTGATTTCACATCTAAACCAGTGTAAGGTTGGTCTATGATTAAAATCTGAGGTTTCAGCCAAAATGCTTTTACCAATTGTAGTTTTTTATGCTCACCACTCGAAAGTTCAATCAACTGCTGTTCTTTGAAATTCTGAAAATCAAAAATTTCTAAATATTTTTCTACATTTTTAAAATCAAGTTGCTCTTTTTGTGCAAAATGATTGAGTTCTGCAAAAACCGTGAATGTGTCGTTTTTTGCAAATTTGTTGTAACGTTGTTGGTAATAAAAATTTCTATCGCCTTCTAAATTGGTGAATTGATACCAATTAGAAACGTAAATAACTTTTTGTTTTAATTCTGAATTTTCATCAAAATTGATTTTAATGTTTCCTTCAAAGTTTTTGATTTCTCCGGAAATAATTTTGGCTAAAGTAGTTTTACCAGTTCCACTTAATCCGCCAATTTGCCAATTTTCGCCTTTATTGATTTTAAAATTTAAGTTTTTCAAAACGACATTGCTGCCGAATTGAAAACTTAAATTTTGGATTTCAAGAATTGGTTTTGACATTCAATTTTAATTTTTTACTGCTCTGCAATTTTTTTCAGAGCTGTAATTTTATCGATAATTAAACCGTTTTAATAGATTTCATTGCCGTCATTGCTTTACGCAATTTTTTACCTACAATTTCTACAGGGTGATTTCTAAGGATTTCGTTTACCTCAACTAAAGTAACGTTATCTACAGAACCGTCTTTGCCTTCGTTGTAATTTTTACCAACTAAATCTGTATCTACTGTTTTCATAAAATCGCCTAACAATGGCTTACAAGCTTGATCGAATAAATAACAACCATATTCTGCTGTATCAGAAATTACTCTATTCATTTCGAATAATTTTTTACGAGCAATAGTATTGGCAATTAATGGCGTTTCGTGAAGAGATTCGTAGTAAGCAGATTCTGGTTTAATTCCTGCATCTACCATCGTTTCAAACGCTAATTCTACACCAGCTCTTACAAAAGCTACCATCAATGTATAATTGTCGAAATATTCTTGTTCTGAAATTTTAACATCACCAGCTGGAGTTTTTTCGAAAGCAGTTTCGCCAGTTTCAGCTCTCCATTTTAGAAGATTTGCATCATTATTTGCCCAATCTTCCATCATCGTTTTAGAAAATTCACCAGACATAATATCGTCTTGATGTTTTTGGAACAATGGACGCATAATGTCTTTTAATTCTTCAGAAACTTCAAAAGCTTTTAGTTTTGCAGGATTGCTCAATCTATCGAACATTCCGCTTACACCACCGTGTTTAAGAGCTTCTGTAATTACCTCAACTCCGTATTGAACCAATTTAGAAGCATAACCTGCATCTATTCCTTTTTCTACCATTTTATCAAAAGAAAGGATAGAACCAGTTTGCAATAAGCCGCAAAGAATGGTTTGTTCGCCCATCAAATCAGATTTTACTTCTGCTACGAAAGAAGACTTCAAAACACCAGCTTTATGACCGCCAGTTCCTGCACAATACGCTTTTGCTTCTGCCCAACCTTTTCCTTGAGGATCATTTTCTGGATGCACTGCAATCAAAGTAGGCACACCAAAACCTCTTACATATTCTGCTCTAACCTCAGAACCTGGAGATTTAGGAGCTACCATAATTACAGTTAAATCTTTACGAATTTGCATTCCTTCTTCTACAATATTGAAACCGTGAGAATAAGACAAAGTAGCTCCTTGTTTCATTAACGGTTGAACTGCATTGATTACTAAAGTATGTTGTTTATCAGGAGTTAAATTAATCACTAAATCTGCAGTAGGAATGAGTTCTTCATAGGTTCCTACATTAAAATTATTTTCTGTAGCGTTTTTCCAAGAGCTTCTTTTTTCTTCAATGGCTTCTTTTCTTAAAGCATAAGAAACGTCTAAACCGCTGTCTCTAAGATTTAAACCTTGGTTAAGACCTTGTGCTCCACAACCTACAATTACGATTTTTTTTCCTTTAAGCGCATCTACTCCATCAGAAAATTCTGAACCATCTAGAAATTCTGCTTGTCCTAATTGTAATAATTGTTCACGAAGTGAAAGTGTATTGAAATAATTTCCCATTTTTTAATTTGTTTTAAACTTTTATTTTAGTTTGAGTTTATTGTTGTTTTAATTGTTCGAAATTGTTTGATTTAGTTTGAAAAAAATTCAAATCATAAATCTGAAATTGTAAATCTAAAATCTAACTTACATTGTAAAAACGTCGTCTCTTTGGTCTAAATACTCATTTTCCACGAAGTTTGGAGAAGGCTCTTTGTTGTCAAATTCTAATAATTTCTCGTGGAAACCAGCACTATTTTTGATGATAGCAATTCTAGCACCTCGTACAAATTCTATTAATCCGTACTTATTGAGTTCTTCTGTAAGTCTATCGATTTCTTCACGATGTCCTGCCGTTTCAAAAACGATGTAATCTTCACGAATTACCACAGTAGAAGCGCCGTACTGACGAAGCAAACGCTCTACATAAACTTTTTCTGCTACTACGTTTGTTGGTACTTTATAAAGAGCTTGTTCTTGCCAAACAATTTCGTCATCTGTATTAAAATACGCCTTCAAAACATCTATTTGTTTTTCTAACTGACGACAAATTTTCTTTACTACATCCTCTGTTTCGTGGATAACTAGGGTAAAACGGTGAATTCCTTCTGCTTCTGAAGGCGAAGTATTCAAACTTTCGATATTGATTTTTCTTCTTGAAAAAATTCCAGAAATTCTTCCGATTAAACCAATAGAATTTTCTGTATATAATGTGATGGTGAATTCTTTTCTTTCCATTTTGATAATTATTTTAAACGAATTTCAGAAACTGATGAACCTTGTGCTACCATTGGGAAAACATTGTTTTCTTTACCAACCATAACTTCTAGCAGATAAGCTCCATCGTGATTTAACATTGCTTCTAATGCTGATTTTAAATCTTTTCTTTCAGAAATTTTTTGTCCTTCTATATAATATGCTTTTGCTAAAGCTACAAAATCTGGACTGGTTATATTTACAAAAGAATATCTCTTATCATGGAATAATTGTTGCCACTGACGAACCATTCCTAAAAATTCATTATTTAGAATTAAAATTTTAACCTTAGCACCGAATTGCATAATGGTTCCTAATTCTTGTAATGTCATCTGGAAACCACCATCGCCAATGATGGCAACTACTGTTTTTTCTGGTGCACCGTACCAAGCTCCAATTGCAGCAGGAAGTCCGAATCCCATTGTTCCTAATCCTCCAGAAGTTACGCTAGATTTAGAATTATTATATTTAGCATATCTACAAGCTACCATTTGGTGTTGCCCTACATCAGTAGTAATAATTGCATCTCCATTGGTAATTTCATTCAAAACTTTTATTACTTCTCCCATCGTCATTACCTCAGAAGTAGGATTAAGTTCATCCTGAATTACTTCTTTTGTTTCTTCTTTTTCCAATTCTCGGAATTTATTTAACCAATCACTATGGTCAGCTTCTTTCAACAATTCTGTAAGCATTGGAATTGTTTTTTTACAATTTCCCCAAACAGGAACGGTAGTTTTCACATTTTTATCAATTTCCGCAGGATCTATATCAAGGTGAATAACTTTAGCTTGTTTAGCATATTTATCTAATCTACCTGTAACACGGTCATCAAAACGCATTCCGATAGCAATAAGAACATCGCATTCATTGGTCATTACATTTGGTGCGTAATTTCCGTGCATTCCTAGCATACCAACGTGTAATTTGTGATCAGTTGGTAATGCGCTTAATCCCATTACTGTAGCAGCAGCAGGAACATTAATTTTTTCAATAAGTTTTTTGAATTCTTCTTCTGCTTTTCCTAAAATCACACCTTGTCCGAAAAGAACAAAAGGTTTTTTAGCATTATTAATTAATTCAGCAGCTTGTTCTACAAATTCTTTTCTTATTTCTGGCTCTGGTCTGTAACTTCTTACGTGATTACATTTCTTATAACCCAAATATTCAAATAATTGCAATTGAGCATTCTTAGTAATATCTACCAAAACAGGACCAGGACGACCTGTACTTGCAATATGAAAAGCTTTTGCTATAGCTTCAGGAATTTCGGAAGCATCAGTAACCTGATAATTCCATTTGGTAACTGGTGTGGTAATATTGATTACATCTGTTTCTTGGAAAGCATCAGTTCCTAAAAGCGAAGCGTAAACTTGTCCTGTAATACAAACAATTGGGTTGCTATCAATCATTGCATCTGCCAAACCCGTAACTAAATTGGTAGCACCAGGTCCGCTGGTTGCGAAAACAACACCTGTTTTACCAGAACTTCTGGCATAACCTTGAGCTGCGTGAATAGCACCTTGTTCGTGACGAACCAAAATATGTTTCAGTCTGTCATTATAATCATACAATGCATCATAAATTGGCATAATTGCGCCTCCTGGATAACCGAAAATAGTATCTACTCCTTCGGAAATCATTGCATCTAAAACCGCTTGAGAACCAGAAATTTCTACTGGAGTTTTCTGCTCATCAGGTTCTTTGTTTCCTTTTAATTCCAGTGTGTTCATTTTATTTTTTTTGAATTTTTTTAAATTTATAAATCAGTAACGCAACCTTCTGAAGCATCTGCCACAGATTTTGCATATTTGTATAAAACCCCAAATTTCACTTTGTAATCTGGTTGTACGAAAGCAGCTTTTCTCGCTGCAATTTCTTCTTCAGAAACCAATAAATTGATGGTATTTTTTTCTGCATCAATTTCTATTTCGTCACCATCTTTTACTAAGCCTATTAAACCGCCTAAAAAAGCTTCTGGAGTAATATGCCCCACAACGAAACCGTGAGTTCCACCAGAGAATCTTCCATCCGTAATCAACGCTACTTCTTTACCGAGACCAGTTCCCATAAGTGCAGAAGTTGGTTTTAGCATTTCTGGCATTCCGGGAGCACCTTTTGGACCTTCGTTTTTGATGACGACTACATTTCCTGCTTTTATTTTTTTATCTTCAATTCCTTTGATGAATTGTTTTTCTCCGTCAAAAACCACCGCAGTTCCTTTGAAATAATCTCCTTCTTTCCCTGTAATTTTTGCAACACAACCTCTTTCAGCCAAATTTCCATACATAATTCTGATGTGTCCTGTTTCTTTAATCGGATTTTTAATATCTCTAATGATATCTTGATCTCTTTCAATAATTGAAGTTACCAAAGCTAAATTTTCAGCAATCGTTTTACCTGTAACCGTCATACAATCACCGTGAAGTAAACCTAAATCTAATAGATATTTCATTACGGCTGGAACTCCACCTACTTTGTGTAAATCTGGCATCAGATATTTTCCGCTTGGTTTAAGATCTGCTAAAAATGGAGTTTCGTCACTCATTTTCTGGAAATCATCAATCGTCAGTTTTACGCCAATACTTTTAGCAATCGCTAAAAAGTGAAGAACAGCGTTTGTACTTCCACCAAGAACAATAATTATTCTCAAAGCATTTTCGAATGCTTTTTGCGTCATTATATCAGAAGGTTTGATGTCTCTTTCTAGCAAGATTTTCATATAATGTCCTGCGTAAAAACATTCGTCTTTCTTTTCTTGACTTAAAGCAGGATATGATGAAGAATAAGGCAAACTCATTCCTAAAGCTTCGATTGCAGATGCCATTGTGTTAGCAGTGTACATTCCACCGCAAGCTCCTGCACTTGGACAAGAATGTTTGATGATTCCTTTATAATCTTCGTCTGAAAGCTTCCCTGCTAATTTATTCCCTAATGCTTCAAAAGCTGAAACAATGTTTAAATCTTCGCCTTTATAATGTCCAGCTTCTATACTTCCTCCATAAACCATAATAGAAGGACGATTAAGACGCGCCATTGCAATAAGAGAACCTGGCATATTTTTATCACAACCAGGAACGGTAATTACGCCATCATAATATTGTCCTGCGCAAACTGCTTCTATAGAATCTGCGATAATATCTCTACTTACCAATGAATATCGCATTCCGTCTGTTCCATTAGTCATTCCATCGCTAATTCCGATGGTGTGGAACATTAATCCTACCAAATTTTCTTTTTTAACCCCATCTTTTACAATTTCGGCTAAATCATTGAGGTGCATATTACACGTATTTCCGTCATAGCCCATACTTGCAATACCAACTTGTGCTTTGCTAAAATCTTCTTCGGTGAAGCCAATTCCGTAGTATTGCGCTTGAGTAGCGGGTTGTGTAGGATCTTGCGTGAGTGTTTTTGAATATTTATTTAATTCTGTGTTAGACATTTTTAATTTTGTTTGGGTAATTTTAGTTAATTATTATTGATAAGTTCTTTACTTTTATCAAAATCTATCTTTCGTTTAGAATTTTTAGATTTTATACACTTCCATCATACTTTTTCATTGATTCTCAATTTTATTTATCTGACATAAAAAAA
>APMI01010026.1_pt1 | contig 16533 bp, 19 predicted proteins | sample 667938 | NCBI WGS metagenome assembly APMI01 (sample SAMN01084076, study PRJNA167559) | wastewater metagenome | biome: Wastewater | place: Denmark: Ejby Moelle, Odense | collected 2011-11-28 | reverse complement strand
TTTCACTAAAACTGTACCAAATAAAAAAAGACGCCTAAAAGCGTCTTTAAAATTAATATTTTATAAATTTTTAGAAGTTGAAAGAAAGACCAAGACTTCCGTTATTACCCGCTTCTATAAATGCACCTACATTATTATTAAAGAAATACCTTACGCCAAGGTGAGCACCAAGACCAAAAGTGTTACCAATAACACCTACGTCTAAACCTGGATAAAGATCCCATTTGCTAGGCATTCCTAATGCATCTTGCAGGTGGAAGTTTAATCTACCAAATGCAAAAAAATTGTTGTCTTTGTTTTCATCTTTATAACCAGAAAAATAAAAATTAGCTCCTGCTCCTACAGAAATTAGTTTTGAAATCCCATAATCATAAGTTGCTGTAATCCCAGATCCATTGCCCCATCCATTGAAACCTACTTGTACTTTTTGGTCTCCATTGCCTTCCCAAGCTTGTGCAAATGTCATTTGTCCTAAAAAGAACATCGCAAAAACAAATACGATTTTTTTCATAACTTTATTTTTTTAATTGTTTCTATAACTGCAAATTTAGCTTTTTGTTGTTCTTTAAATTTATTTTTGTGGTAATATTGTAAAACAAAATGATAATCCTGAAACTTAAGGGCAATGAAAATCATAGGTTTAAATCAAAATATTGTTTGGAAAGATAAACAAGCTAATTTTTTTCTAATAGAAGATAAATTCAGCGATTTGGAAGCAGATTTGTTTTTGCTTCCAGAAATGTTCAGTACAGGATTTTATATGAAACCAGAAGAAGTGGCAGACAGACAAGAAGAATCTTTGTCTTGGATGAAATCTTTTGCCAAATCTAAAAATTCTGCCATTGCAGGAAGTACTTCGGTTAAAGAAAATGATAAGTTTTATAATAGATTTTACTTTGTAAAACCAGACGGAAGTTATCATTTTTATGATAAAAAACACCTTTTTACCTATTCTGGTGAAGATAAAGTTTACACTGCGGGAGCAGAAAGAGTAATCGTGGAATATCTAGGTTTTAAAATTTTGCTTCAGGTCTGTTTTGATGCTAGGTTTCCTGTCTTTTCTAGAAATAAAAGAGATTATGATGTGGTTCTGTATGTTGCCAATTGGCCAGAAACCAGAGTTTTGGCTTGGGAAACTTTAACCAAAGCTAGAGCTATAGAAAATCAAGCGTATGTCTTTGCCCTCAATAGAGTAGGCACAGATGGTAATCAACTTAATTATGTAGAAAGTAGCCATTGCTTTTTTGCAGATGGTACAGATATTTCTACCAAAAAAAATGATTTGGTTTTGGCGGAATTAGACTTAAATAAACTAAAAGATTTCAGAAAATCTTTCCCCTTTTTAGATGATACAGATGAATTTATGTTGGTGGATTAGTAAAAGTGTATCCTCTTAACTAGAGTGGTCAGAAATGATTTTCCAGCCGTCTTTAAATTTTTGAAAAATTAACGTATAAACACCGTTTGGTGTATCTTTTTCTCGGATTAATTTCCACTTTCCAAATACAAAAGCATAGTCTTTGCCTAGAGGTTTTACAGAAATATCAGAAAATTCTAAAACGCCCATTTTTTCTTTATTAGGATACGTTTTTTTGTAATTATCTAATGTTTTTTGCCAGCCATAAGTTGGACCGTTAGACCCTACAAAAAGCAGCGTGTCGTTTTGCCAGTAACCGCTCATAAATTCTTCTAAGTTTCCTTTATTCCAGGCGGATTGTTGTGTGTAAAGAACTTTTAGAATTTCTTTTTCTTGCGAAAATGCTAAAATTGAAAACCCTAAAAACAGAAATATTGCTAACTTTTTCATATCAAATTTTTGTAAAATTAAAAAAAAAGGAGCTAAATTCTAGCTCCTTAATTTTATTTTTTTATCTATTCTTAATATAATCATTTAATTGTCTGGCATTATTTTCAAAATCAAACGCATCATACAAATTGTAATAATTTCTTTTATCTACACAATTTTTGTAAGCCATTTTTGCAAATTCTAATCTGTTTTTATCAAAACTAAATTCCCTCATTATCGTTTTGATTTGGTCGGTGTTAAAGTAAGTTCTGTTTAACTGAGTAGCTAAAAACTCTAGTTTACGGTCATCAAAACTTTGTCTTTTTATCATTTGTAAAAGCGAGGAAAACTCTCGACCTGATATTGTGTTTTCATAAAAGTCATCATTCCCGAAATCATTAGAAGGATTCCAATAATTTCCATTGTTGTTATGATAGGGATTATTCCAAGTATCATTCCATACATCTCCATAGTTGTTTCTAAGATTGTAAGTTCCTAATAGGTATAAACCATTATAACTGAAATAATCTAGAACCATTCTGGTATTGTTTCTAATGTTAATTTTAGTTCTATAAACCAAAAAATTTCGATCATAAATAGAAATAATGCTGTTGCCAGGTTTTAAATCAAAAAACCTGAATTTCCCTGAAGAATTAGACGTTCTTTGATCACCAATTTCAACACTATACATTCCCATTTCAGGGATTCTAATAAAAACTTCGGCATAACCATAATTGTAGTTGTAATTCCATTGGTAGTTTGGGTTTTTACGTTCAGCGGTGTTTGGCTGCTTGCCTATATTAGAATTTCCTCTAAAAGAATCGTTGTTGTTTTTAGAATTATTTCTTTCCCAGCCTTCATTTTTTGGAAGATTCATTTCAGATTTGTTGACTTCGTTTTTTAATAATTCTCCTACTTTACCTGCTTCTTGAGCTCTAAAGTGTATTGCAATTAATGCGGCGAATAAAAAATAAAATTTTTTCATAATATTCAATTTTAGTAAAAACTCAAACGTTATTTTTGTTTTTTAGTTTTCTGTTATGCTTTATGATATTCTATTTCTGTGCCAAATAAATCTAAAATAGAAAATGCAACGAAACCATTGTAGTTTTCGTTGCATCTGTATAAAAAATATGAAAAGTTTAGCGGTTGGTCTTTTTTAAAATCATTTGTGTTTTATTAACACAAAAATACAAGTTAAAATTGTTTTTTCTTTAGTAAAAATTAGATGAAAAATGGTAATTTTTATCGGTATATATGATTTCTAAATTCAGACGGTGAGATGCGCGCATTGGTTTTAAAAAATTTAGTAAAATAGGAGTTGTCTTCAAATCCTAACTGAAAAGAAATTTGCGAGATGCTAAACTCAGAATTAATCAATAATCTTTTTGCTTCTAGTATAATTCTATTTCTAATGATTTCGCCAGCTGTTTTGCCAGAAACATTTTTACATATAAAATTGAGATAGTTAGCTGTAATTGCCAGTTTGTCTGCGTAGTATTTTGGGTAATGTTCTGTAGAGTGGTTTTCTTCTACTAATTTTTCAAATTTATAAATAAGATTTTTTTGATTGGTAATATTTATATTTTCTTCGGGATTGTTTAGTTCATTCAAAACGGTATAAAAAAGTTCTAACAAGTGAATTTTCAGCAAATTTTTAGAAGTTTTGGTATGTTGTTGATAGAGTGTTTTTATTTTTTGAAAAATATGTCTGTAATCATTAATTTGCTCCTCTGGCAGCTTGTAGTAAGATACAGAACGATTAAAACTGAAGATAGGTAGTTGGTCTATACACTGTGATTTATTAAGAAAAGAGCTAAATAAGTCTGGATTAAAATTAATAAGACAACCAAGAGCATTTTTGTCTGTAATGCTTAAATCGTGCACTTGTCCTGGTGCTAAAAAGTAGATGACAGGACCAGAAATTGGGTATTCTTTGAAATCAATTTTATGTGTACCAGAACCTTTTTCTATATACAAAACTTGGTAAAAAGTATGACGATGCGGTTTGTGCGGAAGATGCTCATCAGTCAATAATTCTTTTAATTCGTGAACGACTATTTTTTGCTCAGAATCTTTATTAGTAATGAGGTTACAAGCGCTATAAACCGGAAAATGAGTCATTTTATTGATGTTGTTTAAGAAGGTTTGTTAATGTATTAACATCATGCACGCCACTTTCTTTCCAGAGTAATTGTCCGTTTTTGAAAATGGCTAAAGTAGGTACACCTCTTACATTGTACTCTGAGGCAATCGCAGGATATTGGTCTATATCTATTTTAATAATTCTGGCAGCATCACCTACTTGTTCTTTCACAGTTACTAGAACAGATGATTGTACTCTGCAAGGCTGGCACCAAGTTGCAAAAAAGTCTATCAAAACAGGCTTTTCTGAATTAATAATTTCTTGAAATTTTTGTGACATCTTTTTTTATTTAGTTTTTTTCAGGTTCTTTATATTTAGAATATGGAACTTCGCAGTTTCCTGAGGCACATCCGAATTTGAAAACAGCCATTGCTACAAAATATAATCCAAACGGGATTAAAATCCACATTCTATCCATTACAGATTGTGTGATTGCCCAAATTCCGCCAATTAAATAAATAATCCTTCTGAAATTCCAATCTCTGAGAAAGTCTTTCATTTTATTAAGATAATTTTGATTTTAAACCACTCCAGCCGCCACCGTTATATACTTCAGAAAAACCACTGTTTAGCAATATACTTTTTGCAGCAGCACTTCTGGCTCCGCTAGCGCAACAGGTAATTACTGGTTTGTTTTTATTAATTTTCCCAAGATTTTGATTAAGGCTTTGCAAAGGAATATTTTTAGAACCTTTTATATGTCCACCGTTATATTCTGCGGGTGTTCTTACATCAATAATCTGAGCTCCGTTTTTTACCAATTCTTTGAAATCTACAGATGTTCCTCCGAAAAGGTTTTTTAAAAATCCTAACATAATTTTTTATTTATTTTTTTTAGTTTTTTGGAATGATGAAAAAATCAAATAGCCCATAACCATGCCATAAACAGAACTGTTGATAGGTTTAGACGTAATGGCGCAAGTGCCAGAACTACAACCTATAAAATGATAATAAGCATAGCCTAGAATTCCACCAATAAGCACTCCTAAGATGCTGATTTTATATTTTTTGACAAATTCCATATTGCTGAAATTATTTTTTTGTAAAAGCGAAGTTTCATTAAAATGCTTTTGTAAATTTATTTATTCTCTTTTACAAGTATTAATGCCAAAGAGAGTGTAGAGAGGGCAAAAACTCATTAAACTGGTTAATATAAATACCAATGCTAAGCAGAGTGCAGCAATCCCGAAGTAGCCTTCTATCACTTTGAAATAAACCAAGGCTGCAAACACTAAGGCTAAAAACAGACGAATATATTTGTCTGTGTTTCCCATATTTTTTTTCATAATTTTTATTTTTGATGGTTAATGCATTCTTTTAATAAAATGGATAAAAACTTCCGTATTTTTTCTTGGTTCTATACTGTTGTAGCAATTTTCTAAGGTTTTAATTTCAAAAAAATTTTCAAATATTTTTTGGTATTCTTCTGCCGAGCCGCCAAAAGGTGGGGTGGTTTTCCCAAAATCTTTATTGAATAACAATCCTATAATTTTACCCTTTTCATTAAGCAAATCAAACATCTTTTCTACATACTTTTCTCTCAAATTAGGGTCTAATGCACAGAAAAAAGTTTGCTCTACAATTACATCATATTTCCCTTGGTGGTTAAAAAAATCTTCGCAAATCACTTTTACCTCAGCATGCGGAAATTTCTCAGAAATAATTTCACAAGCTTTTGGAGAAATGTCTAGAAGTGTGATGTTTTTGAAGCCTTCTTCCAAAAGCAATTCTGCTTCGTGAGCATTGCCACAACCAGGGATTAAAATTTTTATTTCCTTATCTTCTACCTGAAGAAAATATTCTGAAATGGCAGAAGATGCCGAACCTATATCCCAGCCTGTTTCGCCGTTTTCCCAGCGTGAATTCCAAAAATTTTGATCTAAAATGTTTTCTTTCATTTACTTTTTTATGGGTTTGCATCCAATTCTTTCATTATCAAAAAAATATTTTCAATATCTCTTCCTACTACTTCGTGTTCTACATTTACAGGAATTTCAAAAATATCACCCATTCTCAGTACTATGCTTTCATTATTGATGTTAAAATCTATTTTTCCCCTCATCATTACCAAAGTCGCAGGAACTGTGGTAATATGTTTTGCCAGTACTTGTTTTTCTAATAATCCTACCGAAAATAGGTTGGTGTTTTCTGTTTTTTTAATGCTAAGAACAGATGGTCTGTCTTCATTAAAAGTTAATTTCTCAAAAATATTCATGATAAGAAAGTTTTACTTTGACAAACAAAATCTGTGGTGGGTATTTTTTCAGTTTTTTTAATTCCATTAAAACCACCTTCCACTTCTGTGAAATTTCTATAACCTCTTGCCTGTAAGATGCTCGCAGCAATCATACTTCTATAACCACCTGCGCAGTGTAGGTAAAAATGTTGGTTGTTGTCTAGTGCATTTACCCAATCATTGATATAGGCCAAAGGTTTGCTGTAAGCATCTTCTACATGTTCGGCAGCATATTCTCCTTCTTTTCTTACATCTATCACTATCGCGTTTTTATTCCATTTTTCTGAAAATTCTTCAGGTGAAATTCTGTGTATTGTATCTATTTCTTTACCCGAATTTTTCCAGGATTGAAAACCGCCATCTAAATATCCTAAAATGTTATCAAAGCCTACTCTAGAAAGTCTGGTGATAGTTTCTTCTTCGGTACCTGCATTACAAACCAAAAGAATAGGTTGCTGTACATCTACAATCATATTGCCTACCCAAGGTGCAAAATCACCTTTAAGCCCAATATTGATAGACTGAGGAACAAATCCTTGGTGAAATTCTGCTGCATTTCTGGTGTCTAAAATTAAAGCGCCAGTTTCTTCTGCTGCCGTTTCGAAATCTTCTACAGAAAGAGGATTATTGCCTTTTTTCATTACATTTTCAAAACTTTCATAGCCTCCTTTATTAAGTGCTACATTCATTCCGAAATATTTCGGTGGAGCGGTAAGCCCATCTAAAACCGCCGCAATGAAATTTTCCTTAGAAGTTTGCTTTAATGCATAATTGGTTTGCTTTTGGTTTCCAAGAGTATCTACCGTTTCTTTTTGCATATTTTTGCCACAAGCAGAACCTGCACCATGTGCGGGATATACTGTAATATCATCTGCTAATGGAAGGATTTTATTGTACAAAGAATCATAGAGAAGACCTGCCAATTCTTCTTGAGTGAGATTGGCGGCTTTTTGAGCTAAATCAGGTCTTCCTACATCTCCTAAAAATAGGGTATCTCCTGAGAAAATAGCGGTGTCTTTTCCGTTTTCGTCAATGAGCAGAAAAGTAGAACTTTCCATCGTATGACCAGGGGTATGCAGTACTTTAATTTTTATATTTCCGATTTGGAAAATTTGATTGTCTTCTGCAATGATGGCTTCGAAAGCAGGTTTTGCAGTAGGGCCATAAACAATAGGAGCGCCAGTTTTTTGAGATAAATCTACGTGACCAGAAACAAAATCTGCGTGGAAATGCGTCTCAAAAATATATTTCAGCTTTACATTGTCTTTTTCTAATCTTTCTAGGTAAGGTTGTACTTCTCTCAAAGGATCTATAATGGCAGCTTCGCCGTTAGAAACAATGTAATAAGCTCCTTGTGCTAGACAACCTGTATATATTTGTTCTATTTTCATATTGATAAATTTTACCATTTTTTGTCACTACGAAGTTACATCAAAAAAATGATTAGAAAATCTATTCTTTAATTTGGTAAAGCAAAGATGAGAGAAAAAAATGTAGATTTATGTAACAAAAATTACATAAGCGATAGATACTTGCTATAATAGAAATTAGTGAAAAAACACTTCTTTGAGGATGATGTAAGTTCCCATTATTAAGACAAACCAGCCGAAGATAGGTTTTAGTTTTTTACCATCTATTTTTTTAGAAACCTTGATTCCTATTATCAATCCTAATACAGCGATGCCAGTAAAAATCAATAAAAATTCCCAATCTATGCTGTTTATGTTCTGCGAACTAGCAAAACCTAGTAATGAATTCATAGAAATAATAAACATAGAAGTGCCAATTGCTTTTTTCATCTCTAAGTTCAAGAGCATTACCAGCGCAGGAACAATCAGAAAGCCACCACCAGCGCCAATCATCCCTGTAATCATGCCAACAGCGATACCTTGGGTAATAAGCAACGGATATTGTGGTGATTGTGTTTTGCTTTCAATTTCTTGATTTCCTATAATCATTTTAATGGAAGAAAGTAGCATAAGTGAGGCAAACATTACCAAGATAAATGCATTTTTGGGCACGTGAAAATCACCAATATTAATAAGATTTACTGGCAAATGTGGAAGAACTATTTTCCTAACAAAAATGATAGAAAATACAGACGGAATACCAAAAACCAAAGCTGTTTTGTAATCTACATTTCCTTGTCTGGCATTGCCAATTGCTCCGAAAGCACTAGCTACTCCTACTACAAAAAGTGAAAGTGTAGTGGCAGAAAGTACATCTATCTTAAAGAGATATACAAAAATAGGAACTCCTAGAATACTACCACCACCACCTATAATGCCCATTACAAGACCAATGATGAGTGCAAAAAAATATCCTAAGATTTCCATATTTTTAAATTCTTTTGCAAAATTGAAACATTTTTAAATAAAAAAATGCAACTAATGTTGCATTTCTTATAAATTTATAATAATTCTATTTTATTTCTGCCGAGTTTCAGTTTACCGTCTTCTTCCAAAGATTTTAGGAGCCTAGAAACCACTACTCTTGCTGTGCCTAGTTCGTTGGCTAGCTGTTCATGTGTAGTATGTATTATTTTAGAATCATTGAGTTCAGATTTTTTATGAAGCAAAGAAAGTAATCTTTCATCTACTTTTTTGAAAGTTACTTCGTTTACCATTTCCAGTAATTCTTCGAATCTTTTGTGGTAAAGCTTGAAGATGTAATCTAGCCATTCTGGATGCGTTTTAATAAGTGCGGTTACTTTTTCGGTAGGTAAAAAAAGAATTTCTGCATCTTCTTCTACTTCTGCTTTTACTTTAGATGTTTCTCCGTGTAAACCACCAAGAAAAGACATTACGCAACTTTCTCCCGCTTTTATATAATAGAGTAAGATTTCTCTACCATCTTCTTCTGTTCTTAGTACTTTTATGCTGCCTTTTGTAACGATAGGAATAGATCTAATTCTTGCGTTTTCGTCTAGAATTACATCGCCTGCTTCGTAATCTTTTACAATACTGTACTCGTATAATTGAGAAAGCAATTCTGGTGTTGCACTAAATTCTGTGGTTTTTGACATTTTTATTCGTAATAAATTTTATACATTAATTCTTTTAAATCCTCATTAATGTTATTTTTTAATTTAAAATCAAAATAATCTGATTTATTTTTTTCACCATCATCATAAATTACTATTCCTTCGTTTTTGTCATAAATGAAATCTTTTGTTTTATTAGACTTTACAATTCTTGAAATTCCTTCTAAGTATTGTTTTGTTTCATTGGTCGGTTCCCATTTATTTTTATTGGTTTCATAAAATTTAACTAATTCTTCTAAAGCATAAACACTAGCTTCAATATTAAAATCGTTTAAGCCAGAAGATAATTCATTTATAGATTTATTTTTACTTAGCCATTCTTTTTTAGCTTCAGCTTCTGTGATAATAGATTTTAGCATTAGGCTATCTCTTTGCGCGGTTTTAGATATTACAATATTTACCTTTGTTTTATCGTCAAAAGCATTATTTTTTGCAACTTCAAGTAATTTAAAAGAATTAACGAAAGATTGCTCAAAATCTTTGAGTTTTGTAGCGTCAAATTTTTCGCTTGTTATTCTGAATTTTATATTCCATACACCACAATCATATAATGAAAATAATGATGTGTTTTTTTGTTCTTTTTGTCCTTTAAAAAAGTCAGGAATCATTAGGTTATAATCAAATACGCTTCTTATTCCTGAAACTGCAACCTTTTCATTTTCTAATTTTATAAACTCAGGAATTAAATTTGGAGCATTAGTTGCATTTCTGTTTACAGCTATTTTAAAAGCATTAAATTGCTCTCTTAAATTCTCATTAGTTGCTTCAGAAGGATAAACATAAATGTTAATTTTTACAACTAATTTTTTACCATCTTTTAATAAATAAGTACTGCCAATATTATAATTTTTTTGATCATAAGAAACCAACTCTTCTCTATTAAAGCCTTGCCAATAATCAGGAAAAGCAAATTTTGAGAATGTATGAATATATTCACCTTTATGAAAAAATAATAAAGGTTTTTGTCTCATTTGCGAAAATGACAAAAAAGGGATTATGAAAAAAAGAAGAAATTTATACATTTAATTAATCTTTAATATTTCAAAGCTGTTTTTCCCAAATTCTAAGTTTTCTCCTATTTTTTTAGCTTTTAAAGTCTTAAAAATTGGTGCGTCTTCAGATACCGAAATTACGTCTTTTTCGGCATATTTGAAAATAGGAACTGATACTCCTACAAAAATATAAGTTTTATTAGTTTCAATCATAGTTCCTGCTTCTATTTTATCATTAATTTTGGTTTTAGAATCTTCTAAAAATTTCAAATTATGTTTGGCAGATTTTAGCATATTTTCATACCGAAGTTGCATGTCTTTTGCCTCGTTTTGTCTGGCGTAATCATCAGGATCTAGCGTGTTATCTTCGTCCATATTAGATTCTTGCTTGTAACGTTCAATAGATGCTTTCAAATTATTGATTACTTTTTCTTGCTCATCTATTATAGCAGATAAAATTTTTGCTTTATCCATAACTTTATTTTTTTATAATGAAGTCTAACAAATTTAAGTCTTTTTTGCCTGATAATCTTTTTATTACAGATGAGGTTTGTCATTACAGGTTTTTATCCAAAAACAAAACCTTCTTTGCCTGTTTCAGCAAAAAAGGTTTTTAATTAAAGTGATAGTTTATGAAAAATTTTAAAATGTATAACTAAATCCTGCACTAAAACTTCTGCCAGGAGACAAAATTCTCAATGTTTTATCAGTAGAATAAGCTCTGCTTAAATGTTCAGAATAAGCTCTATCAAAAATATTGAGCACATCAAATGTTAAATGAGCATTTTTAAATACGTTATATTTAGCGTTGAAATCAAAAACTGAAAGATCTTTGGTTTTTAATTCTCCAAAATCAGGGTTAATACGGTCTTGTTTACCCGAAAATCTATAATTAACACCTAAAGTAACAGGCGAAAAATCTGCTTCAAAATTCCATCTGAAATCTAGAGGAGCAATTTCTGGCAAAGGATTATTGGTTTTAATGTCTTCTGCATAAGTGTATGCTGCGGCCATTTCTGTTCTGTATTTTGGCAAAAATTGCCAATTAAATCTTGCTTCAGCTCCAGTTTTAAAAGCTTTATCAATATTTTGAATTTGTCTAGTTCCTGGCGAAGACATAGAATAAGGTTTAATAGGAACTACAACTCCAGTTATATAATCTTGTAGATGAGAATAGAAAACATCTGCTTGAAAGAAAACATTATCTCTTTTGTAAGTGTAAATTAAATCTACCTGATTGTTGGTTTCTGGCTTTATATCAGGATTTCCCACCAATTCATAAGCATCTATTCCTACCACAAATCTATTGATAAATCTTTCGGTTAAGCTTCCACTTCGTTGTGCTCTTCCTGCCCAAATTCCTATTTGTGAGTTTTTGGTTAAATTCTGATTATACCCCAAACTTACATTATGGTTGAAATCGCTAGATTTTCCGTCTCCATAAAGAGTTTTGAATAAATTTGATAAATCTTTTGCGTCTGCTTCATTATAATCTAATCTTAAAGAAAATACCAATTTAGAATTTGAGAAAGCATATTGATATTCATTAAACCAACCTATTTGATTGATATGAGAATCTTGCCAAGAAGTTCCGTCTCTCATTGGCATCATTGCAGGCATCGTCATTCTAATATTTTCTGCACCTTCGTGTTTGTAATCAAATCCTGTGTAGAAAGTGTTTTTGCTCCAAGCAAATTTAGCCTCCATTCTTGCTCCGTATGTGGAAGATTTCACATCAGAAACCATTTTTCTATCAGGAGTTCCCATAGAATGTTTCACGTCTGTAACGTAAGAATTAAAATCAATTTGTTTTAAATATTTGTGATTGAATTTTGCTAAATGTTTCAGTTGATACATCCACGTTTTGTCATAGATTAAATCCATACTAAGTGCCGCAAATTCTACATCTCTCCCTTGGTTGGTGTTGATTTGAAGTGTAGTTACATTGTTTTCGTTCCATTTGTAATTTCCTTTAGTGCCGATATTATATCTAAGGAAAGCAGAGCGAACTTCGTTGCCGTTTCCGTCTTTGTATCGATCGCCTTTTTGATAAGAACCGAATAAATCCCAAACTATTTTTTTAGATGAAACTTGCGTTAAAACTTCGTTTCTGGTTACATTTCCGTTGGTTTCATAACCAGTAGATATTCTCCCTCCTAATTTCGTTTTGTCTGTAAAAACCGGTGGAATAGTGATAAAATTAATGGTTCCTCCAAAAGAATTACCATTTCTGAAATGATAAGGTCCTTTGTAGATTTCTGCTTCTTGTACGGTATTGAGATTCACCTGAGAAACAGCGGGATCCATTCTACTAGGGCAAGCATTGATGGCAGCAGCAGCACCATCTATTACAATATTTAATTGTTCATATTTAAAACCTCTCAAAACAGGATCTGTAGCATAATTTCCAGCTTTTCTAATGCCATTAATTTCTGGTAAAGAACTCAGGAATTTACCAGCATCGTGGTTGAGGTTGTCAGCTTGCTTTGTTTCTAGATTTTGTTTATTCTGTGCTTTTGTAGTGAGTTTAGTAATTTTTACTACTTCTATATTTTTGTACAAGCTGTCTTGTTTTTGTTGAGCAAAAACAGCAGTGGAAGCTGCTAAAAAGAGAGCAGCAACGCTTTTATTTTTAAAAGTCATTGTTTTAAAATTAGTTTAAAAAATCAAAATGTAAATATTCAGCATAAGATTTTATGCTAAAAATGAGTGAAAAGTGATTAGGTTTAAACTAAAATTTCGGGTGGTTGCAAGCCATTTTTTAAATAACCATCTAGAGTGAATGTATGGTTAATGGAAACAATCTTGGTTGTAGTAGAAAAAACCACAGGATTTTTAATGATGAATTCTGCATTTTTAGCAGGAACTACTTGTAATTCAAAAGAATATTTGATGTTAGAAATAGGGCTTTCATCTCTTTGAGCTTCTTTTTTTACCTGACATTTACCAGAACAATCTAACTCTGGTTTTTGTTTGTTGATACATCTTGCTTTGTAGTACTCTTTATTAATTTGATAATCAATAAAATAGAGTGAATTTTGGAAGCTTGCCCCAAAAATCATCACCGAAAGCAATATGGAAATGAAGAATTTCATCAGTTTTGCAAAGATATTAATTTGAACAAAATTAAGAACTGATATTTATCATGTTTTCTCTTTGTAAGGGCATCCTTTAAAATTTTTTAAAAAGTTTTTTGAAATATTACTAAATTTAGGCTTTCAAAAAAACAAAAATGGCAGACAAAACAAAATTTATTGAAGAGCTAAACGCTAAATATCAACCAAAAGGGGAATATATTGTACTAGGAAAAGGAATGTTAGGCGGAGAAGTAATCACCGAAGTAGATGTAAACATTCCTCTTAAAACCATTAATAGACATGGTCTTATAGCTGGTGCTACTGGTACTGGTAAAACCAAAACTTTACAAGTTTTTGTAGAGCAACTTTCACACAAAGGAATTCCTACATTGGTAATGGATATTAAAGGTGACCTCTCAGGAATTGCGGTAGAAGGCGAACAAAATGATAAAATAAATGAACGCTATGCAAAAACCAAGTTGCCATATCAACCACAATCTTTCCCTGTAGAATTAATGACCATTTCTGCCGAAAAAGGATTAAAACTAAGAGCTACGGTTACAGAATTTGGCCCTGTTTTGCTTTCTAAAATTTTAGGATTAAATGATACACAATCTAGCATCATGTCTATCGTTTTTAAATATGCTGATGATAAAGGTTTACCTTTAATAGACTTAGATGATCTTAAAAAAACATTGCAATATGTGACGGATAATGATGAAGGCAAAAAAGAATTAGCCAGCAATTATGGTGCTATTTCTCCTGCTTCTTTAGGTGCAATTCTCCGTTCTATTGTAGCTTTGGAACAGCAAGGCGCAACGGGTTTTTTCGGTGAACCAAGTTTTGATGTTGAAGATTTATTGCAAACAAGAGGCGGAAAAGGAGTAGTAAATGTTCTAAGAGTAGCAGATATACAAAATCAGCCGCAATTGTTCTCTACATTTATGCTTTCTCTTTTTGCTGAAATTTATATGACTTTTCCAGAAGAAGGAGACAGCGGAAAACCAAAATTGGTTCTTTTTATAGACGAAGCTCATTTGATTTTTAATGAAGCAAGTAAAGCTTTGCTTTCACAAATAGAAACAATGGTTAAATTGATACGTTCTAAAGGAGTTGGGATTTATTTTATCACCCAAATTCCGGGTGATGTTCCAGAAAATGTTTTAGCACAATTAGGTCTCAAAATTCAGCATGCACTGCGTGGTTTTACTGCTAAAGATAGAAAAGAAATAGACAAAGCCGTAGAAAACTATCCTATTACAGAATATTACGACGCTGGAAATCTCATTCAAAATTTAGGAATTGGAGAAGCTTTTGTTACAGCGCTTGATGAAAAAGGAATTCCTACACCCTTGGTACAAACATATTTGATTTCGCCAGAATCTAGAATGGATGTTTTGTCTTCTGATGAGATTGATGATTTGGTAAACGCTTCAGATTTAGTAGAAAAGTACAACAAAGAAATAGACAAAGAATCTGCCTATGAAATTCTAACCAAGAGAATGGAAACTGCGGCAGCCGCAGAACAAGAAGTAAAACAAGAAAAATCTACGACAAGACAACCCAAAGAAGAACCAGGAATGTTCGAACAAGTTCTAAAATCTAGAGCTGGTAGAACTTTTACCAATACATTAGCAAGAGAAGGTGCAAAATTTGTCTTAGGAATGTTTGGTTTGAAAATGAGGAGGTAACTGAAATATATCATTTATAGAGAAAAAGGAACAATTTTTGCTTCCTTTTTTCTTTTTTTTAACCCTAATAAAAACACCGTGAAAACAAAATTATTTTTTCTATTTATCATTCTTTTCTCTTGGAATGTGAATGCACAGATTGTGAATATTCCAGATGCGAATTTTAAAGCGAAGCTTTTAAAGTCTTCAATAGATAGTTATATTGCCAAGGATATCAACTATAATTACATTAAGATAGATGAGAATGATGATGGTGAGATTCAAGTTTCAGAAGCAGAAAAGGTATTTCATCTTGATGTAGCTAGTGCATATCCTGCAATTACATCATTAAAAGGAATTGAATCTTTCAGAAATTTAAAAACTTTAAGTTGTGGGTTTAACGAAATTATTACTCTTGATTTAAGTAATAATATAGAGCTAGAATGGTTAGCCTGTGAATATAGTTCTTTGACTAATTTAAATGTTATTAATAATAAAAAATTAAAATATTTAGATTGTAGTAGTTCTAGCTTAAAGGCTATCGATGTATCGGGGTTAGAAAAATTAGAGACATTAGACTGTACGCAAAATAAAATAGAGAGTATAAATGTTAATGGTGCAATAAGCCTGAAGCAACTATTATGTAGTTATAATCTAATTAAATCTATGGATTTGGCTAGCAATATACTCCTTGAACGTTTTGATTGTACAAATAATGATATACTAATTTTGGATTTATCTAATAATTCTTTTTTAAAGGCTTTTAGTATTAGTTACAACGAGAATCTTACCTATTTGAATATTAAAAATGGGAAGAGGTACAATACGTTTAGTGCTGATTATACCAATCTCAAGTATTTATGTTGTGACAATGAAAACGTAGAGTTCTATAGAAATAATTTAACAAATAAAAACCTTGAAGTAAATAGCTATTGTTCATTCAATCCAGGCGGAAATTATAATACTATAACAGGCAAAGTGTCATTAGATTTAGATAAAAATGGTTGTACAGATGCCGATAAAGCTTTAGAATTTGTAAAGCTAAAAATAGAAAACGGCACGACTACAGAATACACTAATACTTTTAATCAAGGAACATATTATCACTATCCCAAAAATATAGGGACATTCACAATAACTCCTATTTTGGAAAATGAAAACTATATTGTTTCTTCTGCAATAGTTAATTTTACAGATATTAGCCATAATATTTTCACTCAAAACTTTTGTGTAACACCAAACAATAATATAAATGATTTAAACATTCAGATAATTCCTTTATCACAAGCAAGACCAGGTTTTGATACAAAATACCAAGTGATTTACAAAAATAAAGGAACTACCACATTAAGCGGAAATGTACTTTTTGCATTTAATAATGATAAAATCAATTATATTTCTTCTGATGTAGCGCCAAATGGTATAGAAGTAGGTAAATTAACGTTTAATTTTAACGATTTAAAGCCATTTGAAGAAAAAATGATTATTGTATTTATGCAAATCAATCCACCAACAGATGCTAATTTCCCTGTAAATGGTGGCGATATTTTATCTTATTCTGCACAAGTTTTTCCAATTGCTGA
>APMI01006530.1_pt1 | contig 16537 bp, 18 predicted proteins | sample 667938 | NCBI WGS metagenome assembly APMI01 (sample SAMN01084076, study PRJNA167559) | wastewater metagenome | biome: Wastewater | place: Denmark: Ejby Moelle, Odense | collected 2011-11-28 | reverse complement strand
GGTCACTTCTCAATGGAAAAACTGCCCAATCCCGGGTCAGTTCTCGGCGGAAATCAACACCCAAGGGCCCGGAATGGGCCAATATGGGGCGTGGGCTGATCCGCGGCATGTTGAACTCGGCCCGCGGCCTCTCCGACAAGGACCTGAGCGAAGCCGCGCAGGCCGCGCGGCGCATCAGCGGCTTTGCCGATCTTGACGGGCTGGAGTTCGTCGCCCGCATCGACATTGGCACCGACACCAATGGCGACGACAAGAACGAGGTCCGCGCCGCCGTCACCGCCAACCACAAGGACTATGCCGCCATCATGGGCCTGGTCACGGCAACGCCGCAGGCCAGCGTCGCACCGGCGAGCGCGCCGCAGGGCAATGCCTATGCCACTGCCAGACAGCCGGGCGCCACACCGTCGGCGCGCCCGTCATGGGCGCAGTAGAGCGAGGCGCCGATCATGCTGCTTCGTCCCCGCCAGAAACTCTTTGTCGAGCGCAGTGTCGCTGCGCTCGATACCCACGCCAACACGTTGGGTGTGGCCCCGACAGGTGCCGGCAAGACCATCATGCTGTCGGCCGTTGCTGGCCGGATGATCGGCGATACCGATGCGAAGGCCGCTGTGCTCGCCCATCGCGACGAACTGACCGCTCAGAACAGGGAGAAGTTCGCCCGCGTCAATCCGGCCATCACCACCTCCGTGATCGATGCGGGCGAAAAGTCCTGGGGCGGCCGGGTCACCTTCGCCATGGTTCCGACGCTTGCCCGCAGCACCAACCTCACCAGTATGCCGGCGCTCGACCTGCTGGTGATCGACGAGGCGCACCACGCCACCGCCGACAGCTACCGGCGCATCATCGACGAGGCGCTGAAGCGCAATCCGTCCTGCCGCATCTTCGGCGTCACGGCCACGCCCAATCGCGGCGACCGCAAGGGATTGCGGACGGTGTTCTCCAATGTCTCCGACCAGATTCGCATCTGTGACCTGATCCGCTCCGGCCATCTGGTGCCGCCGCGCACCTTCGTCATCGACGTCGGCGTCAAGGACGAGCTGGTCAGGGTCAAAAAGACCGCCAGCGATTTCGACATGGGCGAAGTCGAGCGCATCATGAACCGCGCGCCGATCACCGATGCGGTCATCCGGCATTGGAAGGAGAAGGCAGCCCAAAGGCGGACCGTGGTGTTCTGCTCCACGGTCGATCATGCCCGCAGCGTCACCGATGCCTTCAACGCAGCGGGTATCGCCGCTGCGCTCATTCACGGCGAGATGGGGGATGGCGAACGCAAGGCGGTGCTTGCCGAATATGCCGCCGGCAAAATGCAGGTCGTAGTCAATGTCGCCGTCCTGACCGAGGGTTGGGATCACCCGCCGACCTCCTGCGTCGTGCTGCTGCGCCCCAGTTCCTGGAAGTCGACCATGATCCAGATGGTCGGGCGCGGCTTGCGCACTATCGATCCCAACGAACATCCGAGCATCGTCAAAACCGACTGCGTGGTGCTCGACTTCGGCACCTCCAGCCTGATGCATGGTTCGCTCGAACAAGAGGTCGATCTCGTCGGACACGAGGCCTCCGGCGATGCGCCCACAAAATGCTGCCCGCAATGCGAGGCCGACATCCCTCTCGGCTGCCAGGAATGCCCGCTCTGCGGCTTTGTCTTCGACAGCATCGATGACGACGGTGGCGACATTCCGCTCAACGATTTCATGATGTCGGAGATCGACCTCCTGAAGCGCTCCAGCTTCCGCTGGTGCGATCTCTTTGGTGACGACGCCGCGCTGATGGCGAACGGGTTTTCCGCATGGTCCGGCGCCTTCTTTCTCAATGGCCGCTGGTATGCGGTGGGCGCAGCGAAGGGGAGCGAGCCGCGCCTGTTGTCGATCGGCGAGCGCATGGTGTGCCTTGCTGCCGCCGATGACTGGCTAAACGAGCACGAATCCGACGAGAGCGCACACAAGACCCGGCACTGGCTATCGCAGCCGCCGACGGACAAGCAACTTGCGTATCTCCCGGCCAACTACCGGCAAGATTTCGGGCTGACCCGCTATCAGGCTTCGGCATTGCTTTCCTTCCAGTTCAACCGTGCCGCCATCCGCGGCCTCGTCTTCGGCGCGGACGGACAAGATCTGGCGAGGGCGGCGTGATGGTTGATCCGACCCTGGCCGAACAGGCAGCGATCCGCAGCGCCATGAAGCCTGTCGCCGAGATCATGGAGGAAATCGGCTGGCAGACCCGGCTTGCCGATCTCTCCGAACAACAGGTGCTCACGCTGATCGAGGTCACCGTCACCGGCTTCCAGGACGCCTTGCGCGAATACGCAGCGGCCAATCGCGCCGCCGATCCCGAGGTGCCGTTCTAATGCTGGATTTCAATCACCAACCCAAGCCCGGCGAGCAGATCACCACCATGATCGACACCTCGCTCGAGGCTGAACAGACCGCCACGCCGCCACGCGACTATCTCGGCGGTTCGCGCCTCGGGCACGCCTGCCAGCGCGCCCTGCAATTCGAGTTCACGGCAACACCCAAGGATGATGGCGCCGGCTTTTCCGGCCAGACGCTGCGCATCTTCGCCATCGGTCATGCGCTCGAAGACCTCGCCATTCGCTGGCTGCGCGCCGCCGGCTTCGATCTCTATACGGGCAAGGGCAACCGGCCCGACGGCGACCAGTTCGGTTTCTCGGTCGCGGACGGACGCATCCGTGGTCATGTCGACGGTATCATCGCCGCTGGCCCGAAAGGTTTTGATCTTGCCGTTCCCGCGCTGTGGGAATGCAAGACCATGAACGCGAAGAACTGGCGCGCCTGCATCAAGGACGGTGTGACGAAGTCCAAGCCCGTCTACGCTGCCCAGATCGCGCTCTACCAGGCCTATATGGAAAGCACGGTGCCCGGCATCTCGGCCGCGCCGGCGCTGTTCACCGCGATCAACAAGGACACCGCCGAGCTCCACCACGAGTTCGTCCCCTTCGATGTCGATCTGGCGCAGCGCATGTCGGACCGGGGTGTGCGCATCTTGCAGGCAACCGATGCCGGCGAGCTTCTGCCCCGCATCGCCACCAATCGCGATTTCTTCGAGTGCCGCTTCTGTCCATGGGCCGACCGCTGCTGGGAGCGGCCTTCATGAGCAAGGAGCACGACGACACGGCCGACACCACCGAGCAGCACGTCACTGGCGAGATCGTCCACTTCAATCCCTGGCGCGATTTCAACGATGCGCCTTGCCAGCTCGACGTGTTCGGCGACGAGCCCGATCCCGATCAGATCACGCAGTTCATGGAGGTGGTGTTCGGTTACTGCGACGGCCTGATCCCGGTGCGCAGCTTCATCGACAAGGGTCAGGGCTTCAACGGGCGCCCCCACAACATCTGGATCGATGCCGACCGCACGGTTGCCGACAAGATGGCGACCTTCGCCAACTGGGCAGGCCGTGAGGGTGCCGCCGTCTATGTCATCCCCGGTACCGTCGCCGCCAAGGGCCAGGCCAAGGCCGCCGACATCCTGCAGATGCAGACGGTAGTGGTCGATGTCGACACCGGTGACATTGCCGCCAAGCGCGCCCACCTCGAGCGCCATCTCGGTCCACCCACCATGGTGGTGGAAAGCGGTGGCGTGACACCCGAAGGCCAGCGCAAGGCCCATATCTGGTGGAAGCTGAACGAACCCGTCGATGGTGACGACATCGCCCGTATCTGTCGTCTGCGCGGTGACATTGCCGCCAAGGTCGGCGGTGACACGCATTTCCGCTCGGCGCATCAGCCGATCCGGGTGGCGGGCTCGGTTTACTACAAGAACAGCCTCAAGACGCAGGTGCGGATCGTCGAGCTGAACGCTCGCCTTGAGCGCGACCTCGAGGAATTCATCGAGGCGGTCACCGACATGCCGCCCGCACCGGGCATTTCGCTCCAGCCCGATTTCTCGACGCCCGACAAGCCCACCGTCGCCGATGTGCTGGTCACACCAGTGCGGGAGGGCGCGCAGGATGACTGGTCACGCTTCGAGGGCGCCTCGGCCGCCATCGGCCATTACATCCGCATGGTGCACGATGGTCGGCTGTCGAAGGACGAAGGCTGGCAGGCGATCTGCGAATACAACGCCGCCATGCTGCGCCCGGCCTGGCCTGTGGAGCGGCTCAAGCGCGAGTCCGAGCGGCTCTGGGCCATCCATGTCGAAAAGCACGGAGCGCCGCTCATTCGCCTCGACAGTGCAGCGCCGGCGCCGAACGAGCTTCCTACCTTCACCCTCGGCGCGCTGCTCGACGATATCAGCCCGATGCCGGCAGACATCATTGCGCCGCGCGTCCTGACGCCGGGTGGGTTGCTCGTGCTCGGCGGCGCGCCGAAGGTCGGCAAGAGCGACCTGTTGATCACCTGGCTCGTGCATATGGCGGCGGGTGTGCCTTTCCTCGGCTTCACGCCACCGCAGCCACTACGGATCTTCTATCTGCAGGCCGAGATCCAGTACCACTATCTGCGCGAACGCGTGCAGCAGATCGGTCTGCCGCCGGAAATTCTCGCTGCTGCACGCGACAATCTCGTCGCTACGCCGAAGCTCCAGATGCTGCTCGATGCGGAAGGCAGCGTGCATGTCGCCGAGGCGATCCGCCGCGCTTTCCCGGCCAAGCCCGTCGACATCATCTGCATCGACCCGATCCGCAATCTCTTCGATGGCGGCCCGGATGGCGGCGGCGAGAATGACAACGCCGCCATGATGTTCTTCCTCAAAGACCGGGTCGAGGTCCTGTGCGATCATATCGATCCTGATTGCGGTGTCATCCTCGTCCATCACACCAAGAAGCTCTCGAAACAACAGGTCAAGGACGACCCGTTCCTCGCGCTCTCCGGCGCCAGCGCTCTACGCGGCTTCTATACGACCGGGCTGATCCTGCACCGACCTGACGAAGATTCATCGCAACGCCGCCTCGAAATCGAACTGCGCAACGGTCCGGCGTTGCCGGCAAAACTCGTCGACAAGGTGGGCGGCCGATGGGCCGAGCTCAACCCGATGAACGAGCGGCTGGTTCGTGCCGAGGTCGGCGCCAGGCACGATGCCGAGCGTGTGCGCAAGCAGGATGTCATCCTCGGCATTCTCCTCGATGAAGCGGCCGAGGGACGGCTTTACACGATCAACCAGTTTGCCGAGGCGTTTGAGAACAAGGCCGGTCTTGGAGGCAAGGACGGAATCCGTGAACGGATCAGCGTGCAGGCGACCAAGGGTTTCATCAAATTCGTACGCGACGGCGCACCCTATGGGCTTGGGGCGTCGCGGTCCCGCTTCGGTTTCCTGTGCGTCGAAGGGATGGCCATTCCCGGCGATAGCGAGGAGGTCGATCCCATCACCGGCGAGGTATCGAGCGTCAGCATCACCGTGCTGCCCACCCACTACAAATCGCCGCAGACCGGCGCGCTGCTCGAGGTCGAGAACCCCCTTGTCTGGGTCTATCCGGAGGACGAACGGCCATGATCGTTCAGGCAGATCGCCTCCCGAAAAATTACGCGCCGACCAGTTTGAACCAGATTGGGCGCAATTCCGAAACTGCCCCGTCATCACCACGCAGAACTACGCTCCGCGCAGTTGTGACCAGATTAGGCCCGTCGCCGAAACTGCCCCTGCAGGATTGCGCGCAGACCAGATCGGCTTCGCTGCAACCAGATTGGGTCGGATGCGCCGTCCTAAACTCCCGAAACTGGAAATTCGCCAGCCGTATCAATGCGTTGATGCTGGTCACAAATACTGGGGGTGAAAACCCACCCCTACGGGGGTGGGGGAGAACGCCACAGGCGGGTTCTCCCACTCCCACCCCCAGGGGCTTCGTGCGCGCAAGGCGTGCAGGACCTCTCCTCCCGGACAGCCCAACAGAAGGATCGAGCAGCATGATCATGTATCCGTCACCCATCCCCATAGCCGACCTCCAGACGGCGCCCGTTGCTTCAGCGTCTGCAGGCAGCGCCATTTTGGCGCTCGATCTGGGCACCACCACCGGCTGGGCCAGCCAGGTTGATGGGATCATTCACAGCGGCGCGGCAACATTCCGGGCCGGGCGTTATGACGGCGGCGGCATGCGGTATCTGCGCTTCCAGCACTGGCTCGACCAACTGGATGACGATAGCGGCGGGCTGGCCGCAATCTATTTTGAGGAGGTCCGTCGCCATATCGGCACCGACGCCGCGCACCTTTATGGCGGGTTTCTCGCGACGCTGACCGCGTGGTGCGAACGGCAGGGCGTCGCCTATCAGGGCGTGCCGGTCGGAACCATCAAGCGGTTCGCCACGGGCAAAGGCAATGCCGGCAAGGACGCCGTTGTCGCCGCGATGCGCCAGCGCGGGTTTCGGCCCGCTGACGACAACGAGGCCGATGCGATCGCCATCCTCCTCTGGGCGATGCAGACCCGCGGCGGTGTGCTGTGAGGTGGGCTCCGCGGGGATATGGCGGTCAGCGCCGCAACGCCGATGAGGTCAAGCGCGATGGCTGGCGCGAGCAGCGCGTTCTCGCGGTGTCGCTCGATGACGACCGCCTGACCTGGCCCGAACGCGAACTGATCCGCCAACTCGGCGAGAAGCTTTATGGCGATCGCGATCAGGTGAAGGAGGCCCGCCGATGACCCAGTGGACACCGAGCCTTGTCGAGGAACGTCTGGCCGAAGCGGCCTACGTGCTCAAGCGCCTGCCGGAGCCACGCCGGCAGGGATATTTCAACACCTGGCCCGAGGTTATCCATAGCTTCGCGGACAAGGTCGGACAGGAACCGAAACCGATGCGCGTGCTGCCCTCGCCTGCCGCCATCAGCCGGATGGAGGAGACCCTCAGCTGGACGGTGGGGCTCGATCCGATCGATGGCAAGATCATCTGGCTGCGTGCGCACGGCGAGCGCTGGAAAACGATTTGCTGGACGGTTGGCCTGCAGCGCTCGGCTGCCAACGAACGCTGGCTCTACGCTCTGTGCGTGATCGCTTTTCGGCTTAGCGGTCGGCGGCTCAATCGCAACCACTCGAAGCGCAAGGTAATCGAGATGGCTGGGTCGGCGCAGCGATGAGTAGCCCATCAAAAGATGTCCGCCGGACAGTTTTCGAACGGACAGAAACGCCGGATCAAACTACATTTTGGGCTATCCTCGGGAGAAGCGCGCATATCGCAGTTCGCTCCCGCCTCCGGGCGAATTCAGGGTCCTTCCTGGCGATATTCGTATGCTGGCGGGCGAAGCGCGGCACATCGCCAGCGACAGGCCTAAAATTTTGGGAAGCCACCCCGGCCGGAAGCCACCCGAGAACCAGAAATAACGACGCAATAACAAACCCTTGGCAGGTGGATTCCGGTGCGGATTTCCTGGACTCCGGAATCCAGTCGGAAGCGGTGGACTCCGTCAGGCGGATTCCACCGCGCAGAAGCCACCTATCACCACAACACCGCCAACGACAGGATCGTTCATGACCCTCGCCTTCGCTCCCGAGCGGATCGAGACCTGGCCGCTTGCGCGCCTGCAACCCTACGCGAAGAACGCGAAGGTGCATGGCGCCGACCAGGTTGCGAAGATCGCCGCCAGCATGGCCGAGTTCGGCTGGACCGTCCCCTGCCTCGTCGGCGACGACGGCGAACTGATCGCGGGCCATGGCCGGGTGTTGGCCGCCACGCAGCTCGGGCTCACCGAGGCGCCGGTGATCGTGCTCGGCCATCTGACCGAAGCGCAGCGGCGGGCCTATCGCATTGCCGACAATAAGCTGACCGAACTCGGCACCTGGGACGAGGCGCTGCTATCAGCCGAGCTGAACGAATTGCTGGCCGAGGATTTCGACCTGTCACTGGTCGGTTTTTCCGATGGCGAGCTGGACAAGCTGCTGGCTTTCGATCCCGACGGCGAGGATGGTGGCGGTTCCAACGCGCCGCCGGTCACAATCCCGGAGCCGCCGCGCAATCCAGCCTCGCGCACCGGCGATCTGTGGATCCTCGGCGATCATCGCCTGCTCTGCGGCGACAGCACGAACCACGCCGATGTGCGCCGTCTGATGAACGGCGAGCGCGCTATCCTGTTCGCCACTGATCCGCCATATCTCGTTGATTACGACGGCACCAACCATCCGACGCAGAACAAGGATTGGTCACCGTCCTACGGTGTCACCTGGGACGACAGCTCGCAGGGCGCCGAGCTTTACGACAATTTTATCGCCGCTGCCGTGGCCGAGGCGATCGCCGAGGATGCGGCCTGGTATTGCTGGCACGCCTCGCGCCGCCAGGCGATGCTGGAGGCTTGTTGGGAGAAGGCCGGAGCCTTTGTCCATCAGCAGATCATCTGGGTGAAGGACCGCGGGGTTCTGACCCGGTCGCTTTACCTCTGGAAGCACGAGCCCTGCTTCATGGGCTGGGTGAAAGGCAAGCGCCCGCCGAAGGTGGCCGAGGAAACGCTGGCGTCCACATGGGCGCTGCCCAGCTTCGCCAAGGACGACCGGCCCGACCATCCGACGCCGAAGCCCCTCGACGCCTTCGGGATCCCGATGCGCCAGCACGTCGCGCGCGGCGGCCTCTGCTACGAGCCGTTCTGCGGTTCGGGCTCCCAGATCATGGCGGGCGAAGTCAATGGGAGGCGGGTCTTCGCAATGGAGATCAGCCCGGCCTACATCGACGTTGCCGTCGAACGCTGGCAGGCAGAGACCGGCCGCGATGCGATCCTCGATGGCGATCGCTGGACCTTCGCGCAGGTCAGGGCTGAGCGGCTGGGCGACAATGCTGACGCGCCCGCCGATGCGCCCGACACCGACGCCGAACCCGAACCCGCCGGCAAACGAAAATTCGCAGCCTGAGGCCATGCATGACCTGGCTATACATCCCTCCAGACGCGCTTCCGGAACCGGAGACGCATGCCTCTTTGGCCTCTCGCTCTGTTCCGGCGCAGGCGGGCTCGACCTCGGGCTCACCATTGCCTGTCCCGAATATCGTGCTGTGGGCCATGTCGAACGGGAAACCTTCGCCGCAGCCATCCTCGTGGCGCGGATGGAAGACGCGGCCCTGGATCGCACGCCTGTCTGGGACGACGTTGCCACATTCGACGGCCGTCCGTGGCGCGGCGCGGTGGACATCGTCACTGCGGGATATCCGTGCCAGCCGTTCTCGGTCGCGGGCCGACGGCTCGGCACCGAGGATCCGCGCCATCTCTGGCCGCATGTCGCCCGTATCATCGGCGAATGCGAGCCACCCTTCGTCTTCCTCGAAAACGTCGCCCATCATCTGCGCCTCGGTTTCCCCGAAGTCGCCAGCGGACTGGTCGGCATGGGCTACAGGCTTGCGGCAGGCCTTTTTACGGCGGCGGAAGTCGGTGCGCCCCATCGGCGCGAGCGCCTGTTCATCCTCGCCATCCGCGAGGGGGACGAGCTGGCCGACCCCGCGCGCCTGCTCGGGGATGCGGTCGAGTGGCGGGAACCGGACGGAGATGCTGCGGCTCTGGCCGACCCCGACGATGCCGAATGGTGGACGGGTAAACCCGAAAGGCACTTCCCTCACCGGGAAGGCCCCCGATGGCTCGAAGAAACAGGTCGGATTGGAAGGCGCCGCGCGGGACTGGCCGACGCCGATGGCCAACGACGGCTGCAAGCCGAGTGCGGGCAACCGCAAGACGGCCGACCTGACCCATGTAGCCGGAATGTGGATGACGCCGACGGCGCGCGATCACAAGGACGGGGCAACGAGTTTGGTGAACACGCCGGTGAACGGTTTGCTTGGCCGCCAGGTCCTGGTGACGCCGATGGCTGGCAGCGATACCTGCGAACAGCGCCGGACCTTGAACCCGCTGTTCGTCGAGGCGCTGATGGGCTGGCCCACCGGGTGGACCGGCTTCGCCTCTGTGGCAACGGCGTGGTTCCCTTGGTTGCAGCGCATGCGCTCCGAACTCTCGCGGCTGAGCTGCTGGCCGATGGATGAGGCTGCAGCATGAAGCAGTCGCGCGTCATGTCGCTAGTGGAATCCGTCGCCAATGTCGCCGTCGGCTACGGCGTCGCGGTCGTCACGCAGATTTTGATCTTTCCGGTGTTCGGTTTGCACACGACGCTGGCACAGAACCTGAAGATGGGGGCCGTGTTCACAAGCGTTAGCATCGCGCGCTCGTTCACCCTGCGGCGCGTATTCGAGGCGATCCGGATGCGGAGCGCGAAGTGAGAAACCGCCGCCCCGGTGGGGCGGCGGTCATGATCTGGTCGGACCCTGCGGCGTCAGGCGGCCGGGAGTTTGTAGATCCGCCCGCGCCCCTCGACCTTTTCCGAGGTGACCTCGAGCCCGAGTTTCTTCTTCAGTGCGCCGGCCATTGCGCCGCGCACGGTGTGCGGTTGCCAGCCGGTGGCGGCAACGATCTCGGCAATGGTCGCTCCCTCCGGCGCGCGCAGCATGGCGATCAGTGTTGCCTGTTTGGTACCATCGCGCGGCGTTCGCGACTTTGCGCCAGCGGGCGCGCTGTCGGTTGCTGTGGCGTCATGGTCCGCGCCGTCGGCGGACGCGCCCGTGTCGCCACCTGTGGTGGGCTGTGGCGCGTTCGGTTCGGAGAGCTCGTCGGGTGCAATGCCGATGGCGGCAAGGCCGGCGTCGGTGATGACCAGCGTGGAGCCGTGACCGTCGCCGGTCTCACGCCAGACGGGGTCGCTGAGATGCGGCTGAAGAGCGATGCGTCGCGCCTCGACCTCTTCGATGAGGCCCTTGGCAATCATGGTGTCGACCACTTTGGTGGCGGCACCGCCTTTCAGATTGGCAGGTAATGGCAGGGCAATGCGGTCGTCGCGCTGGGCGGCGGCGCTGAGAATGATGGCTTGCGTGTCGGAAAGCTGGGTCATGGTGGTCTCCGTATTTGGGCGCGCAGGATGCGGACCCTCCTACGAGGCCAAGCCCGCCAGTCGGCGGGCGGGACCCGGAAATGTCGGTGCTACTGGGCGTACTCGCCTTCGTGGAAAGCGCTGTCGCAGATCTCTCGCAGTTTGGCACGGTAGTGGTCGAGCGTGCCGACATCGGCCCAGTTGATTGCGTCGGGGTTGGTATTGAAGTGGTCGTCACTCAGCGCCTTGAGGCGTTCGAGCATGTCGTCGATCTCGAGCTTGGCAGCAATGAAGGCGTCGATGGAAGTTCTGGCATTCGCCATGGTGTGGTCCTTTCTGTTCGTGCTCACAGTGATGCTCTGATCGACGGCTTCATCAACTGAATAAGTCGATCATTTCATTTCTGTTTTCATGCCGATGATGAGCTGGAGAAGGATTGCGTCATGCAAGGGCTGAGCGAGCGTCAGTACGCCGCGCATGTCGGGCTATCGCGGGGTGCGATCCAGAAGGCAAAGACGGCCGAGCGGCTGGTCCTCTATCCCGACGGCAGCATCAATGCCGAGGCCAGCGACGTCCGCCGCGCAGAGACGACCGACCCATCCAAGACCAGGAAACCGTCCCAACCGAAGCTGAAGCCGGTGCCCGAGGCGGCCGTGACCGCCGTTGGTGACACCTTGCGCGAACAGGGTCTCACCGCGTCGGCCGTTGGCGGCGGCACCACCTTCCTGCAGGCCAAGACCGCCAACGAGGTGCTGAAGGCGCAGGAACGGCGGCTGAAGCTTCAGCAGCTCAAGGGAGAATTGATCGACCGCAGCCGGGCAACCCTGCTGGTCTTCCGGCTGGCGCGAGAGGAGCGGGACGCATGGGTGAACTGGCCGGCACGAGCGGCGGCGCTGATGGCGGCCGAACTCGGCATGGAGCCGGCCACGATGCAGAAGGCCCTGGAGAAACATGTACGCGCCCACCTCGACGAACTCGCCGAGGTCCGGCCCGAATTCCGGTAAGGATCGCGATGGTGATGCTGACCTAACGGAATTCGACGGCGCAGCGGACATCCTGCGCGCCTGGAGCGCGGGTCTCACGCCCGATCCGGACCTGACCGTCTCGGAATGGGCGGATCGGCATCGCCGGCTGTCGTCGCGCGCCTCGGCCGAGCCGGGGCGCTATCGCACCATGCGCACGCCCTACATGCGCGAGATCATGGACCGACTGTCGCCCGGCGATCCGACACAGCGGGTCGTGTTCATGAAAGCCGCACAGGTCGGCGCGACCGAGGCAGGCAACAACTGGATCGGTTTTGTCGTCCACCAGGCGCCGGGGCCGATGCTGGCGGTCCAGCCGACGGTGGAGCTGGCCAAGCGCAATTCGCGCCAGCGCATCGATCCGCTGATCGACGAAAGCCCCGAACTTCGGGATCGGGTCAAACCGGCACGCTCGCGCGACGCCGGCAACACGATGCTGTCGAAGGAGTTCGCCAGCGGCATCCTGATCATGACGGGTGCAAACTCGGCGGTCGGGCTGCGCTCGACACCGGCCCGCTACATCTTCCTCGACGAGGTCGATGCCTATCCGGCGTCCGCCGACGAGGAAGGTGATCCGGTCACGCTGGCGGAAGCGCGGTCGCTGACCTTCGCCCATCGGCGCAAGGTGTTGCTGGTCTCGACGCCGACGATCCGGGGATTGAGCCGGATCGAACGGGAATACGAGGCGAGCGACCAGCGGCGGTTCTTCGTGGCGTGCCCGCATTGCGACCATCAGCAGTGGCTGAAATTCGAGCGTCTGCGCTGGGACAAAGGCAAGTCGGAAACAGCGGAATATCACTGCGAAGGTTGCGACAGCGCCATCGCGGAACACCACAAGACGGCGATGCTGGAAGCCGGTGAGTGGCGGGCGACCGCTACATCGGCCGATCCACGGACGGTCGGCTATCACCTCTCGGCGCTTTATTCGCCGGTGGGCTGGATGAGTTGGATGCAGATCGCCAGAAGCTGGGAAGCCGCACAAGGGAGCGACGAGGCGATCAAGGCGTTCCGCAACACGATCCTCGGCGAGACCTGGGTCGAGACCGGCGAAGCGCCGGACTGGCAGCGGCTCTACGACCGTCGCGAGGGCTGGAAATCCGGCACGGTGCCTGCGGGCGGGTTGTTTCTGACCGCCGGGGCCGATGTCCAGAAGGACCGGATCGAGGTCGATGTCTGGGCCTGGGGCCGCGGGCTGGAAAGCTGGCTCGTCGATCATGTCGTCATCGAGGGTGGACCGGACCGGCATGATGCTTGGTCCAACCTGACCGCGTTGCTGGATCGGACCTGGCCGCACGAACGCGGCGCGCATCTGCGGATTGCGCGGCTGGCCATCGACACCGGCTACGAGGCTCCGGCGGTCTATTCCTGGTCGCGGGCGCAGGGCTTCGCGCAGGTGGCGCCGGTCAAGGGTGTCGAGGGGTTCAATCGCTCGAGCCCGGTCTCGGGGCCGACCTTCGTGGACGCGACCGAGGGCGGCAAGCGGCTCCGTCGCGGGGCGCGGCTCTGGACGGTGGCGGTCTCGACCTTCAAGGCCGAGACCTATCGCTTTCTGCGGCTGGATCGGCCGACAGAAGAGGACATGGCCGACGGCGTGGCGTTTCCGCCGGGATCCGTGCACCTGCCGGGTTGGGTCGAGAACGAATGGCTGAAGCAGTTCGTCGCCGAGCAACTGGTGACGATCCGCACGAAACGCGGCTTCGCCCGGCTGGAATGGCAGAAGCTGCGCGAACGCAACGAGGCGCTGGACTGCCGGGTCTATGCCCGTGCCGCTGCCTGGATCGCCGGTGCGGACCGCTGGACCGACGAAAAATGGCGCGACCTCGAGGATCAACTCGGTGTCGCCAGCACCGACGATAACCCCGCTGGGCAGATCAATCGGCCCGGACAAGTGCCGCAAGGCAAGCGCCGTTCCGACTGGCTGGGGCGACGTGAAGGATGGTTCTGAACAAGAGGCGTGAGGGTCCCACGGGTCGGGTCGACGATCCGCCCGAGGACAGGCTCCGGCCCGACGGGGAAATGAGAAATGACGGATTGGACGGAAAGCGAGCTCTCGGCGCTGCGCCGCGCCTATGCCAGCGGCACGACAAGGGTCAGCTATGACGGAAAATCCGTCGATTACGGCACGGCCGAGGATCTGCTCGCCCGCATCCGCACCATCGAGCGCGCCATCGCCGGCACCAGCCGGCCGCTGCCCATTGCCGGCCTCGCTGGCTTTTCGCGCGGTGATCGGTAATGAGTGCCAGTTGGTTTGACCGCGCCATTGGGACCGTTGCGCCGCGCGCGGCTGCACGCCGGGTGCTTGCCCGGCAGGCCTTTGAAACCCTGACGCGCGGTTACGATGGCGCCGCGCGTGGGCGGCGCACCGATGGCTGGCGCGCACCGGGGTCTTCGGCCGATACCGAAATCGGCATGGCCGGGGCGTTGCTGCGTGACCGGATGCGCGATCTGGTGCGCAACAACCCGCATGCGGCCAAGGCGGTGGCGGTGCTGGTCAACAATATCGTCGGCGCCGGCATCATGCCGCGCGCCGCCAGCGGCGACGACGCGCTGGACCGCAAGGTCGATGCGCTGTTCGAGCGCTGGGCCGGGGCCTGTGACGCCGATGGCCAGCTCGACTTCTACGGGCTGCAGACGCTGATCTGCCGCGAGATGGTGGAGGCCGGTGAGGTGCTGGTGCGCCGCCGCCCGCGTCGATCTGCCGATGGTCTGCCGGTGCCGCTGCAATTGCAGGTGCTGGAAGCCGATTTCCTCGACGCCACCAGGACCGGCGTAACCGGGTCCGGTCGCCTCGTACAGGGGATTGAGTTCGACACCCTCGGCAAACGCCACGCCTACTGGCTGCATGCCGAGCATCCGGGTGACGCGTATGGGGCATTGCAGAATGGCCTGCAGAGCCGCGCGATCCTGGCGACGGAGATCGCTCACATCTATGAAAAACAGCGCACGCAAGCACGTGGCGTGCCCTGGGGTGTGCCGGTGATCCGCAGCTTGCGCGATCTCGACGATTACGAGGTTGCCGAACTGGTCCGCAAGAAGACCGAAGCCTGCGTCACGGCCATCGTCTTCGGGGACGACGAGGCGCAACAGGGCATCGCGCCCGCCGTGGTCGATGCCGATGGCAATCGGGTCGAGCAGTTCGAACCCGGCCTGATCGCCTATGCCCGCGGCGGCAAGGACATCCGCTTCAACCAGCCCGCCGCCACCGGCGGATATGGCGAATACAAACGCGCCAGCCTGCACACCATCTCGGCCGGATTCCGGGTGCCTTACGAGTTGCTGACCGGGGACCTTTCCCAGGTCAACTATTCCTCGATCCGGGCGGGGCTCGTGGAGTTCCGTCGCATGATCGATGCCGTGCAGTGGCAACTGTTCATCCCGATGCTGTGCATGCCGGTCTGGCGCTGGTTCACCGAGGCGGCATGGGCGGCGGGCCAGATCCCCACACCGGACGTCCCGGTCGAATGGTCGCCGCCGAAGTTCGAGGCGGTCGATCCGCAGAAGGACGCAATGGCCAACCTGCTGTCGATCCGCTCCGGCACCATGACGCTGGCCGAGGTGATCGCCAAGCAGGGCCGCAATCCCGACGCGGTACTGGCCGAGATCGCCGCGACCAACGCCAAGCTCGACGCGCTGGGGCTGGTGCTCGACAGCGACCCGCGCCGCGTCACCAAATCCGGTATCGCGCAATCGAATGACCCGACGCAGGACGCGGGCCAGGAACAGGAGACTTGAGCGCCATGCCCGACATGATCATGGCCGACCAGACAATTTCTGGGCCGGCATCGCTGCCGATGCAGACGCGGCGAGAACCCATTGCGCCATCATCGGTCGACACTGAGGCGCGCTCCGTCGATGTCGTCTTTACTACCGGCGCGCCGGTGCGCCGCCGGCGCTGGACCGGCTGGGACAGCTCGGTTCCTTTCGACGAAATCCTTGAGGTCAGCGCTGCGGCGATTGATCTGTCGCGGCTCAATGCCGGAGCGCCGGCGCTCGACAGCCATTCGGTCTGGTCGTCCTGGTCGCAGGTGGGTGTGGTCGAGCGCGCCTGGATCGAGGGCAAGGAAGGCAAGGCCACCATCCGTTTTCCACGCGAAGGGCTGGACCAGGCCGCCGACCGGATGTTCGGGCTGATCGGCGACGGCATCATCCGCAATGTCTCGGTCGGCTATTCCATTGACCGGGTGAAGGTGGTCGAAGCCGAGAAGAAGGGCGAAATCGAACGGCGCATCGTTGAGCGCTGGACGCCGCTCGAGGTCAGCTTCGTCACCGTTCCCGCCGACCCGCGCGCACAGGTGCGCGCCGCCGACATGACCAGCTATCCGGTTGAAATCATCGAAACCCGCTCGAACAAGGAGGCCTTTATGCCCGAGAGCACGACTGTCGTAGCGGGAGATGACCCCGCAATCATTGAAACTCGCGCGCAGCCCATTCCGGCTCCTTCGCCCACGCCGACGAAACCGGAAGGAGTCGAACCGCATGTACGGACGAACGCGCCAAAACTGGAGGCACCCGACACCGAGGCCATCGCCACCCGTGCCCGCGAGGCCGAGCGCGACCGCGTCTCCACCATCTACGATCTGTCTGGGCGGCTGAACCTTGAGCGCGGCTTCGCCGAGGATCTGGTCAAACGCGGCACCGATCTCGACGAGGCCCGCCGCCTGATCCTCGATCAGGTCGCCGCCAAGTCCGAGGAAACCCGGACCTTCAGCCAGGTCTCGGTGTCGCTCGGCGGGCGCGACGAGCGCACC
>APMI01002618.1_pt1 | contig 16545 bp, 16 predicted proteins | sample 667938 | NCBI WGS metagenome assembly APMI01 (sample SAMN01084076, study PRJNA167559) | wastewater metagenome | biome: Wastewater | place: Denmark: Ejby Moelle, Odense | collected 2011-11-28 | reverse complement strand
AACGACCCGGCCTAGCGCCACCCCGGGCCCCTCGGCGGCCCCCAAAGCGGGCTTTGCCCGCCCTGCTGGCGTTGCCACTCCACGCCTGCCCGCCGAAGTGGCCGCGCAAGACAAAGAGAAAAAGCGCAAGGACCGCCTGCAAGAGCTGAAGACGGAACTGCACAAGCGCCTGCTGGACAACCTGAACCTTGCCGCCCTTGAACATGCCACCGAAGGCAGCCTGAAACAGGAAATCGCCTCGATCTCAGCCGAGGCGCTGGATGAGATGTCGGTCGCCCTGAACAAGGACGACCGCGCCACCTTGAATCAGGAACTGTATGACGAGGTGATGGGCCTTGGCCCCCTCGAACCCCTGCTCAAGGACGAGACTGTCAACGATATTCTGGTCAACGGACCCAATCGCGTGTTCGTCGAACGTGCGGGCAAGCTGGAGCTGACCGACATCACCTTCAAGAACGAACGCCACCTGTTGCGGATCATCGACAAGATCGTGTCCGCCGTGGGCCGGCGCGTCGATGAATCCAACCCCTATTGCGACGCCCGTCTGGCCGATGGCAGCCGCTTCAACTGCATGGTGCCCCCGGTTGCGGTGGACGGTAGCCTTGTTTCCATCCGGAAATTCAAAAAGGAAAAGTTGGGCATCGCGGATCTGGTGCGGTTTGGCGCCTTTACCGAGGAAATGGGCCTGTATCTGCAAGCCGCAGTCTCGACTCGGCTGAACGTGATCGTGTCGGGCGGCACCGGTTCGGGGAAAACCACCACGCTGAATGCGCTGTCGTCGTTCATCGACAACCGTGAGCGTGTGCTGACCATTGAGGATACGGCGGAACTTCAACTGCAACAGGTCCATGTCGGCCGGATGGAAAGCCGCCCGCCGAACGTGGAAGGCAAGGGTGCCGTGACCCAGCGTGACTGTCTGCGCAACGCGCTGCGGATGCGCCCCGACCGCATCATCGTCGGCGAAACCCGCGGCGAGGAAGTGATCGACATGCTTCAGGCCATGAACACCGGCCACGACGGTTCGATGACCACGATCCACGCCAACTCGGCGCGTGACGGCATTTCGCGTCTGGAAAACATGGTCGCCATGGCGGGTATCGAAATGCCGCTGAAAGCGGTGCGCAGCCAGATCGCCGCCGCCGTCAACCTGATCGTGCAGGCCAACCGCCTGCAAGACGGCTCTCGTCGCATGGTGTCGGTGACCGAAATCACCGGCATGGAAGGCGAGGTGATCTCGATGCAGGAGATCTTCCGCTACGAACGCCTGGGGGTCGAGCCGAACGGCAAGATCATCGGCCGCTTCAATGCGACCGGCGTGCGCAGCCATTACTCCGACCGTTTTCGCCAGTGGGGCTACGACCTGCCCGCTTCGATCTACGAACCGATCATCTAGGTGCGACCATGCAGCTTTCCGCAGCCCCGCTCATCTATATCCTGATCTTCGTCGCCGTCGTCGTTCTGGTCGAGGGCCTGTATCTGACCGTTTTCGGCAAGTCGATCAGCCTGAACAGCCGCATGAGCCGCCGTCTGGCCTTGCTGGAAAAGAACCATAACCGGGAAGAGGTTCTGGAGCAGCTCCGCAAGGAGATGAGCCAGCACCTCAATTCCAAGGGCATCCCGCTTTACTCTATTCTGGCCGACCGGGCGCAAAAGGCCAACATCGCCTTTACCCCTCGCCAGTTGATCATGGTGATGGTTCTGGTTGGCATTCTGGCCTATCTGGGCCTGACCATCGGCACCGCGGCCGGCACGCCGGTGCGCATTCTGGTGGCGGTTGGCATGGGGGTTGGCGGCGTTTACGTCTGGGTCAACCGCAAGGCCAAGAAACGTATCGCCCTGCTGGAGGAACAGCTTCCCGATGCGGTGGAGCTGATGGTGCGCAGCTTGCGCGTCGGCCATCCGTTTTCCAACGCCATCGGCATCGTGGCCAAGGAAGTGCCAGACCCTCTTGGCACCGAATTCGGCCTGATCGCGGATGAAGCGGCCTATGGCCGCGATGTGGCAGAATCGCTCAAGGCCTTTGCCGAGCGCATGGACAACCAGGATTTGCGCTTCCTAGCCGTCGCCGTGACCATTCAGCAGCAGTCGGGCGGCAACCTGGCCGAAATTCTTGACGGTCTGGCCAAGGTGATCCGCGCCCGCTTCAAGCTGTTCCGCCGCGTCAAGGCCATCACAGCCGAGGCGAAATGGTCGGGCATGTTCCTGTCGGGCTTTCCCATCGGGGCGCTTCTGATGATCCAGATGCTCAAGCCCGACTATTACGACGGGGTGAAGGATTCGCCCTATTTCATTCCCATGGCGCTGGTCGTCGGCGCCTTTCTGGTCATCAACGTGATCTTCATGAAGATCATGGTCAACATCAAGGTCTAGTGGATCATGGAATTCCTGTCCGGCCTCTTCCAACCCCTGACCGATCAGTTCGGGCCGCTTGGCCCGCTTCTGGCGATTGGCCTTCTGGGCCTGATCCTGATCGTCGCGACCCTGCCGATGATGCTGAAAAAGCAATCGGACCCGCTGGCCAAACTGAAACAGCAACGCGAATCCACTGGAAAATCCGCCAAGACGGCAGGGCAGGACCTGCGCCGCGGCGGCGACAAGGTGGACAAATTAGAAAAGTTCGCAGGCTTCCTCGAGCCGCAGGACGTCGAGCAGATGACCGCATCAAAGCTGCGCATGATGCGTGCGGGCTATCGGTCGAAGAATGCGGTGCGGATGTTCCACTTTGCCCAGTTCGCCCTGGGCATCGGGATGCTGTTCCTGGGCGTGATCTACGCGATGCTGGTTTCCTCCAAGCAAGAGGTCAGCACCCAGTTCATGATCATGGCCACGCTTATCCCCGGGGCTGCCGGCTATTACCTGCCGCAATACTGGGTGCAGCGCCGGGTGCAGACGCGGCAGGTCGAAATCATTCAGGGTTTTCCCGATGCGCTTGACATGATGCTGGTCTGCGTCGAGGCAGGCCAGTCGCTGGATCAGTCGATCAACCGCGTCGCCCGTGAAAGCCGCGCGGGCTATCCTGCCCTGGCCGAAGAATTCGATATCGTCTCGCAGGAGACCAAGGCCGGCAAGGAACGGGTGCAGGTGCTGAAAGACATGGCCGAACGGGTGGGCGTGCCCGATGTCGCCAGCTTTGTCACGACGCTGGTGCAATCGGCCACCTTCGGCACCTCGATCGCCGAGGCGCTTCGGATTTATTCGGCTGAAATGCGCGACAAGCGCGTGATGCGCGCGGAAGAGAAAGCAAACACCTTGCCGACCAAGCTGACGCTGGGCACAATGATGTTCACGGTGCCGCCGCTGATGATCATTCTCATCGGCCCCTCGGTGGCAGGCATCGCAAAGGTTCTGGGGGGTGGGGGTTTGAATTAAGTGCTTGCAAAGGCCGGTCGGCTGATTGTGGTTCTGCCCCTTCTGGCGGCCTGCACCTTGGGCAATGGTTTGGGCAATACCGACCGCACCGGCAGCACGGCACCCGGATTTGATCCCCGCAAAGAGGGGGTCGATGGTCTTCTGGTGGGCCATCGCCTGATGGAAGCGGGCGAATACGATCTAGCGCTGACCTCTTATTACCGCGCCGCCGCCCAGCACGGCATGAACGCCGATGTGCTGTCGGCCATCGGTTCGGCCAACCTGAAACTGGGGCGCCTGGGCCAGGCCGAAAAGGTGTTGCGCCGCGCCACCGACGCCGATCCCACCTTTGTTCCCGCCCTGAACAATCTGGGCGTGGTTCTGATGGAAGAGAACAAGTTCGGCGAGGCGCGGGTCGTGTTTCAGCAGGCATTCCAACTGGATAGTGGCCAAACGGACGCCATACGCCAAAATCTGCGTGTTGCTATCGCCGAAACCGAGAAAAGCCGCTATTCTGAGGGTGAAAACGAAGAACCGCGGTACAATCTGGTTCGGCGCGGGTATGGCGAATACGTCCTCCTGTCGCAGCTCTAGGCGGCAAACCGCAGCAGACGAGCAGTGAAAAGGACGCAAAATGCGCCATCCCGTATCTGTGAGCCACCTGTCGGTGGCCATCGGGCTTTCGTGCCTTCTGGCCCTTCAGGGCTGTGGCAAAGGCCCGAGCGACGCTGAGGTTCAGCGCGCCATCAAGGACGTGAACGTCATCGACGAATCGAATCTGTCGGACATCATGCTGACCGTGGGCGACCCGAACGAGGCGGTGGCCTATTTCGCGCGTTCCTCTTCGCAAAACCCCGACCGGATCGACCTCAAGCGGGGGCTGGCCAAATCTCTGGTCCGCGCCAACAAGCCGACCGAAGCGGCGGCAACCTGGACGCAGGTTCTGGCGATGCCGGGGGCTACCCCCGAAGACCGCCTTGGCCTTGTCGATACGCTGATCCGCACCAACAACTGGTCCCGCGCCGAAGCCGAGCTGAACCTCATTCCACCAACCTATGAGACCTTCGAACGCTATAGGCTTGAGGCTATGGTCGCCGATTCCAAGAAGAACTGGAAAAAGGCCGACAGCTTCTATGAGGTCGCGACCGGCCTGACGACCAAACCCGCTGGTGTGCTGAACAACTGGGGCTTTTCCAAACTGTCGCGCGGCGACTATGCCGGTGCCGAAAAGCTGTTCGGCGAGGCGCTGACCTATGAACCCGGCCTGTTCACGGCCAAAAACAATCTGGTTCTGGCGCGCGGCGCGCAGCGCAAATACGATATGCCCGTGGTTGACATGACCCAAAGCGAACGGGCGCAACTGCTGTACACACTGGCGCTGACCGCGATCAAAAAGGGCGACATCGCCGTCGGCAAGGGCCTGTTGCAGGACGCCATCGACACCAGCCCGCAACATTTCGAGGCCGCGACCCGCAGCCTTGCCGCGCTGGATGGGCAAGGCTGATGATGACCGGCCTGTCGCCCACTTCCGCCCTTGTCTTCCTGCCCTTTGCCATCGCCATTGGTGTCTGGGTGGCATGGTCTGACATGAAATTCATGAAAATCCCCAACAAGGCCGTGCTGGCGCTGGGGCTGGTTTTTCTGCTGCTTGGGCCGCTGCTGTTGCCGTTCAAGGCCTATCTTTGGGCGCTGGCGGTCGGAGCCATGGTTCTGGTCGCGGGCTTCATTGCCAACCAGATCAACCTGATGGGCGCAGGCGACGCGAAATTTGCCGCGGTCATGGCGCCGTTCTTCGCCTTTGGCGACATCCGGTTCATCCTGGGGCTTTACGCCGCCTGTCTGCTGGGCGCCTTTGCCAGCCACCGTCTGGCCCGTCTGATCCCGCCGATCCGTCGCGCCACGACCGACTGGGCAAGTTGGACCCACAAGGATTTCCCGATGGGTCTGGCACTGGCGGGAACACTGATCTTCTATCTTCTGGCCGCACTTAAGCCACTTTTCTAGGGGATTCCCTTCATTGTTGACGCCCTGCCGCCAAACCGGCGGCAAATGCTGGGATGCCCACAATGAACGTGCAAGTCGCGCCACCCTCTTCGGGGGTTACCCCGCCGCCACAACCGAAAAGTCTGGACGAGACCGGGCTTTCGCTGGTGATGATGCGGGAAATCCTGCTGAAGACCATGTTCCGCACCAACCTGTCGCTGGCCAGCGAAATCTCGCGCGCCATCGCCCTGCCGGTGGTGCTGACGCAAGAGCTGATCGACCTTGCGCGCAGCCAGCGGATGGTCGAGGCGACCGGCACCCTGCACGCCACATCCGGCAACGAGATGGGCTATCAGTTGACCGACGGCGGCAAGGCCCGCGCGCTGGATGCGCTGTCGCAATCGGAGTATTACGGCGCGCTGCCGGTGCCGCTGGCGCTTTATGCCGAACAGATGAAGCGGCAATCGGTGCGCGATATCAAGCTGACGCGGCCGGAGCTGCTGAAAGGCATGGGGCACCTGATCCTGCCGCCCGACCTGATCGGAAACCTTGGTCCTGCGGTGACCTCTGGCCGATCAATCCTGATGTATGGGCCGCCCGGAAACGGCAAATCCTCAATCTCGAACGGTATCCGCGCCGCCTTGGGCGACAAGATCTATGTGCCGCGGGCGATCGAATATTCCGGTCAGGTGATCACCGTTTACGATCCTATCGTCCATTCCAAGGCCGAAGAGCCGATGGATGACCCCACGGTCCTGCGCCGCACGGGCGCCCGCTATGACGCGCGCTATGTCTATTGCGAACGTCCCAGCGTAATCACCGGCGGTGAGCTTACGCTCGACATGCTTGATCTGAAATACAACCCCACAGCGCGGACCTATCAGGCGCCGCTGCAACTCAAGGCGACCGGCGGCATCTTCATCATCGACGACCTTGGCCGCCAGTCAGAGCCGCCGCAGAAGATCGTCAACCGCTGGATCGTTCCCCTGGAAGAGGCGCGCGACATTCTGGCCCTGCAATCGGGCGAGAAGTTCACCGTGCCCTTCGATACGCTGGTGATCTTTTCCACCAACTTCCACCCCAACGAGATCTTCGACGGCGCGGCCCTGCGGCGGATTTTCTTCAAGATCAAGATTGATGGCCCCAATCAGGAAATGTTCCTGAAAATCTTCGCCATGATCGCCAAGAAAAAGAAGATGCCGCTGAACGAAGCCGCCCTGCTGCATCTTCTGAAAACAAAATATCCCACCATCAACAACAACTTCGCCAATTATCAGCCGGTCTTCCTGATCGACCAGATGATCGCGATGTGTGAGTTTGAGGGGATTCCGAACCAGATGACGCCCGATCTGATCGACCGCGCCTGGGGCAATATGTTCGTCAAGGACGAAAAGATCGCCAAGTAAGCGGCCTGCGCCGGTTCACTCCAGGCTTTCGGCCTGGGTGGACTGGTGGCGCAGGGGGCTGCCGTCCTGGTTCAGCACATCCAGTTCCGTGCGCAGCACGATCAGCCGCACCGGGTCCAGCCACAGATCGCCCTTCACGATCGGAACATCCTTGCGGAAAAAACTGCGCGTCAGGCGGATGGCCCGATAGGTGCAGTCGCCCACCGCAACGGTTTCGGCACCATGCGACAGATAGGTGGCGCGGAACACGTCCTTGGCATTGCCATCGACAATCGCCTCGACCGTCACCTCTTGCCCGACCGGCAACAGTTCAACCGGCGGCAGGGATTGCCCGCCCCAGTCCATCGCAATCGCATTTATGCCCGTGCTTTGCTGCACCGGATACAAACCGCGCGCGGCGCGAACCCGGCTTTCCCTGCCCTCGGCATGGGCGGTGTAGCTGACGATGTCATCCTTGACGGTAATCCCGTCGATCACCGCACCGCCGACGAAATGCACCGCCCTGGCAGGCTGCCCGTCGGGCAGGCAATCGGCAAAGGCACCGCCCGCCGCCGCTGTGGCAGCGGTTGCTGCCAGAATCGCCCGCATCAGGCCCCGAACCATCGCACACCCCGCTCTGTCACCACCGCATCCAGCCGCTGATCGAACGCGTCGATCGGCACCGCATCCAATTCCTGCGCGGAAAAGGCAAAGCCCACCGCCAGCGTGGGCCGCCTGGCCCGCAGCCCTGCCAATGTGCGGTCATAGAACCCGCCGCCATAGCCCAGCCGGTAACCCAGTGCATCAAAGGCAACCATGGGCACGATCACCACCTCCGGGTCCACCCACATCCCTTCGGCGGGGATCAGCGCACCGAACTCTCCGGCCACCATCGTGCAGCCGGGCGACCATTCGCGGAACTTCACCGGCTGGTCCGCGCCTAGGATCACCGGCACGCCCACCGGGCCCTGATGGGCAGCCATGGCGGGCAAGGGGTCAATCTCAGTCCGCATCGCCATATATCCGGCCAGCGGTTTTCCGGCATGGATCGCCAGAAAATCGGCCAGAATTTCAGCGGCTTGTCCCTGCCCCTTGGCAAAGGCCCCTTTCCGCGCGGCAAAGGCGGCCTTGCGGGCGGCGGCTTTCAGATCAGTCAGGTCGGTCATAGCATCAACCATGTCGCAAGGCCCAGAAAGGCCAGATAGCCCATTACATCCGTCAGTGTCGTCACGAAGGTGCCAGAGGCCAGGGCCGGGTCCAGCCCCGCACGCTCCAGCGTCAGCGGCACCAGAACCCCGCCCATGGCCGCCACGATCTGATTGGTGATCATCGCCAGACCCAGCACGATGCCCAGCCGAACGTCGCCGTAAACCAGCGCCCCGCCGATGCCAAGGATCAGCGCCAGCCCCAGCCCGTTCATCACACCGGCCCCCAACTCGCGCATCACCACGCGCCTCGCGTTCGAGGCCGTCAGGTCGCGCGTCGCCAGTGCCCGCACGGCCACGGCCAGTGATTGCGTGCCGCCGATCCCGCCGGTTGACGAAACAATCGGCATCACCGCGGCCAGCGAGACCAGCGCCGCAATCGTCGATTCGAACTGCGAGATGACAAAGGCGGAAATCGAGGCGGTAAACAAGTTCACCACCAGCCATGGCAAGCGCTGCTTCATGGTCTCGAACGGGCCATCGCTGATCGAGCTTTCCTCGCCCACACCAGCCAGCAGCAGCATGTCTTCCTCATGCTCTTCATCCAGCACGTTCATCGCGTCGTCGATGGTGATGACACCCACCAGACGGCCATCGGCATCGACCACCGGGCAGGAGATCAGGTGATACTGGTTGAAGATATAGGCCACATCCGCCTCTGGGTCGGCGGCCTCGACCGTGCGAAAGCTGTCTTCGGTGATCTCGGTCAGTTTGGCTTCGCGGGGCGAAGACAGAATGCGCCCCAGCGTTACATAGCCGGCGGGCTTCATCCGGGGGTCGGTCAGGATGACGTGATAGAACTGGTCGGGCAAATGATCGGCCTTGCGCAGAAAGTCGATCGCCTCGCCCACCGTCCAATGGGCCGGGGCCACCACCACCTCGCGCTGCATCAGGCGCCCGGCAGAATGTTCGGGATAAGACAGCGCCTGCTCCACGGCCACCCGGTCGGCGCGGTCCAGCGCGGACAGGATGCGACCGACCTGCGGCGCATCCAGATCCTCCAGAATGTCCACAACGTCGTCGGATTCCAGCTCGCGAACCGCCTCGGCCACCACCTCGTCGGGCAGCGCCTCGATCACCTCTTCGCGGATCGAATCGTCAATCTCGGACAGGACCTCGCCATCGATCTCACCCGAAGACAGGGCGAGCAGTGCCGCGCGCTCCGATGAGCTGATCTGTTCCAGAAGGTCGGCAATGTCGGCGGCGTGCAGCGGCTCCAGCAGGCGGGTGACGCCCGCGCTGTCGCCCGCCTCAACCGCCTCGAGAATCGCCTCGACGCGCTCGGGCTCCAGCCCCTCTTCGTCCCGGACTGCCTGTTCTTCCACCATCCGATGCCCTCCGCGATTGCCCCATGCTTAGCGAAAGCTGTTTCCGGTAAACAGGGGGCGATGGGAAATTTACCCGAAAGGGTCCGGGCGCTAGGGTGGGCCTGACCAAACGGAGGCATCGATGGCCGATCTTCTTCTGGGGCAGGTGCTGTCCTTTCACGGCGACCCTTTTGCGCAGGGGCTTCAGGCCGCGCATCACGAATCCCATGGTGCCGTGCTGGTTGAAGCTGGCCGCATCCGCGCCACCGGCCCGGCAGACAGCCTGCGGGCCGCCCATCCGCAGGCCCAGGTCACCGATTACGGTCGCGCGCTGATCTCGGCCGGGTTCGTCGATGCCCATGTGCACTATCCACAAACCGCGATCATCGCCAGTTGGGGCAAACGCCTGATCGACTGGCTGAATATTTATACCTTCCCCGAGGAGATGCGGTTTGCCGACCCAGCCTATGCGACCGACATCGCCAGCCGTTACACAGGCCTCGCGCTGGCCCATGGCACCACGTCCTTCTGCACCTATTCCACGATCCACCCCGCCAGCGTGGACGCAATCTTCACTGCTGCACAAACCCGCAACATGCGGATCTGGGCCGGCAAGACCTGCATGGACAGGAATGCCCCCGAGGGGCTGCGCGACACCGCGCAATCGGCCTATGACGACAGCCGCGCCCTGTTGGAAAAATGGCATGGGCAGGACCGGCTTTCCTATGTGATCACGCCGCGCTTTTCGCCGACCTCTACCCCCGAACAGCTTGCCGCCATGGGGGCGTTGTGGCGCGAATACCCCGATTGCCTGATGCAGACCCACCTGTCGGAACAGACTGATGAGATCGACTGGGTGAAGGGCCTGTTCCCTCAATCGCGCGACTATCTGGATACCTATGAGGCGCAGGGTTTGCTGGCTGAAGGCGCGATTTTTGGCCATGCCATCCACCTGACGCCGCGCGAACGTGCGCGGCTGAAGGAAACCGGGGCAAGTCTGGTCCACTGTCCGACTTCGAACACCTTCATCGGCTCTGGCCTGTTCGACATGGCGGGGTTGAAGGCCGAAGGCCAGCGCATCGGGCTGGCCACGGATACCGGGGGTGGGTCGTCCTTTTCCATGCTGCACACCATGGCCGCCGCCTATGAGGTGGCGCAGTTGAAGGGCACGGCCCTGCATCCTGCGCACCTGTGGTGGCTGGCCACCCAAGGCTCGGCCCAGGCCCTGCGGGCGGGGCACTTGATCGGCAACATCGCACCGGGGATGGAGGCCGATCTGGTGGTGGTGGACCTTGCCTCGACTCCCGCCATAGAACAGGCCACGCGGCGGGCCGGTGACATCTGGCAAGCCATTTTCCCGACCATCATGATGGGGGATGACCGGGCCATCCGCGCCACCTGGATCGCAGGAAAACCGACCAAACCCTGAATCCCCGGCGTTGCTGGAATTCGGTCAAGATTTAGCCCCTTTCGGAAACAATGGTTCCCCCCAAGGGAAAGGGCCGTCTGCTGGCCCCTTCCGGTTTTCAGGGGTGATACATGGCTGCCGACCGCACTTTGGTTGTTGATCTGGACGGAACGCTGATCCGGTCCGACATGTTGTTCGAAACCTTCTGGTCGGGCGTTTCACGCAACTGGCGCACCCCTTTCGCGGCTTTTCAAAGCCTTGCCAACGGTCGTGCCGCGCTGAAACAACGCATGTCGCAGGTTGGCCCGGTGGATGTGGGCACGCTGCCCTATAACCCGTCGGTGCTGGATTACATTGCGCGCTGGCGCGCGGGCGGCGGGCGCACCGCCCTTGTTACGGCGGCGAATCAACAGATCGCCGACCAGATCGCCGAGCATCTGGGCATGTTCGACGAGGTGCACGGCTCTGACGCGTGCTGAACCTGAAGGGCGAGAACAAGGCGAGCTTTCTGGAGGCCCGCTATGGCCGCCGCGGCTTTGACTATATCGGCGATGCGCAGGCCGACCTGCCGGTGTGGGAGCGCGCGGCCTGCGCCATCATGGTCGGTGTGCCTGCCGCCCTGCGCGCCCGCGTGGCCGCCTTCGGGCGCGAGATAGTCGATCTGCCCGCCAACATGCCGGTGGCCAGTGCTTCGCTGCGCGTGATGCGGCCGCATCAATGGCTGAAGAACCTGCTGGTCTTTCTACCCCTGCTTGCCGCGCATCAGATCAACGGCCAAAGCCTTGCGCTGGCGACACTTGCCTTTGTCGCCTTCAGCTTTGTCGCCAGCAGCGTCTATGTGCTGAATGACCTCCTGGACCTTGCCGCCGACCGCGCCCATCCGCGCAAGAAGAACCGCCCCTTCGCCTCGGGCGCGTTGCCCCTGTCGCATGGCACGCTGCTTGCGCCTGCGCTTCTGGTCATCGGGCTGGGCCTGTCGCTGGTCTTGGGCAAGATGTTCGTGCTGGCAATCATGGCTTATTACATGGCCACCATGGCCTATTCGCTGGTGCTGAAGCGCCAGCCGATCGTAGATATCGTCATGCTGGCAGGCCTTTACACCGCGCGCATCGTCGCGGGGGGCGTCGCGGCTGGCATCCCGATTTCGGTCTGGCTGCTGGCTTTCTCGGGCTTTTTCTTCTTCGCACTGGCGGCAGTAAAGCGGCAGGCGGAACTGGTCGATGTGGTCGCCTCGGGGCGCGAAAAGGCCCATGGGCGCGGCTATACCGGGGCTGACCTGCCCTTGGTCACCGCCATGGCGACCGCTTCGGGCTATGTCTCGATTTTGGTTCTTGGCCTTTATATCAACTCACCCGCGGTGCTGGAGCTTTATGCCAATCCGCCGATGCTGTGGGGCGTCTGTCTGGTGATGTTCTACTGGGTCAACCGTCTGGTGATGCTGACCCATCGCGGCCAGATGCACGATGACCCGGTGGTCTTCGCCGTGACCGATCGCACCAGCCAGATCTGCTTTGCCACCGTCATCGGCATCATCGCACTGGGCGCGGTGGGGGGGATTGGCTGATGACCGCCGCCCTGGCCCTGCGCTATGCGGCCTTTGCCGTGCTGGCCACGCTTGCCAATCTGGCCGCGCAACGGGTGGTGCTGGGGCTTGGCGGCGCGTTGCTGCTGGCGATGATCGCAGGCACTGGCCTTGGACTGATCGTCAAATACGCGCTCGACAAACGCTGGATCTTTGACGACCGCAGCTCTGGCCTCGCCGCCCATTCGCGCCGCTTTTCGCTTTACACCCTTATGGGCGTTGCAACGACCCTTATCTTTTGGGGTTTTGAGGCTGCGTTCTGGCACATCGGCCAGACCCAGATGGCGCGTGAGGTTGGCGCGGTTCTGGGTCTTGGTATCGGCTATGCCGTCAAATATGCGCTCGACCGCCGCTTCGTCTTTACCGGGCAGGCGCTGGCATGAAACTCTCGGGCTGGGGGCGCTACAATCCGCAGGACTGCCGCGTCACCAGGCCGCGGGATGAGGACACCCTGCGCGCCCGCGTGGCCGAAGGCGGCCTGATCGCGCGCGGCAATGGCCGGTCTTATGGCGACAGCGCGATGTCGGGCAGCAATACTGTGGACATGCGCGGCTTTGACCGGATGCTGTCGTTTGATGCGGAAGCCGGGCAACTGGTGGCCGAGTCGGGCGTGATGCTGGATGACATCATCACCACCTTCCTGCCGCGCGGCTGGTTTCCCTGGGTCACGCCCGGCACACGATATGTCACCCTTGGCGGCATGATTGCCGCCGATGTGCATGGCAAGAACCACCACCTGCACGGCAGCTTTGGCGCCTTTGTCGATTGGATCGACCTGATGGGCCCCGATGGCCAGGTGCGCCGCTGCGGCCCGTTGGACAATTCCGACCTGTTTGCCGCCACCCTGGGCGGCATGGGGCTGACCGGGGTGATCCTGCGCGCCTCGTTCCGTCTGCGCCGGGTGGAAACCGGCTTCATCCGGCAGGAAACCGTTCCCACCGCCAACCTGACCGAAACCCTGGCGGCGTTCGAGGCGCATCAAAGCGCAACCTATTCCGTCGCCTGGATCGACTGCCTTGCCAGTGGTGATAGCCTTGGCCGGTCGCTGATCACGCTTGGCGAACATGCCAGCGTGGGCGACCTGCCGCGGCGCAACCGCACCGCCCCCTTCGCGCCGCCCGCCCGCAAGAAACGCATAATTCCGCTGGATGCGCCGGGTTTTGCGCTGAACCGCCACACCGTGCAAGCCTTCAACCACCTGTATTACAAACGCGGCGCCGCCAAATCGGGCCATTCTGTCACCGGTTGGGACGAATACTTCTATCCGCTTGATTCCATTCTGGCCTGGAACCGCATGTATGGCCGCCGGGGTTTCGTGCAATATCAAACGGTTCTGCCGCTGGCCACTGCCGCGGCGGGCCTGCGCGAATTGCTTGAAACCATCTCGGCCTCGGGCCTCGCCTCGTTCCTGGCCGTGCTGAAACGCCTTGGCCCGCAGGGGCGTGGCATGATGTCCTTCCCGATGGAGGGGCATACCCTCGCCCTAGATTTCCCTGCCAGCCGCGCCACATTCGCCCTGCTGCGGCGGCTGGACGCGATCACCCTTGCCCATGGCGGGCGCTATTACCTTGCCAAGGATGCGCGCCTGACCGCCGACACCCTGCGCCAGTCTGACCCGCGCGCCGACCGTTTTCACCAGCTTCGCAGCGCCGAGGGGCTGACCCGCCGCTTTGCCTCGCTGCAATCCGAAAGGCTTTACCTGTGACCCGTCCTGCCGTTCTGATCCTTGGTGCGCGCTCTGACATCGGCCTTGCCGTTGCCCGCCGCTTTGCCGCCGAGGGGCACCCGATCATCCTTGCCGCCCGCGACAGCGCAAGCCTGGCCGATGCCAAGGCCGACCTGGTGCTGCGCCATTCCGTTGCCGTCACGCTGGCCGAGTTCGATGTGCTGGATACCGCCAGCCATGCTGCCTTCCTCGACGGCCTTGGTCCGCTGCCCGCGGTGGCCGTTTCCGCCATCGGCCTGATGGGCGACCAGACCGCCAGCGAGCATGGCGCCGCCTCCGCAGCTTTGGTGATCCGCAGCAATTTCGAAGGCCCCGCCGCAATCTTGGGCGAAATCGCCAACCGGATGGAAGTGCGTGGTAACGGCACCATCGTCGGCATCAGTTCGGTCGCGGGCGACCGGGGGCGGGCAACGAATTATATCTATGGGTCCGCCAAGGCGGGCTTTACCGCCTGGCTGTCGGGCCTGCGCAACCGGCTGGCGAAAAAGGGCGTGCATGTCGTCACCGTCCTGCCCGGCTTTGTTGACACCAAGATGACCGCCGGCATGGACCTGCCCGCCAAGTTGACCGCGCAGCCGGGTGAGGTGGCCGAGGCGATCCACCGCGCCGTGACGCGCAAACGCAACGTCATCTACGTCAAACCCGTCTGGCAACTGGTCATGGCGATCATCCGCAACATCCCCGAACCCGTGTTCAAGAGGTTGAAACTGTGAACAACCGGCCAAACGCTCCAGCACTTTTCGCCTCTCCGCTGATCGGGGGGGGCGTGGTTGCGCTGTGTCTCGTGCTGATTGTCATCATGGCCATTCAGGTGCCCACCCTCGGCGCCGGGAATACCGTGCTGGATTTCGACGCCTTCTACATCGCGGGCCAGATGGGGCACGAAGGCCAGATCGTGGCAACCTATGACAAGGTCGCCATGCTGGGCCGTCAAAGCGCACTGGCGGGACAGGAAATCTGGATGCCCTGGACTTATCCGCCACAGTTCGATCTGGTGTCGATGGCGCTGACCTGGCTGCCACGGGGCCTGTCGTATCTGCTGTTTACCGCTGGAACCTTCATTGCCTATCTTCTGGTCCTGCGCCGCCTTGTCGGTCCGTCGCTGAACGATGCGCTGTTTCTGGGCCTGCCCGCCTTCCTGATCACCGCCGCAGTTGGCCAGAACGGCTTTCTGACCGGCGTGCTGATGGGGCTGTTCGCGCTGGGGTGGCTGGGGCAAAGCAGCCGCGCCGGTGTGGCGCTGGGGTTGATGGTGATCAAGCCGCATCTGGCGCTTGGCTCAGGCATTCTGGCGGTAGTGTCGGGGCGATGGCGGTTGGTGGCGGTGACTTTCGCGGTCATCGGCCTGACATCGGCGGCAGCCACAGCCATCCTGGGTCCTGCGGTCTGGCGCGCCTTTCTTGACGGCACCGCCACCGCGGCCGAGGGGCTGAAACAGGGCTATTATCCGCTATACCGGATGACCTCGCTTTACGCGATGTTGGCCACCTTCGGCGTGAATACCAGCCTTGCGCTGGTCTTGCAGGCAGTGGCGGCACTGGTATCGGCCGGAACCATCATCATCGCATCGCGACTGCGCTGGCCTGCGGCGCGCGTGCTGGGCGTCACGCTGATCGCGAGCATGGGTATCAGCCCCTACAACTACGATTATGACATGCCTATCCTGATCCTTGGCCTTGGGCTGTTGCTGCCAGACCTGTCGGACAGGCTGGGCCAGTGGGGGCGGCGCGCGCTGTTCGCCTTTACCTGGCTGTGCTGCGGTTGGGGGCAGTATGCCGCACTGACGGGGCGTGAGCATCTTGCCACGATCAAAGGCATCGACACCGCCATTTCGCTGGGCGCGCTTGGCCATATCGCGCTTTTGGTTCTGGTATGGCGGACCTTGCTGAGCAACCCAGATGCCGCGCGTGGGCGCGCGGCGGCTCAGGTTGCCTGATCAGTCGTCCAGTTCCCAGCCGTCGGGCCAGAAGTTGAAGGGCAGCGCGATTTCAGTCGCGCGCCGCTCCCAGTCCCAGACCGACTCGGCGTTGATCGGGATCGGGCCGCTGCGAACCTCCATCACCGTGCCGTCGTGGCGCACGCCAAAGCCCTTGGCGCGCAGGGCCTTTTCGACGCCCTTCCAGTCGGTGTCGGTATCCTCGGCCACGAACAGGAACACCACAATCGCCGTTGCGGGCAGCTTCACGCCCTTTCCGGCCTGACGGAATGTCTCGAACGTATCGGCGCGCTGGGTTCTGTAGTCGTGCATGGCGGTCCCCTTCGCGTCACCTCTGCGCCATCGCGGGCTTTGCTGCAAGCCCCGCGCTTGATTCTCTCGCCGCCGCCCTGTATCCCGTGCCCTCAGCATCAGAATGGCCCTTTGGCCAGAACCCCCGGAGAATCTCATGTCCTGGACCGACGAGCGTGTCGAGTTGTTGAAGCGGATGTGGGCCGAAGGCCAGTCCGCAAGCCAGATCGCCAAGGAACTGGGCGGTGTCACCCGCAATGCCGTGATCGGCAAGGTTCACCGCCTTGGCCTGTCGAACCGCGCCGGGGATGGCGCGACCGAACGTGACGAGGCGCCCGAAGTGGCCGCCACGGCCGCACCGCCAAAGGCTGAGA
>APMI01041095.1_pt1 | contig 16552 bp, 14 predicted proteins | sample 667938 | NCBI WGS metagenome assembly APMI01 (sample SAMN01084076, study PRJNA167559) | wastewater metagenome | biome: Wastewater | place: Denmark: Ejby Moelle, Odense | collected 2011-11-28 | reverse complement strand
GGCGGCAGCCGGATCCGCTCGGGCGCGCTGCTGCCGCCGCCGGCGCCAAAAATGTCGATCTGGTCGCTCGACGCCGCGGCGTGGGCAAAATTTCCCGCCGCCAGCATCTTGTCGACGCCGGCGGTCATGGTGGCGCGGTCGCGGCCGAAACAGTCGAGCGCGCCCGCCGCGATCAGGCTTTCATACACGCGCTTTCCCGCAATCTTTGGATCGACGCGCGAGCAAAAGTCCTCGAGGCTCTTGAACGGCGACTGCCCGCGCGCCTCGACGATGTGCCGGACCGCCGCCTCGCCGACGCCCTTGATGGCGGCCAGCGAATAGAAGATGCGGTTGCTCGCGACATCGACCTCGAAGTCGCGGTGCGAGGTCATCACCGACGGCGGCACCACCTCGATGCCGAGCCGCATCGCATCCTGGCGGAATTCCGAGAGCTTTTCGGTGTTCGACATGTCGAGCGTCATCGACGCTGCGAGAAATTCGACCGGGTAGTGGGCTTTCAGGTAGGCGGTCTGGAACGAGACGATGGCGTAGGCGGCGGCGTGCGACTTGTTGAAACCGTAGTCGGCGAATTTCGCCAGCAGGTCGAAGATGAAATCGGCCTGCTGCTTGCCGACGCCGCGCTCCACGGCGCCCGAGACGAAGCGCACCCGCTGCTTGTCCATCTCGGCGCGGATCTTCTTGCCCATGGCGCGGCGCAGCAGGTCGGCTTCGCCCAGCGAATAGCCGGCCAGTTCCTGGGCGATCTGCATCACCTGTTCCTGGTAGACGATGACGCCCTGCGTCTCGGCCACCAGGTGATCGATCTTGGGATGGATCGAGGAAATCTCCTCTTCCTTGTTCTTGCGCGCATTGTAGACCGGGATGTTCTCCATCGGGCCTGGGCGATAGAGCGCCACCAGCGCGATGATGTCCTCGATGCGGTCCGGCTTCATGCCGATCAGCGCCTTGCGCATGCCCGCCGATTCCACCTGGAACACGCCGACGACCTCGCCGCGCGACAGCATCTCGTAGGTCTTTGCGTCGTCGAGCGGCAGCTTGGCGAGGTCGATGTCGACGCCGCGCCGGGCGATCAGCTTCACCGCCGTCTGCAGCACGGTCAGCGTTTTCAGGCCGAGAAAGTCGAATTTGACCAGCCCGGCGTCTTCCGCCTTCTTCATGTTGAACTGCGTCACCGGCATGTCGGAGCGCGGATCGCGATACATCGGCACCAGTTCCGACAGCGGCCGGTCGCCGATGACGATGCCTGCGGCGTGGGTCGAGGCGTGGCGGTAGAGGCCTTCGAGTTTCTGGGCGATGTCGAGCAGGGTTTGCACCACCGGCTCGCGCTCGATCTCCTCGCGGAACCGCGGCTCGTCCTCGATCGCCTGTTTCAGCGACACAGGATTGGCCGGGTTCTGCGGCACCATCTTGCACAGTCGGTCGACCTGGCCGTAGGGCATCTGCAGCACGCGGCCGACGTCGCGCAGCACGGCGCGGGCCTGCAGCGTTCCGAAGGTGATGATCTGGGCGACCTGGTCGCGGCCGTATTTCTGCTGGACGTAGCGGATCACTTCATCGCGCCGGTCCTGGCAGAAGTCGATGTCGAAGTCGGGCATCGACACGCGGTCGGGATTGAGGAAGCGCTCGAACAGCAGCGAGAAGCGCAGCGGGTCGACATCGGTGATGGTCAGCACCCAGGCGACCAGCGAGCCGGCGCCTGAACCGCGGCCGGGCCCAACGGGAATGCCCTGCGCCTTGGCCCATTTGATGAAGTCCGACACGATCAGGAAATAGCCCGGATATTTCATCCGCTCGATGACGCCGATCTCGAATTCGAGCCGTTCGGAATATTGTTCGAACGTGTAGCCGGGCGTGCCGCCGACGGTCGCCAGCCGCATCTCCAGCCCTTCGCGCGCCTGGCGGCGCAACTCGTCGGCCTCGGCCTTTTCGGCGGCCGCCGGATCATCGGACGCGCCAGTAGTGAAGCGTGGCAGGATAGGGTTGCGGTTGGCGGGATAATAGCCGCAGCGCATGGCGATCTCGATCGTGTTGTCGATCGCCTCGGGCAGGTCGGCGAACAGGTCGCACATTTCTGCCTGGCTGCGCAGATAGTGGTCGGGCGTCAGCCTGCGCCGCTCGTCGACGGCGACGACGGACCCTTCGGCGATCGCCATCAGCGCGTCATGGGCGTCGTAGTCGTCGCGGGCGAGGAAGAACGCTTCGTTGGTGGCCACCAGCGGAAGCCTGAAATCGTACGCCAGCGCCACCGTCGCGCCTTCCACCTGGCGGTCGTAGCCGACGGGGCGCTGCAGCTCGACATATAGTCGGTCGCCGAAAATGGCCGACAGTTGCGACAGCCGTTCTCCGGCGACGTCGGTCCGTTCGGCCTTGAGCGCCGCGCCGACCGGTCCGCGTTCGCCGCCGGTGAGGCAGATGACGCCTGGAGCCAGTTCGCGCAGCCAGTCGAGCCGCACCTGCACGCCGATTTCTGCCGGGTTGTCGAGATAGGCGCGCGAAACCAGCCGCACCAGATTGGCGTAGCCGGTCTCGGTGGCGGCGAGCAGCACCAGCGGAAAGGTCTGGCCGCGCTGCTGGCCGGGCGCGCGCAATGCCGGCTGGTCAGCCGCCGCGTCCTCGAACATCACGTCGACCTGGCAGCCGATGATCGGCTGCACTCCGTCCTTGGAGGCGTATTGGGCGAATTCCAGCGCGCCGAACAGATTGTTGGTGTCGGTCACCGCGATCGCCGCCATCGCGTCCTTGACCGCGTGGCCGACGATCTTTTTCAGGGGCAGGGCGCCTTCGAGCAGCGAATAGGCCGAATGCACCCGCAGATGAACGAACGGGCGCGCCGGCGCCGGTCCGCGCGCCTCGATAGCCGCCGCCTCCCGCCGCAGCGGGTCCTTGATCGTGTCCCTGTCAGCCAATGTCTCGCTCGCCGCTGTCCGACTCGCCGTCCATTGTCCGGGACCGGCCCGTTCGCGTCCAGCCGTTTTGGCGAAGCGTCCCCGCTTTCCCCGCGGCCGCGCCCATCGTCACTCGTCATCCGGCGTTTCGGGCGGATGGGCGTTGCGGCCCTTGCCGAACGTATAGCCGGTTTCCACCGCCAGGCGGCCGAACTTGCCGCGCAGCGCGTCGACCGCGACCTCTGCCCTGGCGCGCTTGGCAGCCTGCACGTCGACCAGGTCCGGCGGGTCGGCCTTGCCGTCATCGGTCAGGTCGGAGACGCCGATACCGATCAGCCGGTATCTGACGCCGGTGGTTTCCTTCGCCAGCATTTCGCGGCCAATCGAAAAGATCTTGTCGGCCAGACGGGTCGGATCGGCCAGCTGGCGGTTGCGGGTGCGGATCCTGAAATCGGCCGACTTGAGCTTCAGCACCACGGTGCGGCCTGCGATGCCGGATTTCTTCAGCCGCGCCGAGACTTTTTCCGACAGCGCCCGCAGGATCGGCGCCAGATCGGCCGCCGTCGACAGGTCCTCGTTGAAGGTAGTTTCCGCCGATACGCTCTTGGCCTCGCGCTCGACATGCACCGTGCGCTCGTCCTGACCGCGCGCCAGATGATAGAGCCGCGACCCCATCGAGCCGTAGCGGCGCATCAGGTCCGCCAGTTCCATCGTCTGCAATTGGCCGATGGCGCGGATGCCGTCGCCCTGCAGCGTCGCGGCGAACGCCTTGCCGACGCCCCAGATCAGCGTCACCGGCTGGTCCTTGAGGAATGAGACGGCCTCGGCCTCGCCGATCACCGAAAAGCCGCGCGGCTTGTCGATGTCGGACGCCACCTTGGCGAGGAACTTGCAGTAGGAGAGGCCGACCGACACGGTATTGCCAATGTCGGTTTCGACCTGCCGGGAAAACCGCGCCAGCGTTTCGGCGGGCGGCATGCCGTGCAGCCGCTCGGTGCCCGACAGGTCGAGAAACGCCTCGTCGATCGAGATCGGTTCGACCAGTGGCGTCAGCGCCTGCATCATCGTGCGCACCTCGCGCCCGACCCGAACGTATTTTTCCATGTCGGGTTTGATCACCACCGCGTCGGGGCAGGCTTCGAGCGCCTTGAACATCGGCATGGCCGAACGCACGCCGCTGATGCGGGCGATGTAGCAGGCGGTGGAGACGACGCCGCGCCTGCCGCCGCCGATAATCACCGGCCTGTCGCGCAGTTCAGGCCGGTCGCGCTTTTCGACGGATGCGTAAAACGCGTCGCAGTCGATATGGGCGAGCGACAGGGCGTAGAGTTCGGGATGGGCAGCGCGGCGCGGGCTGCCGCATCGTTCGCAGCGTCGTCCGGCCCTTTGCTGGCGGGCCAGACAGTCGCGGCAAAAGCCTGACGTCGGATCGTTGGCGGGCTGCATCTGTGTGTGAACGGAAGTGGAACGCGGCCATCCTACGCGAGCGGTCCCGCGCCAGCAAGGCGCATCGTGTCAGATGCCGAGCACCCTGGCGATGATCGGCGTCGCCTCCCGCCAGTCTTCGACGACGTGAGCGCCGCCGGGCGGCTCGGGCAGCATCTTTCGCAGCGAATTGTCCGCCATCAGATGGATCAGGTGAGCGTCGGGCACGTGTTCCAGAGCCGAGGCCAGGTTGCGCGGCTGGTCGTCGACAAAGGCGACCGGCCGTCCTCTGTCGCCGCGCAGGCGCCTGATCGCGGGTCCCTTGGCCATTTCGGTCGTCAGCAGCGGATAGGTCATGCCCAGAGCTTCGAGATGCAGACGGCGGGCGTCGCGGTGCCGGTGCGGCATCATGGTGAGCAGGATGATCTCCGCGCGGTCGCCGAAATGCGCCAGCGCATCGGCTGCGCCCTCGGTAACCGCCTGCCAATGCGCCTGCTCGCCGAAGAAATCATCGACCAGGACGGTCACTTCCTGCGGCTCGAGCGTGCGGCCGCCGGCCTTCTCGGTGACATTGCCGAACAGCCGGAAACTGTCGAGGGCGAGGTGGAAACCCCGCTTCTCGAGAAATTTCGGGAACGGCCTGACGAATTCCAGCAGCACGTCGTCGACGTCGAGCACGAGCAGGGGCCGGTCGTCTTGCGACAGTTCTTCGATCTGGCGCAGCGTTTCTGGATCGTCGCTCACACTGACCTCTCATGACTGTCGTCGCCCAATGGCAGCGCCTGGCGGGCGCGACCGACATCGGCGGGATCGACGCCCGCCTGCTCGGCGAACGCCATAAGCGTCGGTATCGATCACGCCGGCTAAAAATCCCGGCTGCATCGCCGCCGCCCTGATCTGGCCGGCGTCAATGCCGGTGATCGCCAGGAAGCGCGGCAGCAGCGCCGGGTCCGAGGCGATGAAGCCAAGCGTCTGTATCGCCAGAGCCTCGGCGGCCTCTCGCCCGATCGGTGTCGATTTGCGGTTGTCGATCATGCCAGCCTTTCCTGCGGCGCTTATGGAAGATGCGGCCGGTGCGCACAAGGGCGATCGGCGGCGCCTGGGACTTGCAAGTGCGGTTTTCCGTTCCTCAATGAATTTGGGTTAGAATTCGCAGAGAATCACGCCGGCTGGGGCAGGCGGGCTTCGCGACGGCGAGGGCTGGGGAACGGGCGCATGGCCAAAAAGGTTATGATTGTCGAGGACAACGAGCTCAACATGAAGCTCTTCCGCGACCTGATCGAGGCGACCGGTTACGAGACGGTGCGGACCCGAAACGGCCTCGAAGCCCTGGATCTGGCGCGCGAACACCGGCCCGACCTGATCCTGATGGACATTCAACTGCCGGAGGTGTCGGGCCTGGAAGTCACCAAATGGCTCAAGGACGATGACGACCTGCGGCCGATCCCGGTGATCGCGGTGACGGCGTTCGCCATGAAAGGCGACGAGGAACGGATCAGGCAGGGCGGCTGCCAGGCCTATATTTCGAAGCCGATCTCGGTTCCTAAGTTTATAGAAACGATCAAGTCGTATCTTGGCGACGCCTGACTAACACCGTCGGGCGTCAGGAGTTATGGCTGATGACCGCACGGATTCTCGTCGTCGATGACGTTCCGGCCAATGTGAAGCTGCTGGAAGTCCGGCTTCTCGCCGAATATTTCGACGTTGTCACTGCCTCCAACGGGCCGAATGCGCTGGCGATCTGCGCGCGTGGCGGCGTCGATATCGTGCTGCTCGATATCATGATGCCCGGCATGGACGGCTTTGACGTGTGCCGCAAGCTCAAGGCCGACCCGTCGACGGCGCACATTCCGGTGGTCATGGTCACGGCGCTCGACCAGATGTCCGACCGCATCCAGGGATTGGAGGCCGGCGCCGACGATTTCCTCACCAAGCCGGTCAACGACATGCAACTGATGACGCGGCTGCGCAGTCTGGTGCGCCTCAAGATGCTCGGCGACGAATTGCGCCTGCGGGCGTCGACGACGCGCGACATGGGCATCGAGAAACTGCTCGGCGGCGGCCAGCCGGCGTTTGAAAAACGGCCTTCGGTGCTGCTGGTCGACCAGCGGCCGGCCTCGCGGGCGCGGATGGCCGAAATGCTGCAGCCGATCGCCGACGTCGAGCTGTGCGAGGACCCGCAGCTTGCGGTTTTCCGCGCCGCCGAAGGCGATTTCGATTGCATCGTCGCCTCGGCCCGTTTCGACAATTTCGATCCGCTCAGACTGTGCTCGCAACTGCGTTCGCTCGACCGGACGCGGCTGGCGCCGCTGATCCTGATCGTCGAGGCAGGCGAAGACGATCTGGTCGCCAGGGCTTTCGACCTCGGCGCCAACGACTATCTCGTGCGTCCGGTCGACGAGCAGGAACTCGCCGCCAGGCTGCGCACCCAGGTGCGTCGTAAGCGCTACACCGAGCATCTGCGCTCCTCCATGGCGCAGACAATCGAGCTTGCGATCACCGATCCGCTGACCGGGCTGCACAACCGCCGCTATCTCGACAATCACCTCGACGCGCTGTTTGCGCGCGCCGCTGCGCGCAAGCGCGAACTGTCGGTGATGATTACCGACATCGACCGGTTCAAGTCGATCAACGACGCCTACGGCCACATTGTCGGCGACCGGGTCCTGGTCGAGTTCGCCCGCCGGCTGCGCAAGAATGTCCGGGGAATTGACCTGGCCTGCCGGTTCGGCGGCGAGGAGTTTGTCGTGCTGATGCCCGATACCGATCACGCGACCGCGGAACTGGTTGCGGAACGGGTTCGCAAGGAGATCGAGAGCGACCTGTTTGCGACCGGCGAGGGACAGTCGATCCCGGTTACGGTCTCGATCGGCGTCGCCTCGATGTCGGGCGGAGAGCCGGGGGCGCAGTCGCTGATGGCGCGGGCAGATTCGGCGCTCTACGAAGCAAAACGAAACGGTCGCAACAGGGTTGTCGCGAAGGCTGCGTGACAACCCATTGGATGTGCAAGTGCAACGCCTGAATAGATGGTTCGTATTCTAACTATTGCCAGTTTACCGCGTTGATTAACTGCAATTGCGGCCAGCTCTCTTCGTTGGTTAAGAAAAGATTGATTTCGCAGGCATTTTTTGCGACTGTCCAAAGGTAAGGGGCGGGGGCCTCGATGGTTTCGTGTCTTTCGCCCTGAAAATACCCCTTGATGCTCAGGTCCGCCGCATCTCCTGGGATCTTTGGGGTTGGTCGGTCGGCGCTGGCGCAAGTGGCCTCCTCGTACCGCTGTCGGCTGCCGACCGGCCATCTTTCCGCGATGATCGCAAAAATCTGTTCGCGCATCCGGTGAGGAGGCAGGCTTAAATGCTTGTCGTCCAAAACAAAAACGCCGCCCGAAGGCGGCGTCTTTTCAAACGGGGCGCAAGATCTACTTGATCTTGGTTTCCTTGAATTCGACGTGCTTCTTGGCGACCGGGTCATATTTGCGGAACGACATCTTTTCGGTCTTGGTGCGGCTGTTCTTGCTGGTCACGTAGAAGAAGCCGGTGTCGGCCGTCGAAAGAAGCTTGATCTTGATGTTTGCGGCTTTTGCCATCGGTCTGGTCCGTGTCTTTTCGGTGGTTCACTTCGCGCGCGAGCGCCAAGCGATTGCCCGGCCGCGGAAAACTGCGGCGACCAAATACGGATCGGCCGCCAAAAGTCAAGGGCAAGGCGCATTTTCGCGCGCTCAGATCAGGTCGCGCAGGAATTTGCCGTGCCGCATCCGGTAGAACGGGATCGGGTAGGAGGGGCTGAGCCCCGGGTCTTCGGCCAGCCGCGCCTGCAAATCCTGCAGGATCGATTTGGTGATCAGCGGAACCTCCTGATGCATTGCGTCGGCAATCGGCAGCCAGACCAGTTCCTCTAGTTCATGAGTGGGGCCGCCGTCGGGCAGGACGACAGCCACCGAGTCGCGCCAGGCGGCGACAAAATAGGTGTCGAACCGGCGCACGCGGCCCGGCGGGGTGATGGCGCGGGCGACGATCCGGAGATTGGCGAGCCCCGGCACCACATTGTTGTCGGCAAAGGCCTGCCAGGCGGCGCTGCGGCACTGATAGTCGCCCGGCTCGCCGATCAGCAGGCCTGCTTCTTCATAAGTCTCGCGCACCGCCGACAAGACGATGGCGCGGGTGCGCGTCGCCGACAGCGCCTTGCCGCGACCGCCCTGCAATTTGGCGAACACTTCCGGCAGCAGTTCGCTGCCGGTCGTCACCCTGCCGTCGTCACGATCGGTCCTGCCGCCTGGAAACACCAGGCGGCCCGGCATGAAGGCGTGTTTTTTCGACCGGCGGCCCATCAGCACACGGACCTCGCCGCCGGTCTTGTCGAGCAGGATCAGCGTCGCGGCGTCGCGCGGCCGCTTGGGACCGGGACCGAGCGCGAAGTCCTTCGATTCGCGCTTGTCGAGTTCGGTGCGGGTGATGCCCGCGGCGTCAGGCGTCGGTTTCATGCTTCGGGATGGGATTCGATGAGATCGGGCTCGCCGCCGAAGCCGTGCATGTAGTTGGCCCATTGCAGGCCGACGACCGCGCCCTTGATCGGTTGCAGCAGGACCAGCGACGAAATGACCGTCAGCGGCGCCCAGATCGCCAGGTGCTGCCACATCTGCAGGACCACCGTCGCCTCGACGGCCATGAAGGCGGCGACGACGATGTGGCCGACGATCAGGATGACCAGATATGCTGGCAGATCGTCAGCGCGATGGTGCGACAGCTCCTCGCCGCATACCGCGCATTCGTCGGCTACCTTGGCGTAGGAGCGAAACAGCCTGCCTTCGCCGCAGTTCGGGCAACGGCCCTTGAAGCCGCGCGTGATCGCCTGCCGCAGATTGCGGGCCGGGCGGCCGGAATGATCTTCGCCGCCGAATTCGAGCGTTGTCATCTATTGTCTCCTTGCGCGCGCCCGTCCGGTCGTTCCCCGGCGTGTGCGCGACTGCTTCCTGACGCCCGACTTGTGAAACGATTGCCGCATTCCCGGCAACGCGACCGGTTCGGTCAGCATCTGGAAACGCATCGATCCCGCCAGCGGGGTCGCTTCCACAAGCTTGACCTCGACCGCGTCGCCGAGCCGGTAGCCTCGTCCGCTGCGGTCGCCATAAAGGGCGTGCGCGGCCTCGTCGAACAGAAAATATTCGTTTCCAAGCGAAGATATAGGGATGAAACCATCTGCGCCATAGGTCGGCAACTGAACAAAGAGCCCGGCCTTGGTGACGCCGGTGATGCGTCCGTCGAAGGTCTGGCCGATCCGTCCGGACAGGAAGCCGGCGATCAGCCGGTCGACGGTGTCGCGCTCGGCCGCCATGGCGCGCCGCTCGGCGGCCGAGATCAGCGCCGCAACCTCCTCGAGCTGGCCTTCTTCGGCGATAGTGAGGCCGCCCGGGCCGAGGTTCAGCGCCTTGATCAGGGCGCGGTGGACGATCAGGTCGGCATAACGCCGGATCGGCGAGGTGAAATGCGCGTATTTCGCCAGGTTGAGGCCGAAATGGCCGAGATTGGCCGGCGCGTAGACAGCCTGGCTCTGCGATCTGAGCACCACTTCGTTGACCAGTCCCTCATGATCGGCGCCGCGCACCCGCGCCAGAATCTGGTTGAACTGCTCGGGCCGCAATTGCGGGCCGCGCGCCAGGCTCATGCCGATGGTGGCGAGAAACTCGCGCAGCGATTCCTGCTTGGCCAGCGACGGCGTATCGTGCACCCGGTAAACCAGCGGCTGGCGCCTGGCTTCCAGCGTCTCCGCGGCGGCGACGTTGGCCTGGATCATGAATTCCTCGATCAGCCTGTGGGCGTCAAGGCGGTCGGGAACGATGACGCGGTCGACCGAGCCGTCGGGTTTCAGGATGATCTTGCGCTCGGGAAGGTCGAGTTCGAGCGGATTGCGCGCGTCGCGGCCGCGCTTGAGCGCCTTGTAGCCGTCCCACAGAGGCCGCAGCACGCTCTCAAGCAGTAGCGCGGTCTTGTCGTCGGGCGCGCCGTCGATCGCCGCCTGAGCCTGCGGATAGGCGAGTTTCGCCGCCGAACGGATCATCACCCGGTGGAACGCGTGGCGCAGCTTGCGGCCATTGGCGGCAAACACCAGGCGCACGCCGAGCGCCGGGCGGTCCTCGCCCTCGCGCAGCGAACACAGATCGTTGGATATGCGTTCCGGCAGCATCGGCACGACACGGTCGGGGAAATAGACCGAATTGCCGCGCTTCAGCGCCTCGCGATCCATCGCCGAACCCGGCGTAACATAGGCGGCGACATCGGCGATGGCGACATAGGCGATGACGCCTCCGGGGTTTTGCGGGTCGTCGTCGGGCGTGGCGAACACCGCGTCGTCATGGTCCTTTGCGTCTGCCGGATCGATGGTGAGAAGCGGCAGGTCGCGCCAGTCCTCGCGCCCGTCCATCGTCACCGGCCGGGCAGTCTGCGCTTCCTCGATGACCTGGGGCGGGAAGATGTGGGGAATTTCGTGGGCATGGATGGCGATCATCGAGACCGCCTTCTCGCTGGCGAGCGAGCCGAGAACCGCAACGACCTTGGCGCGGGGCAGGCCGTATCGGGCGCTGCTGACGGGTTCGGCCTCGACCAGGTCGCCGGGCTTGGCATTGGCCAGGTCGGCCTCGGCCACCATCAGTTCCGGCTGGCGACGCTCGACCGGATCGAGGCGCCAGCTGCCGTCGTCCAGCTTGCGCACGACGCCCAGCACCGTCTCGCGGCGGTGGTCGATCATCCGGATCACCCGGCCGGAATAGGCAGGGCCGGATTTGTCCTTCGATCCGAAAATCTTGGCCAGCACCCGGTCGCCGACCCCCGGCGCCGGGCCTTTCTGGCCGCGCGGCTGGCGGATCGACACAATGGCCGGGTCTGCGTCGGGCGATTGTTCGACCGGCCTTGCCAGCAAGCCGCCGTCAGCGTCGCGGGAAAAGATTTCGAGCGCCGCCACCGGCGGCAGGCTCCCGGGCTTGCGAAAACTGCGCTTTTCGGAGGTCAGTTCGCCGTCGTCGATCAGGTCGGCCAGCAGCCGTTTCAGCCCCGCCCGCCGGTCGCCCTTGACGCCGAACGCCTTGGCGATGTCGCGCTTCGACGACAGGTCGGGATTGGCCCTGATCCAGTCGAGCAAAGCCTCGCGCGTCGGCAGTCCGTCGCTATCGAGGGCCGCGTCGTCCGGCTTGCGCGCGCCGCCGGACCTGCGGGGAGGCGAAATCCGGCGCGCCATGGCTATTCCGCCGCCTTCTTGGGCGCGGCCGTCTTCTTCGCCGCCGCCTTTTTGGGCTTAGCCGCCCTGGGTTTTGCCGCCGCCTTTGGCGCGGCCGCCTTGCGGGTCTTGCCGCCGCTCGCGCCGCCCTTGGCGGCGATCAGCGCCACGGCCTCGTCCATGGTGACGCTGGCCGGGTCCTTGCCCTTGGGCAGGGTCGCGTTGACCTTGCCGAAATTGACATAGGGGCCGTAGCGGCCGTCGCGCACCGTCACCTTGCCGCCGCCGTCGGGATGGTCGCCCAGATCCTTCAGCGCCGCAGGCGTCGCGCCGCGCCGGCCCGGGCCCTTGGCAAGTTTTTCGGCGAGGATCGAGACCGCGCGGTTGATGCCGACCGAAAACACGTCCTCGATCGAATCCAGATTGGCGTAGACGCCGTCGTGAAGCAGGAATGGTCCGTAACGGCCAAGGCCGGCCGAGATCATCTTGCCGGTTTCGGGATGCTTGCCGACGTCGCGCGGCAGCGCCAGCAGCGCCAGCGCCTTTTCGTGGTCGACCGATTCCGGAGTCCAGCCCTTGGGCAGGCTGGAGCGTTTGGCCTCCTTGCCGTCGCCGCGCTGGACATAGGGCCCGAACCGGCCGTTCTTCAGCACAATTTCTTCCGATGTATACGGGTCCTTGCCCAGCACGCGGTCGCCGCTGTCGCCATTGGCGGTTTCGCCATTGCCGTCGACCGCTTCGCCCAACTGCCGGGTGAAGCCGCATTCGGGATAGTTGGAGCAGCCGACAAAGGCGCCGTATTTGCCGAGTTTCAGCGACAGCTGGCCGCTTCCGCAGCGCGGGCAGACGCGCGGGTCCGAACCGTCGTCGCGCGCCGGGAACAGCAGGGGAGCCAATTCCTCGTTCAGCGCCGACAACACGTCGGTGACGCGCAGTTCCTTGATGTCATCGACGGCGGTGGAAAAATCGCGCCAGAAATCGCGCAACACGTCCTTCCACTGCAACTGGCCATCGGAAATCTCGTCGAGCTTTTCCTCCAGCGAGGCGGTGAAATCATATTCGACGTAACGGGCGAAAAAGTTCTCCAGGAACGCGGTGACGATGCGGCCCTTGGAATGGGGGATCAGCTTGCGCTTGTCGATGACGATATATTCGCGGTCCTCGAGCGTTTTCAGCGTCGAGGCGTAGGTCGAGGGACGGCCGATGCCCAGTTCCTCGAGCTTCTTGATCAGCGAAGCTTCCGAATAGCGCGGCGGCGGCTCGGTCGAATGCTGCTCGGCGACGATCTTTTCTCGCGCCAGCGTCTCGCCGGAGCGGATTTCGGGCAGGCGGCGATTGTCCTCGTCCTCGCTGTCGTCGTCCCTGGGATCGATATAGGCGGCGAGAAAACCGTCGAAACGGGTCACCGAGCCTGTGGCGCGCAACTGAGCGGTGCGGGCGCCGTTCGCCGCGTCGATGTCGACGGTGGTGCGCTCGATCTCGGCCGACTGCATCTGGCTGGCGATGGCGCGCTTCCAGATCAGGTCGTAGAGTTTTGCCTGGTCGGCGTCGAGATGGGCGCGCATCATCGCCGGCGTGCGGCTGAAATCGGTCGGCCGCACCGCCTCGTGCGCTTCCTGGGCGTTTTTGGCCTTGGCCGAATAGTAGCGCGGCTTTTCCGGCAGGTAGCGGTCGCCGAACTCGCGGCCGATGGTGGCGCAGGCGGCGGAAATCGCCTCCGGCGCCATCTGCACGCCGTCGGTTCGCATATAGGTGATGAGACCTGCGGTCTCGCCGCCCAGATCGATGCCCTCATAGAGGCGCTGCGCGATCTGCATGGTGCGCGAGGCCGAAAAGCCGTAGCGCGACGACGCCGCCTGCTGCAGCGTCGAGGTGGTGAAGGGCGGGCCGGGATTGCGCTTGGTCGGCTTGGCTTCGACCGACGCCGCCCGGAAGCTCGCGCCCTCCAGCATCGACTTGATTTCGTTGGCGCGCGCGGCATTGCCGATGTCGAGCTTTTGCAGGCGTTTTCCCTCGAAACCGGTCAGCCGCGCCTCGAAGCTGTCGCTGCGCGGCGTCGCCAGTTGCGCGGCGATGGTCCAGTATTCCTCGCGCACGAAACGCTCGATCTCGTTTTCGCGGTCGGCCACCAGGCGCAGCGCCACCGACTGGACGCGGCCGGCCGAACGCGCGCCGGGCAGCTTGCGCCACAGCACCGGCGACAAGGTGAAGCCGACCAGATAGTCGAGGGCGCGGCGGGCGAGATAGGCGTCGACCAGCGGCATGTCGATCTCGCGCGGATTGGCCATTGCGTCGAGCACCGACTGGCGGGTGATGGCGTTGAAGACGACGCGCTTGACCGGCTTGTCCTTCAGCACCTTCTTGCCGCGCAGCACTTCCAGCACATGCCAGGAAATCGCCTCGCCCTCGCGATCCGGGTCGGTCGCCAGGATCAGTCCGTCGGCGCCCTTCATCGCGTTGGCGATGTCGGCGAGCCGCTTCGACGAGGCCGAATCCACCGACCACGACATGGCGAAATCCTCGTCGGGACGCACCGACCCGTCCTTGGGCGGCAGGTCGCGGACATGGCCGAACGACGCCAGGACCTTGTAGTCCCGACCCAGATATTTGTTGATTGTTTTCGCCTTGGCGGGCGATTCGACGACGACGACGTCCATTGGCCTGTCCGGTGGTGTGCGGCCGGCTGCACTTGCTGCAGACTGCCGAAACGGGAGATCACGTCAAATGGCGGCGCTTTCGACGCTGGTCAAGTAGCAGATCGCCGGAGCCGTGCCTCGGCCGCGATTTGCGGGCAATGATGGCCGTCGCTGATTTGCTATCTCAGGATGTTTGAATTAAAGTTTGCGCTCTTTCAAGTTGTGATGGGGTGGGGGGACCCGTGGCGACATGGACAGGGTAACGTCGACGTCCTTATCCGTGCCGCCCGCCGGCGCCGCCAATGCAGGCGCCGATGATCTGAACTATCTGAACGATATGCTGGTCGAGTTGGCGTCGATCGCCCGACGGCGGCGGCTGGACATGCTGGTCTACCTGATCGACATGGCGCATTGCGAGGCCGCCGACCAGATCAGGCGCGGCGTGGGCGGCGGCAAAGGCCACAAAGGCCCGCATCGGCGGCCGGCCCAGCCCTTCGCGGACGGTGGCGCGCAAATCCGAAAACACAGCTGCTAATTGATCGATTGGCTCCCCGGGCCGGATTCGAACCAGCGACCAACCGGTTAACAGCCGGTTGCTCTACCACTGAGCTACCGGGGAACGGAGGCTCGCTTGAGTGGGCGTGCCTATAGCAAACACCTTTCCACTTTGCCAACTGCCGTATGCGTCTTTTTTCGCATGAGCCGCCAACAACCCTCGAAATCGGGCTCGCGCCGCCCGATATTGCAGGAGAGCAGGCCGGTCAGCCGGTCGCCAGAAGGGCGGGATCATCAGCCGAAGCATGAACAACGACGAATCTCCACGAACTGCGCCGAGACTGAAGCTTATGGGGCGCAAAATTCCGCTGCCGCGGTCGCGGCCTGTCCGGGTCGGCGTCGCCGTTTCGCTGATTGGCGTCGGCGGGCTGTTCGGCTGGCTGCCGGTGCTCGGCTACTGGATGGTGCCGCTCGGCCTCCTCATCCTCGCCCATGATTCGCCGCGAATCCGGAGGATCAACCGCCGCACGGGGGTGTGGCTCAAGCGCAAGACGCGCCGCGACCGCTGACCGAACCGCCAGTGGCGGCTGCACGCGAATTTTGTTGCGCTGCAATTGGTCGCGCTTGTGGCCCGCATTCGCCTCTGTTAACAGGGCTTGTCGCGCGATGGCGGGGCCTCGTGGCGGAGTGGTTACGCAGAGGACTGCAAATCCTTGCACCCCGGTTCGATTCCGGGCGAGGCCTCCATTGCCGACTGTTGTGTCGACCAGTTCGCGACTATTGTGCGCGGACACAGGACGGATCGCCGATGACAGCTTTTGATTTCGCCAGCCTTCGCACAAAGATGGTCGACGGCCAGGTGCGGACGACCGATGTCACGTCGACCCCGCTGCTGGACGCGATGCTCGGCGTCGAGCGCGAGCGGTTCGTTCCGTCGGCCAGGCGCAAGCTCGCCTATATTGACGACGACATCGAAATCGCGCCCGGCCGCTATCTGATGCAGCCGTCTCCGTTCGCGCGCATCGTCCAGCTCGCCTCCGTCAGGCCCGGCGACTTCGTGCTCGATATCGGAACCGGCACCGGTTATTCGGCGGCGATCCTGTCACGGCTCGCCGGGGCGGTGGTCGCGCTCGAGGAAGACGGCGGCCTTGCCGCCACGGCGCAGGAAACGCTGGCCGCGCTCGGCTATGACAATGTCGCTGTGGTCGAGGGTCGGCTCGCCGACGGCTACGGCGCCGAGGCGCCCTACGACGTCATCGTCGTCGAAGGCGCCGTGGACAAACTGCCGGCGACGCTGTTCGATCAGCTGAAAGAGGACGGCAGGCTGGTCGTTGTCGAAGGACTGGGAAATTCCGCGGTCGCGCGGCTCTTCGTCAAGCAGGATGGGGTCACCCGGTCACGCCGGGCGTTCAACGCCTCGGTGAGACCGTTGCCCGGTTTCCACACCGAACCGGCATTCGTGCTTTGAGCGCTTGATTTGGTTTCCCTTGGCGACCATGTTGCGTTACCCGGCAGTGAGGAATCGTTAACTTCTTGACGCTGCCTGAAGCCGGCTGGCGCATTCTGATTTCGCATGGCGGCTTTGAACGAACTTAATTCTAGACGGTTTGTCGCGTCGCTGAGGGGTCGGATATGTCGTTTGCTAGGCGCGTGATCTTTGCGACGGTCGCTGTAACCGGTGTTCTCGCGGCGTCGCAGTCCTTCGCCGAAACCATTTCCGGCGCGCTCGGCAAGGCCTATCAGTTCAATTCGTCGCTCAATTCAGCGCGCGCTGGCGTTCGGGTCACCGACGAAGGCGTGGCGATCGCCAAGTCGGGCTACCGGCCGCAGATCGTGGCGACCAACTCGTTCAGCTATGCGAGCCAGTCCGGATATCAGATAACCACCGGCTCGTTCGGCGTGGCG